>Ga0209254_10003050_pt1 | contig 15297 bp, 11 predicted proteins | sample FrelakmetDIP11DI_FD_187148 | JGI IMG/M metagenome (GOLD analysis project Ga0209254, IMG submission 187148) | Freshwater lake sediment microbial communities from the University of Notre Dame, USA, for methane emissions studies - DIP11 DI (SPAdes)... | ecosystem: Environmental > Aquatic >...
CGATCTCTTCCTCGCCGCTGGTAGCCGATTCCATCTCCATGGACGGCGCCGCCGCTGGAACCGGGGCCTGGGCAGCCCCGGCGAAGTCTGCTGGGGTGGATGGCTCCGGGGCATGCAGAGCAGGGCTGAGCCACGGCATCTCCAGCTGGGGGTAGAGACCGGAGCGGACCTGTTGGTAGGCGAACGGGATCGCGATCAGGATCAAGGCGACCACGCAGACATTGCGGTACACGCGGATTCCCAATGCGAACCGTCCTTCCGGCAACACGCGCAGCAGGGCGATGGCGAGCAGGAGATTCAGCCAGACATACCGCGGCGCACCCGGTTCATGCCACAGCAGCGACAAGACCAGCAGCGTCAACAGCGCCGCAGGGTAATTCCAAAGCCGGCCCGCCGCGAGTGCCGCTATCAGCACCACGAAGAGATCCAGCAAGGTCCAGCGGCCGATCCACGTATCCGGTGCGTTATCGACCCCTAAGGCGGCCAGCAATCGCCACCCCGGGGGTAAATTCAGCTCGGTGTGCACCTGGTGGAAGTCCTTGGCCCAGCCGGTGGCGGGGAGACGTCCTGCCGCACCCTCGAAGCGGCTGTCGGCGGAGAGATGGACCGCTCCCCGGCGGACCTCGACGCCTATCGCGCCCTCCTCGCGCAGCCGCGTGATCGATTGCGGTTGTCCGTCGATGCTCACGCGTCCGAGCTTCAATGGGGCCCGCGCGTCGAGGCGCCAGTCCCGCGTCATTTTCCCACTGACGGCATCGCTCGCGGTCAACCCTCGTCCATCGAAATCGAGCCATAGCTTGCGGTTCAGGCTCAAGCGGTCCGGCTCGGGTTCCGGGTCGCCTCGCCGGAGCAGCCGGAACATCAGCGTGTCATCGGTATGGAGTTGGTACGCGGGGAGTTGCTTCCACGGTTCCGGGAGATTGGTCTGGCGCGGGTCCACCGCCGCGACGCCCTCGATTTGCACCATCCGGAGATGATTGCGGGCATCGAACACCCATAATTCCAGCGACGGCCAAGGCTCCGGGAGCGCCGGCAGCGTCAGCCGATCGAGCGGACGGAGGTGGCGCGCCGTCACTTCGATTTCCCAGTCGCCGGGTCGCAGTTGCAGCCGCAAGGACCCGTTCGATTCGACCCGCGCAGGCAGAGGACTGGTGACGCTCAGCGGAACAAACTCGGGCAGGAGGGTCCCTTGCAGAAGAATCTCCCGCGGAAGGCCGGAGACCCGCAGGTCGAGCCGCGTCACCACCTGCAACGGGACTTCGTCGATGACCCGCCGGAAAACATCCAACTCCAGACGGTTCTCGATTTCCGGCTGCCCCGGCCGCGCGGACGAGTCGGCCTGCACCCAAAGCTGCCCTTGTTCGTTGAAGGCCGGGAAAGGGACATCCCGGCCTGCAATGGAGAGCGCCAACAACCCGGCCTCCCGCGGCACCGTGAGATTTTCGGGGAGCCGGTCCCAGCGGAAAATGCCGCTGACAGCATGAGCGCCTTGAGGCAGCCAGATGCGGGGGATCTCGCCCTCGGGCGTCACGATCGCCGGTCTGCCGTCGACTCTGACCTCTTGTGGCCAGTAATGCGTGTCGCCTGGAAGGGTGCTCCAGCCATCCGCATAAACCCGAATCGCCGACTCGAAACGACCGCCCCGTTCGGTGAGGTCCAGCATCAGCCGCGTCAGCCAACTGCAGCGGCGTTCCTCGACGGAGCTGAAGGCAAAAGGACAGGCCAGGTCTTCATGGCCACGCAGGGCCCAGGCGATCCAGGGCTTCAACGGCTCCGGGACTTGTTCGGGCGTCAGCGGCACGGCCGCGAGCTGGATGGAAAGAAATGCGAGCAGCGCGAACACTGCGGTCTTCACTAGGGCCATGGCGACATCCTCCCCGCCTCGGATTTCGAGGCCATTGCAAGCACTCTAAACGCTAGCGCCGGAAGGAACAACGAAGACCGGAGAACGGGGGTGTGTTCCGAGCCCGATCGTCTCGCCCAACGGCGCACGCGTGGCGCACGTGCGACCTGAATCCCGTTCCCGACCGAGTCACCTCGCTGCTGCAATGGCAGCCAGCGACCCCGGTGGCTGCGCTGAGCGCGATTGGCGCCCAGGGAGCCCCTAACGAAGGCTCAGCCTACGCGCTCCCGCAGCGCCTCCGCGGCCCTCACGTGGATGCCGCCAAAGCCGCCGTTGCTCATGAAGACGATATGATCGCCGGGGCGGGCCTCATGACGGAGCCGTTCGACGATGGACTCGATCGAATGGCTCACGCGGATGCGGTCTGAAGCGGCGGCGACGCGCTCGGCGTTCCACCCCAGATCGGGAGCCTGATAGATGATGGACTCGTCGGCCGCAGCCAAGGATCCCCCCAGCGCATCGACATGGACACCCATCCGCATCGTATTCGAGCGCGGCTCCAGGATCGCGATGATCCGTGCATCCCCGACCCGAGCGCGCAGGCCTTCCAGAGTCGTCGCGATGGCCGTGGGGTGATGGGCAAAGTCGTCGTAAAGCGTGATCCCGTCGATTTCAGCGCGTATTTCGAGCCGCCGCTTGACGTTACGGAATGTGCCCAGCAAGGCAACGGCCTCGTTGGGTGCAACGCCGACATGCGCGGCGGCGGCGATTGCGGACAAGGCATTGCGGGCGTTGTGAGTACCGGTAAGTTCCCACGCTACCTCGCCGCAGCTGCGACCGGCTCGGAGAACCTCGAACCGGCCGGCATCCGGCTTCAGGAGACGCGCTGCCCAGTCCGCACCCTCCACGTCCCCCTCGAGACGGGTTTTCTGCACCGGCGTCCAGCAGCCCATGCGCAGGACCTCATCCAGACTGGCATCGCTGGCCGGTACGATGATCAGTCCCTCGCCGGGGACGCTCCGCACCAGATGATGGAACTGCCTCTGAATCGCGGCCAAATCCGGAAAGATGTCGGCATGGTCGTACTCGAGGTTGTTGAGGATCGCGGTGCGCGGGCGATAGTGGACGAACTTGGATCGTTTGTCGAAGAACGCCGTGTCGTATTCGTCGGCTTCGATCACGAAGAAACGGTCTCCGCCCAGCCGGGCCGAGAGTCCGAAATTCAGAGGAATACCGCCGACCAGGAAACCCGGCTCGAGCCCCGCTTGTTCCAAGATCCAGGTCAACATGCTCGCCGTGGTGGTCTTGCCATGGGTGCCGGCCACGGCGAGAACCCAGCGCGTGCGCAGCACGAAGTCGTAGAGCCACGCCGCACCGGAGGTATAGGGCAGACCGCGGTTGAGCACCGCTTCGACCTCCGGATTGCCGCGCGACAGGGCGTTCCCGATAATCACCAGGTCCGGTGCGGGCTCGAGATGGCTGGCCCCATAGCCCTGCATCAGTGCGATGCCTTGCTCCTCGAGTTGGGTGCTCATCGGCGGGTAAACGCTTTGGTCCGATCCGGTGACGCGGTGACCCAGTTGTCTCGCCATGATCGCGAGACCGCCCATGAAACTGCCGCCGATGCCTAAGATGTGAATGTGCACGCTTGTTGGTTCCGGGTGAAAACTTGGAAACTGGTTGGGTCAGCCTGTTGTGTGGACACCCTTCGGAAGAGGGCGGGACGAATGGGACGGCTGTTCGGCGCTTCGGCGCGATCGAGGGCTACCCTTGCAAGGACCGACAAAACGAGGGAGCAGGGTTGAACAAAAAAACTCAATCGTTGAACACGGTGGTGATTGGTGCGCGAAGCCGTAGAGCGTTTAAACTAGAGGGTGCAGCGTACCGAACCCTAACGCCATGAGCAAGAAGCACTCCATCGAAATCGACACCGTCTCCAATTACCTGGAATCGCAGTCCGCTCCGGAGGCGGCGCGCTATATATTCGCCTACACCGTCACCATCGTGAACGCCGGCACCGTTCCCGCCAAGCTGTTGTCCCGACATTGGGTCATTACCGATAGTAACGGCAAAATTCAGGAGGTGCGGGGTGAGGGCGTTGTGGGCGAACAACCGCACTTGGCTCCGGGCGAGTACTTCCGCTACACCAGTGCCGCCATGATTGAAACCCCGGTGGGCACCATGCGGGGCGAATATCAGATGATCTCCGACGACGGCGCTCATTTCGACGCCGAGATCGCGCCCTTCGTTCTGGCCGTTCCGCGCGTGTTGCACTGACGCGGGCTCATGGCGCTCTATGCTATCGGCGACGTTCAGGGGTGTTTCGCCGAGCTGCAGCGTCTATTGGAAAAAGTCCGGTTCGATACAGCCGAAGACCAGGTCTGGTTCACCGGCGACTTGGTCAATCGTGGCCCCGACTCCCTGGCGACGCTCAGGTTCATCAAAGCACTCGGTGCCGCGGCGGTCGCGGTGCTCGGCAACCATGACCTGCACCTCTTGGCGGTCGCGTACGGAGCCTCGCGGACCAAACACAAGGATACCTTCGGCGACGTGCTCGGAGCAAGCGACCGCGACGAGTTGCTCGACTGGCTGCGTCGGCTGCCGCTTTGCCATCGAAACGAGCGTTTCACCCTCGTTCATGCGGGTCTTCCGCCGCAATGGACGGTAACCGAGGCTGAAGACCGTGCCCAGGAAGCCGGGGCAGTATTGGCAAACGATGATTGCCATGAGTTCCTGCACCACATGTACGGCGACCGACCGGACCGATGGTCCGATGATCTAAGCGGCTGGGATCGCCTGCGTTTCATCGTCAATTCATTGACCCGCTTGCGCTACTGCGATGTCCATGGACGGTTGAACTTCGCAGAAAAAGGCGCTCCGGGCTCACAACCGAGAGGACTGTTGCCCTGGTTCGACGTGCCCGACCGGAAGAGCTTGGGCTCCGAAATCATCTTTGGCCATTGGTCGACCCTCGGTTTTCGCATCGTCAAAGGCTGCTACGCGTTGGACACCGGTTGTCTGTGGGGGGGCGAGCTGACGGCGTTGCGACTCGATGGCGAGATGGTTTGCGCCAGGGTTCCGAGTGTCCACGCTCGGAACAAGATGCCGCCATGAGACTCTACTGATAGCGGAGGGCTTCGATAGGACTCAGATCAGCGGCCTTTCGCGCTGGATAGAAACCGAAGAAGATCCCTACTGCGGCTGCCACCGCGAACGACAGACCAACGGACCAAGCGGTAATCACCGTGGGCATCTCCAATGCTGCGGCAAGCCCTCTCGTGGCGCCGACCCCCAAGGCTACGCCGATTACGCTTCCGGCGAGAGAAATGATCAGGGCCTCCAACAGAAACTGCCACAGGATGTCTTGGCGGCGAGCGCCTACCGCGAGGCGGATGCCAATTTCCCGGGTGCGTTCAGTCACCGAGACCAGCATGATGTTCATGATGCCGATACCGCCCACCAGCAGGGACACGGAGGCGATCGAGCCGAGCATGATCGACATGATGCGCGTGCTCGCGGCAGCGGCCTCGGCGAGGGCGGTCAGATTCCGTACCGTGAAGTCGTCTTCCTGACCTGCACGAATGCGGTGTCGCTGCCGGAGAAGATCGCCGATCTCCCGCTCGGCGTTGGCCATCACGTCCTGAGATCGGGCCTGGGCGAGAATAAAGCGCACCGTGCCCGGGAAGGGGTTGCCGAACACTTTGCGTTGCGCCGTGGTCAAGGGGATGATGGCAACGTCATCCTGATCACGCCCGTCTAGACTCTGACCTTTGGCGGCCAATACACCCACGACGAGAAATGGACTGCTCTTGATGCGAATGGTTTTTCCCAGGGGTGAAGTTGGTCCGAAGAGATTGCTGGCTGTGGTGCGCCCGAGGAGAACGACGCGACCTCCGGAGCGAAGATCGGCTTCGGTGAATGACGCCCCTTCCGCAAGCGGCCAGGCGCGAATGTCAAGAAAGCCGGGAGTCGTCCCGATCACCGAGGTACTCCAGTTACTCGGACCATAGACGATCTGCGCCGTTTCTGGAATCGCCGGCACTGCCGCGGAAACGCGGGGCAACTCGGCAATCGCCGCCGCATCCGCGGCAGTGAGGGTTGGAACGGTACCGAAACCCATCCGGGCTCCTCCGGAGGTCGATGCGCCGGAGAGAATCACCAGGAGATTACTCCCCATCGAGGCGATGGCGCTGCTCACCATGAATTGCGCGCCTTGCCCCACCGCAAGCATGACGATCACCGCAGCGACGCCGATGATGATGCCGAGCATCGTCAAGCCGGTCCGCAAGCGATTGGCGCGCAAGGCCCGAAGCGATTCCCCAAGAAGCTGGGCGATCATGGTGACCGGTCCATGGTCCGGTCCTCGACCACTCTACCATCCCGAAGCCGAATCAACCGTCGGGCATAGTTAGCGATGTCCAGTTCGTGCGTCACCAAGACCAGGGTGATGTTTTCGTCTCGGTTCAGGTCGGCAAACAGCGCCATGATGTCGCGGCTCGTTTCGCTGTCGAGATTGCCGGTCGGTTCGTCAGCCAACAGTAAGCTGGGACCGTTGACCAGCGCGCGGGCAATCGCCACGCGTTGCTGTTGTCCACCGGAAAGTTGATTCGGGAAGCGCGTCGCGTATTCCGTCAGGCCGACCCGGTGCAGCATGGCATCCGCGCGTCGGCGGCGCTCTCGGTGCGCCACGCCCGCGTAAAGGAGAGGCAGGGCGACATTGTCGACAACGTCGAGTCGCGGCAACAGGTTGAAGCTCTGGAACACAAAGCCGATCAATCGGGAGCGCACGGCCGCAAGTTGGTCGGGCTCCAAATCGGAAATGTTGCGGCCGTCGAGGACATAGTCGCCGCCGCTCGGCCGATCGAGGCAGCCCAAGATGTTCATCAGGGTCGACTTGCCCGATCCTGACGCGCCCATGATCGCAACAAATTCGCCTCGCTCGATGATCAGGTCAATGCCCTGTAATACCGGCTGAGCTTCTTGACCATAGATCACGTAACGTTTGACGATCCGAGCCAGACGAATCAAAGCGGGCATGGGTCAGAACAGCCGCATTCTGGGTCTGGCGCTGCCCGTTGCGGACGGATTCGACGCCGTGAGCTCCTCCACAATCAGCGCATCGCCTTCTCGAAGGTTTCCCGACACGAGTTCGGACTCTTTCTGGCCAAACGCGCCGATGCGCACCGGTATGGGAACGGGCTTGCCGCTTTCAAGGCGGTAAACGAGTCTTTCTCCCTCCCCCGTCGCTACAGGCGCGGCGTCGGCGGTGCCAGCGGGCCGAAAACGCAATGCGGCCAACGGCAAGCGCAGCACATGATGTCGTTCGGCGACTCGAATGGCGACCACGGCGGTCATACCCGGGAGCAGGATGCCATCCGAATTGCTCACCGTCACGACCACGTCATAGGTCACGACATTCTGCTGGACCGTCGGGTTCAAACGAATCTGCCGGACGACGCCGCTGAAGATCCTGTCCGGGTAGGCGTCCACTGTAAAGCTGACCGACTGTCCCACTCGAACGCCGCCAACGTCGGCCTCTGCGAGATTGGTGTCGATCTGCATGCGCGTGAGGTCCTGCGCGATCTGAAACAGGACCGGAGTCTGGAACGAAGCGGCGACCGTCTGTCCGACATCGACGTTGCGCGAGATGACCACCCCCGAGACGGGTGAGCGGATCACGGTGTAGTGGAGGTTCGTCTCCTCGAAGGATACCCGGGCCAGGGCGGTCTCGACTGCTGCTCGTGCCACCTCGGCGGTCTTCGATGCCTTGTCGAGATCGGATTCGGAGAGGAACTTCCGCTCCGCCAGACTGCGGACCCGGCGTTCTTCGCTTTCCGCCAAGTGCAGGTCGGCGCGGGCGGTGGTCACGGCCGCGCGGCTTTGTCGGAGTTGGGCCGCGATGAGTCGTGCGTCGAGTTCCGCGAGTACCTGACCCTCCTTGACCCGATCATTGAAATCGGCATGGATGCGCTGTATCCGGCCGGAGATCTGCGTTCCCACATTGACCAGGACCACCGGATTCAGCGTCCCGTTTGCCGATACCGTCTGGATTACATCCCCTCGGGTCACGGTCTCGGTGCGGTAACGTTCCTTCTCGGTCGAGTCATACTGGCGGCTACCGGCGAAATAGGCGAGAGCGGAGCTGACGATGACTGCCAGCAATAGCCAGGCTATCGGCCAGCGACGTTTCTCGGCTTCCATCGATCGCTTCTTGAGAATACAAAGCGCGGTTTAGGTTCGACGAGAATGCCGCCTCACCCGAATAGGGCTGACCGCTGCCGTCAGTGCCCATGGGTTTAACTGGTTCTCGGCATTCCGCAAGGCAAGACGATGACGGCCCCGATGTTGAGCACTTGCCGTGTGTCAGGCCAACCCACGTTCCTCAGTGGAGCCTGGCCCATTGCGGCCAAAGCCTCGGGCACCCCTGCAGCGCCGGCATTCCGTACCTCCAACGCGAAGGATTCGGGTCGGTTAGAGAGGCGAGCGAACTCGCGGGGCGACAAAAAAACGGTGGCAGTGATCAGAGGCCAAGAATTACCGCGGTCATCAGGAGCATCATAAAAGCGGAAACCGTCAAGAGTACTGCGCCCTGTACCTTCTTGGATTCGGTTCGTAGCCCGATCAGCCCGAAAATCAGCCCGACGGGCGGCAGGAGCAGCGTTCCGACGATCAAGGTCACCATCGTGGCGAGACTCCAGGAAGGTCCGCTGACCGACGCGGCGCTGGAATCTGCAGCGACTGCCTCAACCGGCCGTCGGCATCCCGCGCAAATTACCGCGTCATCTTTGAGTTTTTTACCGCAGTAACGACAGTACATGACTTTACCTTAACGGCGCCGCGTCAGAAGGCCGGTTTCGCCTTTCACCCGATCCGGCCGGAAGTAGAATACCGTAACTGGAATGGCCTCGCTATAGGCCAAACCGGAACGGGCTTCGCCCTCCCGCCTCCGGGCACTCGCGTGCCCGCAGAATCCTTAGCTGCATTTCGCGGTGGCGACGCTCATCAGTTCAACCAATGAAGGCGCCCAAAGCGGCCAGCGCGGGCGTAGCGACGCTCGCCACCACGTTCAGGCCCAAGCGCGGGAGCAAATCCTCCGTATCTTCGGCACACCGCGCCAGTCCCCGGAACACCGGGACTCCCGCCGCGAGACCGGCGAACCCGATGAGGCTGAAAGGGGGAAGGTAGCGGAGATATACTGCGGCGCCCAGCGCCAACATCGCCAGCCCGAAGAACGAGCTGTAAACGTGCGAACTCCGGCGCCGGCCGATGAGGATCGGCAAGGTCTTCCGGCCCACGCTCCGATCCGCCTCCAAGTCGGGAAACTGGTTCAGCAGCAGGAGATTATTGACCAGGAAGAACGGCACCATCGAGGTCATCAACGCCGCCCAAGAGTACTGCCCAGTCAGCGCAACCTGGGTGCCAAGCACCATGCACGGCCCGAATCCTAGACCGGGGGCCACCAGGCACAACCACGGGCGTTGGGTCAACCAGGGAGTATAGAGCAACACCAGGAACAGGCCCAACAGCCCGAGAGGCAGCAAAGCGAAGCCCTGAGCCGCCACGAAGAACAGCCCTACCACAGCCGTGAGGGCCGCGCTGACTATTCCGGTCACCAGTGCCAGCGGCGCAAGCTCCGGATGCTCTGGCAAGGTGCCGCTGCCGCCGCTGAACGGTGTCCGCCGGGTACGCGTGTCGAGGCCACTCCTGAAGTCGAAATACTCGTTGAGCGCATTGACGGCGACATGGGCGGCGACTGCCCCGACCAGGGCGAGCGCGGCCTGGATCAGGCTGATCTCCGCGCCGCTCTGGTAAGCGGTGGCGAACCCCAAGGCGACGCAGGCGGGCGTGAGAATCAGGAAGGACGGACGCATCGGTCCAAGAATCGCTTTCACGGGCTCAAATTCCAATTCCATTGTCAGGCAGAGTCAGCTGCGGCCTACGACCGTGCCGACTGGGCCGGGAAAAATTCGCAGACTCTCAAAAGGTGAACGCCTGGGCCTTGTTCGCATGAATGCGGAACTGCGCCATCCAGTCCTTGCCGGACATCTTCTCCGCCAGGACAACGGCCAGATGCCGGGGCTGTAGTCCCAAGTCCCGATTGCGTCCGAGGCCCTGCACGCAGGACGGGCAGTTGGTGATGATCGTTGCCTTGGTGCAATCTGACAGCGCCTCGGCCAGCGAATCCCGCTTGCGGCGGCGCATCTTGTCGGAAATATCCGGGCGCGAGAGCGACAGGGTGCCCGCTTCCGAGCAGCAGTTCGGTACCGGGGTAACGGTGCCAAAGCCGCCAACCTGTTCGAAAACTTGGCCGGCCTTGCCTTCCAACGAGTCATGGCAGGGCGCGTGGTAAAGGTAACCGCCGTCGCCTTCCAGATGCAGTCCCCGCTCCTGCGCATAACGGGCCACGTCTACCAGTCGGGTGCCGAACAGACGGTCCGCCTCCATGCCGGTAAGACCTTCCCGGCAGGTACCGCAGGTGACGATGCAGGCATCGAAGTCCAGGTGGGCGAACATCTCCCGGATCTGATTGAAGATGATGGTGTCCCTCAAGACGATGCGGGAGTGCATATCGGTCCTGGCATTAGCCTGGAACGGGAAGCCGCAGCAGAGGAACGGCGGCGGCAGCACTACCCGCGTCCCCAGTTCCAGCAACACATGGATGGCGGCCATGGAAATGGCCGAGACCATCCGCTCGGATCCGCAACCTGGGAAGTAGAAAACGGTTCCGTGCGCCTCACTGCCCGGCTCAAACACCAGCACCTGGTCCGGCTCGCAGGCCGGAAGCATGTCGCGCAGCGTCTTCGCCGGCACCAACGGCATCGGCGAGCGGAGCAGCCGCATGAGATAGGGCGCTGCCGAGGCTTCCGCCGGCTGCAGGGGCTTTGCCAGCCAGCTGGCCACCTGCTGGCCCGCCATACCGATGCGCAGCATGGCCGTGCGGAAAAACTTGTTGTAGGCGAGCGAGCGGCTGTTCAGGTAATGCAGCGTCAGCCGCGTCACCACCGGCGTGCGCTTGTAGCCCCAGTCGGCCAGGACCTTCCGTTCCAGCACTGACACCACGCCAGTATCGATGTCCACTGGGCAGGGCTTGAGGCACTTGTGGCAAATGGTGCAGTGGTCCGCCACTTCCTCCAGCCATTGCAGCAGTTCGAAATGGGTGGAGCGATCCCGCTGTGCGTCATAGAGCAGCGCCTCGATCAGCGAGCCCACGGCCAGGTTCTTGTTGCGCGGGTGGTAGAACAGCCCTTGTGCGGGATGGAACACACAGCAGTCTGGCTTGCACTTCCCGCAGCGGATGCAATGGGCGATGCTGCGCGAAAGTTCCTCGAGCTGCCCGTGCTGAAGGATGCGCGCCTCCAGTTCCAGCAGGTTGAAAGAAGGCGTGAAGATGCGTTCCAGCGCCTGGAAATCTTCCAGCTTGCCGGGGTTCATCAGTCCCTCGGGATCCACCTCCAGCCGGTAAGCGGCCAGTTGCTCCAGCTTCTCCCGTTCCAAATACTTGAGTTTGGTAACACCGATGCCGTGCTCGCCGGAAACCACCCCGCCCAGTTCCATCACTTTCGCCATGACCCGGTCCACCACCTCGCCGGCCCGGTCCAGCATGGCCCGGTCGTTGGAGAGTACCGGCACGTTGACGTGCACGTTACCGTCGCCGGCGTGCATGTGGGTGGCGAGGACGACGCGACGGTCGCGCACCTCCCGGTAGGCGCGGTCTAGAGCCGCAAGCATTTCCGGGAAGCCGCGCATCAATTCCGCGAGCTCGTGCCGGAACTCGTCGAGCGTGGCCAGGCTGCGAAGTTCTCCGGCAGCCGCGAGCGCCACCGCCTGCCGAGCCCGCTCACAGCGTTCCAGCGCGGAGCCGGCCTTGGCCGCGAAGGAGCCCGCATCGGCGGCATTCACCGCGGCGCGGAAACTGGCTGCGGCCCGTTTCAGGAAGCGGTCCTGGGCGGAACGTTCTTCCTCCACGTTGACTTCTTCCACGAAGCGCGCGAATTCGGCCAGGCCTTCCAGCGGGATCACCACGTCCTCGTTCATCTTGAAGGCGTTGGTGCGGCGCGCGATGGCGCCGAGCTTCTTGCGGTCGGCCCAGAACCGGTAAGCCTCCGCCGCGTCGCGCGCCTCAAACAACTCGGTGTTCGGATGACGCTCAAGGATTTCGCGGACGCGGGCGGCGCCGTGGGCGGCCTGTTCCTCGGTATGGCCCGCCACATCAATAAGCAGCACCGCCTTGGGCGTCTCGGCCCGCACAGCCTTGACCCGGTAGTCGATGGCACGCACGTATTCGTCGTCGAAATGTTCCAGGGAGAGCAGGGTTTCCTCCCCTGAATCGGGGTAAGGGAAGGCCCGCGAGATGTCCAGGATGACGCGGCTGGCCTCGTCCATGTCCGGGCCGAAGAATTCCAGGCAAAGGGTCCGCTTGGCTTCGTACTCGCGGTAGAGAAGGAACTCGGCCGAGGTGACGACGCCGTCCGTGCCTTCCTTCTGCAGTCCCGGCAGGCCGCCGAGGGCCTTGTTGGTGATGTCTTTCCAAAGGCCTTTTTTGCGGATTTCGTCCCCGCGCAGCACAATGCGTCTGAGCGAACTCCCGGCCTCGTTCTGCACGTCGAACGTGACCGTGTCCTCCGGCAGGATTTTCCGCAGCGGATGGCCGATCCGGCGCACCGTCCAGCGCTGTCCGCCTGGCATGGCCATACGCCAGGTCAGCAGGTTGTCGATGCAGGTGCCCCAACGGACGGCGAGCTTGCCACCGGCATTTTCCGCGATGTTGCCACCGATGGTGCAGGCCCAGGCGCTGGTCGGGTCGGTGGCGAACACCAGGCCGCGCTCGCGAGCGAACTCCATGGCTTTTTCGGTGACGACGCCAGCTTCGACCTCGATCACCGGCATGATCACGATCTCGCCGGAGTCGAGCCGGAATTCCCGATCCGACAGGCCGCGGATGCGGTCGAGCTTCTCAGTATTGATCATCACGCAGCCGCTGCGAAGCGGCACCGCACCGCCAGTGAGGCCGGTCCCGGCGCCTCGCGGCACGGCCTTAAGCCCCATCCGGCCGATCTCCGCCAGCAGCGGCGCCACCTGCTCCTCGCGATCCGGCGTTACCACTGCGACCGGCAGGTGCAGGCGCCAGTCGGTCGCGTCGGTAGCATGAGCCACCAGGGTGAACGGGTCGAAGGCCACGTTCCGGCCGCCCACCAGGGCACCCAGCCTTTGTTTGATGCGGCGGCGGAGTCCCGGCGTCTCCCGTACTTCGGCCTGGAATGCCGAGAGCAATTCGCGGCAGGCCACCAACACCTCGCGGACCTGGCTCTCTTCGCCAACGTTGTGCTCGATGATTAGCAGTGCTTTCTCGGCGTTCGCGAACATTCGCGTGCGGCGCGCGGCGGAATCCAACAACTCCTGCAATAGGTAGGGGTTCCGTCGGTGGATCAGGATTTCCCCGAAGAAGCGCATCAAGAGGCGGGCCGAGCGGCCGGTCACCCGCCGGCTGCGCAATCGCTCCAGAGTTTGGATGACATCCGGCCCGACCAGCAGGGACATGGCCTGGCGGTCGTCGGCGGAGGTGTAGTTAAACGGGATTTCGCGTCGGTTGCGGTCCGGGTTCGACACTGCATTGACATCGATCGATTGGAACGTGAACGCCATCGTTTCGGACCTCTAGCTCTGTAAGCAAGTCCAAGGGTTAGGCAAGACCAGGTATAGCGCCAGACCGAGTATAGGCCGCTTCGCTCACCGGGATGGATTCTTTCCACGGTTTCCCATGAACGCCGCCAGCCTGGCCAGCCTTAGGACCTGCCAGCCTCGCTCCACCGGGGCATTCAGGCGCCATCTGTTGAGCAGTGCATACTGGTCCGCCAGCATAGGTTACAGGTTAAGGGCCTCGCGCAGAGCCTCTTGGAGGCTCTCATAACGGAAGCGGAATTGTGTCCTCTGCAAGCGCGCCGGCATCACCCTCTGGCCGCCAAGAAGCAACTCCGCCATTTCCCCGAGGACCAGCTTCAACGCGCTGGCGGGGACGGGAAAAAACGCCGGTCGGTTGAGGAGTCTTGCCAAACAGTCGGTGAACTCGCGGTTGGTAACCGGATTGGGCGCAGTAGCATTGAACACACCGTCCAACTGGCTGTTGTCCAGCAGATGCTCCGTCATAGCGACGTGGTCGTCGAGATGAATCCAACTCATCCATTGCCGGCCGTCGCCGATGCGTCCGCCGAGCCCCAGCTTGAAAACGGGCAGCATCCGCCGAAGAAAACCGCCGTCCTTGCCGATTACCAATCCAGTCCGCAGCAGGCAAACGCGCACGCCGTGATCGAGAGCGCGCAGAGCCTGCTCCTCCCAAGCCGCACAGAGCCGGTGGCCGAAATCGTCGGAAAAGTCGGAATCCTCATCCAGCACCATATCGCCCCGGTTGCCGTAATAACCCACGGCGGAACCGCTCACCATGACGCCGGGCTTGGATTCGGCAGTAGCGATGACATCAATCAGCTCGGAGGTGAGCCCCACGCGACTGTCCCACAGCAGCTTTTTGCGCGCTTTCGTCCAGCGCTTAGCGACGATGGATTCCCCGGCGAGATTGACCACGGCGTCAAACCCAGTTTGAGGAGAAAGCTCGTTGAGACTGGGAAGAGGCGTGACCGAGTCACCGCAAAGATGCCGAACCCTGTCGGGCGGTTGCCGGCTGAGTACAGTCAGTTGATGGCCGCTTCGCGACAGACGCCGGCAAAGCGTCTTGCCGATGAAACCGGTTCCTCCCGTGATCAGGATTTGCATGGGACGCCTCGCACAAGGTTGTCGGGGATCTGTCGGCTTCTGGCCATGCCAAACGAGCCAGGCCGTTAGCGGGAGGGAAATCCTATCACGAAGTCTGCGCGCCGGGAGTATCGCGGCGAAACATCGGCCAGGCGAGGGGCGTGAGTCTATTCATCGTTGGCATGGCCGCCTGGCGATCGATGAAAGTTGCATTAGAGGGGGGACGCGTCCCGTCTTGTGTTTCGGGCGCACGAGTTGGTGGAGTGCCCCCCTGGAGCAGCCCCACATGTGGAGAGGAACTCCAAATCACCCCAACAGTTTGCACAAAACGCGTGGGCCAGGTGGGACCAGCATGCCTAGCGTGCCCTCTGTAGGGGGGCGGGGCAGGCTAGGCCACTATCGCAAGGCTCCCCCTCGACAAGTAGAACCCTCTTTCTTAACAAGAACACTCACAGCGAAACGATACTTTCCCTTAAGCGGTGCAACCTCTGCGACCTGGCCACAATGGATTCAGGAAGCTCTGGTCGCGTAGCGTATCGACCTTCGGTTGCTTGGGCGCCTGTGCCAATTTTAGGATCTCTTCTTCGGCTTCCAGCCAGTCGGCGATTTCATAGCCTGGCGCAAAACCGCGTTTCTCGGCTCTGAAGTAGGCCGCCTCGGCGATCATCCCTTGTAAGGCCTCAGGAGGGGGCAAAACCGCGCGCGTCAGG
>Ga0209254_10003051_pt1 | contig 15295 bp, 12 predicted proteins | sample FrelakmetDIP11DI_FD_187148 | JGI IMG/M metagenome (GOLD analysis project Ga0209254, IMG submission 187148) | Freshwater lake sediment microbial communities from the University of Notre Dame, USA, for methane emissions studies - DIP11 DI (SPAdes)... | ecosystem: Environmental > Aquatic >...
ATACGATCTGAAGAGAACGCTCGTCCTGATCCATTACAAGGGGCGTCCGGTTCTGATCTCCATATCGAAGCAAATCGACAGGTCCAGGGTGGGAGAAAAGGGGTTTATTCTGGGCAATGACAGCGACTGGAGCTACTATTATTCGGGGGAACCGGGCTCTGCAAAGGCCGGCCTCGGCTGGGTGAAATCCTACATTTACGATTATTTTTCCGTTAACGTCTATGTGGAATCAGGCGCAACGCCCGTGAAGCTCCGGACCGGCGTCTTTCAATGGATCAGAGCCGGCTGGTCGGGAGTTAATTTTATTCAGCCGAGTCATATTATCAAGGGCATGGAACGCTTTGCGCGCAACAACAATATCGTTCTGGAATCACCTCATCTGCCCGCTCCAAGCCATATCATCGCTGCCTCTCAGGGGCTTTTGAAGATGCCGTCCGGGGATTTAACAAGCAAATATCAACTGCTGCAGCAGGCGCGACGGGTGTCAGCCCTTCAGAGCGGCAAAATCAGCCAGTCAAAGACACGCGAACCGTTATCCTTTGACAGCACATCGAAAGAGCAAATGGTGGAAGAGCTGATGCTGGAGTACCTCAAGGGGGCCCTCGGAAGACCAACCCCGCTTGGCCATACATGGATGAATCACCCCTCCTCGCTATGAAACCAAAGCGACTGATTGCCTACACGCTCACACTTTTGGCGCTTTTGATGGCCGGCTCCCCATTGCAGGCAACCGAGGAAACGACGCTCCGAAAGATCCGGAGCCTGGTCCAAAACGGATCGGTTATGCTGACGAGCGAAACCGGAGAGCGGCTCGTGTGGATCAACGCCGACAAGCGCTTTGTTCCGGCTTCAATCATCAAGATTGTCACCGCGATGATTGCAAGGGATCTCCTCGGAGACGAATTCCGATTTTCAACCGGGTTTTATACGAATGCACGGGGCGACCTGGCCATCAAGGGCTTCGGCGACCCTTTTCTGATTTCCGATGAAATCCGGATCATCGCTCAACAGCTCAGAAACAGCGGCGTCAGCCGGTTCAATCGGATCATGCTCGATCAATCGTACTTCGCCGAAGATCTTGCGATCCCAGGCCTTTCGAAGACCAGCAACCCCTATGACGCTCTTAACGGCGCCCTCGTGGTTAATTTCAACACGATTCAAGTTCAAAAGAGGCTTTCCGGAAAAATTGTTTCCGCGGAACAGGAGACGCCCCTGACGCCGCTTGCCGCGGCAAAAGCAACTGCAATCGCTCGTGGAAAAACAGGGCGGATCAATCTCTCGGCAAATAAAGCCGATTGCAACCGGTATGCGGGGGAGCTGTTCGCTGCCATTTTCCGGGAGCAGGGCATCACGATCGCCCATGATGCGATCGGCGAGACGGCTGTCGATGCGGCATGGCAACTGCGCTATATGCATCGGAATCCTCGCGCGTTGACCGATGTGCTTCACGGCCTGCTTCAATATTCGAACAATTTCATCGCCAACCAGATCTTTCTGGCTATCCCCCAGGCCTCGGATACCGCCACGCCGGCCTCGCTGCAGAAAAGCAGGCGGCTGTTCGAAAACCATATCCGCACCCGGCTCGATGTTGCCGACGGTGAATTGATCATGGTTGAAGGATCCGGTATCTCGCGCGGCAATCGCGTGACCGGCAATGTCATGATTTCGATTCTCGAACGATTCAAGCCCCACGCCGAGCTGCTGACACCTAAAGACGGTCATCCGATCAAATCCGGAACGCTGACAGGCGTCTATAATTATGCCGGTTACATCAGGACCGGAAAGGGGTTGCGATCGTTTGTCATCATGCTCAATCAGGGGAAAAACCATCGGGATGCCATTCTCGCATTGCTGACGAATTTTTAAGGGACAGGCCGGCCCATGCAGCAGCCTTTGCGCAGCTTTTTTCGGAGCCCTCATTTTCGGCTCATTGTTTGATTATTTTCGAGGACATGAATAATGATTTACGGGATCCTTGCCGATATGGTTGTCCTCGCACATACTGCTTTCGTTCTTTTCGCCGTATTCGGGGGTTTTTTCGTTTTGCGCCGCCGGTGGTTGGCTTGGCTCCATATCCCGGCTGTCCTGTGGGCGACGCTCGTGGAGGCAGCCGGCTGGATCTGCCCGCTGACGCCGCTGGAAAACCTGCTGCGGCATCGCGCCGGGGAGCAAATGTATCAGTCCGATTTCATTGAACATTACATCATGCCGGTTCTTTATCCGGAGGCCCTCGCGCGGGAGCTCCAGGTTGCGCTGGGTCTCCTGGTCCTGTTCATCAATATCTCGGTTTATGCATGGATGTGGCACAGATCGAAAAAAGTATTTCACGATGCTTGACGGCAGGAACGCCGCTTCCGGGGTGCATTGTTGCCAGGTGCGTTGCAACGCTGCGACAGAACACGGAGCAAGGAGGTTGCGATGAATAAAAAATGGTTGTTTATCTGTGTGTCAATCCTGTTTCTTCCGCCTCTTGCACTGGCCGATGGCGCCTATCCGTCCAGGCGTGAAGCCATGGTCCGGACGCAGATCGCGGAACGGGGCATCAAAGACATGGCAACGCTTGAAGCAATACGTGTTGTGCCCCGGCATCTGTTCGTCCCGCCGCACCTAACTGGCAGCGCCTATGAAGACAGGCCCCTGCCCATCGGTTACGGGCAGACCATTTCACAGCCTTATATCGTCGCCTATATGACGGAGCTCGTCCGGCCGCGGACAGGCCACAAGGTTCTGGAGATCGGCGCCGGCTCAGGTTATCAGGCCGCCATTCTAGCGCAAATCGTCAAACAGGTCTACACAATCGAGATCGTTCCGGAACTGGGCCATGACGCCCGCGAGCGCCTGCATAAGCTGGGATACCGTAACGTCCTGGTGCGCGTGGCCGACGGCTATGACGGCTGGCCCGAGCAGGCCCCTTTTGACGCCATCATTGTGACCGCCGCCGCGGACTACATCCCGCCGCCGCTGATCCGTCAGCTCAAGGACGGCGGCCGTATGGTCATCCCTGTGGGCTCTCCCTTCCTCGTGCAGACGCTCATGTTGGTGGAAAAAGACAAGGGAAACGTCAAAACAACGAGCCTGGTGCCTGTTCGCTTCGTTCCTTTCAGGAGAGGACCGTGATCCTGTTTGCGGGTGTGACAATGGTCCCGCTGACTGCTTCGATGTGGCGGCGTGTGCAGAGAGCGGTGGTGGCTTGGAACTTTAACGAAAGCGCCCCGGTTCACGGAGCGGCGTTATGAATATCAGGTCGAACTTCGCGCTCGGGCTGCTTTCGGCGGCGGCGATCGCCTTTCAACTGGCGCTCATGCAGATCCTCGCGATCACGCAATGGCATCATTTCGCCTACATGATCATCTCCTTGGCGCTGCTGGGTTTCGGCGCGGCGGGAACCTGCCTGGCTTTGTTCCGGAAGACCCTGACCGCCCGTTTCGATAGAATCTTTCCCGCCCTGATGTTTCTGTGCGGAATCACCATGGCCGCCGCCGTCGGCCTATCGCAGCATCCCACAGTCCGTTTTGACTCCTACTTGCTGTTCACGGGCGTCTTCCATGCAGGCCGGTTGTTGCTGACCTATGCCATTTTTTTTATTCCTTTTTTCCTGGCGGCCCTGGCCATCGGGATGGCCTTTACTAAATACAGCCATCGTATCGGCATGCTGTATTTCTGGAATTTGGCCGGTTCCGGCGCGGGCGGCTTGCTCGCGCTTGGCCTGATGTGGCTATTCCCGCCCAACGAAATCCCGGCGATTCTGGCGCTGATTCCGGTGTTGTCGGGCCTTCTGGCCATGCCCGGAAAACCCGGCGCACCGCTTTGGATCGCAGCGATCTTCTCGTTCATTTCTTCAACAACGGCGATCCTGTACCCTCCTGTGCTGATTCCTTCTGAATTTAAAAGCTTGAGCCGGGCTATGCAGCTCCCCTATGCGAAGACGACGCCGGGACAAAACAGCCCATATGGCTTCATGCAGGTTTTCTCGTCGCCGGCATTGCGTTATGCGCCCGGGCTCAGCCTGACCTATCCGGATGCCGTTCCGGTGTACCGGGCGGTCTTCAACAACGGCGACTGGATTGGCCCCCTGCCGGCCCGATCCGATCAGGCCGCCCGTTCTGTGATGGATTTTTCCACTGCCGCCCTGCCCTACACCCTGGAACTGCGCAGGACGTTGCTCGTGCTGAACATGGGCACGGGAATGCATGTCAGGCAGGCCATCGACCAGGGGGTGGAAAAGATCACGGCCGTCGAGCCGAATCCGGCCCTTCTGTCCCTGCTTGCAAAAGAATACGCGGGTCAATCGGGCAGTTTTCTGAAGCATCCCGCATTGACCATCATCAGCGCCGATTCCCGGACGAGGCTGCTGACGGATACACTGCTCTACGACCTGATTGTCCTGCCGACAATCGATACGTTCGGCGGCGCCGCCGGGCTCAACGCCATCCAGGAGCATTACCTCTTCACACAGGCGGCCTTCGGTAATGTCTGGCGCAAGCTAACCTCCCGCGGCGTCCTGAGCGTCACGTGCTGGATGGACTATCCGCCGCGTCATGCGCTCAAAATGCTCGCCACGATTGCCGCCATGCTTGCGGAGCAAGGTGTGGAAAAGCCCCGGAACCACATTGCCGCCGTGCGCAGTTGGGGAACGATCACCTTCATGGTCAAGAAAACGCCATACAGCGCAGGAGAAATCGGGAATATCCGCGCATTCTGCCGCCGCCTGAACTTCGATCCGGCCCTCCTGCCCGACATCCGGGCGTCCGAACGTGCTGTATTCAACGCCTTGCAGGACGATCTTTTTTTTCAACACCTCGATCAACTGCTCTCACCCGATCGGGACATCCTTTATGCTGCCTACGCCTTCAATATTCGTCCGGCCACGGACGACCGCCCTTACTTTGCCCAGTTTTTGCGCGGGCAGAGTCTTTGGAATATCTCAGAACAATTCGGGAAACGGACTATGCCCTTTTTTGAAATCGGTTATCTGGTGGTTTTTCTGACGCTGCTTCAGACCTCGCTGGCGTCGCTCCTGCTGATTATTGCGCCGCTCCTGTCCATCCGCGGAACGGGCCGCGGCAAGGGGAAGGCGCGAATATTCTGTTATTTCAGTGGCATCGGGATCGGATACCTTTTTGTTGAAATGGCCCTGATTCAGCGCTTTGTGCTGTATTTCGGAAACACCGTCCATGCGGCGGCCGTCGTGATCAGCACCATGCTGCTTGCTTCCGGAATGGGCAGCTATGTCTCGTCGCGGTTCCAGGTCCACAGGACAAGGCTTCTCTTTATTCTGGCAGGCGTCATCCTGCTATTGTTGCTTGGCAGCGTCTTGCTGACGCCCCTCCTGCTGAAAACCATCGGCCTGCCGCCGGTGTCCAAGGTGCTGGTTTCCCTGTGCGTGCTCTTTCCGGCAGCCTTCCTGATGGGTATTCCCTTTCCTGCCGGCATTTATGCGCTTGCGGAGAAAAGTGAGAGCGACATTCCCTGGGCCTGGGGGATCAACGGCTGCTTCTCCGTCGTGAGCGCCGCCCTGGCGACCATCGTTGCCGTTGAAGCCGGATTTACCGCCGTGATGATCTGTGCCGCCCTGGCCTACGGCTGCACGTTTGCGGCCGGCAGATTGAACCCGCCGAACTGAATGAGAGGCGGCCGCGCTCGCTCATGATCCATCCCGCATCATTGCAAAGGCCGTAAAAAAAGATTGACAATAGAACGTTGGTTCTATATGATGCGAATCATGGAAAAGAAACGGACATTGAAAAGCGTGGAGGCCGCTATTGCGGGTTATTTCCGGGAAAACCGGCGCATGCCGACTTATGTGGAGATGATGTCGCTGCTGGGTGTGCGCTCCAAAAGCGTCGTTCATTTCTGGATTAAAAAGATGCTGAACGAGGGGCTGCTCGAAAAGGACGGGGGGGGATTTTTCAAACCCGTCCGCCGCAGGCAGGCATTACCGTTGCTGGGCGACGTCGCTGCCGGCTTTCCCTCGCCTGCCGAGGAAGAACTGCGGGACGTGATTTCCCTGGATGATTACCTCATCACGCGGCCCAGCGCCTCCTTCCTGCTGAAAGCCGCCGGTGATTCCATGACCGGCGCGGGCATCATGGACGGGGACCTGCTCATCGTGGAAAAGGGACGGGAACCCAGAAACGGAGACATTGTGATCGCCCAGGTGGACGGGGAGTGGACCGTGAAGTACTTCCGGAAACATGGGAAGAAAATCTTCCTCGAAGCGGCAAACCGCAAGTATCCCGCCATCAGCCCGCAATCGGAATTGCGCCTGGAGGGCGTTGTCGCCGCCGTCATCCGCAAATATCACCTTTAATCATTCGCCGCTTGCGAACCATTCCCCTCCCTTGACAACAAAATAATGATGAATACATTACGGCTAAATTCGAATGAAGTGAATGATAACGGCATGTTAGTGAACAGATTCTCCACTCGGAAGCGCCAGCCATTCCCTTCATGAGATTTGAAATTGGCCATGGCGTCCCCAACGGGGAGTCGAACCCCGGTTACAGGCATGAAAAGGTAAGGCAGAGCGTATGCCACCTGATTTTATTGGACTTTATACTCTCGAAAAGCCGTCTAATAGGTCATTGACCCCGTCACTGCAGCTTCCTGTAGATTTCACCAAAAGCAGTTAATTTTACGATTGGTTTCTTATACAAATGATGATAGTAAAAACAAATTATGCCGTTTTCGTCGCTCTATCCCTTCAAGAAAACAAGGGGATCACAATACCGTTTTCGGTGACATTGTGCGAGGCGGCAATGCGGGATGAGATGGAAATTTCCCACATATGAGGCAATGGGAGGGCAAGATATTCTAAAGACAGGAGGGCATTTATGGAAAAGAAGATTCTGGTGTTGTTGGGAAGTCCTAGAAGAAAAGGAAACAGCGCCATGCTTGCCGAGCAGATAACAAAGGGGGCAAAATCGGCCAAGGCAAAGGTCGAAACCATTTATCTGCATGGCAGGACCATTGCTCCCTGCAAAGCCTGTTTCGCCTGTCAGAAAAAGGGCAGCAAGGGATGTTCCATCAAGGATGACATGCAGGACATCTATTTAAAACTCATCGAGACTGATGCCTGGGTTATTGCCAGCCCTGTTTACTGGTTCAACATGTCCGCACAGACAAAGATATTCATGGATCGTTGTTTTGCCCTTCCGGCTTATCAAAAAGAACCCTTTATCGGAAAACGGATCGCCATTGCCATGACCTATGGCGGTGAAGATCCTTTTGATTCCGGTTGTGTCAATGCGTTGAGGACCTTTCAGGATGCCTTCGGTTACATCGAATCCCAAATCGTCGGCATGGTCTATGGCAGCGCTATGGATTCCGGTCAAATCCGGTCCAATAAAAAAGTGATGGAAGAGGCCTTTGATTTGGGAAAGAAACTTGCGGTGGAATGATGAGCCAGCTTGCAAAGACACCGAATACGCGTGATGGGAAATTGACGGCAAAGGACGGGCTATCCCTTTACTGGAAGGCCTGGCTCCCTGATGGCGCACCCAGGGCGGTTGTTCATCTCATACACGGCTATGCAGAGCATACCGGGAGATACCAGAATGTCGTGAATGAACTGGTTCCCGCAGGCTACGCAATCTTTGGGGAAGATCACCGTGGAAATGGCAAGAGCGAAGGCAAACGAGGACACGTGGAAAGCTTTCAGCAATTCATCGACGACGAGAGGCAGTTTGCCCTTGAGGTGATCCGACCAGCATTTTCCGATACCCCTTGCTTCATGCTCGGCCACTCCATGGGAAGCATCATCGCCATCAACTACGTGGAGCAGTACCAGGATAACTTGAGTGGGCTCGTGCTGTCCGGCACGGGGTCATTACCGGGCAAAGGCATACCCAAGGCCATCATGGTCGTCACGAAGATCCTCTCAAGGGTTCTGCCCGGCATCCATGTGAAATCACCGCTGCCGCCTGAATTCATCTCAAGAGACCCTGATGTGGTCAGGGCCTATGTCAACGATCCTCTGGTCTACAACGTAATCACGCCGCGCCTTGCTGAGCAGATGCAGACCTATTTGCTCATTGGCGCAGCAAATGCGCAGCGCATATCCTTGCCGGTGCTGATCCAGCACGGATCTGCAGACACGTCGTTTTCTGGGCAGCAGGAGCTTCTCGACGGCATTGCTGCTAAGGACAAGACCTTCAAGCTGTATGAAGGCCTGCGGCACGAGGTTTACAACGAGCTCCCGGCAGACCGTGCAAGAGTGCTCTCCGATCTGCGCGCATGGCTCGACAGTCATCTGAATATGTAATCGGCTTTCGCCGGAGAAGCAACGCATGCCGGTATTAACCACAGAACCCTCTCTATGACGGCAGAATTTATCCTGGCCTTGGATCAAGGCACATCCAGTTCACGGGCGGTAATATTTGATCGTTACCAGCAGCCGTTGGGCATGGAACAGGTAGAGTTCAAGCAATACTATCCATCGCCCGGCTGGGTTGAGCATGATCCTGAAGAGATATGGGATACACAGCTTTCAGCAGCCAAATACCTTCTCAAAAAGCTAAAGCTGAAGACCGACAAAATAGCGGCAATCGGAATCGCCAACCAACGCGAAACGACGATCGTATGGGATAGGGAAACGGGTAGATCCATCCACAATGCCATCGTATGGCAGGATCGACGGACAGCAGATACCTGTGAATGGCTCAGAGAGCAGGGACTGGAAGATTACATCAAAGCAACAACAGGTCTGGTCATTGATTCATACTTCTCCGCGACCAAACTACACTGGATTCTTACAAATACTCCCGGAGCCGCCAAACTGGCGCAACAAGGACGCCTGGCCTTTGGTACGGTCGATTCCTGGCTGCTCTGGAAGCTGACAGGGGGGAAGGTACATGCGACCGACTCCTCGAATGCGTCCCGGACCATGTTGTTTGACATTTCAAACCTGCAATGGGATAAAAAACTGCTAAGCATACTGAATATACCAAAATCAATTTTACCGAACGTCCTCCCCTCTTCGGGTTTTTTTGGTGAAACCGCAGCAGGCATTTTTGATCATTGCCCAATCCCGATCACAGGAATGGCAGGCGACCAGCAATCCGCTCTCTTTGGACAGAAGTGTTTTGATTCAGGGGAAGCAAAAAACACTTACGGTACGGGGTGCTTCATGCTGATGAATACGGGAGGCAGACTGGTCCATTCCAAATCAGGGCTGCTTTCTACCATTGCCTGGCAGATTGGCAGCGACATCAGCTATGCATTGGAGGGCAGTGTTTTTATAGCCGGCGCAGCAATAAAATGGCTCCGTGACGGCCTGAAGATCATTGATAAAGCATCGGACACCGATGAGATCGCTTTTTCTGTTGCCGACAGCCATGGGGTTTATGTTGTTCCTGCGTTTACAGGCCTGGGCGCACCGTACTGGGATATGTATGCACGGGGTGCAATTCTTGGTTTGACGCAAGGGGTTACCGATAAGCACCTGATCAGGGCCACGCTCGAATCCCTTGCTTATCAAAGCACCGATATTATCAGAGTAATGGAAATTGATTCTGATATCACACTGAAGAAACTCAAGGTTGACGGGGGTGCTTCAGCAAACAGCTTCATCATGCAGTTTCAATCGGACATCTTAAATGCAGATGTCATTTGCCCGCCATTCCCTGAAGCGACCGCATTGGGGGCTGCATTACTGGCCGGACTGGCAATCGGTCTGTATCCGTTTGATGATCTGAAAGCGGATATGCCGGGGAGTAAAGTCTATCAACCCAAGATGGGGGTTCATGAACGGGGTCAGCTCTATTTGGGTTGGTTGAAAGCCGTTGAACGGGCAAAAAACTGGGCGAAAGATTAATAAGGTCATCCCCGGGCATGGGCCTCTGTCCGACAAGGCGGGACTGGAAGCATATCTCAAAATGCTGGTAGCGATAAGGGACAACATTGCCGGCGAGATCAAGGCAGGAAAAACGCTCGACGAAGTGATCGCTTCCAAGTCTACTCGTGTTTTTGATCCAATTTGGGGAAATGGTTTTCTAAAGCGCCCTGACCTATACTTGACTTGACAGACACTGTCAAAACAAGTCTTATCCGTATTCTCGGTTTCACGTACACAACGATTCCGGCTGTTTTGTGCTCTTGAAAAATCAGTAATTGGATTATTTGTTACGTATTGCTTGCTGAAATCAACAAGCTCATAGGCTAAATAAATATAAAAGCTTACAAGCGATAACCCGTGACTTCACGGGGGAATATCCCTTGACTTGAGAAAACAGCCCCCCTATACTCCGGGCCGTCAAAAACAACATCTTATCAATAATAATTATCAATCAATAGCAGAGCAAATGACATGATGAGTAAATCCAGAAAAAACAAGAGCCAGTCCGAGGGATCAATTGACCAGATCACATCATTGCCTGATTTTTATGAAGACTTTCGTCCCGAAGAGATAAATGAAATCTTTTTCACTGAGTCCGCACAAAGAGATCGAGGCACCCATCATGAGAATCTGTTTTTTTTCACATGGTGCTGATAAACGAATATTGTGGGTTGTTGGGCATTATGAGAAAGTCACATAAGAGGATAAAGGATATTAAACCCCTCAAGATATCTTGCTGAAGTCAACAAAACGGCACCATTGAAGAAAATGCTTGCTTTCGATCGGAAATAGAGCGTATTGCTCCCTATCAAAAGGCAAGCATGACGATTTGAGGACAACTTCCTGTATTCAAGTATGTCAATTTTCTGCCGTTCATGATAGATTACAAATTATATCATTGCGTTAACTCATGACTGCTTTGGTTGGCGAAAACTTCCTTTATCATGTGTTTCAAATCAGATTTTTGAGTTGCAAGGGTTTGGAAGGCGGGTTTACCGCATAATTCCAGGTTGATTCAATCCGACTGATCAGCGTGGCGCTCATCATCGCTGCCATCATCGGCCCCAGGTTTGCGCCACTGGTTTGAAGGCGTCTTCGGGTCTGTTTTTTCAAATCCCATTGCACGACAGACCCATAATAGCGAGCGTATGGACATCATGGAACACCAACACATCCATGAGGCCGTTTCACGGCTGAATGGATTTTTCAACACGGGTGCCACGCGCGACTTCGCTTTCCGGATTGCCGCCCTCAAGAAGCTCGCCGCCGCCATCCGCTCGGCCGAGGGCGACATCATGCGGGCGCTTCGCGAGGATTTGCGCAAACCGGAATTCGAATCCTATGCCGGCGAGATCGGCATCCTGTATCCGGAGATCAAGCACATGATTGGCAGGCTCGGCCGCTGGACAAGGGCCCGATGGGTGCCCACGCCGATCCTCCACTTTCCCTCGCGCAGTGTTGTCTACCGCGAGCCCTACGGGACCGCCATGATCGTAAGTCCTTGGAACTATCCCTTTCAGCTGACCGCTGCGCCTCTGATCGCCGCCATTGCGGCAGGCAATTGCGTGCTCATCAAGCCCTCCGAGCTTTCCCCGGCAACGTCGCAGCTGATCGGCCGCCTCATGGGCGACACTTTCGATCCCGCCCACGTCGCGGTGGTGCAGGGGGGAATCGAGACCGCCACGGCGGTGCTCGAAGAAAAGTTCGACATCATTTTCTACACGGGCAGCACGGCCGTCGGGCGCGTGGTGATGACGGCCGCTGCAAAGCACCTGACGCCCGTCGTGCTGGAGCTGGGCGGCAAAAGCCCCGTGATCGTCGAGGCGACAGTGCGCCTCGACTACGCCGCGCGGCGCATTGCCTGGGGCAAGTTCTTCAACGCGGGACAGACCTGCCTCGCCCCGGACTACCTTCTCGTGCAGCGCGCCGTATACGATGCGTTCACAGGCCTGCTCGTCGAAACCATCCGCCGATTCTACGGTGTCGACCCGCGCACCAGTCCCGACTATGCACGCATCATCAACGACCGGCATTTCCTGCGCTTGGAATCGCTCATGCAGGAAGGCGAGATTCTTCACGGCGGAAAGACCGATCGGGAGCAACGCTATATTGAGCCGACCCTGTTTGCCGGTGTCGAAATCTCCCACCGCATCATGCAGGAGGAGATCTTTGGCCCCCTGCTGCCCGTCATCGCATATGATTCCCTGGACGAGGCCGTCGCGTTCGTCAACCGGCTGCCGAGACCCCTGGCGCTGTACTATTTCACCGGAGAACCCGACCGGGCCGAGGCGCTCTTCTCGCGCGTGCACTCGGGAGGCGCCTGCGTCAACGACACGGTGTCCCACGTGGGCAGCCATCATCTTCCCTTCGGCGGCATCGGCGATAGCGGCATGGGGGCCTATCACGGCCGCTGGGGCTTCGAGGCCTTCACGCACCGGCGCGGCGTGCTGTACCGGTCGAACCGCCTCGACATGCCGCTGCGCTACCCGCCCTACGGCGAAAGGGTCGGACTGCTGAAAAGGCTCTTCCGGATTCTGGGCTGACAGATGCTACGGCTTTTACAGCAATGTCTCGCGGGGAAAAAGGCAGAAGGCGGGAAACGACGATGCCCTGCCCTGCATCCTCGAACCGCAGGGCGATGAAAAAACCTTCCGGCGGAACAGGGCGCGATTGATCTGAAAGATATACTCGCTTTCAATCCATATTCCTCAGCTCTTAAAGACGTTTCATACTGTTGATTCGTAGAGACAGCGATTCCGGTGTTTTGCGCTCTTGAAAAATCGGTAATTGGATATTTTGTTACGTATAGCTTGCTGTACTACACAAATCTTCAACCTCGATGAAAATACAGGCTTTCAAGTCGTAATAATCATTATGATCAGATAAAGTGATTTTTCTTGACAGACGTAATTATTTTCCTTAAGCTTTTCAATAATAATCAAGTGTTTTCCATATGAGGGAGAGATTATGAGAGCCGTAAAACGTAAAATAACAGATATGACGGTGGATGAGCTTAAAAACGTCATCCATGAAGCGATCGCCGAAGATATGGATGTTTGGCGGGAGACCTTCGAGATCATGGCGGACAGCAAGCTGATGGGACAGATTCGGCAGGCGGATCTGGATAGGACAGCCGGCAAAAAAGATGCCTTTGTCGCTTGGGATGATCTGAGAAATGCATAAGATCATTCTTCATCGGAACGCCGTCAAATTCTACCGGAAAGCTGATAACGTTTTGAAGGAAAGAGTATCGGACGCGATTGATGTTATTGCCCGGAATCCACACAGGGATGGTCATATCAAGAAGTTGAAGGGGGACCTCAAGCACCTGCATCGTTTTCGCATGGGCGATCTGCGTATCCTTTACGAGATCGACGATGTGCAAGAGATTGTATGGATAAAGACCATCGAATGGAGAGGATCGGCATATAAATAAAGATTCAGCCGGGCGATGACAGCTTCCTGTTATCCACACACACCTGTCTTTCTAGTAAGTCCATAATTACAAGGAACTATCCGCAGCAGCCGTCTTTACACGTGCTGTAAACTGAACTTCGTCCTACGGCATCTAAAGCCTGAGCAGTTTGTAAAAATTGTATATCGCAGCCTTTTGATGAAGATATAAGCATCGGGGGAATCATCCCAGGCGCAGTATTTATTTTGGCCCTTCACCCCTGGGATGAGCCGATCATGAGAGCCGTAAAGGCAGCGAAGCAAAAAAAAGAATCAGGGGGTGGAAATTATTCCTAACCCCCTGTTTTTATTATTGGCGTCCCCACGGGGAGTCGAACCCCGGTTACAGGCGTGAAAGGCCAAAAAGAAGCGTACTCCGCCTGATTTTATTGCTTTTTTTGTCCGTCTAAATCCGCTTAACGGAACCAAAAGCCGTCTAAAAAGCCGTCTGATAACGAAGCAATTTGACTGCCTCTATTGATGAACAGGGTAAAAAAATTTATTGCAAAAAAATGTTGACAAAAATAAATTATGTATTTATAAATACATCAACGTATTTATAAACTCTCTGAGGTAAAAGCCATGAATTTCAATACAAAAACTGTAGCAAAGATAATAGGAATAACGAAAAGACAGCTTGACTACTGGGATAAGAATCATTTCATAAAACCATCGATTCAGGAAGCCGCCGGGTATGGAAGCACAAGGCTTTATTCCTACAATGATCTTATCCGCCTGAGAGTTGCAAGGACTTTGCTTGATAAGGGAATTAGTTTGCAGAAAATCAGGAAGGCGGTTTCATATCTGAAAAAGCACATGCCGGATATTGAGAATCCGCTTTCAGAACTGAAGTTCTTAACGGACGGAGAAACGATATTTGTGCTCACAAAGGACTCACAGGAAATTATCGATACTCTACAGAATGGCCAGTTAGTTTTTTCTGTTTCTTTGGGGGCAATTATTGACGCGCTGAAAGGTGAAGTTAAGGCCCTTCATGATCTGAGAAAATATGAGGTCACCGTCATGAAAAGAAAATATCCAGTTATACTCCATGCCGATACAGAAGATGGTGGATATTGGATTGAATGTCCCGATATTCCCGGATGTGTTTCTCAGGGTGAAACCGTTGAAGAGGCCCTTGAAATGATCAAAGACGCTCTCAAGGGTTGTCTTGCGGTTTTATCTGAAAAACAAAGAACAGCAAAAGCCCTATGAGTGGACTGCATAATCTGAAATCGGTTAGAGTCGTCAAGGCCTTTGAACGTGCGGGCTGGTATGCAGAAAGACAAACAGGAAGTCATGTAATCCTATCGAAAGAAGGTAATCCTAACATATTGTCAATACCGATTCACAAGGGTCGACCGATTAAACAAGGGCTTATTAAGGCTCTCATAAAGATCTCGGGGTTAACTGAAAGAGAGTTCTTACAATTATACAATTGATAATTCGGGTTCATCGCTAAAAATTTGATTGTGTGGCAGATTTCAACCGCAACTGCTTAGACGCGATGGCAAATAAATGGAATGGGGTGCTTATTGTGTTTACCTACTTATCAATAACTTTCCATGACTGACGATATCGCAGATTAACGAAGGAAAGGTGCAACGAAAAAATCAGCCGGAGCGCAGCGATCTGCTGGATTGATTTTGTTAGCGTTTCTTATCAACACACAGAGACCATTTGCCCCACTTGAAATATACAACAAGATTTAAAATGCCGACAACAGCCGTAATGATAATAGTAATATACATGCTTCCAAAGTATCCGATTGCGTTTACAATTTCTGCCGTTTTCAAATGCTGATGCAATGTCATGATGTGTGCATATACAGAAAGAGCACAAACTATTGAGATAAGCAAATAGACAGATCGCGATTTCATTCTCTCGATCCAAATGAAAATAGAAACAGCGAGAAGAACTGCGCCGTGGCCTCTTATGATGTTATGAACCATTTCAACAGCAATAGCGGAGAAGCCAAGTTTTTCATATACCGCTTCAGGATTCTTA
>Ga0209254_10003052_pt1 | contig 15293 bp, 28 predicted proteins | sample FrelakmetDIP11DI_FD_187148 | JGI IMG/M metagenome (GOLD analysis project Ga0209254, IMG submission 187148) | Freshwater lake sediment microbial communities from the University of Notre Dame, USA, for methane emissions studies - DIP11 DI (SPAdes)... | ecosystem: Environmental > Aquatic >...
CCCAGAAAACCGGCACTCACGGCAGAATCGTTGACGCGGTGTCGATCAGTGAGCGTCCGGCCACCACGGAAGATCGGGCGTTACCGGGTCACTGGGAAGATGACCTCCTGTTCGGAAGCCGCGACAGCCAGATTGCGACGCTCGTTGAGCGCCACACACGCTATGTGATGCTGGTGAAGGTCGCCGGCAAAGATACCGAAACGGTCATCAATGCCTTGATCAAGAATGCGCGCAAGTTGCCGCAGGAGCTCTACAAGTCGCTGACGTGGGATCGAGGTAAGGAAATGGCCGCCCACAAGCGCTTCACCTTGGCAACGGACATCAAGGTCTACTTTTGCGATCCTCAAAGTCCATGGCAGCGTGGGACGAATGAGAATACCAACGGGCTCTTGCGGCAGTATTTCCCTAAGGGGAATGACCTCTCTGGCTATTCGCAAACCAAACTCAATGCGGTGGCCAGGAAGCTTAACGAACGCCCCAGAAAAACTCTAGACTATGAAACACCCGCTGAGCGATTCAGCCAATCTGTTGCGTCGACCGGTTGAATCCAAGGAAATTTGTGGCCATTCAGCCGGTGAGTTGAGCCTCGATCATACGACTTTGGGCAGCGAACACGGCCGGGGGCTGGTAGCCCTGGGCACTGTGCGGCCGCCGGTGGTTGTAGAACTGCCGCCAGGTCTCGATCAGCACCCTCGCTTCGCGCAGGTCGCGGAACCACTCCCGGTTCAGGCATTCGTCGCGCAGCTTGCCGTTGAAACTCTCCACGAAGCCGTTGTGCCACGGCTTGCCGGGCGGAATGAAGGTCGGGCCGACCTGCTGGTCGCGCAGCCAGCGCATCACCGTCGCGGCGGTGAACTCCGCCCCGTTGTCGGAACGAATGAACTGCGGCTTGCCGTACCACCGCATCAGGCGCCCGAGGGTGAGGATGACATCGCGGGAAGTGAGCGAGCGGGCCGCCTCGATGGCCAGACACTCGCGGGTGTGTTCATCGACCACGCAGAGCAGGCGGAACGCACGCTGGTTGGCCAGGCGATCGTGGACAAAGTCGTAGCTGCACACGCTGTTCGCACGGGGCGCTCCCGGCAACCGGATGTCGGTGCCGCAGCGCCGCCGCCGGGGCCGCCGCCGCGGCAGGTTCAACCCCAGCCGGGACCACAGCCGCCGGACCCGGCTCAGGCCCTGGTCCAGCCATGCCGCCGAGCGCCGGTACCCGAAACGCGGATACGCCTGCGCCGTCGCCATCAGCTGCTCGCCCAAGGAGCGATCCTTCCCCGGCTGCCGCAGCGCGTATTGCGCCACCCGCCGACTCAACCCCAAGTAGCGGCAGGCTGCCCGCTGCAAAACACCCCGACGCGTGAGCTGCTCCAACGCCTCGCGTCGACCCGTCGGGGACCTCATTTTTTTCCGGCAAACTCCTTCAAGCCGTCGATCACCAGCAGCTGCTCGGCCACCAGCCGCTTCAGCTTGGCGTTCTCGCTCTCCAGGTCCTTCAGCCGGCGGGCATCGGAAACATCCATCCCGCCGTACTTGTTGCGCCAGCGGAAGAACGTCTGCTCGGTAATGTTCTGCTTCCGACAGAACTCCCGGACCTGCAGCCCCGAGGCCTCGGCCTCCCGCAGCATCCGGACGATCTGCTCCTCCGTGCATCGCTTCTTCATCTGCCAGTCCTCCATGGTTAAACTACCATCAGGACTCACAGACTGTTTGGCTACAAGTTAACGACTCAGGTCAGTACCTGTCCGATGACGAATGCTCCACGTCATGAAACAGATCAAGGATGAAATTGATGGCCAAGACTGCGCCCAAGCGAAACGTCGGACTGGAAATTCTTGAAGGGCTACGCGAGCTCAAGCGAGGCGAGATTGGCCGCGCGGTCACCTTGCCTTCGGTTGCCGGAATTCGTGAGGGCACCGGGCTCTCCCAAGCAAAGTTCGCCACCCTGCTCGGCGTCTCCCTACGCACCTTGCAGGAATGGGAGCAAGGTCGTCGCGCACCCTCGGGTGCGGCACGAACGCTGTTGATGGTCGCCGCGAAGAACCCGCAGGCTCTACTTGAAGTTGCCTAAGTCATGCCAGCAGCGAGGGCCAATTCGGCGGTCGACCAGACGCGCCGGTACGCGGCTGAGTCCTGGCGCGCTCAGTGGTGGCGCGCCGGTTAACTTGATACGTCGGCGCCCACACCTTACCCCTCCATCAACTCTTGGAGTCATTCCATGTCGATGCACCCGTCTTTTCACTTGTTCGCGCTGACAGTTCTCTTTACCCAAGCCGCATATGCGCAGCCGTCCCTTCTCCAGGCGCACCAGTCCGGTGAGCAGGTCTACAAAGCGGTGTGCTTCGCCTGCCACGAGGCCGGCGTAGCTCACGCGCCGAAGCTCGGCGATCGCGCGGCCTGGGCACCACTGATCAAGGAGGGCCAGCACGTCCTTACAGGGCATGCGTGGGTTGGTGTTCGTGCAATGCCGGCTCGTGGTGGCAGCGCCGACCTCTCCCTGGTTGACTTCGCGCGCGCGGTTGCGTTCATGGCGCGGGCCTCTGGAGCGAACTGGAAAGATCCCGACTCCAAGCTCCTGCTCGAGATCGTCCGAGAGGCAGACAAGCGCCTGGCAACTTCAATCAAGGAACAGCAGGCAATGCAACGCGAGCTACACAGTATTGCCAAGCCTGCCAAGTAGGCACTCGCAGCCGGAGTGGGGCCAATCCCGTCGCTCAAACGGGGCGACAACGTTAGGCGGCGCAGAACCCGCCAATCCGCAGCCCCCATTTCAAGTGACAAGCCATCTGTAAACTTTGCGCAAGTCGCGGCCATGCCCACGGAGGTGCCATGTTGCCCGGACTGACCGAACAGCATGAGAACGCGGAACAAACCGGACCGTGTCCCGCAGGCGTCCTTCGACGCCCGCTGGCACCGCCGGTTAGCTAACCCCTTAGGCACCACCAATACATCCGCGGAGCTCACCGTGAGCGCTTCCTCCACGTTCCTGGCGGCAGACGGCGATGGCTACGAACTGAACATGGGGCGGTGGAGTCGCCGCTTGGCCCGATCATTTCTCGACTACGTTGGAGCATGCGACGCCGGGCTTGTCTTGGACGTAGGCTGCGGAACCGGCCACTTGGCGTTGGCGCTGCTGGAGCGCTCGGCTTCGGTCATCGTCCACGGCGTTGATCTCGCTCCCGTCTATGTTGATTACGCCAAGTCCCGAAGCCCCAGTCCTAGACTCGAGTTCCGAGTAGGCGACGCCTGCGCGCTCACGTATCCGGATCGCACGTTCGATCGCGTTCTCTCACTTCTCATGCTGCACTTCGTGCCGCGCCCGCACGATGCGATTGCGGAGATGCGCCGCGTCGCCAAGCCAGGAGCTGTGGTTGCTGCTGCCGTTTGGGATGCACGCGGAGGATTTGTGGCCAACCGCATGTTCTTCGACACAGCAGCCGCACTCGATCCAAAGGCCGTAGAACGAAGAGCCAGGAACTACACGAGGCCTCTGACCCGACCCGGCGAACTTGCAGCAGCTTGGCGTCGCGCCGGCTTCGTCGACGTCTCGGAGTCGGTACTCCACATCCGCATGGAGTACGCGTCATTCACCGACTACTGGGCACCCTATCTCGGCAAGGACGGCCCCGGCGCCGAGTATGTGGCCACCCTGGGCGCAGACGAGCGCAATCGGCTTGAGCATGCTGTTCGAGCGGCATACCTGGATGGTGAGCCGGACGGACCCCGGTCATATGCAGCCTTGGCATGGGTCGTCAAAGGCGTCGCTCCATAGCGCAGGGTCAGGCCCATGAGCAGCGACCCTTCGAGCCGCACCCGCAGATCGTCATCGCATCGAATCGTCGATCTGCTTTTCGGCACCTTTCTTGCCGTCTTGGCGGTTGCAATTCTGGTCTGGTCGGACCAATCCTCAGTGGCTGGATCGATCGTCGCCGCGCTGGTAGTTGGAGGCCTGGGCATCGAGGCGATCATTTGCGCGATGCGAGGCAAGCGCTCGCTCCTGGCGCGCATCGGCCCCTTGCCATGACACCACGAAAACGCGGACCTCTTTTGTGCCTAGCCCGGCGCGTAAGCGGACCGGCCGGTACCCACCCTCACCTTCGGTCGTCGTCACCGCGGCCGGCGGCTTAGCTAGTTCGTCGGGCATCCGAAGACACTCTCGAAACATCCGCCCAAGTCGAAAACGAAACCACCCACCAAGGAAACGTAATGCTCACTCGATTCGCGCTGTGGCTGCTTGCCTCATTTAGCTTGACTGGATATGCGATGGCCGCAGAGATCAAGGTCCTGGCGCCCAACGCAGCCAAGGAGGCGGTCACCGAGGCAATCTCCGTGTTCGAGAAGTCCTCCGGACACAAGGTCGTTGTCACTTGGACCGGGACCGAAGCCATATCCAGGCGCATCACTGACGGCGAGATTGTCGATGTCGTGGTCAATGCCGCGCAGAACATTGAGCGTCAGTCCAAGGACGGCAAGCTCACGGGCGCAACGCGCACGGACTTCGCTCGCTCGAGCATAGGTGTCGCCGTCCCCGCTTCGGCGGCGAAGGTCGACGTGTCCACCGCGGATGCTCTCAAGTCCGCCCTCTTGTCTTCGCGAACCGTAGTTGTTTCCTCAGGTACGAGTGGCCGCCACATGGTCGAGGTCTTTGCAAGGCTTGGGGTGGGCGAGCAGTTGAAGCCAAAGACGAAGCAGCCTCCTTCGGGCGCACAGATCGCTGACTTCCTTGCCGCGGGCGAGGCAGATCTTGGGTTCCAGCAGGTGAGCGAGTTGCTTCATGCCAAGGGCATTCACTACCTTGGCCCAGTTCCCGCGGAGTTGCAGAGCTACACAATCTACTCAGCGGCCATTCATGCGAGCGCGGCAAATGCCGATGCTGCACGAGCACTGTTGGCGGCGCTTCGCTCGCCCTCGACGCAGGCTGTCGTGCGGGCCTCGGGCATGGAGCCGATTTCATGAGACGCAGTCATTCGCGCACAGATGAGGCCGCTGGCAGAGGAAAGACTCCTGCGCAGTTCAACGCCCTGGCAACTCGAGCCGGTGTATACAAACCGGACATGAAGGCCGGCGAACTCGTTTCGTGGCTGAAGAAGGAACTCGATTCAGGGCACGGCCATTCGATGGCGGTCTGGGCAGTGTTCAAGCTCAACGGCTGGGTTGATTCTCCGAAAGGAAAACAGTGATCTGCTTCTCCGTTAGCCGGGTGAGTGGGTGCGTGAGATGAATCCAGCAATACGTCAGGAATCACCATCGGATGCTGCGGCCATCCATGACTTAACGGCCGCTGCATTCCTGGATGCACCGCATACGGCGCACACCGAACAGTTCATCGTTGACGCCCTGCGCAAGGCCGGCGCCCTGACTATCTCGCTCGTGGCGGAACAGTGCAACGAAGTCGTAGGCCATGTGGCGCTATCGCCGGTCGGCATCTCGGATGGCTCCACGGGTTGGTATGGACTCGGTCCAATCTCGGTTAAGCCGGAACTCCAGGGAAAGGGGATCGGCAGTCTCCTTATGCAGGCCGCGCTTCGGCTTCTACGCGAGCGGAGCGCTGCAGGCTGCGTTCTGGTGGGTGATCCGTCCTATTACTCGCGCTTTGGGTTCAAGCCTGAGCCAAGCCTGGTGCTGCCTGATGTGCCTCCGGAGTATTTCCAGGCGTTACTATTTGCCCCGTCGTTGCCCCGCGGTGTGGTTTCGTTCAATGAAGCATTTCGTGCGCGGGGCTGACCATTCGCTGCAGGCGCAACGGCCCTGACGGGCCCCGGCCTGAGTGCACCCGCAAGGCAGCTGCCGATGACCGAAGTCCAGCACGCGGATCCCCGCGCACGAAAAGTCGCACTTCTGTATCTCGTCGTGGCCACAGCGTGCGGCGCAGGATTGTTGCTGCTGATCGAACAGTACGGGCCGTCGCTGTCGCGCTGGTTGCTACGAGCTCCTCGCCAGGATCAGCTCTGGTTCAGCGCGCTGGCGCTCCTTGTGCTCTGCCTGCCACTTGTGCTGTTCGCTGCGTGGCTGTGGATGTATGGGGTCCGGGTACTCCGCAGCGATCGTCACCCCCCAGACGGGGTGAAGGTCGTACGCGACTCACCGGTTGCTCGGGGATCCATGGCTCGACGCTACGGGCGCCTTTGTCAGACCCTCGCCACGCTACTCGCAGCAGCCGCGCCGATCGTTGCCTGGCTCGGATGGAAGCTATGGCGTCTACCGTGACCATGTGCAGGTTGCTTAACCCGATCGTTCCCCCGGGAAGCGTGGATGGTTCGCCCGCCAGCGCCAAACATGTCGGGCACGTTCACGGGGGTCCATAGTTGCAGGCGACAGCATCGTGGAAGTGGAAGGAGCCAAGGTTGCGGGAGCCCAAGCTTCCGCGATGGCAGACCGCATGAAGAAGAAGCCCGGAGAATCGGTGCTCCTGAAGCTGCTTCGTGCGAATGGCGAGACCTACGTGGTAACGCTGGTGGCAGCAACGCCGAAGCACTGAATCCGGCATGGCACTTGGCCCGCGAGGCAAGGTGGTACATCATCTGACACGCGGGCCAAGCGCCACGCCGGTGTCTCCCGCTCAGCTCGATCGTCAGGCCACACAACCGCCCCCCCCCCCCGCTCTCCACCCACTGAAAGCACGCAACACTCATGGCCTCTCTCTCAGCTGCCGGTACGGCGTGGACCTTGCTCCTCATTGCAGGCCTACTCGAAATCCTCTGGTCCGCCAGCATGAAGGCCTCGGAAGGCTTCACCAAACACCTGTTTACCGGGGTCACTCTCATCGCGGCGTGGCTCAGCTTCTGGTTGCTGGGCCTGGCAATGAAGTCTCTGCCGCTTGGAACTGCTTACGCCGTCTGGACCGGAATCGGAGCTGTGGGCGCCGCGATCCTGGGCATGGTCTTCTTCAAGGAGCCAGCCACTGCCGCGCGGATCCTCTGCATCGTCGCAATAATTGGAGGAATTCTTGGGCTCAAGTTGCTGCACACCTGAGGTGCTCCAGGCACGCGAGGGCAGCACTGCAAACTCGCACATGCCAGTAACGAGCCGTGCGGCCTGACCCCTTGCTCAAGTCGAGCCCCGACGCGGGCCGCTAGGTGCCAACTTGCCTCGAACGTTTGGCCTCGCGAAACGCACCCGGAGGTACCGCCGTGCTGATCTCCGCCACCGTCAAGAACACCGCGTCCTCGCACGAAGTGGAAGTTCGTACTGGAGCCACCACGCAAAGGTTGGCCGTCGCTGCCAAATCAAGCAGCAGAGGTTCCGCAGTCAATGGTGGCGAGTTCCTCATGCTCGCTCTGGCAACCTGCTATTGCAATGACCTCTTCCGTGAAGCTGCGCGCCACGGCATTGCCATCGAGTTAGCCGAAGTTGAGGCAAGCGCCGAGTTTCCCGGCATCGGTCTGGCCGCTACCAACATCCGCTACCGTGCCAACATTCAGTCGTCGGCATCGCAGGCCGAGATCGCCGGGCTGCTGCAGGAAACTGATGCTGTGGCCGAGGTGCACAACACCATCCGAAATGGAGTTCCCGTGGTGCTGCAGCGCGCGTAGCTTGATCAGGCAAACCAGCACCTTTCTTGCCACGCAACCAGGCCTGACCCCTCGCTCGAGCGGAGTCCATGAGGTACCCTGATCCTGGGGTTCGAGGCTGCAGGGCGCCTATTGACGACGTCGAGACGCCGGAGCAGATTGAATCTCGTCGAACCAGTAAAAATGGAGCCCCCCATGCGCATATCCAAGGATCAGATTCCCGCCAGGATCAACATCCCCGGCGCCGTCGCGCGTGTCGCTACCGACTTCGGCGACGCGACCGGTTTCGGCAAGATGGGAGGCGAATACTTCTCGCTGGGCGCCGGCACCGACATCGCGCCGCTCCTGAAGGGCCTCGAGGACGACGCCTGCCACGCGCCGCACTGGGGCTACATGCTCTCCGGGGAACTCGTGGTGACGTACACCGACGGCAAGGTCGACACCTGCAAGGAGAACGACCTCTTCTACTGGCCGCCCGGCCACAGCGTGCGGGCGGTCAAGGACTCCGAGGTCATTCTGTTCAGCCCGCAGCGCGAGCACGCCCTTGCCATGGACCACATGCTGAACGCGATGAAGGGCTGAGCAGGACCCGCCCGGGCAGGTGCGTACGGGTGAGGAATCTCGCTTGAACGCGAAGGCCCGGAGCGTGGCATCGTCGTGAATGCTCTGACAGCGATAAAGCTTGGCCACACCGTCGTTTGGGCCGTTTTCGTCGCGTGCATCGTGGCCATTCCGTTGTTCACGGCGAGGTCTGACTTCCGCGTCGCCGCTGTTTTCTCGGCCATCGTCGCCTGTGAAGTTGGCGTCCTCGCGCTGAACGGCATGCGGTGCCCTCTGACGGGGCTCGCTGCGCGTTACACCGACGATCGGCGGGCAAACTTCGACATCTACCTGCCAGAATGGCTAGCGCGGAACAACAAGCAGATATTCGGTACGCTTTACGTCTTTGCCGTGCTTTTTCTCCTGGTGCGCTGGCTCCACGTCACCCCATGATCGGTGGCAGAACCTGACCATCGTCCTGGCTTCCTCTTCCATTCTCGCGGTAGTACAACCTCCCTGGTTGGTACCGTTCCAGGCCCTTGCCAAACGACAGGCGACAAATCAACCATCGCAGGTGCACAGTGGGCAATCCGACTCTTGAAACCTGGCATCGCCTCGTGCGCACGCAAGACGCCAGTGGCCTGAACGCTTTGCTCGCGGAAGATGCGGTCTTCCATTCGCCGGTCGTTCACGCCCCGCAAAGAGGCAGGAAGCTTACCGCCATGTACCTGACCGCGGCGTTCCACGTCCTTTCCAACCCGACGTTCCGGTACGTACGCGAAATCGTCGGCGCGTCGGACGCCATGCTGGAGTTCGAGACCGAGATTGACGGAATCCTGGTCAACGGCGTCGACGTCATCAGATGGAACGACGCCGGGCAGGTCGTTGACTTCAAGGTCATGCTCAGGCCGCTGAAGGCAATCAACCTCATCCACCAGAAGATGGCAGCGGTGCTTCAGTCCGGTCAGTGAAGACGATGACGTCCGACCTGCCCAGGCACATGCCAATTCCCGACCAAGACCGAGCGCCAACCGAGCAGTTCTTCCGCGAGCTCGAGGAAGCGCGGACGCGCGCCCTGGTCGAGCGCGATCTCGCGGCCCTCGAGGCGTTGCACGCTCCCGAGTACGAGCTCATCACCCCCGCCGGCAAGGTCTTCTCGCGACAGGAATACCTGGGCGCCATCGAAGCCGCGCCGTTCTATGCCGCCTGGGGAGTCGGGTCGATGTCCGTTCGCCTGTCGGAGCAAATGGCAGTCGTTCGGTACCTGGCTAGATTGCAGTTTCCCTCCGGCCGGGTAGTCGTGTGTTGGCACACGGACATGTACGAGCGGCGCGCCGCCGGTTGGCAGGCAGTCTGGTCGCAGGCCACCGAGGTGCCTCCACCAATCAACTAGGCCGCGCGAGCCAGCATGCGGCCTGACCCTTCGCTCGAGCGGAATCTCCTGCCTGGAACGATAGGCACCCGGGAATCCTGTCCTTCCTTCCGCGAGACTTCCAGGTCCCTGCTGCTGTAGGGACAGCGCGCTTCAGCATGCGCTGGATCACGATTCACGCTGCGCTCAAGGACCACGCCATGGAAACCAGTCCAGCTGCGCCAACGACCGTGGACAAGTACATCGCCGCCTTCCCGCCGGAAGTGCAGGGAATCCTGCAGCGGGTGCGGGAGGTCGTGCGCAAGGCGGCGCCGGGGGCGCAGGAAGTCATCAGCTACAGAATGCCCGCGCTCAAGCAGGACGGCGTTCTGGTGTACTTCGCGGCATTCAGGAACCACATCGGCCTCTATCCACCCATCACCGGCGATACCGGCATCGAGAGGGCCGTTGCGCCCTATGCAGGCGAGAAGGGGAATCTTCGGTTTCCGCTCGACCAGCCGATCCCGTACGATCTCATCGCCCGCATCACCGCGCTTCGCCTGAAGCAGAACCTCGCAAAGGCGGCGGCGAGGCGCGCGAAGGCGGCCCCGCGGCGCGGATCAGGGACCTGAAGCCTTCGCGGCGCCATGCGGCCACACTTGTCGTCTCTCGCGGCATTCGCACTGATCGCGTGCGCGATGGTGCCTCCCGCCGGCGATCCCGCGTCCGATGCCCCTGATTCGCAACCGCCTCGGATGGCCGCGGTGGACCTGCCGGCCTCGTATGCGGCGGCACTCGGGACGTGGCATAACCCCATCGAAGTCAACGCGTGGATCGGCGCGCGCTTCGAGTACGACCACGAACGTGCCGTGAAGCTCTCGGAGAGCCAGCGCGCACTCGGACCTGGTGTAAAGATCCACCAACCCGAGGCATTCTTCGACCGTCCCGCGGGCGTGTGCGTGGACCTGGCACGCTTTGCGGTGGAGACCCTGCGCGCCGTCGCGCCTGCCGCCAACGCGACCTACCTCATGATCGAATTCGACCCGGTGATGATGTCCGGAAACACGCTGCGCCGCCACTGGCTCGTCATGTTCGAGCGCGATGGCCAGCTGTACTTCTTTGCGGACTCGAAGCGCCCGGGTCACATCGCGGGGCCGTACGGCACCATCGCGGAGTTCATCGACCACTATTCCCAGTACCGCCAGCGCCGGGTCGTTTCGTACCGCGCGCTGCAGTCATACGAACGCAGGCTCAAGCAGCCGGCGCCCAAGGCGGCCCGCGACGAGCGCGGCTGACCCCTGGTCGAGCGGCGCGCCGACCACAGCCCCCGGGATCGGGTTCGCCGTGGCCGCAAACGCCTTATCATGGTTGCCGCTGTCCTGTCTTGCCTCGGTCATCGCGGGTGCGGTTCGCCGAACGTTTCGGATCTCGAGGAGGGGCCGTTCATGGCCAGTCTGGAAGCACACTATTCGGCCCGCGACATCGAGGCACGGATCCTGGCGGCCATCCGCGCGGCCGGGTTGAATCCCGAGCGGCGCCTGTCGGCGAACCAGCTGGGCGCGCTCGACCATTTCCACACCGGCGGATTCAGCGCTTCACGCGAGCTGCTCGGGCTCGCGCGAATCCGGGCCGAAGACCGCGTCCTCGACATCGGCGCCGGACTGGCCGGTCCCGCGCGGCTGCTCGCTTCCGCGGCGGGCTGCCGCGTCGACTGCATCGAGCTCTCGCCCGATTTCTGCGCCGGCGCGATGCTGCTGAACCGGCTGACGGGCCTCGAAGACCGGATCGCGGTGCTGCAGGGCAGCGCCCTCGACCTGCCGTTTCCCGACGCTGCGTTCGACGTGGTCTGGATGCAGAATGTCGGCATGAACATCGCGGACAAGGGGAAGCTCTACGGGGAGATCCACCGGGTCCTCAGGCCGGGCGGCCGGTACGCCTTCCAGGAGCTGGCCGCAGGGAAAGCGGCCACGTCGTATTTTCCGCTGCCGTGGGCCACCGACCCGGCCGACAGCTTCCTGGTCTCCATGGAGGAGATTCGGTCCGCCCTCGGCGAGCACGGATTCGTCGCCGAGCTGCTCGAGGACACCAGCGACGCGCACCTTAGCAGGACCACCGCGGACGCGGCGCCGAGTCCGCTGACCCTGGGGGTGTACGTCGAGAATCTCGCGCAAAAGGCCGCGAACGCGCAGCGCAGCCTCCGGGAGGGCCAGGTCCGGCTGGTCCGGGGCGTCTTCCGGGCGCAATGAGGCGCCGCAGCTCCGACACCCTTTCGGCCTCGAAGTCGAACCGCCCTCGCAACCACCCCAAGGACACGTCATGTCGGATCCCCGCGTCTACTTCGCCGCCGAGCGCACGCTTCTCGCGTGGATCCGGACGGGGCTCACCGTCATGGGCTTCGGCTTCGTCGTCGCACGGTTCGGACTGTTCCTCGGCCTTCTCGCGGCGCAGCGGGGCCTGCCGACCGCCTCGGTCGACGCGACGCCCCACCTGTCCGGGTTCGTCGGCATCGCGCTGGTCGTCCTGGGCGCGGTCGCCATTCTCTTCGCCGCCCGCCAGCATCGACACTTCGTTCTTTCGCTCCCGGTTTCCGATCTCCCCGCCTCGATCAATCGCGCTTTTCCCCTACTCGTGGCGGCGGCGCTCGGGCTCCTTGGCCTCGTGCTCGCGCTGTACCTCGCCATCTAGCCGCAACCCGGCCACGCCGATGCGGCCACGCAGGCTGCAGCTCCCATCCCCCACCGTGAACGGAGAAATCGACCCATGGGCGTGATCGACTCGAGAGTCGTCAACCTCGACCAGCTGCAGCTCGAGCATTTCGCCAAGGGCGACAAGTTCGGGTGCGACGCGGCGCGCATCGGCCCGCTGCTCGGAGCGAAGGAGCTCGGCTACTCCTACGACGTCGTCCCCCCCGGCAAGCGCTCATGCCCATTCCACAGTCATCGCGGGGAGGAGGAAATGTTCTTCATCGTGAAGGGCAACGGCACGCTGCGCTACGGCGACGAGACCCGGAAGATCCGTGCGGGCGACGTGATCTGCTGCCCGACCGGCGGCCCGGACACGGCGCACCAGATCATCAACGACTCCGACGCCGAACTCGCCTACCTGTCGGTCAGCACCATGTTGCCGGCGGAGATCTGCGAGTACCCCGATTCGAAGAAGATCGGCGCTTTCGGCGGCGGCCTGCGCCACATGACGCGCGCAGGCGACGGCGTCGACTACTGGATGGACGAGGCGTGAGTGCGGCGGATGGCACGGCCGGCATGGGCATCCGTTCCCGCGCACAACCGCCCTGCCCGACGGCCGGGCCGGTGCGCCGGGCCGCGCACATGCGCAGCGCCGTCCTCGCGGCGATCATCGCGTCCATCGTGCTCGCCCACACCGAAGGCCATGCTCAAGTCATGACTCCGACCGTTCAATCACAGGCCGAAGAACAACGCGTCATTGCCGCCGAGGACGAAATGGCCATGGTCGGCCAGAAGATCCGGGAACGCTCGGTCCTCGTCGAGGGCGACATCGCGCTGGTCTTCGGCACCGCGGAGCTGCGCTTCGCCGATCCCGGCAAGGATGACGTCGTGCAGAGCCTGCGGTACACGTCCACCTACGTGAAGCGGCAGGGGCAGTGGCGCATGCTCGCGCTGCAGATGCAGCAGCGGGCGCCGGCACCTGCGTGACGCCGGAGACGCACATGGACATCGGCAACCTCCTCGGCGTGTTCATCGGGTGGCCCTTCCTGGCGCTGGTTCCGGCCGCGCTCCTTGCCGCGCTGTACTTCCGGCGCCGGCAACCGATGATCCTGGTCGCGACGCTCGCGTGGCTCGCCTACTTTCCCTACGAGCAGGCAATGAAGCTGCGCATCCTGTGCTCCGGAGAGTGCAACATCCGCGTGGACCTGCTGCTGCTCTACCCGCTGCTTGCGCTGTTGTCGGTGCTGGCGGTCGCCGCGTATGCCAGGAAGCCGCGAGTGACCGGGCGTGACTGACCCGGCGCCCGACCAGGGCAGGCCGCACCGGAGTCTCCGCGCCCACGGCGGGCCGGCTCGCACGACGCAAATGCAGCAGGCGTGACTCGACCCGGCAATCCCGGGCCATCGATACCCGCTTCGGCGTTTTTTGCGGCAAGATGCCGCCACTTGCGAGCGGCGCCATCCAGCCGACCGCCGCGCTCTTCGGGGAATTCCATGGATCGCCGTCGCATCCTCAAGCTCACCAGCATCGCCCTGGCCGGTTCTCCCGCGCTGCCGACGGTCGCCGGCGGCTTCGCGGGCTTAGCCGCCATCTGTCCGCCGGATGGACGCACGGCGCACGCCCGGGCGAGGTCGCCGAAGCCCCGCTGCCCTACAATGAAAAACGGCTGGTGATGAACCAGGCCACGGGCGTGCGGGAGCGAACGGCGGCCTGCGACAAACCGAAGGGCAAGCTGAGCTTCAACTGACCGCCGGAAACAAGACCATGCGCACGGTCCTCGTCACCAACGTCACCCAGTACGCCGGCCCCGGCGCGGTCGAAGCGCTGCTCGCGCAGCAAATGCGGCCCGTCTGCCACGACCCCACGTTCCGAGATCCGACCGTGCGCGATGGTTTCCGCGGCAGTCATCCCGGAGCCGAATGCCTGCAGGGCACCGACCCGGGCGCGCTGGTCCAGGAGCTCGCCGATCGCGCGTTCGACGTCGATGCCGTGGTGTCGAACGACGTTTATCCGATCACTCGCGCGCCCATCGGCGAGATCGCGCCGGACGACCTCCGAAACACGTTCGAATCGGTGTTCATGTTCCCCGTGCAGCTCACCCAGCTGCTGCTGCCGGGGATGAAGGCGCGACGCAGCGGCAGCTTCGTCTTCGTGACCTCGGCGCGACCGCTGCGACCGGAGCCCGGCTTCGCCGTGCCGACGTCGATCCGGGCTGGCGCGACGGCGTTTGCGCTGGCGTTGTCGCGCGAGATGGCGAGCTTCGGCATCCAGGTCAACGTGGTGGCGCCCAACTACCTCTACAGCGAGATGTACTACCCTCGCGCCCGCTTCATCGACGACCCGCAGGGCCGCGAGCAGATCGCCGCCGTCGTGCCGATGGGCCGCCTCGGCACCCCGGAAGAGGTGGGCGAGCTGATTGCGTTCCTTGCCTCGGGGCGATCGCGCTTCGTCACCGGCCAGGTGATCCATTTCACCGGCGGGTGGCCATGATCGAGCGGCTGATGGAGAGAACCCTGCCGCAGGAGCACGCCATGCACAAGGGGTCCTGCCTTTGCGGAGCGGTGAGTTTCGAGGTCGCGGGCGCGCTGCCGGCACCCGATGCCTGCCACTGCTCGCAATGCCGCAAGCAATCGGGCCATTTCTTCGCGTCCACCGACGTCGCCCGCACCGCCCTGACGATCCACGGCGCCGACAACCTCACCTGGTTCAATTCGTCCGAAAAGGTGCGACGGGGCTTCTGCTCCCGATGCGGCTCGTCGCTGTTCTGGGACCCGATCCGGAGGGACTGGATCGGCGTCGCCATGGGCGCCTTCGACAAGCCCACGGGCACCCGGCTGGGAAAGCACATCTTCGTGGCCGAGAAGGGCGACTACTACGACATCGTGGACGGCCTGCCGCAGAACCAGCGTTGATGGTGGAGCCATGGAACCGGAAGCCGGCGGGAATCTGTCCTTCTCCTTCCGCGCGACCAAGGGCGAGGCGGTCGCAATCTCGCGCGGCGGCCGCGTGGTGACCGTACCCGGCGGCCATTCTGCACGACGATTTCTTGCCAAAGTCGCCGGCGCTTCGTTCTCTGCGCAGCAACAGTTGATGGCCCGCGCCACCGGAAACTACAAGCGCGGAAACGAGCGCGTCGCCGACCGGCAACCCGACCACGGCTCGGGCGCTGCGTGACACTGCAACCGAGCAATTTCACCGGAGGAACCGATCGTG
>Ga0209254_10003053_pt1 | contig 15292 bp, 7 predicted proteins | sample FrelakmetDIP11DI_FD_187148 | JGI IMG/M metagenome (GOLD analysis project Ga0209254, IMG submission 187148) | Freshwater lake sediment microbial communities from the University of Notre Dame, USA, for methane emissions studies - DIP11 DI (SPAdes)... | ecosystem: Environmental > Aquatic >...
ATTAGAGTAAGAGAATTAGCGACGAGAGCGGGCATTGATTTTTCACCTAGCCAGCATGGATATCCACACTTTTATTACCTTGACGATAAGACAAGCGAAAGCGACTGGTCAGTCTTGGAGTTATCAGGAGAAAGAGTGAGATTATTCCTAAGTGAAGCTCTGACAAGCGAAGTTGAGCAATTAACTGCTGGTGAAAGCCAATCCACCCAAATTATCACTCCTGATGGAACGGTCGATGGAATGTTGACTTGTATCGGAGCATACCAATTTCAATTGACCATTCCTTCAAAAAAGCAGGCGATTGTAGCAGCATGGCTGAGGGACCTTTCTGATGGGTATGTGGCTTTTGATGATGATGTGTTGAAGAAATTACCAGGTTTAACTGTTGTGGGTATCTCAAATCGAATGCCTGTATTGCCAAAACCGGGAAATCCTTTAGCTCCAAAACCCTATTATATAGGAATGGAAATTGGAGTGGGTGAGCCATTACCCAAATTTATTTGGGATGAAATACAGACAGAGCCAAAACGGACACCGATATTTGAGACTCATAAAAAATTGGGTGGAAAAATAATCACATATGCCGGATGGGAGATGCCGGTCTGGTACAGCTCTGTTATGGAGGAGCATCTTGCCGTCAGGCAAACTGCTGGATTGTTCGATGTTGCCCATATGGGAGTTTTCCAGGTGGAAGGTCCTGATGGAGCAGCATTCCTGGATAGTGTTGTAGCAAATGATGTCAGTTATTTGTCTGTGGGTGAATCATGCTATACCCATTTCCTCGACCCTGATGCGAATGTCATCGATGACTTGATTGTGTACAAGCGTGGAAAAGAAAAAATGCTGATGGTTGTAAATGCAGCGAACGCCGATAAGGATTGGGCATGGTTGAATGCAGTCAAAGAAGGCAAAGTTCTTGTTGATAACCAGAGACCATGGGCCAAGGTATTTGGACATAATGCAATTTTACGTAATCTGAAGGACCCCAAAGAAGGAAGCGATATGCGTGTAGACATCGCCTTGCAGGGTCCGCGAGCCCGACAGATCTTATTAGGGTTGGGTTGTGATGATAAAAGTCGTTGTTGTGTACGTTATCTTAAGCGAACCCGCATCTGCGAAGTAGTAATGGGTGGTTTTGAATTAATAATCTCCCGGACAGGGTATACCGGTGAAAAGTTTTCATACGAGATTTTTGTCCATCCAAGCCGAGCCGACGACTTGTTTAATGCTCTTCTGGAAATTGGGAGTACGTTTGGAATAAAGCCATGTGGATTAGGTGCGCGGGATTCACTAAGAACTGAAGCCGGATTACCCTTATATGGTCATGAAATGGGTGGCGAATTGAATTTAGGACCCGCTGAGGCAGGTTTTGGACAATATGTAAAGACTTACAAGCCATGGTTTATTGGCCGTGTGGCTTTTCTTGAAAAGGAAAAAGGAAGAAAAGGTGAGTTGGTTCGTTTCTGTTTTGATGAAAAAGGAGTCCGAATGGCGCACCTGGGTGATCCTGTGGTGGATTGGCGCGGAAGAGTGGTGGGGCATGTATCCAGCTGCGCTGTTGATAAGGAAGGATTCTTAACTGGGCTAGCCTTTGTCGAATCGAAGGTGGCTGATAAGGGAACGATTATATATATCTATCAAGGTGCACCGAAGGATAGCGGGAAAATTCTTGGTCAGCTAAAAGTAGGCGAGCGTGTCATACTTCCTTCACCTGCTCACATCCTCAGGCGGTTCCCCAAATTGTAGGAAATCTATGAGGAATACTCTTGAGTGAATTGATTTTATTTGAACCCTAAAACAAATACTTAATAGGAGAGTGAGTTAATGGAAACCCCTTGGGATCATCGTTATGCCCAACGCACTCAACGAATGACCAGTTCAGCCATACGTGAATTACTAAAGCTAACTGAAGACCCAGAAGTTATCTCATTTGCGGGTGGTCTACCTGCCCCTGATGTTTTTCCAGTCGATGAATTTAGTGCTGCATGTGGACAAGTATTGAAAGAATGGGGTGCCTTAGCATTGCAATATGGTTCTACAGATGGATTCCTGCCACTGCGTGAGATGATTGCTCGTCATACCGGACGATATGGGATCAGTGTCACTGAAGAAAATATATTAATTACAAGCGGCAGCCAGCAGGCATTAGATTTAATTGGAAAGGTTTTTATAAATCCTGGCGATCGAATCCTGGTTGAGGAACCGACTTATCTAGGTGCCTTGCAAGCCTGGAATGCCTATGGAGCAGAATATGTGACTGTCCGAATGGATGAAAATGGCATGGTCACCGATGAATTGGAAAACGCTCTCCGTAGTGGAGTCAAATTTATTTATGTCCTTCCGAATTTCCAAAATCCAACGGGGGTTACCCTGTCAACCGAGCGGAGACAAAAATTACTGGAAATTGCTGACCAGTATGGTGTACCAATCATTGAAGATGACCCCTATGGGCAGTTGCGATATGAGGGTGAAAACCTTCCCTCGATTGTTTCTATGGATAATGAGTATCGGAAAAATGGTAATAATGAATATCGTGGTAATGTGATCTATTTGAGCACTTTTTCAAAAACACTGGCACCAGGTTTAAGGCTTGCATGGGTCATTGCCCCTGCCCAGGTGATCCGTAAGCTTGTTCAGGCAAAGCAAGGTGCAGACCTGCATACCTCCACATTCAACCAGATTGTTGCATACGAGGTAGCACGAGGTGGATTTATCGACCGGCATATCTGGCTAATACGACGGGTGTATGGAGAACGAAGGAATGTCATGTTGGATGCCATGGAAGAGCTTTTTCCACCTGGAGTGACATGGACAAAGCCACAAGGAGGTCTCTTCCTTTGGGGTATGCTACCAAAAGAGCTGGACACGACCGAAATCTTCAAAACAGCAGTAGCCCGCAAAGTGGCTTTTGTTCCAGGTGCACCATTTTTTGCACTTGGAGGCGGAAAAAACACCATGCGACTAAATTTCTCTTATTCCAATCCAGAAAAGATCCAAATTGGAATTGAAAGATTGGCAAATGTTTTAAAAGAAATGATCGTGGCTCGAAGATAGACATGCGGGCGTGTGCTTTACACACGCCCGCTTTTTTTATTTCACATCAATAAGTTGTACTTCAAAAATCAGTGTGGCATTGGGTGGAATGGTTGATCCAGAACCTGACGCACCATAACCCAATTCTGGGGGAATAACAAGCAGGCGTGTGCCATTCTCGAGCATACCGGTTACTCCCTCATCCCAGCCAGGAATAACCTGCCCAGCTCCAAGAGTAAATTCGAAAGGCTGCCCACGATCGAGCGAGGAGTCAAACTTGGTGCCATCCTCCAGCCAGCCAGTGTAGTTGACTGAAACTGTATTTCCAGACTGTGCTGCAGTTCCATCTCCAAGTTGAAGATCTTCATAAACGAGACCCGATGCAGTGGTAACTGCGTTGGCAGATGGAGTGGGCGGTGTTTCATCTAAAGTACCGATTGGGTAGGACTGGTTTTTACTCGAGTAGTCTTGGTATACAAAATAACCAATCACAACGACAATTAACGCGATGATTATTCCAATAATAATACGCTGACGATTTCGCTTTGCAAGACGTTGAGTACGGCGTTGTTCGCGTAAAGCTGCTTTGGACATGAGTACCTCCGAAAATAAGAAAATAAAACTGGGTGCTGCAAATTGTAACCGATATTTGCAGCACCTAAAGGATTATCTAATAGTCAGTGGGAGAAGATTCCGATAGAACGCCAATACATCCAGACCATCTAAAACAGGATATAGCATTCCAGCATTCCAGACAACGATATAAACGGAATGTAATCCACTCGTAGAATAAATGTGTTCCAAATACAAAACATCCAGTGTTGATGTGTCTGAGATTACAGTTCCATCACCGAAATCTATGGTGTAGCTATAAGGCTTGGTTGCATCGTCGGGTGATAGATCTGCACTAAAGCTTACAATATCACCAGGTACGATCGGTCCTGGCGTCTCTTGAGCTAGATTAACACTGTTTATAGCTGTATTCTCGACGGTTACATTGTGGATAACTTCATCGAAACCAAGCTGGTTGGATGCAGTTAGAGTTACCGTATAGGATCCCAAATCGAAATATGTGTACACAGGATTGGTTTCAGTGGAAGTACCAGTACCATCGCCAAAATCCCATGTATAGGATATGGGTAGCGTTCCCGTTGTTAAATTCGTAAATTGGATTGCCTGACCAAGGTCAACTGGGCTATTCGTGGAAAATTCAGCAACGGGTGGGTATAAGGACACACAACTCGGTCCACCACCTATGATTTCAACATCATCGAAGTGCCATCCGTCATATACCGTATTTGAGTCACTGGTAAGGTGGAAGCGGATCCTTGAATTCGCCTGCCCGTCGAGCTCTGGTATCTGGATGTGTTCCTGGGTCCAGGTGTTATGATTCCCATCATAGGTAGCGACTGGGAACCAGCCTGATCCTGCATTGTATTCAACGTTGGCATAATCCCATCCTGCTTCGGTAATATATTTATGCCAGAAGCTTAGAGTGATACCAGTATAACTACTAAAGTCAAATGTCTTTGAGGTAACTGATTTATCCAGGTCATTTCCATAATTACCACCGGGGCTATCCGTCCAGGAGTGTATCGGGCTGTGTGAAGATTCCGACGTGATTGCCCATGGTAATTCAAACGTCCAGTCTACACCTCCTTCAACATTATCTGAATAAATCGAACAATAGGGATAGAGGAGAAAATCCTGTTGAATGGTAGCATAATCTTCAGCAACTACTTCATAGGCATAAGCAGGAGAGAAATCTGTTGCTGTCGCCATAAGGTCGTAGGTACCGCTAATCACCGTCATACTGTAGTAACCAGTCGCAGGATCGGTTGTGGTATTGAACATACCACCACTTACATCCGCTGCTAATGGCAGGTTTGTTCCAGCATCACGCACGTAGCCCTCAATGACGGGTGAAACGCCAGGTTCGACGATATATAAGAAAGCCGCACTGGGAACTCCCCAATTATTGTTGACATCTTTGCTTTCAACAAAGATTGTATGTCTACCTGAGGCAAATCCGATCGTGTCGATAGTCGCTTCGATATTTTCGACCTTGCTGTTGAATGTTCCATCACTCGCTGTTAATGGATAGGTGACAGTACCAGTGATCCATGAAGGAGCATCGATGCTATAGCGAGCTTCAGCAATATTTTGGGTTGGTTCACCACCATTATAGCGAGTATCATTTGCTACGGCAGTCAAGATGACCTGCTCTCCTGGATTGGCTGCTGCTGGAGAAGCACTGACCGTAAGAGACTCAGGACCGGCAGGATTTTGATAAGGTCTGCGGGCTGCTTTAAAGGCATAGAATAAAGCTTGAAGATTATCCGGATAGACCGTGCTTTCAAAACTGCCACAATCTTCAAAGAACCAGGTCCCAATTTCATAGGTATAGGATGCAATTCCAAGTGTGCCATAGGCAAAATCGTCACTGGTTCCACTTGCAGTGTACATACAACTTGGATCACTTACCTGGCAGACCTGGTAATCATTGAGATATCCAAACTTACGCCCAAGCGTGGCTAGATCAGTGGCATTTGGGGATAGATTGGTGCTCCAACCCCAGGGGTACAAGACGACCTGGGCATAACTATGCAGGGTGATAAAAACACCTTCTGTGTCATCCGGAGCAGGATCATAATCTCCGGGTCCACGCTGGTCTGTAAAAATGCTTACCACAAATTGTTCGATCGCCTGAACTTCCGGTTCTGACCCTGCTGAAGGACCCATATATGTTTCATCACATGCATACGGACTCGAACCACCATGATTCCATTTAAACGAGTGATTACGGTTGAGATCGGTTCCCCAACTATTTGGATCGTTACAGCCATCATCGTTGTCTATGTTCTTGCGCCATAGATCACCTGCCTCGGCAAGTATACGTCCATCAGGATTGGTCATGGAAACGATATATACACGGAAGTAATCCAACAACCAGGTGACATCTGGATCGATGCCATAGTTATTGATCAAAAATTCTGCATAGCGCAAGGTTGTTTCTGCTGTGGTATATTCCCTGGCATGGATCTCAGCCATAAGGAAGAAGGTTGGTTTTGTATCGACGTTACCAAAATTCTCATTGGTCAACCGTAAAGCCAAGATATCATAGCCATTGGGATATCCATTCTCTATGCGATCCCAACTATCACCAATGTCAAATATTTGCGCCATATCAGGATGGGTATTCTCAATATCCTGCATGTCCTGGTACGTTTCAGCTACAGTTCGATAACATGGAAAACCTGGAATCGTATCGACTCCTTGACCAGGGAGAGCCATGAAGGGCTTATTCAACAGCCTGGTTTTGTCTTCATCTACTTCCATCCGATACCCGGCTTGCTGCATGGATGAATAGCCTTCCACGGACAGGATTGCCAAAATAAAACCAGCTTCATGATTTACTTCAAGGATGTCCAATCGAGAGGTGAGTTGATTCAGCTCCTCCTGAGTGGTGAAATATATCCTTACAACCAAATTTTCAATTTGAGACTGATTATCTTGCTGATCAGTGGTTGCTGCTGAGAGAGGTGTTGCTGCAGCACTCGATACCATTGATAGCAGCATGGACAAGAAAACAAATAACGATAAGATTTTTTTATTCATATTCTCCTCTTGTTGTCAGATCATTTCCCTAGAAATTCAGGATAGAGACTGGATTATTTTTATCGATATTTAATTTCTCTGGGATAGGGGCAGGAAATTGCTATACCAGAATGTGTTGGTGTACAGGTGGACTTGATGACCAATCGAATTACCCTGTGAGATAAATGACAGTGTTGCATTGTTTGTGTCTCCCATAACGATATCAAAGGGAACATGCACCGAAATGGTCACATAGGCACTTTCACCACGAGCGATCGGTCCAAAGTGAGCAGGAGCATCCACAGTCCACGGACTGGAATTGACATAGATATTATAGGTATCGGCAACGTTACCCGTATTTGTGATTTGAACAGAGTACTGAACAACAGCTCCTCTACCGTAGCCTATCAAAGTATCCTCAACTGGGACGGCCTCAAAACTATATACATTATTTGCAGTCGTGATTAATGTTGCGGTTGCAGTGGGAAGACCAGGAATCGATGAAGCAAATGTGACCATAGCCGAATCACTTGAACCACCGGCTGCATCCAGGGGCACGGTTACTTTGATCTCTAAATTTATACTGCCATCAGCGGGGATGGGACCAACGGTAAGGGGGTATTCCATTCCCCAGACTGTATTCGCGCTAAGAGTGAAGGTATCAGGCTGGTAGTTGCGGTTGGTTAATTGGATGACATAAACCACCTGGGTACCTGGATTCCCAGAACCTGCACCACTGGTGGGATCTACATAGGGTCCAGCTTGATCCGCAGTTGTAGTAAGGGTGGAAGATTGTGATTTGGATCCATCAGCTTGGGATATGGCTGTGATGGTGGCAATATCAAAATCACCAACCGAAGCAGAAGGAGGAATATCCACAACCGCATCGAAATCAACGCCATTTCCAGGCTCCAAAGGTCCAATATTCGCTGGTAAGGTAATAATCCATTGGCTCGTTGATTCGATATCAAAGCTGTCTGTTGTATTTCCAAGGTTAATGAGATGCAGGCTGAAGGTAACCTTTCCACCAGGATAACCATTCAAATCAGCTGTTTCCGGGGTCAACAACAGATCATGGAAATTTGCAGTGGTGCTCAAGGATGAGGAATCTGTGACGTCTGAATTGTATTGGGAAATTATGGAAACAGTGGCAACATCAGATTCACCGTTTAGAGCATCGGCAGGGATTGTAACCTGGATATTGAAAGTAGCATTTTCACCTGGAGCGATAGGTCCAATTGTTAGGGGAGCTGAATATGCCCAAGCGGAATTAACTGAGATATCATAGGTGTCACTATTCAAACCGATATTATTCACCTGCAATTGGTAACTCACAGATACTCCTGGATCATCCTGGGCAGAGGCAGATTCAGGAGTGAGCAGCACTCCATAGGAGGGGGTGGTGATGTTGAGAAAGACAGCAGTTAAGGGACCCCAAAAGCCATCATCGTTTAAGCCATGAACTAGGATGTAATGTTGACCTTCCGTCAGAGATGATGTATCAATAACAGCCTGCACAGGCTCATTCGTTTCACCCCATGCTCCATCGGTCGGTGACAAAGGAATTCCCGTACCATCAGCTCCAGGAGCATCAATGAAATATTCAGCACCTGATACCGGCTGTAGTGGGTCACCCGTATAGCGTTGATCCAATACAGTACCGGTTAAATCAACTGGCATACCACCAGGGACTTCAGCAGGGGTTACCAAGAGGCTCTGAGTATCAGGTCCATAAGCCGTTCTATATGGTGAGCCAGCAATTTTATTTGCATAAAGAAAAGAAGGACCCATTTCAGCCCAGAAGTTACGTGGCATGCCATCGATCCCGTCCTGGCAACCGTAGGCAGGAAAGAAATCTCCACAAGAACCATATGTAGGACCGATTTCATACGTGAAAGATGCAATGCCAAGTTTTCCATACACCCAATCATCGGTGGAACCATCGACAGTATAGAGGAATCCAGTTGGGTCCATTACCCCAGTGATATCAGCTAATTTGTGACCGATGGTTTTCAGTTGATTAAAATTAGGTGCGCCATACTGATTGTGGCCGAATGGCCATAAAATCTCATCCTGGTATGAGTGCAATGTGATGAACATTCCTGAGGCGGTATCGGGCGAAGCTGGTCCAATTTCGTCATCGCCATTGTTCCCATTCCAATCCGTGAAAACCTGAGCAGCAAAAGTTTGAAAGGCTGATGTTTCTGGTTCTGAAGCCCGGCCAGGGCCTCGATAAATATCAGAGGAGCAAGTACCACTTGAACCACCACAGCAACCCCATTTGAAACTGCTATTTCGATTTAGGTCTACGCCATAATTGTTCAAACAACCGTCATCGTTATCAACGTTTTTGCGCCAATAGGCGGACCAGTTGGCTTCGTTGATCGTACGTCCATCCGGGTTTTGTGAAACTAAAACATAGGCAACATGGTGGTTTACTAGCCAGGTTACATCCGGATCCTGTCCATAGCCACCCTGCCCGCTGTAGCCAGTTGTCAGGTATTTAATATAGCGGATGGCCATTTCTGGGGTGGATACTTCACGGGCATGGACATTGGCAATCAGGAAGAAGGGCGGTTTGGATGCAATATCACCATAGGCGGAGTCTTCATTACTAATGCGCATCACCCACATGTCCCGCTGATAACCACCCGGTTGACCGGCTAACCAGGCATCGCCGATATCAATCAACTCAGTTAGATCAGGATATGAAGCATTCATATCCTGCAGGAAATTTACCATATAGCGATTATTTCCATTAATAATATAGTTATCGAAATAATAATAACGTTCGTCAAGTTTTGCAGTGGGGGATTGGAGATTAGCAGTCTTCTCTACATCAATCTCCACTTGATATCCCTGTAATTCCAACCAATCTTTTTGCGCCGGGTATACAGCTGCTACTGCATAACCAGATCCAGAGCCTATCCCGGGAGTTCGCTGAACCTCCCAGATATCCAGCTCTGCGGCAACTGCATTTAATTGTTCCTGGCTATTGTAATATACCCGGACCACTACCTCTTGTGATTTATCTACCCCTAACGAGATCTCTGTTGTTGGTAGGTCGCTAGCGTATGTTTTATTCTGCTGATCCAATAAAAACCCGCCTAGCATGACCACTGCCACGATGATTAAGGAAAGTATAAAAATCCGAGGGGTATTTTTCATGCAAATCGTCTCCTAGTCAACTATTTTTTGAAGTTCACACACAAATTCTTATTCATGCAGATATCTATTCGTCTGCATATGGTACAAACTCAGCCCTAGCAATCCCCTGCTGAATGGCTTTCTGGGCTACTGCTCTTGCAACCGCTTTATGTACTTTTTTATCCAGGGGATTCGGAACAAGCTCATCCTGGGGAGTTTCATCTGCTATCGCTATCGCTGCAGCCAGATACATTTCATGGCTAATGTGGGTCGCGTAAGAATCAACTGCTCCACGCAAGATGCCTGGAAATCCAAGAACGTTATTTACTGATTTACCATCTGCAGCAAAGGCTGCACCAGCATTTAGTGCCACTTCCGGATCGATCTCTGGCACGGGATTGGAGAGTGCCAGGATGATCTGTCCTTTGCGGACCATCTCAGGTTTGATCAAACCGGGTGCCCCAGTGGTTGCAACCACCACATCGCATTCAGCCATGATCTCTGAAAGATTCGACTTTTTACCCCCAGAATTTTCGAAGAATGAGAGGGCTGTTTCAGATAGATCAGCACCAAGGACAGGGTTCCCAGTTAGCTTCATTAACATGCGACCAATCGCATTTCCTGCAGCTCCTAAACCAACCTGACCTATCCGGACATTTTCTAGATTGATATGCATGTTTCGGCTGGCAGTTGTGAGCGCAGCGGTAACCACGACAGCTGTCCCATGCTGATCATCGTGCATGACGGGGATATCCAGAATAGCCTGAAGGCGCTCTTCGATCTCAAAGCAGCGAGGAGCAGATATATCTTCAAGGTGTATCGCAGAAAAGGTGGGGGCAATTGTAGCAACTGTTTCAATAATCTTTTCTGGATCAGTACTGTTCAGCAGAATAGGAACACCAGATAATCCAACTAAAGACTCCATCAGCATAGCCTTCCCTTCGATGACTGGCATCCCTGCCACTGGGCCAATATTCCCAAGGCCTAAAATTGCCGTCCCATCTGTGACAATTGCCACCAGATGACTGATAGCGGTATATTGGCGCGCTAACGATGGATCTTTTGCAATCCGCAAACATACCTCCGCGACACCGGGGGTATAGACCCGTCGCAAGATATATAGATTATCGACGGATATCCGAGATCGAACAGCAATCTTACCTTTTTGGTGGAGCTCCAGCACTTCATCACGGACAGCTAATACTTGCGTGCCTGGATTCGATTCTATGGCATGCAAGACCCGATCCATGTGTCTTTCGTCTTCAGTGTATATTGAGATGTCCCGAATGGTATAGCGGGAAGTTTCTTGAATGAGACGAACCTCCCCAACATCTCCAGCTGCCTCTGCAACTGCTACGAGGAGACGTCCTAAGGTACCCAGCTGCTGTTCATTTCGCACGCGGATGGTACGCATGAATTTCTCAGTAGATTCCATAGGCTTACCCTGTTAGATAATTTATTCGATTGGATTCCACAACTTAAATTCCTTTAAAATGGATCCTCCAATAAATTCACGCAGAATGGAATTATCGGGAATTAGATCTGATGATACGGGTTGAAACCATTCTAGAAGGGCTAGCATACGCTTAGCTTCTATGTATTCACGCGTCCCAAAAGGAACCTGGCGCAGTAATGGTTCTGCATAAGGTTTTAAAGCAGATAATTCGTATGCTAAAGCAGAATTAAACATGATGTCTGCATTTTCCTGGTAAGGAAAAATATAGTGTTTTTCACCACGCTGGACTGATTCCCAGCGGAGAATAGTGTCGCGTGCGGTATATCCACGTTCACGGGCATCCCTGACGATACGGCGAACCAGGCGAGTGTCGGTGGTGGATATGCGGTTGTGACGATCCAGATTTAATTGGGTAAGAGCTGATGCATAAACGCGGAAGGTCTGTTCAACCGGAAAATCCGGGAGCAACTCTGGATTTAATCCGTGAATCCCTTCCAGAATAATTACCTGACCGGGGTGAAGCTGGATCAAATCACCGGGTTCACGCTGACCGGTCCGAAAATTATAATGAGGTACCCTAACCGACTCTCCAGAAACGAGCTGTCGTAAATCTTCCGTAAGGTGGTGAGTATCTACTGCTTGTAATGATTCAAAATCAGGATGACCATTCTCATCATTAGGTGTATCACTGCGATCTACAAAATAATTATCTATTTCCATAGGAAATGGTGATATTCCTTGAGAAAGTAGTTGAATTGTCAGGCGTTTTGAAAGGGTAGTTTTACCACTGGATGAAGGACCCGCAATTAATATGATTCGCACCATCTTGCCTGGGTCAGATTGGTCGTAACGGGCAGTGATTTGCTCAGCTATATCAGCGACGTGTTCTTCATGGAGAGCCTCGGAGACAAGAATTATCTCGTGGATCCGTCCTGCTAAAATTGCATCATTAAGTGCACCAACACTGGCAATCTCAAGTCTATCCAACCACTCCCCATAACGACGGAAGGTTGCCAGCAGCTTGGGATAATTCGGCATGGGTTGAAGTTGGGTAGGTAAATTTCGACGTGGAAAGTTGATCGTAAAACCACCATTGGTTGGTATTAATGTAAACCATTTCAGATACCCGGTAGAAGGAACCATGTATCCATGATGGTAATCCTGGTGGTCACCCAGGCGATAAAGCGTCAAATAATCTTTTTGGCGATGTGCTAATAAGCGAACTTTATCCGTATATCCCTTAGCCTCGAAGTATGCCACTGCCTCAACTAAGGGTACCTCCCGCTTGGAAAAAGGTAAGTCGTCTTCAACAATAATTCGCATATGAGCAGATAATTTGGCAAGGTCATCATCCGAAAGCGGGGCATGGTCTTTTACCTCACAGTAGTATCCCCCAGAAGAGACTGAATGATCTATGGTGAGCGTGGCATCAGGGAATAGGTCTTCAAAGGTTGCTTCAAGTAAAAATGTCAGAGAGCGTCGGTAGATGAGCATGCCATCGGCATCTTCCATCGTGATAGGAATAACCTTCGCATCCATCTGGATCTGAAATGTAAGCTCCCGCAACTCATCATTTACAATTGCACCGACTATTGGGGCTAATTCGGGGTTTTCAAGTAAGGCAAGAAAATCACCAACCTGACCCCCCCTTAGGCCACAAATAACCCGCCCATCAGGTAAATGAATTTCGACAGTGGGGCGGGGAGGACCAAATTTATATTCCAAGGGGTCAGAATTTTCCATTAAGAAGGAACCGATAAAGATATCAGGGGTGTATTGTAACACCAGGAAAGGTGTGGTGGATAAGTAGTTTTTCCGGCAATAGCCGTCATGTCTCCACTGTGGAAACTCCACAGCATAAGACCAGTTCTTTCGCTGCTTTCACTTCATCCAACCTGCCAACGGGAGTGATATGAGGTGCATCTTTGAGAAGACTTGGATTATGATGAGCTTCGTCGGCAATTTGTAGCAATGCTTGTGCGAAAGCATCCAGGGTTTCCTTACTTTCGGTTTCGGTGGGCTCAATCATTAAAGCTTCATGCACAATAAGCGGGAAGTAATTCGTGGGAGGGTGAAATTTATAATCCATGAGACGTTTAGCGATATCGAGGGCATGAATATCAGGGGCATCTGCCCATTGACCTTCCACAACAAATTCATGCATACAAAAACGATCGTAGGGAAGGCGATAAGTGCTCTTTATGAGGGACAAGAGGTAATTGGCGTTCAGAACTGCATGTTCTGAAATGGATCGCAAGCCATCAGCTCCATGCATACTTATGTACGTGTAGGCTCGGACCATCATGCCAAAATGACCGTGAAATGCCTTCATTCGTCCAATCGATTCGGGCGGGGTAACAAATCCATAGAGAGGTGGCATGTCTGCATCCCCTTCATCGAGAATCCCCACCACTGGTTCGGGAAGGTAATCTACAAGGTGCAAAGCAACACCCACAGGTCCTGAACCTGGACCACCGCCACCGTGTGGAGTGGAAAAGGTTTTATGCAGATTAAAATGCATCACGTCAATACCCAGGTCACCCGGTCGAACAATCCCAAGTAAGGCGTTTAAATTTGCCCCATCACCATAAACCAATCCTCCGGCAGAATGGACCAACCGGATAACTTCCTCCACATGCTCATCAAATAACCCCAAAGTATTGGGATTGGTAAGCATTAAACCTGCCAGGGTATTATCGCATTCCAGTTTTAATGCTTCCAGATCAACATTTCCCCGTAGGTCAGATTTTAATTCTACAACCTTCAAACCAGACATGGCGGATGTTGCTGGATTGGTACCATGGGCAGAGTCGGGGATTAGAATTTTATTGCGCTGGGTATCACCATGGGCACGATGATAAGCATTTATAATTAATACACCCGTCAACTCTCCATGTGCACCGGCTGCAGGTTGGAGGGTTACTCCAGCGAAACCACCGATTTCTTTCAGCATTTCCTGAAGAGAATACATTAATGCCATGTTACCCTGAACGGTCTCAATAGGTTGGAGTGGGTGTGAAAAAGAAAATCCAGGGTAACGTGCGATTTCCTCATTAATTTTTGGGTTGTACTTCATCGTACAGGAACCGAGAGGATAATAGCCTGTATCTATGCTGTAATTGAGCTGAGAAAGGCGGGTGTAATGGCGGATGACATCCAACTCCGATAATTCAGGCAATGGAAGATCCGCGCGTAGAAATTCCTCAGGTAATGGGTAGGTGGGTACATCTGGAGATGGGAATTCAATTCCCTGACGACCACTCACTGAGAGATCGCATAACTGTGGTTCACCCATGATTCACCTCCGATAAAACATCAACCAAGGTGTCGATTTGATCGCGTGTATTCATCTCTGTAACAGCGAACAAAATATGATTTTCGAGATCGGGATAATCTTGGCTCAGATCGTAGCCGCCTAAAATATCGTGGTCAAGTAAATGATCATTTATTTCCATTGCAGAGGCTGGGCAACGAATCACAAATTCATTAAAAAATGTTGTTGGAGACCAGATAGAATATCCAGGCAGTTTAGCAATGCGTTCAGCAGCGTAATGTGCCTTGTGGTAGCAAAGTTCCGCTACCTGGCGCAGACCTTTTTTCCCAAGCAAGCTCATATATACTGTGGATGCCAATGCAATTAATCCCTGGTTGGTGCAAATATTCGAGGTAGCCTTATCTCTTCGGATATGTTGCTCACGGGCTGTTAAAGTAAGCACGTAGGCTCTTTGCCCACGGGTGTCAATCGTCTCACCAACCAAACGTCCAGCCATCTTGCGAACAAATTCCTTACGTGTGGCGAATAAACCAAGGTAAGGACCTCCAAATGATAGGGGAATCCCCAAAGGCTGACCTTCTCCAGTGACGATATCCGCTTTCATCGCCCCCGGGTCTTTTAACAATCCAAGAGCGATTGGATTGATTGAAATTGCAAAAAGGGCACCCTTCGAGTGAGCTTCTTCTGCGAGTTTCGTATAGTCGTAGACCCTACCGAAAAAGTCAGGATATTGGACTACCACCAAGGCTGTATCTGTATCAATGAGTGGTATCAGAGCATCCGGG
>Ga0209254_10003054_pt1 | contig 15292 bp, 12 predicted proteins | sample FrelakmetDIP11DI_FD_187148 | JGI IMG/M metagenome (GOLD analysis project Ga0209254, IMG submission 187148) | Freshwater lake sediment microbial communities from the University of Notre Dame, USA, for methane emissions studies - DIP11 DI (SPAdes)... | ecosystem: Environmental > Aquatic >...
ATATTTATTGGTTTTGTTTCAATCATCAGTCCTTTGACAGTATACCTGATTTTATAAAGGATCACAAAAATGTTGTTTTTGTGCTTCCCAAAAGCAATCCAACAATAGATCCTATAGATATTAAGAGCGCCAATTGTCTATTAGCCACAACAGTTTTTGATCAAATCATACGAGCAGGTGAAATCGAAAAACCACTTTTGACTAGAAAACCTCTTGAATTTTTCGCAGACCTTCTTGAAAATGCTTTTTACATACCTCAATCTGACGATGTTGAGTTTGAGGATCCATATGATATTTTAAGTATCGCACAAAGAATCAGGAAAACTAATCTTAAGAAACTGTCTTCAGAGGAACAGCAACTAGAAAACCTTAGGGATTGGATAAGGGTTTCAAATTATAAAAAAGCAATGCAAATTCTTCTTGATCTTGATTTTGAAACCTTCAATACAGAACTACTTCAAGACATTCTCATCAAAGCAAAAAATGCAATTGAAATGATATCCTCGTCTAATTTAACTCCAAGACCAAACCATGAAATAGCTTTAAAAGTCATTGAAAAGATTATTAAAATCGGTGAGAAAAAAGATATCAAGTCTCTCCTAGGGATCGAAAACTACAGCTTTTTGTTGTTTAGAAGGTCAAGTATTCAATACTGGCTTGATCAATTTAAAGAATCTTTAGAAAGCTCAAATAGTTTTATTGAAAAATTTAAAAATGAAGATAGTCAACATATCAGAAATCTAGTTATTAAAGCAAAATTAAATGTTAATGCGCTCATGATTTCTCTTGGCAACAAAAGAGAAGCAGTAGATGAAATTGTAAAAATATGCCAAAAATACAAGGATTCAACAGAAATTGAAATAAAAAAGACAATTACTTATTTCCTTCTCTTGGCCGCAACAACTGCTAACGAGTTTGACATAGAATTAGCCAAAAACCTTTATGATGAAACAATTAGAATAATAGGAAATGAGAAAGATATCGTTTTGAAATTTACCAAAATGAGGGCTTTGATTAACAAGGCGATCTCTTTGGAAGTGCATGGTAAACCTGAAAATACTTTGGGACTTTTAAAAGAAGCAATTGAGACATGCGGTAATGACTCATCGGGTTTCTGTGACATGCCCCTTGCTGGGGCATATTTCAATTTGGGATATAAATACATACAAATTGGATGTTTTGAGGATGCAATAAAGACACACTCTTGGCTTGTCGAACGGTTTAAAGAATCAAACATAGATTACATAAAATGCTTTGTATGTGATTCCTGGAATTCAATCGGACTTTCATGGCTCAAGCTTGGGAATCGTGAAAAATCCATTGATAACTTTAAAAATTCACTTGATTATATGGATAGAAAACCCGAAATTCCAATTGCGACAAGAATTTATGCCACAATTGGTCTTGAAGACAAAGATCAAACAAAAAAGCTTTTAAAAACAATTACAGGTTTGACAAAGTGGAATCTCGAACTTTTGATAGACAGTCTAAGGCAGTTTGAGCCAGAAATCGATTGCCAGTGGGTTATTAAGAGCCTTCAAGAAAAAATGAATAATATGTGAACTATTTTTACAGATAAATGTCATTACCAGATTGTTACATTAAAAAATTTATGAGTTAATAAACATAAGTTCAAAACTATACTTAACTACTTATTTTTGTCTTTACTATTGTTTCAAATGTTTGTGGTTAGACATTAGGGCTTAACAGGAACAACCTGATTGGGTAAGGTCACCTTCATGATTCCACTTTCCTTGTCCAAATTATAACTTAGACCCAATTGTTTGCAGATGAAGACAAGTGGAAAGAGAAGTTTTTGCTCTTTGATGGTCATGGGGACATCTGCAGAAATTGTTTCATCATTAACTTGAACTTCTTTATCGTCAACGGTGAAGATGAAGGTCTTTGAAGATTCTTTATATGGAGATAGCTTGATCTGAACAACTCTTGGGTTCTCAGGATAAATTCGAGCAAATTGGTGGAAACCAAGAAGTCTTGTAGAACCTGATCCTACCATGAACTCATTGCCGTCAATATAGGGAACTGGAAAATATCTGTAGGTTTTTGTATCCCAAATAACACCAAAACTCCCGGCTTTGAACGTGATTTCTATGTCTTTTATTTCTTCCTTTGGTTCCTCACAATTCTTAACCAATGTTGATGAATTAACCTTGAGAACTTTGTATTCGCCATCTGGGTCCCTCAAGTACCCGGTAAATTTGTACCATTGGCCGATCTGGAAGTTTACTTCCCAGAACATGTTCTGCCACGGCTCAATCAAGGCAATCCATTTCTCACCAGATTCAGTTTCAACAAAAATCCTAATGTTTACTAAATCCTTTTTGATAATTTTTCCACAGAAAGATACCTCATGCGAAAGTTTTTCAGGCAATGTAAATGGGAAAATAACATAGGCTTTTATAGCTTTAAACTCACCCAAATTAGTCTGTGGAAGACCGATAACATATATGCCATCCTCAGTTTTATATCTTTTACAATCCTCAGCCTGAATATTTGTGACTATCCACTCTGAGCCTTTTAAATCCTCAACATGTGCTACACCAGTTTCACAATTGATATCTTTAACTTTCCCACTGATGGCAATCTTCTCTTCATTCTCGGGTGTTGAAAAACTTGAGAGATCGCCTTCCGGCAAATCAAAGATGTACAAGTCTTCATTGTCAGCATTATACTTTGTGAATACTATAACATTTTTACAAATTCCAACGGAACTGAAGTCACCATTGCCAAGTGAGAAGTTGTCTGCAAGTGTTATTGTCCTATTCTCACTGCAATCATAAAGCTTGAGAGACCACCCCAATTGGTTGTAAAGTTGCATTCTGGCTTTGTGGTCAACCGATTCCAAATCGTTTGGAATGACTATTTGCTCTGTCCAAATCACCCGGTCAGAATCATTCGCCATAAACAAATGATAATTATCGCTTTCTTTGTTTATCTTTATTATTTTGTCATGTGCTTCATCATAACAAAACAAATCTTGCTTGCCTGACAGAGTGGTTGCTGACATCAAAAGAAGTTCAGGACCTCGATTGGAATAGAGATTCAATCCCGGCGAATTCTTCCAAACATCAAAACGGCATTTGCTTGTGAGTTGATACCCCTTAAGCGTATAAAACTCATCACCTGATTGCCTGTATGTGTAATAAACATAATCACCTGAAATTACGGGATAACCAAAGTATCCACCGGGAGTGTCATCAATTGTTGTCACCTTACCTGTACTGATTTCAAATATTTTTATGCTCTTTGGGCGTTCTGAGTCAGGTCTGCCAACCACATAAGGACCGATGTCCGCCCATACCAAAAAACCATTATCTGCCACTTTGAAGTAGCTATAGGTCGTTTTATAAATCATCACAGGGTCATCATCAGGCTTGTTTATGTCACCCATGTAAAAACCTCTCGGTTTAGGAAAGTCCTCTTTCCAAAAAACATAATTATTCCAGATAGCAATTGGACGCCTTAATCCAGCCCATCTTGTTAATTTATATTGTTTCCTATTTATGAGATCACAACCAATTATGTCATTATCCATTTTCTTTTTATCAGCATTGTAGTTTTCAAAACAGCAGTAATTACCGCTTATTGACAGGTCTCCGAACCCTTCAACTTCATTGTAAATATTGTCAGCAAATTGAAAAGTTTCTTTTTTTTCTATGTCATAGCACATCAAGGTTGATGTAAGATTAGTATTTTTTGTATCTTCAGGCTTTCTTTCAAACCAGCAGATAAAATGTTCACTAATACAAGGGCTGAGTTTCCTGTTTGACCCGCCTGCAAGAAGAATTGGCTCCAAAGAACCTGCTCTGACTGCAACAAAGCTTAATGCTTGAAGAGCCAGAAAAACTGCGACCAAAAACGTAATATGTTTCCTCACCCTTCCTCCTTATCAAAAACTCCAATCGCAAGTTAAGATTAACTCTGACTGGATTAAAGCTCAAGTGATTTCTGTAACATTTGTTATTTGTGGACAAATAACAAATGTTTTATAATGAAGGATCAACTTCATCGGTACAACAACTCACCCAAAATGACAACTTCATATCCTTTAGATTTTCAACTCAATATACACCGGGCAGTGGTCAGAAGCGCTTTGCTCTTTGGTTTGACCTATTTCAAACCGTTTCTCTTTGCAACAAGCGTTGATCTTTGGCATACCACGTCTTTCAATGAAAGGTTTTGATGTTGGGTTGTTATTGGACAATGAAGGTGAAAGGAGGATATAGTCAAACTGACCGATCTGATTCTTTTTATCCCACCAATATGTCCAGCGGTCATCCTTTGGCAATCTTTCAACAACATTCTCAAGGTTTTTTAGTGATAGAAGAGGGCTAAGAGGGTCTTCATCTGGGTTTGAATTAAGGTCTCCACAAACGATGAAATCCCCACGGTCAAGTTTGTTTCCGAAACGCTCGACAAGGATTTCTGAAACCCTTTTTGCTTGCTTTTTGCGCAGTTTGGCGGCGGTGTTGATATCATTTTTGTTGCTTTCTATCTTTGATTTGAAATGGTTGATAAGGATGGTTAAGATGCTGCCCCAAACATTTAATTCGACCTCAAGGCAATCTCTTGAGAAAAGTTTTCCTTTAGTTAGGCTGTTGTATTCAAATTGATGAGTGCGAATGTTGCCAATTGGAAAATCTTTGCTGTAGATGCCTAGATTTATTCCTCTTATATCATTGCCTTCAATGAGCATCATGTAGTTGTAGAAACCATTTAGGTAGTTTTTGTTAAACTTCTTAAGTGTCTCAAGGCTTTCAACCTCAACCATTGCAAGAATATCAGGTTTGTTCTCTGTGATAACCAATTTTGTCAACTCACGCTCGATTGTTGGGACTTCCTTGAAGTTGACAAGTTCACGTTTGAAATCACCAATCGTCAGCTCTTCTTTGTTAAGGGTTTCTTTTATCTTGTTTTGACCTCTCTTGTTGAACTCATATCTTAGGAAAAGGTTCTCAGCATTGAATGTCCCAAACTTGAATCTGGTTGCCACTTTTCAGTCCTCCTTGATTCTTTTATATACTTACCTAAAACATTGTCAAATACGGAAAACTCACAGTATTAACTTGATGAGCATAATTGTGTAATTTATTTCCATTGACGCTTAGAATTTCTCTCCAAACAAGAACTTTTGATGTTTTAACCCAATCCTTAATCTTATACTATTGACAGTAGTACTACAAAGAGGTAAAAAAGTTACCGCAATGGAAAAGAACAAGGTGATAAGAGTAACTTCAGAAAGAAACGGCGCAGGAATGACAATGGGTTCCTTGGAATTCAAAGTGTTTGAAGCCTGTTGCAAACTTTTAAAATGTTCAGTTCGTCAGGTTTTAGATGAGCTTGGATCTGAATACGCATACACCACGGTAATGACAACATGCGATAGGTTGGCAAAAAAAGGTATTCTGAATCGCGAAAAATGCGGTAAATGTTATCTGTATTCCCCATCTTCATCACGAGAGGATATGGATATCCAAGCAACATGCAAGGTACTTGGCTCGCTCATAAACAGCCTTACTGAACCTGTTGTGGCAAATTTCCTTACTATGCTTGAGGAAACTAGTGCTGACAAACTAGCCCTACTTGAGCGTATGATAAACGAGAGGAAAAATGGTAAATAGCATTGCTCTTTTAATCTATCTAATTATTATCTGGCCAACACTCTGGCTGTTTATAGCCTCAAGACTGGCATCCAAAGGATTACTTCAAACCACAATCCTAACTTTTATATCGCTTTTAGGTTTCTCAATTGGCATCATCATGTTAGCCAAATTAGTACCAGAAACGATCTTGCTTCAACTAAACCCAACGGGCATGGTCACACAATATGGTGTCATTTATGGGGCTGGCATACAGTTTCAACCAACACTATGGTTTTATGTTATCCTTTCAATTCCTTGGTTAATCATTGGCATTGTTTCTGTCAAATTGATTATAGGTCTTTTACTTATGCGTCAAAAAACCAAGAGTTTTAAATTGGCTCCCAGATATCTTCAACACGAACTTGATTTGGTTGCCAGCAAATTTGGTCTAAAAGGCATCAAGCTGTACACAGGAGACCAAGGACTAGTAGCATTTTCAGGTACATCAAGTGTTTATATCTCAAATCTTATCATCAGACTTCTTACCTTAGACCAGCTTGAGGCCGCTTTTGCCCACGAACTTGCACATATTAAGAGGCATGATCTACCATCACGCTGGATGATGACGCTAATCGGATCTCTTGCTTTCCTTATACCAACAAAACATCCTTGGAGAAACTATATCTTTGAAACAGAAAAGGAAGCAGACAGGCTTGCAACAACTATTCTCGGTTCACCAATTCCACTGGCTGAGGCACTAGTTAAGGTAGCAAAGAAAGCAATGCCTGTTAAAATGTTTGCAAATCTTTCTATGCCCGACTACTTAACTGCGCGCACGATGGCTTTGCTGGAGCCTCAAAAACCGAAGAAAAACCCACAGATTGTATCCATGGCTTTATCATTGGCATTGACATTGCTTATTGTTCCGTACTTTTGGCCAAAACCAGAAATCCCAAACATACCCGGATTAACAGAAAACCAAGCTCATGAATTGATAGAAGGAAAGATGTTTGCTTTAGTCAATCAAACACATAATCCAAAAAATCCTATTCAAGTTAAGCTGATTCCAAAAGATGCCATCAAAATGGATTCCTTTGGGAAACTAATTTTAGACACAAGGATAATAGGAAGACTCTAAAGGAGGAGTTCAATGTTTACCGATGAATTTGATATTGAAAACGTTCAAACTATTGAAAATGCGCAACCTGAAACCGAACAGGTTTCTGAGCCAGCAAGGATAGTCAACCAACCAAAAAAACCAAGCACACCAAACTGGGGTGGAATCGTTGCTCTAGTGCTTGTTTGCTCGCTTGTCTTTGGCGGTGTCGGTGGATACCTAGGCTATAAGATTGGCAACTTAGATAAAACAACTGTTGTCATAAACCAGCCGACACCAGATATTAAGATTGGTGACAACAATGTTATTTATGATGCCACAGTTGATGTTGTAAACAAAGTATCACCAGCAGTGGTAGCAATTATGGTGGATTCAGTTCAAAAAGTTGAGAATCCTTATGGTGGGATTTTTGATGACTTTTTTAATAACAGAGGCAACACGCCACAATATCGTGTTCAAAAATCATCTGGATCAGGATTTATCATCAAAGCTCCTTGGGCAAACAACGGTGATTCCTACATAATAACCAACAATCACGTTGTTGATGGCGCAACAAAAATTACCATCCATCTTTTAGACAAACGTCATTTCGAGTGTAAAATTGTGGCAGTTGACAGGATTACCGATGTGGCATTGCTTAAGGTTGAGGGTGTTAAAGATCTTCCAAGTGTTGAATTTGGTGATTCAGTAAGTCTTAAGGTTGGTCAACCCGTTGTTGCCATTGGCAATCCATATCAGTACGAGGCAACAGTTACAACTGGCGTTGTGTCAGCTCTAGCAAGAAACATCTCAATGGAGAATGGTCAATTGCCCTATGTTGGTATCATTCAAACAGATGCGGCCATCAACCCAGGCAACTCCGGTGGTCCACTCCTAACTCTTGATGGCAAGGTTATCGGAATTAACTTTATGATGGATGCTAGGGCGCAAGGCATTGGTTTTGCTATTTCATCAAATACTGCATCAAAGGTGGCTGAGGATCTTATTAAGTATGGCAAAGTCTCTTGGCCTTATCTTGGAATAAGTGGGACAACGATGTCTGAAGATATTGCCAGACAATTCGGTATTAAATTTATTGAAGGCGCTTATGTAGCCGAGGTTGATGATGGACCAGCAAAAGAAGGTGGCATGTTAAGAGCTGACATTATTACTGCCATAGGTGACAAACCAATAAAGGATTTTGATTCTCTGCTTCTTGATGTTCGCAGTCGAAAGGTGGGTGACAAGGTGACACTCACAATCAATAGGAAAGGTAAAGAACAAAAACTCGAGGTTATTTTGGGCAAAGCTCCAACCAATCCGAACAGATAAATTCTGGCATTACGTCCCCAGGATTAGATGAATTCATCCTGGGGACCAAATCTTTTCAAGTAATTAAAATTGTTAAAGGAAAAATAATCGTCACAAAATAATAAAATCATCATCCAAAGCTAAAAAGACGACCATCAAAATAAACAGTCATTCAAAAATAATGGGGGCAATATAGAAGAAACACCCTCACCCTACCCTCTCCCGTCAAAATCACGGGCGAGGATTTATGTTTTTTACCTCTTCCATCAAAAAAATCACGGGCGAGGATTTATTATTTTTGCCCTTTTCACCTGAGCGAGGGTGAATCACGTCATTCCTGCGAAAGCAGGAATGACGTGAATACCCATAAGGATTGCTTTAGTATTTCTAATTTCCAGATCGGCGTTTGGAATGATGAATAAACGCAAAGCTAAAGAGTAAAATCCCTGGATCCCAGATCAAGTCTGGGATGACGGTGGGAGTAGGATTCCGAAGTTAGGTCGGGAATAACGAATATCTATTTTTCAACCAACCAGCAACCTGAGTCCTGAGCAAGGTAATCACCCGTCTCCTCAAAAGCTCTTCCTCTGCATCCTGCGCAAGAAGTCTTGTGTTCACAATCGCCACAGACTCCCTTAAGCTTGTTTCTATCCCTGAGGTTGTTTAGCACATCTGAATTTTGCCAAATATCTGCAAGGCTTTGCTCTTTTACATTTCCCACTTTCACCTGAAGCAACATGCAAGGAATGACATCGCCATTGGGAAGAATTGTAATATAACCATTTGGCACACCAGCGGCACAACCACGCTTGAAATATGGGATTCTTGAAAGCATATTGGCAGGAAAATGCACAGGTTCAATATGTTTTTCTTCAAGAACAAGCGGATACATTGGACAACCCGGCGTTCTTATGATTAACGGATAATCAGTTTGTTTCTCTGCAAGCCATTCCATGATTTTTTTGCGTTCTGAAGATGAGAGAACTTCGTTTGGAATCTCCTTTTTGACTCGAGGAACCTGAACAAGATCAAAAAGCTCAGCAGCAACAGCTCCAGTTTTAACTGCAAGCTCAAGTATTTGTTGAAGCTCATCTAGCGTTCCTTTTCTTATTGTTGCTCCAAACTGAAATGGCAAACCTTCATCAAGACAAGCCTTTGCTCCTTTTAACGCGTCTTCGAACGAGCCTTCAATCCCTCGAAAAGCATCATGTGTTTTTGCATTTGCGCCATCAACAGAGATTTGGACTGCCATTACACCGGCATCTTTAAGTTTTCTTGCCGTCTTGGAATCTATCAATGTTGCATTTGAGCCGATTACAGTTCTTATACCTACAGAGTTTGCCTCAGCAATAAGCTCAAAAAAATCCTCTCTTTTAAGGGGTTCACCACCATCAAATATGAGAAGCTTTGCGCCTAAAGAGGCAATCTCGTTAATAAGCTTTTTAGCTTGCTGTGTTGTCAACTCGTCTTTAAACTCATTGTCAGAAGAGTCGCTGTAACAATGCTTGCATTTCAAGTTGCATCTTTGCGTTATTGAGTAAGAGACCAAAAAAGGTGGATTTACTATCATTTTGAACCTCCAAATCGTGGATAAAAACTTAATAAGAATTTATATTAATAAAGCTATTAATGGGGATTGACTTGTTGTTTCAAGGGCTTGAAGCATTTCTGGGCGTAACCTGTAGTGATGATTGAGTCATTCCAAAAAAGGATTTGATTGGTTTGCTCGAAAACATCCATTGTATTTAGCTTTTTAAAGGATGAGTCAAAAGTTGTTATCTTGTTTTGCAATATGACAGCAAATCCGTTTGAAGCAGACTCAATGCAAACAGGCATTTCATCTAAAGACGCATCAGCTTTAACCTTGCCAGATTTTGAAATCTTGTAGATCATTTTTTCACAACCGATTATAAAATCCTCCCCTAACAAGGCAGGTATTGATGTAGCCTTGAGGTCCAGAGTCCAAAGACCCTTGCCGTTTAAGTCAATAGCAACAATTTCATCCTCACAACAAACAACCAAACCCCATGGGAACTCCTTAAATGAGCTTGCTGTAGAATTTAGTTTGTATGACCACACAAGTTTTCCAAAAACATCATATGTCTTTGCTTCACCATTGATTGTGATTGTAAAAATTAGACCACCATTGAACTCTACCCATGGGATTGATTGTTCTATATCAAAACTGCTGGTTTTACCTACAAGTTTAGTGCTGTGAATTATCCAATATTGACCATTTGACCCTTTTGGCACAGTTGTGTAGTCAAATGTCTCTACCTTGCCAATCTCTTCTCCATTCTGGTCAAGTGTAACGGTTAACTGGCCATATGAACACTGGAATCCAGCCAGAATCTCTTTGCCTGTCCAGGTTGTCCAAACGCCCGTCCATGCCTTGTCGGATGGCGATGAATATTTCCAGACAGGTTCCCCCGTGTCAATATCCAGACACAATACATCGGCTTCAACTGGTATGACAAGCTTTCCATCAAAAACACAAGATAGGCCTGAGGAATGAAATCCTGCCTCCCAAACTTGTGCAAGATTGGCTGAAACAACTGATATTGGAGGTTTAGTCTGAATTCCACAACCAAACATTAAACATACAACCACTAAATATATGAATTTTTTCATCTTTTCCAGATGTCGTATTTTTCTTCTTCAAGCCGTTCTGGTTCGCGTTTAATGCCTCGTCTGCCAACCAACGGTTGCCAAGGTGGAGGCGCATTGGGTCTTGTAAATCTGAGGTAGACAAAACCAACCGCCCAGCCAAAAACAAAACCTCCGATGTGTGCCCAGATGGCAACTCCTTGTTGACCGCCTAGCAATCCAAATATCTGGAGCCCAAACCAGATGAGCAAAAACCAGTATGCCGCAATATCAGTGAATGTGATAAAGAAGAACATTACAAGTGTTCTAATTCTAGCAGTGGGGAAAAGTGCAAGATATGCGCCCATTACAGCAGCAATGGCTCCTGATGCTCCTATTGTGGGAGTCAATGCTGAATCGCCTGAAAGCGAGAATGCCATATGAGCCAGGTTTGCAGCCACTCCTCCAACGAGGTAGAAAGCAAGATAACCAAACCAGCCAAAAGCACGTTCAATGTTGTCACCAAAAACCCATAAAAACATCATGTTGAAGCCGATGTGAGTCCAGCCACCATGAAGAAAGATCGAGGTAATAAGCGTTAGCAAAGGTATGACTGGCGAAACTGGAAAGTCTTGTGGCAATTCCCTGCCAATAACCCTTGCAGGAACCATTCCATACTCATAGATGAAAATGTCATCTTTGCTAATTGAATTATCTGTAGAATCTCTATATCCGGAGGGGGAAAGCGAAAGCGTGACTTGATAAATGAAGACAATGACACATAAAGCAATAATGATCCATGTCACGTATGGGCGCTTGGTGTTATTGCGCCATACGTTATAGTCAGAAAGCGGAATCATTCCTTCTTCTCTTCTTCCTTTGGCTCCTCTTCGGATAGGTTTTGAGGTGTATTCTTTCGATCAACCTTTGGTTTTGGTGCATCAGCTGCCTCTATTGCTGCGATCTCCTCTGGTGAAATCTTTGAAAACTCGGATCCTTTCCTTAAGATAAAAAATAAAGCCACTGAAAGCGCTAAAATACCAAGGTTGCCCCATTGCGCGGAATTGAAGGGAGTGCCCCAAAGACTTTCATGGCCCGGATCTACCCTTAGGAACTCTGAACCAAACGAACCAAGAGAGTAGAGTCCAAGGAATAACGTGAACAAGAGACCTTTTTTAATCTTGAACTTGTTGGCTATCCAATAGATTACAACAAACATGACAACTGCGTGCAAAGCGTTGAGCAGTTGGGTTGGGAAGTATGGGTTAAGGGTGTTCGTACCTTGCATTACTATACCGCATGTGGAATTGACTGGACCATAACAGCAACCATTCATGAAACAGCCAAGACGACCAAAAAAGTATCCAATAGGGATTGCAGGAGCTGAAAGATCCAAAATACGCCAAAAATCGAGCTTTCGGATTTTGGCAAATATGGCAATGGCTGGGATATTGAAGATTATAATGCCAATAAATGACAGACCTTGCATTTGGAGTTGAAAAATCTCAAGAGGATGCGCAAACCAGTAACCTATATTATTGGTTAGGACATAAGTCAGTCTTGCGCCAATGATGCCCACTAGAATTATCATTACACCGAGGTCAAGCAAATCATCACGCCTAAGCCCGTAGAATTTTGCTCTTTTCCACGAAAAGGCAATGGCTAAAAGAATACCAAGCGTGATGAGAATTCCATACCATCTCACCTCGAAATCTCCAATTCGAAACGCGGTTGGGAACATATAACCTCCTGGCAGGTTATAATAATTGAAATTGACTCAATTGACAATTAACATGAATACTATGAGAAAAACTCTTCTTGTTGTTCTTGCTCTGTGTCTTCTTTCATCTTGTGGTGAATTGACTTATATGGATGGCCCAAAGGAAGACAGGTTTTCAATTGGTAAAATTCAAGGCGTAGACGAGTTCAAGCTTCGAGAGCTTGGTGAGAAGATGCAAAAAGAACTGGTTGAGTTTAACTACAAGCTTGAAATTGACGGGCGAATCAACCTTCTGGATGTTGGTCAACGCGACTACAAAGTCACCCAAGCCGAGAATACTGGTCCAGCCACGACAAATTCAAAAGATTTGATCAAACCGGGAGAGGTGGAAGTAAGATTTGATAATGGCTCATCTGGATTGATAAACCTTGTAAGCCTTTCCTGGTCTGCGTTTGAACTCTCTGGTGAGTTGAGACCACCTCAAGCTCAACAAGGCGACTTGGCATCATATAGACCAAATTCAAAAGAGATAGCAGTTAAAGTTGCAAATGAATGGTTTACAAGACTTGGATATAACATGTCTAACTTTGACAAAGGACGGGCAACAATAAAATCTGAAACGACACCTGTCTTGGTGAAATTTTTTGAGGTGTTGCCAGACAAAAACATTACATCACCAAACTATCTAGGCGCTGAAGTTGATTTCTGGGGGATGTTATCAAAATTCACTATCCATGTTGCCAAGACTCCAATTATTTCTACAAAACCAACAATTGACCGACAGATGGCAATAACAAATGTAAAGATGGCTTTGGGGATTGATTCCATTTATGAAATGATGAATCCGCCTATATTAACCATTGACAGAGAATACGAAAAAAAAGACAACGAGCTATATGCAAAAGACAGACTTGTCTGGTTTTTTGATCTCACTGCAGAGCAGTTAAACATCCAGAATAGAATAATAAAATATGATGCCCATGCCGGAGAACTGGTCCCCTAATGAATCAAATTCTATACGATAGCAAAGGCATCCATCTCAACATCAAAACCCAAGGGCAATCCTTTAACCGCAACTGTCGCACGAGCAGGCGGATTAACCTTGAAGTAGGATGCGTAAACCTCGTTGATTTCCTTGAAATAGTCCATCGAAGAGATGTAAATAGTGACTTTAACAACATTTTCGAGCGTGGATCCAGCTGCTTCAATGATGCCTTTGAGGTTTTCAAGAACTTGGGTTGTTTGATCTTTAATGCCAGATCTTATCTGTTCACCCGTCTTTGGATTTATTGGTATCTGTCCCGAACAAAACAAATACTTGTCAATTTTTACTCCTTGGGAATAGGGGCCAATGGCAGCTGGGGCATTAGAAGTGATGATAATCTCTTTGCTCATATCTCCTCCTTGCATACAATTTCTACAGGGTGTAGGATATGAAGTCAGTTAAATTTGTCTAGCTATAAAGACAGGAGTTTTGTATGAATTTGAAAAAGTGGTTTTCAGGCATCGTTATTTTCGTGGTTGGCTTCCTTGGAATTCCAGCATTAACCAGACTACTTTTCCATTGGCCTATAATAAAAGCCGTATCAAACTACTGGGCACTGGACGAGTTGGCTGGTCAAACCTACCAGTACACTCATGCTGTTCGTAATTATGCAGAGTTTTATGCCAGAGTTTCATTCAATCTCGTTTTCCTGATATTCCTAGCCGTACTCCTTATTTTCTTTATCTTCCGATCTAGAACTGATCTTGACTCCTGGGGATTTCACTGGAATCGAATATTACCCGGTATACTTTATTTTGTCGGTTTTTGGGTCATTGGCTACATACTCTTTGTAACGGTTGGGTCTATGTTATCAGGTGGATCTTCTTATTATCTTGGTATGCCAGATCCTCCGGGTGTCGAACCACAACCAATAATAAATCCTACAGCTCTCGACATTCTTTTAAAAGACATGTTTTTTCCAAGGGCGATATTCGCCTTTCAAGGTCCTGATCCCGGTTCAGTGATTGGTGGCAACTGGCTTATGGGCACAGTTGATTTCATCAGAACTTGGGTCATGAATGGACCTATACTTATGGCATTGGTTTTTGGCTACTTTTTCAACACCTTACTCACCGGTTTTGGAGCCAACACTGAAGAAGGCCAGAGCTGGAGCAACCTTAAAGGTTTTGCCGCATTATTCTTCGCGTCCTTGATGATACCTCTCTATCAGTACCTATTCAGGCTTGTTGATGCGGGTCTCTCCCAAGTTCAAACTCAAGTCCAGGGAGCTGAGATTCAACAGGTTGTCCCAACGCTTCAATGGGGTTCTGTGATTTGGAGTGTTGTTTTCTGGTTTGTTGCAGCCATAATGTTCAACTTGGCCTATCTTTGGGTAACCGAGCAGTTCAAACGCAAGATGACTGACTGGGGCGAATCTCTGTCGAAATGGGTACCGGGGTTTATCATATTCGTCATTGGTATTATTGTGACCTTTGCTGCTGGTTGGCCTTCGATGGAAGGTGTTTTTGGTCCTTTCACAAACTACTTTGGTCTTTTTGCTTATGCGTTTATTTGCGGTTACATATACATCAAAACAAGAAATGTTATCGCAACTGCGCTAGTTTTTGCCTCACTACCATGGTTCCTCAACTTCATACTTATAACACCACGTGAGAGTCCAACTCTTGTTGGATCAATAATTGGTCTAGTAATCACTCTTATCGCCTTGTATGCCTTTACAGAGATCTACAGGTTCTGGGCTCCATACCTTACATTCAAAATTGTTGAAGAGGAGATACCTGAGCTAGAATCAAAGATTCAAACCCCAGAAAAAACTGAATAAATTTCATTTACTCTTTTTTGTAGGGAAAAATCTGCAAGAAAAGCAAAATGAATATCCGGGTTGTATCGGATTGAGAAAGAAGGAGGATAAGTGGCAAAAGTCCTGCTTTTAGACGGATTTAGTCTACTGTTTAGGGCTTATCACGCCA
>Ga0209254_10003055_pt1 | contig 15290 bp, 11 predicted proteins | sample FrelakmetDIP11DI_FD_187148 | JGI IMG/M metagenome (GOLD analysis project Ga0209254, IMG submission 187148) | Freshwater lake sediment microbial communities from the University of Notre Dame, USA, for methane emissions studies - DIP11 DI (SPAdes)... | ecosystem: Environmental > Aquatic >...
CGGCCTACTTCAACGACTCCCAGCGCCAGGCCACGAAGGACGCCGGCCGCATCGCCGGCCTGGACGTGAAGCGCATCATCAACGAGCCCACGGCGGCGGCGCTGGCCTACGGCATGGACAAGCAGCGCGGTGACCGCAAGATCGCCGTGTACGACCTGGGCGGCGGCACCTTCGACATCTCGATCATCGAGATCGCGGAGATCGACGGCGAGCACCAGTTCGAGGTGCTGTCGACCAACGGTGACACCTTCCTCGGCGGCGAGGACTTCGACATGCGGGTCATCGAGTACCTCTCGGGCGAGTTCCAGAAGGAGAGCGGCATGGACATCCGCCGCGATCCGCTGGCCATGCAGCGCCTGAAGGAGGCTGGCGAGAAGGCGAAGATCGAGCTGTCCTCCCAGCAGCAGACCGAGGTCAACCTGCCGTACATCACGGCGGACGCCAGCGGCCCGAAGCACCTGAACATCCGCCTGAGCCGAGCCAAGCTCGAGTCCCTGGCGGAAGAGCTGATCGAGCGCACCATCGGGCCCTGCCGGACGGCGGTCACCGATGCCGGGCTGAAGGTCGGCGACATCGACGACGTCATCCTCGTCGGCGGCCAGACCCGCATGCCCAAGGTCCAGGAGGCCGTGAAGAACTTCTTCGGCAAGGAGCCGCGCAAGGACGTCAATCCGGACGAGGCCGTGGCCGTGGGCGCCGCCATCCAGGCGGGCGTGCTGTCGGGCCAGGTCAAGGACGTTCTCCTGCTCGACGTGACGCCGCTGTCGCTGGGCATCGAGACGCTCGGTGGCGTGATGACGAAGCTCATCGAGAAGAACACCACGATTCCGACCCGGGCAAACCAGACGTTCTCGACGGCCGACGACAACCAGACCGCCGTGACGATCCACGTGCTGCAGGGCGAGCGGGAGCAGGCGCGCCACAACAAGTCGCTGGGGCGCTTCGATCTCAGCGACCTGCCGCCGGCGCCCCGGGGCATGCCCCAGGTCGAGGTCACGTTCGACATCGACGCCAACGGCATCCTCAACGTGTCGGCGAAGGACAAGGCCACGGGCAAGGAGCAGAAGATCGTCATCAAGGCCTCGAGCGGCCTGTCCGAGGACGAGATCAAGCGCATGGTGGGCGAGGCCGAGACCCACGCCGAGGAGGACCGGCAGTTCCTCGAGCTCGTGAGTACCCGCAACCAGGCTGACGCGCTGGTGCACGCCACCGAGCGCTCGTTGCGCGACCTGGGCGACAAGGTGGACGCCGCCGAGCGCGGGCGCATCGAGTCGGCACTGTCTGACCTCAAGGACGTGATCAAGGGCGACGACAAGGCCAAGATCGAGCTCAAGAGCAAGGCGCTGGCCGACGCGTCGGCTGCCCTGGCGCAGAAGGCCTACGAGCAGGCCCAGGCCGCCGGCGCGGGCGCACCGGGTGGCCCGGCGGCTGGCGGCGGCCCCGGTGGCGCGGACGATGGCGTCGTGGATGCCGAGTTCGAGGAGGTCAAGGACGGCAAGGGCGGACGCTCCGGCACCGGCTGACGTCCCGGTTTTCCCGTAACCCGACGGCCCGGTGCGCTGCACCGGGCCGTCATTGCATTGGTTTAACGCATGGCGAAGCGTGACTACTACGAAGTGCTCGGGGTCAGCCGCGACGCCAGCGAGGCCGACATCAAGAAGGCCTATCGCCGGCTTGCCATGAAGCATCACCCGGATCGCAATCCCGACGATCCCCAGGCCGAGGTTGCCTTCAAGGAGGCCAAGGAGGCCTACGAGGTCCTGTCCGAGAAGGAGAAGCGGGCGGTCTACGACCAGCACGGCCATGCCGGCGTCGAGGCGGCGGCGGGCGGCCGGGGCGGGCCCGGCATCAATCCCGGTGACGCCTTCGGCGACATCTTTGGCGACGTGTTCGGCGACATCTTCGGGGGCGGGCGCCGCGGCCGCTCGACGGTGTTTCGCGGGGCGGACCTGCGCTACGAGCTGGCACTCACGCTCGAGCAGGCCGTTTTCGGCGACACGATCAACCTCACGCTGCCCACGGTGGTCAGCTGCGAGACCTGCAGCGGCTCGGGCGCCAGGCCCGGCACCAAGCCGGTCACCTGCAAGACCTGCGAGGGGGCGGGGCAGGTCCGCATGTCCCAGGGCTTCTTCTCGATCCAGCAGCCCTGCCCCGCGTGCCGCGGCTCGGGGCAGCAGATCGAGAACCCCTGCGCCACCTGCCAGGGGCGGGGCCGGGTGCAGAAGAGCAAGACCCTGGCCGTCAAGGTGCCTGCCGGCGTCGACAACGGCGACCGGATCCGCCTCACGGGTGAAGGCGAGGCGGGACAGAACGGCGGGCCCCCGGGCGACCTCTACGTCGAGATCCGGATCCAGCCCCACGACATCTTCGAGCGGGACGGGGCCGACCTGTCCTGCGGCATTCCCGTGAACTTCGCGGTCGCTGCCCTGGGCGGCTCGGTGCAGGTGCCGACCCTCGGCGGCGAAGTGACGCTCAAGATCCCGGCGGAAACCCAGTCGGGGCGCGTGTTCCGCCTGCGGGGCAAGGGCGTCCGGCCCGTGCGGGGGAGTGGGCCCGGCGATCTCTTCTGCAGGGTGGAGGTCGAGACGCCGGTGAACCTCACGGCGGAGCAAAAGCGGCTGCTGGAGGCCTTCAACGAGGCGCTGGTGGCCGGTGGCGACCGGCACCGCCCGCGGAACCGGTCCTGGCTCGATGGGGTGCGGCGGTTTTTTGAGAAGATGTCGCCCTGATGATGATGGCCCTGATGATGATGGTTGACCGGCGGATGGGCGGTGTCCGATGGCGCGAATAGCAGTGCTCGGTGCGAGCGGCCGGATGGGCACCGCCCTGGTCCGGCTCATCGCGGCCGGTGGCGAACATCAGCTGACCGGAGCCCTCGGCGAGCCCGGTGACCCGGCCCTGGGCCGCGATGCGGGCCAGGTCGCCGGCGTGGATCCCGTCGGCGTGCGCATCACCGCGAGCCTCGACGAGGCGTTGCAGGGTGCGCCTCAGGTGGTGATCGATTTCACGGCGCCCGCCGTCACCGCGCGTCACGCGCAGGCCTGCGCCGCCAACGGCCACGCGCTGGTGGTCGGCACGACCGGACTGGGCGTGGCCGAGATGGCAGCGCTGCAGGCGGCCGCCGTCCGCGTTCCGGTGCTCCATGCCCGCAACATGAGTCTCGGCATCACGGTGCTCACGGAGCTCGTGCGGCAGGCGACGGCGCTCCTGGGGCCGGACTTCGACGTGGAGGTCACCGAGGCGCACCATCGTCACAAGAAGGACGCGCCGTCCGGCACGGCCCTGCAGCTCGGCGAAGCCGCCGCCACGGCGCGCGGGCGACGGCTCGAGGACGTGGCTGTCTACGCCCGTGCCGGCCTGGCGGCCGCTGGCCGGCCCGCTGGCGCCATCGGCTTTGCGTCGCTGCGGGCCGGCGCCATCGTGGGCGATCACACCGTCCTGCTGGCGGGCGCCGAGGAGCAGCTCGAGCTCACCCACCGGGCCACCGACCGGGCGCTCTTCGCCCGGGGCGCCCTCCGGGCCGCAGGCTGGCTCGCCGGGAAACCCGCCGGCCTGTATTCCCTGCGCGAGGTCCTGGGGCTGCCCGCCTAGGCGTGCGCGCTTGAGGGGTGTCCTCGCCCCGTCCCGTCGTTTAGAATGCCGCGGGTTCCCGGAGAGAGCAGATGAGCGGGTTCGGCCACGGCACGTTGCCGGCTGAGTCCTGCTGCGCACGGATGCGCCCGGCAGAAGCACACGCGACCCCAAACTGGCGAGTTCACAGCGGCATGGACACAGCGTGATGGAACAGGCGTTGCTGGCATTGCAGGATGGCACGGTGTTCAGGGGCATTTCGGTCGGCGCCCCGGGCCGCACCATCGGCGAGGTGGTCTTCAACACGGCGATGACGGGCTACCAGGAGATCCTCACGGACCCTTCCTATTGCCGCCAGATCGTCACGCTCACCTATCCGCACATCGGCAACACCGGCACGAACAGCGAAGACCAGGAAAGCGAGAAGGTGTTCGCCGCCGGTCTCGTGATCCGGGATCTGCCCGCGGTCTCCAGCAGCTGGCGGGGAGAAGTGGACCTGCCCGAGTTCCTGCGCCGGGCGGGCATCGTGGCCATTGCCGAGATCGACACCCGGAAGCTCACCCGGATCCTCCGGGACAAGGGCGCCCTGTCCGGCTGCATCATGACCGGCGCGGTGGATGCGAAGACCGCCATCGACCATGCGCGGCGCTTCCCCGGCCTGGCCGGCATGGACCTGGCCAAGATCGTCAGCGCGAAGGATGCCTACCAGTGGAGCCTGGGCGCCGCCTGGCCGGGGCCCGCTCCCATCCGGCCGAAGCGCAGTGGCGTCTTCGACGTGGTGGCCTTCGACTTCGGCATCAAGCGCAACATCCTCCGTCTCCTCGTGGATAACGACTGCCGGGTCACGGTGGTTCCCGCCGAGACGCCCGCCGGGAAGGTGCTGGCGCTCAAGCCGGATGGCGTGTTCCTGTCCAACGGGCCCGGCGACCCCGAGCCGTGCACCTACGCCATCGAGGCAATTCGCGAGATCATCGCGGCGGGGATTCCGGTCTTCGGCATCTGCCTCGGCCACCAGCTGCTGGGCCTGGCCAGCGGCGCGAAGACGGTGAAGATGAAGTTCGGCCACCATGGCGCCAATCACCCGGTGCAGGACCTGGCCACCGGCAAGGTCCTCATCACCAGCCAGAACCATGGCTTCGCGGTGGACGAGGCCAGCCTCCCGGCAAACGTCCGGGCGACCCACCGCTCACTATTCGATAATTCACTGCAGGGAATAGAGCGAACTGATTGTTTGGCCTTCAGTTTTCAGGGTCATCCGGAAGCCAGTCCGGGGCCCCACGACCTGCGGCCGCTGTTCGCCCGTTTCACGGGGCTCATGCGCCAGCGCGTGCAGCAGGAGCCCGCCGTGGTGGCGGCCCTCAAGTCAGCCCTGAAGCTCAAGTAGACACCCATGCCCCGGCGCACAGATCTCAACAGCATCCTGATCATTGGCGCCGGACCGATCGTGATCGGCCAGGCCTGCGAGTTCGATTACTCGGGGGTGCAGGCCTGCAAGGCCCTGCGCCAGGAGGGCTTCCGCGTCATTCTCGTCAACTCGAATCCCGCCACGATCATGACCGACCCGGAGATGGCCGACGCGGTCTACATCGAGCCGGTCAACTGGCGCACGGTGGCAAGCGTCATCGAGAAGGAGCGCCCCGACGCGCTGCTGCCGACGATGGGCGGGCAGACGGCGCTCAACTGCGCCCTCGACCTCGTGCGCGAGGGCGTGCTCGAGAAGTTCGGGGTCGAGCTGATCGCCGCATCGCGCGAGGCCATCGACATGGCCGAGGACCGCGAGCTGTTCCGCAACGCCATGCGGGACATCGGCCTCGAGTGCCCGCGCTCGCGCGTGGCGCACAGCATGGAGGAGGCGCTCGCCATCCAGGCCGAAATCGGTTTCCCGACGGTCATCCGCCCCTCGTTCACCCTCGGCGGTACGGGCGGCGGCATCGCCTACAACCGGGAGGAGTTCGAGCAGATCGTCACGCGCGGCCTCGACGCCTCGCCCACGAGCGAGGTGCTGCTCGAGGAGTCGGTGCTCGGCTGGAAGGAATTCGAGATGGAGGTCGTTCGCGACCGGAACGACAACTGCATCATCGTCTGTTCCATCGAGAACCTCGACCCGATGGGCGTGCACACCGGCGACTCGATCACCGTGGCGCCCGCGCAGACGCTCACGGACAGGGAATACCAGATCATGCGCGACGCCTCGATCGCGGTGCTGCGCAAGATCGGCGTGGAGTGCGGCGGTTCCAACGTCCAGTTCGCGGTGAGCCCGACCGACGGCCGGCTGCTGGTGATCGAGATGAACCCGCGCGTGTCGCGCTCGTCGGCGCTGGCCTCCAAGGCGACGGGCTTCCCGATCGCCAAGGTCGCGGCGAAGCTTGCGGTCGGCTACACGCTCGACGAGCTGCGCAACGACATCACGGGCGGCGCGACGCCGGCGTCCTTCGAGCCGACCATCGACTACGTCGTCACCAAGATCCCGCGCTTCACCTTCGAGAAGTTCCCGGGCGCCAACGACCGGCTGACCACGCAGATGAAGTCCGTGGGCGAGGTCATGGCGATCGGCCGCACGTTCCAGGAGTCGCTGCAGAAGGCGCTGCGCGGCCTCGAGACCGGGATCGACGGGCTGACGCCGGTAGTGCCGACGCCCCTCCGCGACGAGGCGCTGCGTGCGCTGCTCGAGGAGCTGCGCATGCCCGGCCCCGACCGCCTGCGCTACGTGGCGGACGGCTTCCGGGCGGGGCTGTCGTCCGAGGAGGTGCACCGGGCCTCCCGCATCGACCCCTGGTTCCTCGCGCAGGTCGAGGACCTGGTGCAGGAGGAGGGCCGGGTCGCGGTCGGCGGCATGGCGGCGCTCGACGGTCCGCGGCTGCGCGCCCTCAAGCGCAAGGGATTCGCGGACAGCCGGATCGCGAAGCTGTGCGGCACTGGCGAGCAGGCGGTGCGTGCGCTGCGCCAGCGCCGCGGGGTGCGGCCGGTGTTCAAGCGCGTCGACACCTGCGCGGCGGAGTTCGCCACCTCCACCGCCTATCTCTACTCGACCTACGAGGAGGAATGCGAGGCGGCGCCGAGCGACCGCCGCAAGATCGTCATCCTCGGTGGCGGGCCGAACCGCATCGGGCAGGGCATCGAGTTCGACTACTGCTGCGTGCACGCGGCGCTCGCCCTGCGCGAGGACGGGTTCGAGACCATCATGGTCAACTGCAACCCGGAGACGGTTTCGACCGACTACGACACATCCGACCGCCTGTATTTCGAGCCGCTCACGTTCGAGGACGTGATGGAGATCCTGCACGTCGAGAAGCCCTTCGGCGTCATCGTGCAGTACGGCGGCCAGACGCCGCTCAAGCTCGCCAAGGCGCTGGGTGCGGCGGGCGTCCCGATCATCGGCACCAGCCCCGACTCGATCGACGTGGCCGAGGACCGCGAGCGTTTCCAGAAGCTCGTCGACCGCCTCGGGCTGCGCCAGCCGCCGAACCGCACGGCGCGGACCGAGGACGAGGCGGTGCGGCTCGCCGCGGAGGTCGGCTTCCCGCTGGTGGTGCGCCCGTCGTACGTGCTCGGCGGCCGGGCGATGGAGGTCGTGTTCACCGAGGCTGACCTGCGCACCTACATGGCCACCGCGGTGCAGGTCTCGAACGACAGCCCGGTGCTGCTCGACCGCTTCCTCGACCTCGCCATCGAAGTGGACGTGGACGCGATCTGCGACGGCAAGGACGTCTACATCGGCGGCATCATGGAGCACGTCGAGCAGGCCGGCGTGCACTCGGGCGACTCGGGCTGCTCGCTGCCGCCCTACAGCCTGAGCGCCGAGCTGCAGTCGCAGATCCGCGAACAGACCCGGAGGATGGCCCTGGCGCTCGACGTGATCGGACTGATGAACGTGCAGTTCGCGATCCAGAACGGCATCGTATACGTGCTGGAGGTCAACCCGCGCGCGTCGCGGACGGCGCCGTTCGTGTCCAAGGCGACCGGCGTGCCGCTCGCGAAGGCGGCGGCCCGGGTCATGACCGGACGTCGGTTGTCGGAGCTCGGCCTGACCGCCGAGCGCATTCCCCCGTACTTTTCCGTGAAGGAAGCGGTGTTCCCGTTCGGCAAGTTCCCCGACGCCGACCCGATCCTGGGGCCGGAAATGAAGTCCACGGGCGAGGTCATGGGAACCGGGCGCAGCTTCGGCGAGGCCTACGCCAAGGCCCAGACGGCCTCGGGCGTGGTGCTGCCGACGCGCGGCGTTTGCCTGATCAGCGTGCGCGACCGGGACAAGCCCGGGGCGGTGAATCTCGCCCGGCTGCTGATCGCCCGGGGATTCGTGATCGTCGCGACCCACGGCACGGCCGATGTGCTCGAGGCCGACGGCGTCGCATGCCGGCGGGCGAACAAGGTCCGCGAGGGCCGGCCGCACATCGTGGACATGATCAAGAACGACGAGATCAGCCTCATCGTCAACACCACCGAGGGCAAGCAGGCGATCAGCGAATCGAACTCGATCCGTCGCGAGGCCGTCGCGCGCCGGGTGACCTACTACACGACGCTGGCCGCGGCGGTCGCCACCTGTGAGGCGATCGACCACCTGCAGGAGGTCGAGGTGAACCGACTCCAGGATCTTCACGCGGAAGTTCACGTATGAAGCGCAAGCCTCTGACTCTGAAAGGTTCTGAGAAGCTTCGTGCGGAGCTTCGACGGCTGAAGTCCGAGGATCGTCCGCGCGTCATCCAGGCCATCGCCGAGGCCCGGGCACACGGCGACCTGAGCGAGAACGCCGAGTACCACGCGGCGCGCGAGCAGCAGGGCTTCATCGAGGGGCGCATCAAGCACGTCGAGCACGAGCTCTCGCACTGCGAAATCATCGACGTCTCGCAACTGCCGGCCACGAGCCGCGTGGTGTTCGGGGCGACCGTCCACCTCGAGGACCAGGACGACAGTGGGGAGGTCGTGTTCCAGATCGTGGGCGAGCTCGAAGCCGACGTTCGCCTCGGCCTGATCTCGATTACCTCGCCGATCGCGCGCGCGCTGGTCGGCAAGTCCGAGGGCGACGTGGTGGACGTCGCGGTGCCGGGCGGCACCCGCGCCTTCGAGATCGTGGCGGTGCGCTACGTCTGAGCCGCGATGCCGCGATCCGCAGCGTCGTTTCGGTGCCCGGGTCGCTCAGTCCGGCAGCAGGATGCCCGGCGGGTCCCGGCGGTGGCGATAGAAGAGACCGACGTGGCCGATCTGCTGCAACAGTTCGGATCCGGTCTGGCTGGCGAGCTCCGCGAGGATGCGGTCCCGTTCCGCCCGGTCGCCGACGCGCGCCCGGACCTTCACCAGCTCGTGATCCCGCAGCGCCCGGTCCAGTTCCGCCACGAGGTTGGCGCTGATCCCGCCCTGGCCGACCAGCACGATCGGGTTGCGGTCGTGGCCAAGTCGTCGGAGGTGCTTGCGCTGGACGTCGGTAAGCGGCATCGGGATCGTGGAGGGCGAGGGCAGGCGGGTTGCGTCCGGCCGGTCGGGAAATCCGTCGGCGGCCGCCAGTCTAACGCGCGGCGCAGCGCGGCCCCAGCCCGCCTCCCATAGCGAATGCCGGGTCCCTGCAGCCCGCCCCCATGCCCAAGCGCACCAAGAGTTCTGCCCGCTGGCTCGCCGAGCACGCCTCCGATCCCTACGTGAAGCGGGCCCATGCCGAGGGCTGGCGGTCGCGCGCCGCCTTCAAGCTCGAAGAACTGCAGCGCTCCGACCGCCTGCTCCGCCCCGGCATGATCGTGGTGGACCTCGGGGCCGCGCCCGGCGGCTGGAGCCAGTACGCGGCCCGCCTGCTCGGCGGACGGGGCCGCATCATCGCGCTCGACCTGCTCGAAATGCCCGCGCTGCCGGGGGTCGAGTTCATCCAGGGCGACTTCAGCGAGGAGGCGGTCCTCGAGCGTCTCCGGGGCGCCCTCGGCGACCAGCGGGTGGATCTTGTGATGTCCGACGTGGCCCCCAACATGACGGGCATGGCGGACGTGGACCATGACCGTTCGATGCACCTCGTGGACCTCGCCGTCGAGTTCGCCGCGCAGGCGTTGCGCCCGGGCGGCGACCTGCTCGTGAAGGTCTTCCAGGGTCGCGAGTTCCAGCCGCTGATCGCCCGCCTGCGACGCGACTATGAATCCGTGAAACTGCGCAAGCCGAAAGCTTCCAGGATCCGCAGCGCCGAGCTGTACGTTCTGGCACGCGGATACCGATTGGTGTAGTGTCGTCCGGGCGAGGCAGCGCACTCTTGCGACCGTCCTCGCCGCACATGGTTCCGAGGTCAACGCATTGAACGATCTGGCCAAGAATGTCGTCCTGTGGATCGTGATCGCGGTCGTGCTGGCGACCGTCGTCAGCAACTTCAGCGCGCGCAGCGGCGTGTCGCAGGAAATCCCGTACTCGACCTTCCTCGAGCAGGTCGAGACCGGCGCGGTCGCGCAGGTCACCTTCAGCGGCGACCGCATCGCGGGCGTGCGCTCGAACGGTGAGCAGTTCGTGGTCTACAACCCGGAGACCGACAACTCCGCGCTGATCGGCACCCTGCAGAAGAGCGGCGTCACGTTCAGCGCTGCGCCGCCCGAGCGCCAGTCGTTCCTGATGCAGCTGTTCGTGTCGTCCTTCCCGATCCTGCTGCTGATCGGCGTCTGGGTGTACTTCATGCGCCAGATGCAGGGCGGGGCCGGGGGGCGCGGCGCCATGTCCTTCGGCAAGAGCCGCGCCCGGCTCCTCAGCGAGGACCAGGTCACGGTGACGTTCGCGGACGTGGCGGGTGTGGACGAGGCCAAGGAGGAGGTCTCCGAGATCGTCGACTTCCTGAAGGACCCGGCCAAGTTCCAGAAGCTCGGCGGCAAGATTCCGCGCGGCGTGCTGATGGTGGGCTCGCCGGGCACCGGCAAGACCCTGCTCGCCAGGGCGATCGCCGGCGAGGCCAAGGTGCCGTTCTTCACCATCTCGGGCTCGGACTTCGTCGAGATGTTCGTGGGCGTGGGCGCCTCGCGCGTGCGCGACATGTTCGACCAGGCGAAGAAGCAGGCGCCCTGCATCATCTTCATCGACGAGATCGACGCCGTCGGCCGCCATCGCGGCGCGGGCTTGGGCGGCGGCCACGACGAGCGCGAGCAGACGCTGAACCAGTTGCTCGTCGAGATGGACGGCTTCGAGGGCAACGAGGGCGTGATCGTCATCGCCGCCACCAACCGTCCCGACGTGCTCGACCCGGCCCTGCTGCGCCCGGGCCGCTTCGACCGCCAGGTGGTCGTGCCGCTGCCGGACGTGCGGGGCCGCGAGCAGATCCTCAAGGTGCACATGCGCAAGCTGCCGCTCGCCGAGGACGTCAAGCCCTCGATCATCGCGCGCGGCACGCCGGGGTTCTCGGGCGCCGACCTCGCCAACCTCGTCAACGAGGCGGCGCTGTTCGCCGCGCGCGCCAACAAGCGCACGGTGACCATGGACGAGTTCGAGCGCGCCAAGGACAAGATCATCATGGGCGCCGAGCGCAAGTCCATGGTCATGGACGAGAACGAGAAGAAGCTTACCGCCTTCCATGAGGCTGGGCACGCGATCGTGGGTCTGAACGTTCCCGACCACGACCCCGTCTACAAGGTGACGATCATCCCGCGCGGCCGCGCCCTCGGCGTCACGATGTTCCTGCCCGAGTCCGATCGCTACAGCACCAGCAAGCGCAGGCTCGACAGCCGCATCGCGACGCTCTTCGGCGGGCGGGTCGCCGAAGAGATCATCTTCGGCGCCGACTCGGTCACTACGGGTGCCTCGAACGACATCGAGCGCGCCACGGAGATCGCGCGCAACATGGTCACCAAGTGGGGACTCTCGGACCGGCTCGGCACGCTGACCTATGCCGAGGAAGACGGCGAGGTGTTCCTCGGTCGCTCCGTGACCCAGCACAAGCAGGTCGGCGACAAGACCCGCGACGCGATCGACGAGGAAGTGCGCCGCGTCATCGACGACAACTACCGCCGGGCCCGCGAGATCCTCGAGCGCGAAATCGACAAGCTCCACAAGATGTCCGAGGCGCTCATGAAGTACGAGACGATCGACGAGGGGCAGATCCGCGACATCATGCAGGGCCGCGAGCCGCGCCCGCCGGACGACTGGGAGGACCGGGACGTGCCGAGCGCCGGCACCCAGACGCCACGCGAACGACGCGACGGCGAGGCCCCCACGGGAACGCCCGCGCCCCAGCACTGACCCGACCCGAGCGCCCGGCCCTGCCGGGCGCTTCGTTCAGGCGCTCCGCTACATGCATCTCGCGTGCCGCGACACCCTGCTGGATCTCGCCGGGCCGGTGGTGATGGGCGTGCTCAACGTCACACCGGACTCATTCTCCGACGGCGGCAGCTACCTGGATCCCGCCGTCGCAGTCGACCGCGGGCTCTGGATGGCGGAGGAAGGCGCCGGCATCATCGACGTGGGCGGCGAGTCCACGCGGCCCGGTGCCGGTCCGGTCGCTGCACGCGAGGAACTCGGGCGGGTGCTGCCCGTGATCGAACGGCTGGCGGCGCGGCTGGCCGTGCCGATTTCCATCGATACAAGCAAGCCAGAGGTGATGCGCGCGGCGGTGGCGGCGGGCGCGAGTTTCATCAACGACGTGCGGGCGCTCCAGACGCCTGGCGCGGTCGAGGCGGCGGCGGAGTCGCGCGCCGCAGTCTGCCTGATGCACATGGGCGGGGAGCCGCGCACCATGCAGGACGATCCACGGTACGACGACGTCGTGGCCGACGTCCACGGCTACCTGGCGGCGCGCGTGGCGGCCTGCCGTCGCGGCGGGATTGCCGCGGACCGCATCTGCGTCGATCCCGGCATCGGCTTCGGTAAGCGCCCGGAGCACAACCTGGCCCTGCTCGCGGCGCTCGACCAGCTCGCCGATCCCGCAATTCCGGTACTGGTCGGCGTGTCGCGCAAGTCGCTGGTCGGTATCATTACCGGTCGGCCCGCCTCCGGGCGCCTGGCCGGCAGCGTGGCTTTCGCGGCGCTGGCCGTGATGCGCGGGGCGGCGATCGTGCGGGCGCACGACGTCGCGGCGACGGTGGACGCGGTGAAGGTGGCGAGCGCGCTGCGGCGCGCCGCCGCGGGAGGATAGCGAGCATGGGCCGGAAGTACTTTGGGACGGACGGCGTGCGCGGCCGGGTCGGTCAGCACCCCATGACGGTGGAGTTCGCCCTGCGACTCGCCAGTGCGGCGGCACGGGTGCTCGCGCCTGAGGGTGGCACGGCGCTGGTTGGGAAGGACACCCGCCTGTCGGGATACATGTTCGAGGCGGCCCTCGAGGCCGGCTGCGTGGCCGCTGGCGTGGACGTGAGCCTGATCGGGCCCCTGCCGACGCCGGGCATTGCCTACCTGACGCAGCACTTCGGGTGCCGGTTCGGCGTCGTGATCAGCGCCTCGCACAACTCCTACGAGGACAACGGCATCAAGTTCTTCGATGCCAGCGGCAGCAAGCTCTCCGACGATGTCGAGCGCCAGATCGAGGCGCTGCTCGACGCCCCGGCATTGACGCGGGAGTCGATGGGCCTCGGGCGTGCGACCCGTGTCGACAAGTCGCGCGTGATCTACCAGCAGTTCTGTGCTTCGACCATGCCTCCGGGCATGAGCCTCGAGGGGCTCAAGATCGTCATCGACTGCGCGCACGGAGCCGCCTACAAGGTGGCGCCGCGTGTGCTCACGGATCTCGGTGCCGAGATCATCCCGATCGGCTGCTCGCCCAACGGCCGCAACATCAACCTGCGCTGCGGCTCCACGGCGCCGGAGTTGCTCCAGCTCACCGTCTCGGGGGTGCAGGCCGACGTGGGGATCGCGCTCGACGGCGACGGCGACCGCCTCGTGATGGTGGATCACCTCGGGCGGCTGGTGGACGGCGACCGCCTGCTGTTCGTGATCGCCCGGGACCGCCATGCCCACGGCGAACTCAGGGGGCCGGTGGTCGGCACGGTGATGAGCAACCTGGGACTCGAGCTCGCGCTGCGGTCGCAGGGCATCGAGTTCCTGCGCGCCGCCGTCGGCGACCGCTACGTCCTCGAGCTGCTGAAGCAGCGCGGCGGGGTGCTGGGCGGGGAGACCTCGGGCCACCTGTTGTGCCTCGATCGCACGACCACGGGCGACGGTCTGGTGAGTGCGCTGCAGGTGCTGGCGGCGATGAAGCGTGCCGGCCGGTCACTCGCGGAACTCGCCTCGGGCATGCCGCAGTTTCCGCAGGTCATGGTCAACGTGAAGGTGCGGGAACGGATCGATCCGGCCAGCTCGCCCGCGATCCAGGATGCAGTCCGCCGCGTCGAGACAGCGCTTGGCCGTGCCGGGCGGGTCGTCCTGCGTGCCTCCGGCACCGAGCCGCTGATCCGGGTCATGGTCGAGGGCGAGGACGAGGCGGTGGTCGCGAGGCACGCGAATGATCTGGCCGACGTCGTTCGGCGCGCGATCTGACCAGGGCGCCCAAATTGCTTTCCGGGCTGCGCGTCGCTAAAATTACGGGCTTTTCGCGGATTGCATGCCCCGGCCATCGACAGCCGTGAGGCCAGCGGAGTCTCGATGCGCAAACCCCTCGTCGCTGGTAACTGGAAGATGCACGGCTCACGGGCCGAGAATGCGGCGCTGCTGCAGTCGCTGCTCGACCGGCTGCCTGCGGACGGCGCGGCGGAGGTGCTGGTGTGCCCGCCCTTCGTCTACCTGCTCGAGATCGGGCGCCAGCTCAAGGGCAGCGACGTCCGGCTCGGCGCACAGTCGCTCTGCGCCGAAGGCCAGGGTGCGTTCACGGGCGAGGTCTCCGGTGCGATGCTGCGCGACGTGGGTTGCAGCCACGTGCTGGTGGGACATTCCGAGCGGCGCCAGCTGTACGGCGAGCACGATGCGCTGGTCGCGAGAAAATTCGTCGCGGCGCAGGCCAACGGGCTCACTCCGGTGCTGTGCGTCGGCGAGACCCTGGAGGAGCGCGAGGGCGGTCGGACGACCGACGTGGTCGCGCGACAGCTCGACGCCGTGCTCGCGGTCAGCGGGGTCGCGGCGCTCCGCGACGCGGTGATCGCCTACGAGCCGGTCTGGGCCATCGGTACCGGGCGCAACGCCACGCCGGAGCAGGCGCAGGAAGTGCACGCGATGATTCGCGCGAGGGTCGCGGCGCTGGATGCTAAAATCGGCGGTGCGGTGCGCATCCTGTACGGCGGCAGCGTCAAGGCGTCGAACGCGCGGGAGCTGTTCGCGATGGCCGACATCGACGGTGGCCTGGTCGGTGGTGCGTCGCTCAAGGCGGACGAGTTCGCGCAGATCTGTGCGGCCGCCGGCTGAGCGAGGAGGTTGGCAATGAACTGGGTACAGACGCTGGCGGTCGTCCTGCACGTGATGCTGGCGGCATCCATCATCGGTCTGGTGCTGCTGCAGCGCGGTAAGGGTGCGGACGCCGGTGCCGGTTTCGGCGCCGGTGCGTCCGGAACCGTGTTCGGTGCGCGCGGTTCGGGGTCGTTCCTGTCGCGGACGACGGCGATCCTCGCGACGCTGTTCTTCATCACGAGCCTCGGGCTGGCGTACCTGTTCAGCCAGAAGACGGCCCCGACGAGCGTCGTGGACCGCGTCACGACCGAGCAGCCAGCGCCCGTCCAGCCGGCGCCTGCGTCGGGCATGATGCCGAGCCTGCCGGAGACGACGACCGAGCCGCCGCCGCCGGCCGCGGCGCCGGCTGCTGCGCCTCCCGCAGCGCCGGCGCAGGTTCCGGCCGGGGCGCCGCCGACCGAGCCCGC
>Ga0209254_10003056_pt1 | contig 15289 bp, 16 predicted proteins | sample FrelakmetDIP11DI_FD_187148 | JGI IMG/M metagenome (GOLD analysis project Ga0209254, IMG submission 187148) | Freshwater lake sediment microbial communities from the University of Notre Dame, USA, for methane emissions studies - DIP11 DI (SPAdes)... | ecosystem: Environmental > Aquatic >...
ATCCGGCTGGACTGTGACAACGACGTGGTGCTGCTCAAGGTCACCCAGCTCGGGCACGATCCCGGCATCGCTTGCCATACCGGCCGCCACAGCTGTTTCTTCCAGCGTTACGACAATGGGGGCTGGCACGTGACCGAGCCGGTCTTGAAAGACCCTGAATCCATCTACAGATAGCCTGCATGTCCTCCCAAGATTCAATGGCACGAAATGCCGAAGACGCGCTGGCACGGCTGGCCGCAGTCATCGAAAGCCGCAAGGTCGCCAATGGCGGCGATCCGGAAAAAAGCTATGTCGCCCGACTGCTGCACAAGGGCCCGGACGCCTTCCTGAAAAAGATTGGCGAGGAAGCCACCGAGGTGGTCATGGCCGCCAAGGATGCGGACCACGGCGCGGACAAGACCAGGATCGTCTGTGAAGTGGCCGATCTGTGGTTTCACTCCATGATCGCGCTGGCCCATTACGGGCTGACGCCTGCAGACGTGGTGGCTGAGCTGGAGCGTCGCGAAGGCACCAGCGGCATCGAGGAAAAGGCCTTGCGCAAGGCCAAGGCGCGGGAAGGTCTGGCGTGAACGACGAACAACTTGATTCGCTGAAAACGGTCAGCTGGGTCAGCTACCTGTTGCACCTGATCGTGGCGGTTGGCGCGGTGTTGCCCGGCGCACAAGCCAGCCTTGCGCTGCTGCTGGTGGCACTGATCATCGATATGGTCAAGAAAGGCGATGCCGAAGGCAGCTGGATGGCGTCCCATTTCAGTTTCCGCATCCGCACGGTGTTGTGGGCTGTTGTGCTGTATGCCGTGACGTCGCCACTCTGGCTGCTGCTGCTTGCGCCAGGCTGGCTGGCGTGGGGCGTGATTTCAATCTGGTTCCTCTACCGGATCGTCAAGGGCATGGTTCGCATGAACAAAGATTTGCCAATGGAGTCCTGAGCCGTGCCCAAGACTTTACAAACCGCCGAACGCGACCCGCACTGCATTTTCTGCAAGATCATCGCGGGGGAAATCCCCTCCAAAAAGGTCTATGAAGACGACGAGCTGTTCGTTTTTCATGACATTCACCCTTGGGCACCCGTGCATTTTCTGATGGTGCCGAAGCTGCATCTGGTGTCGCTGGCCCATGCCGGGCCGGAACATGCCGGCTTGCTGGGGCGGATGATGGCGCTGGCCCCGAAGCTGGCGCTGGAGCAGGGTTGCCGGGCTTACCCCGAGGGTGGATTCCGCCTGGTGGTGAACACGGGGGCGCAGGGCGGGCAGGAAGTGCATCATCTGCACATGCACGTGCTGGGTGGCCCGCGGCCCTGGCTGAAGGGTTGAATCTCCCGCGCTGGCGGGGAAGTTGTTCCAGCGGATTAAAATCGTCGATCTTCGTTAGGAGTTATCCATGGGTTCATTTTCAATCTGGCATTGGCTCGTCGTTCTGTTGATCGTGGTGTTGGTGTTTGGCACCAAGAAGCTCAAGAACATGGGCACTGATCTCGGCGGCGCCGTCAAGGGCTTCAAGGACGGCATGAAGGACGGCGGCGCAGCCCCTGAGGAGAAGCCCGCCACGCCGGTCGCCAACCAGGTCAGTGGTGCGGCAGCCGCCGAGAAAAACACCATCGATGTCGAGGCCAAGACCAAATCGTGATCTGCCGCGTGTTGATTGAGCGCACGTGATTGATCTCGCCATTTCCAAGATCGCGCTGATCGGCGCGGTGGCGCTGATCGTGATCGGCCCGGAGAAATTGCCCCGAGTGGCTCGAACCGTGGGCACGCTGCTGGGCAAGGCGCAGCGCTATGTGGCGGATGTGAAGGCCGAGGTCAACCGCTCCATGGAGCTCGACGAGCTCAAGAAGATGAAGGAGACCATGGAAGGGGCTGCACGTGACGTCGAGCAGACCATCCAGACCGGCGCGGCCGATTTCGAAAAGCAGTGGTCCGAAACGACCGATGGATTGAATTCGAACAGCCTGGGCTCGACCTGGGAGTCGCCGCTGCCCGCATACAAACACCCCAAGAAGAAATGGCGCCTCAAGCAAGGCGCCACGCCCCAGTGGTACAAGGCGCGGGCCGGGGTTCGTACCAAGGCCCTTTCCGGAGCGGCACGCGTGGCGCGCTATCGCCCGCAGAAATTCAACTAGGACGCCCAGCCGGCCGGCGGGCCCCACAGCCCGGCAGGGTCAGGCTCCATCACCTCCAACATGTCAGACCCCCAGAAAAAACCTGAAGACGAACTCGCCGGGACCGAGCAACCTTTCGTGCAGCACCTTGTGGAGTTGCGCGACCGGTTGGTCAAGATCATCATCGCCATTGCTGTCGCTGCGGTTGCCCTCTCTGTTTTTCCGGGGCCCGGCCCGCTCTATGACCTGCTGGCCGCGCCGCTGATTTCGACACTTCCATCCGGCGCCACCCTGATTGCCACATCGGTGATTTCCCCTTTCATGGTGCCGCTGAAGATCCTGCTGATGACGGCATTCCTGCTGGCCCTGCCCGTGGTGCTTTACCAGGCCTGGGCTTTCGTGGCGCCGGGCCTGTATTCGCATGAGAAGAAGCTGGTGTTTCCGCTGGTGATCTCCAGCACGCTGCTGTTCTTTGTGGGCGTGGCTTTCAGCTACTTCTTCGTGTTCGGCCAGGTGTTCAAGTTCATTCAGGGCTTTGCGCCGAAAAGCATCACGGCGGCTCCGGATATCGAGGCTTACCTGAGTTTTGTGCTGACCATGTTCTTCGCGTTCGGACTCGCGTTCGAAGTGCCGGTCGTCGTCGTCATCCTGGCGCGAATGGGCATCGTGACGATTCAGAAGCTGAAGGACTTTCGCGGCTATTTCGTGGTGCTGGCGTTCATCATCGCCGCGATCGTGACGCCGCCCGATGTGGTGTCACAACTGGCCTTGGCCATTCCGATGGTCCTGCTGTATGAACTGGGCATCTGGGCCGCGCAGATTGTCAACAAGCACACCCGGGCGCCTGACGCTGAAGCCGGCACGGAGCCCTCCTGAGCCGATAGCGTATTAAAAACAGGCTATTCCAGCGTCAATGGGACGCTGCTTGCTACATGATTCGTAGCAATCAGTTACCTGGCGGGAGCGCGGGGGCGGGGGCGCAAGCCGGGTGCCACATCGAGCTCCATCTTTTCGTCGCGGCGTAGCAGGCTGAACCGGGCCGGAATGCCGGGTTTGAGCGACGCCACCTGCGACAACAACTCGCTTACAGTGGTGACGTTCTTGCCAGCCACCCTCGTAATGACGTCTCCGGGCTTGATGCCCGCCACCGCCGCCGGCCCGTTTTGCAGCACGCCCGTGATGATCACGCCGGAAGCGGCTTTCACGCCGAAGGTTTCGGCCAGCTCCGGCGACAGTTCATTCGGTTCCACGCCGATCCAGCCTCTGGAGACCTGACCCTCCTTGACAATGCTTTCCAGCACCATTTTTGCGGTGGACACCGGAATCGCGAACCCGATTCCCATGCTGCCGCCGGAGCGCGAATAGATCGCGGTGTTGATGCCCATGAGGTGGCCATTCACATCGACCAGCGCACCGCCCGAGTTGCCAGGGTTGATGGCGGCGTCGGTCTGGATGAAGTTCTCGAAAGTGTTGATGCCGAGCTGGTTGCGCCCCAGCGCGCTCACGATGCCGCCGGTGACGGTCTGGCCCACGCCAAACGGATTGCCGATCGCCAGTACATGGTCGCCCACCGACAGCGCGTCCGAATTGCCCAGCACGATCACGGGCAGCTTGTCCAGCTCGATCTTGAGGATCGCCAGGTCCGAGTCCGGATCGGTACCAATCACCTTGGCCTTGGTCCGACGGCTGTCATTGAGGATCACCTCGATCTCATCGGCGCCTTCGATGACATGATTGTTGGTCATGATGTAGCCCGACGGACTGACGATGACGCCGCTGCCCAGTCCGGCCTGGGGCTGGTCGCCCTGATCGCCAAAGAAGAACCGGAACCACGGGTCACCGCTGTGGGGATTCTTTTCCGCCGCCTTGCTGGTGTTGATGCTCACGACGGCCGGTGAGGCCCGTTTTGCCGCAGGACTGTAGCTGCCAGCCGGTACGACTCCCGCGCCGCCCGCTGGCGCCTCGATGACAGCGACCGCGCCGCCCAGGGTCGGGCGCTTGTCCATCCATTCGGGTTTGAGAGTACCGACGACGAAATACGCTGCAAGCAGCACCGTGACGGTTTGGGAAAAAAGCAGCCAGAGACGTTTCATTCGGGGTAGCCGTGTTGGGCCCGGGCGGGCGCAGGGCAAATTGTAGGCGGGGAGGTCGATGGGCGCCGACGCCGCTGCGGTGGCACCGGTAAATTCAGGGACAATGATTGCATGAGTTCCGATCCGAGCCCCGAGTCGCCCCGTGCAGGCATTGCCCGCGAAGAGGTGCTGCAGGCATTCGACGTGCTGCTGCAACCCGAGCGATTCAAGGATTACGGTCCTAACGGCCTTCAGGTGGAAGGGAAGCCTTTCATTCGCAAGATCGTGTCGGGTGTCACGGCCAGCAGGGCGCTGATTGAGGCGGCGATTGCGGCGCAGGCCGACGCGATCTTCGTCCACCATGGCCTGTTCTGGCGCGGGCAGGACGGGCGGGTCACCGGTTGGATGAAGCAGCGCCTGGCCCTGTTGCTGGCGCACGATATCAACCTTTTCGCCTACCACCTTCCGCTGGACGCACATCCAGTGCTGGGGAATAACGCCCAACTGGGTGACGTCCTGGGTTTGAGTGCGGAAGGACGTTTCGGCGATCAGGATCTTGGTTTTCTGGGCGGCTGGACGGATGGGCGGGAGCCCGTCGCGGCGCAGGCGCTGGCGAGCCATCTGGAAAAAAGGCTCCGCCGACCGGTTGTCAGCGTCATTGGCTCGCAGGATGCGATCAAAAGAGTGGCTTGGTGCAGTGGGGGAGCGCAGGGCTATTTCGAGGCCGCCATCGCTTCGGGCGCCCAAGCCTTCATCACGGGCGAAATTTCCGAACCCCAGGCGCATCTGGCACGGGAATGTGGCGTGAGCTTCCTTGCTTGCGGGCACCATGCGACCGAACGCTATGGCGCGCCCGCCGTCGCGGGCCACGTGGCGGCGCAACTCGGACTCTCCCACGCTTTCATTGACATCGAAAACCCCGCCTGAATGCCACATACCCCAGTCGCTGCCTCGACGGTATTGCCCATCGCCATCACCCAGGGTGATCCTGCTGGCATAGGGCCGGAGATCATCGCCAAGGCTTTTCGCGATGCGCCCGCCGCCACCGCCGGCTGCTTCGTCGCGGGCGATGTGGCGACACTGCGTCGCGCGGTGGCATGCATCAGTGGCCCGGGACAGCCGGGTGTGCCGGTCGCATTGATTGAATCACCCGACGAGGCGCTGACCGTGCCGCCCCGCTGTATTCCGGTGCTTCAGGTGCCGCCGCCTGCGCCACTGGTTGGTTTCGGGCAGGTCAGCGGTTTGGCCGGAAAAATCGCCGAGCAATGCGTGGTGTGGTCGGCCCGGGCGGCGCTGCGCGGCGAGATTGCCGCGCTGGTGACGGCGCCATTGCACAAGGAAGCCCTGAAGAGTGCCGGCGTGCCGTTTCCCGGGCATACGGAGCTGTTGCAGGCCGAGGCCGCCGCTTTCCTGGGAAAGTCCCTGGCGGAAGTTCCCGTTCGAATGATGCTGGCCAACGACGAGCTGCGCACGGTGCTGGTAAGCATTCATGTCTCGTTGCGCGACGCGATCGAGGCGGTCACTTTCGAAAATGTCTTGCAGACTGTGCACATCACGCACGAATCAGTGGGTGCCGTACTGCAGCGGGTGCCACGGATCGGTCTGGCCGGACTCAACCCGCATGCGGGTGAAGGCGGCCTGTTTGGCCGTGAAGAGATCGACATCCTTGCGCCCGCCGTTGCGGCAGCACGCGGCGCGGGAATGGATGTTCACGGCCCGTTTGCCCCTGACACTGTGTTCATGCGGGCGCGCGCCACCCCGGGGCATCCGGGGGAGTTTGATGTGGTGGTCGCGATGTACCACGATCAGGGGCTGATTCCAGTCAAGTACCACGGTGTCGAACAAGGCGTGAACGTCACATTGGGGTTGCCCCTGGTGCGCACCAGTCCGGACCACGGCACGGCGTTTGATATTGCAGGCACGGGACGCGCTGACCCTTCAAGCCTGATCCAGGCCATCCACATGGCGCGTCAGCTGAGGGCATGAAAAAGCCCGCCTCCCTAAGTGGGGCGGGCCAGACCGACGACAAAGCCGGTAGCCGTCGGGAACTACTTCCTGAGGTTGTCGCGGATTTCCCTCAACAGCAACACGTCTTCCGGCGTCGGGGCCGGTGCGGCGGGCGGAGCCTCTTTTTTGAGTCGGTTGATTTGTTTGACCATCATGAAAATGATGAATGCAAGGATTGCAAAGTTGACCGCGACAGTGATGAAGTTGCCGTATGCGAAGACAGGTATCCCCGCTTTCTTGAGCGCATCCAGCGTGGTGCCCGTGCCGGCGGGGACGTTGCCCAGCACCACAAACAGGTTGGAGAAATCCAGCTTGCCAAAAATAGCACCCACCAGCGGCATGATCAGGTCCGTCACGACGGAATCGACAATCTTGCCAAAGGCGCCGCCGATGATCACGCCAACGGCAAGGTCCATCACATTGCCCTTGACCGCGAACTCCTTGAATTCAGACATCATTCCCATCGTGAGCACTCCGCTTTTTGTAGAAGCGGTCAAGTATTCATGAGGAGGCCCGAATGTCAAGTGCCCGCCGTGGCTGACACCGGAAAAGCCCTGAAATGGCCAATGCGGTCAGCTACAATCACGGGTTGACCCTGATACAGAACGCATTCTTGAGGATTCCCATGAGTGACACCCCAGTCAACAACAGCAAACGGACGTGGATCATCGCGTCCGGATGCGCCGGCGCCGTAGGCGGTATCGCTGCCGCCGTCCCCTTTGTCAGCAGCATGCTGCCGTCCGAAAAAGCCAAGGCGGCTGGCGCGGCCGTGGAAGCGGACATTTCTGGAATCAAACCGGGCGAAAAGCTCACCGTGGAATGGCGCGGCAAGCCGGTATGGATCGTGCGCCGCACGCCCGAACAACTGGCCGCGCTGCCCAAACTTGACCCACAGTTGGCGGACCCTCTGTCCCTGCGCAAGCCGAGTGAGACGCCGGAATATGCGCGCAATGGCTGGCGTTCGCGCAAGCCCGAAATCTTCGTCGCCGTGGGCATCTGCACGCATCTGGGTTGTTCACCTTCTGACAAGTTCAATCCCGGACCTCAACCGTCGTTGCCGGACGACTGGCAAGGCGGCTTCTTCTGTCCCTGTCACGGCTCCACTTTCGATATGGCCGGTCGGGTCTTCAAGAACGTGCCCGCACCCGATAATCTGGAAGTGCCCCCCTACATGTTCCTCTCTGACAGCAAGCTGCTGATCGGTGAAGACAAGAAGGCTTGAGGAGGACGACCATGGCTGAATTCAAGGAAATTTCCCCCAACGCCAACGGTGGCGAGAAACTCATGAACTGGGTCGACAACCGATTCCCGGCGACCAAGCTCTTCAAAGAGCACATGAGTGAGTACTACGCGCCAAAAAATTTCAATATCTGGTACATCTTCGGATCCCTCTCGCTTCTGGTGCTGGTGATCCAGATCGTCACCGGCATCTTTCTGGTGATGCACTACAAGCCCGATGCTGCACTGGCCTTTGGATCGGTCGAGTACATCATGCGCGATGTCCCGTGGGGCTGGCTGATCCGCTACATGCACTCCACCGGTGCGTCGGCGTTCTTCGTGGTGGTTTACCTGCACATGTTCCGCGGCCTGATGTACGGCAGCTACCGCAAGCCGCGCGAACTGGTCTGGCTGTTTGGCTGTGCCATTTTCCTGGCGCTGATGGCCGAAGCCTTCATGGGCTACCTGCTGCCCTGGGGTCAAATGTCATTCTGGGGTGCCCAGGTGATTGTCAACCTGTTCTCGGCCATTCCTTTTATCGGCCCGGATCTGGCGCTTCTGATTCGCGGCGATTTCGTCGTTGGCGACGCCACGCTGAATCGCTTCTTCGCCTTCCACGTGATTGCCGTGCCATTGGTCCTGCTGGGCCTGGTGGTCGCGCACATCATTGCGCTGCATGAAGTGGGCTCGAACAACCCCGACGGTATTGAAATCAAGGCCAACAAAGGTCCGGATGGTGTCCCGCTGGATGGCATCCCTTTTCATCCCTATTACTCCGTGCACGACATCTTCGCAGTCAGCATGTTCCTGTTTGTATTTACCGCCATCGTCTTCTTTGCGCCGGAGATGGGGGGGTATTTTCTCGAGTACAACAACTTCATTCCGGCAGACCCTTTCCAGACGCCGCTTCACATCGCGCCGGTCTGGTATTTCACTCCTTTCTACACTTTGCTGCGCGCAGTGACGAGTGAAATGATGTACGTGCTGATCGCCTGTGTGGTGGTGGGGACCGCTCTGGCGGTGGCGAAAGCAAAGATACCGGCTTTGTTCAAAGGCCTGATCGTCGGTGCGGCGCTTGCTGTCGTCGCGATGATGATGGCCATTGACGCCAAGTTCTGGGGCGTGGTGGCCATGGGCGGCGGTGTCGTGATCCTGTTCTTCCTGCCCTGGCTGGACAACAGCCCGGTCAAGTCAATCCGCTACCGCCCAACATGGCACAAGTACCTTTATGCGGCCTTTGTCATCAATTTCTTCGTGATTGGCTACCTGGGAACGCAGCCTGTGTCTGAAATTGCCGGGCGTATTTCCCAGGCGGGCACCTTGTTCTACTTTGGCTTTTTCATTCTGATGCCTTGGTGGAGTCGTCTTGGTACCTTTAAGCCAGTACCTAGTCGCGTGACCTTTACCGCGCACTAAGCTGGAGACTGTCAACCATGAAAAATATCAAGCAACTGGCTACCGGTCTGGTGATGGTTTTGGTTCTGGCGACGGGAGCCCATGCGGCCTCTGGCGGTGCCGTCCTGGACAAAGCACCGGGCAAGACCACTGACCTTGCATCGCTTCAGAATGGCGCCAAGGTTTTCGTCAACTATTGCCTGAACTGCCATTCAGCAGCCTTCATGCGGTTTAACCGCCTGACAGACATCGGGCTCACCGAAAAACAGATCAAGGACAACCTCATGTTCACCACTGAAAAGGTGGGCGAAACCATGAAGGCGGCGATCGATCCGAAACAGGCCAAGGAATGGTTTGGCGTCAATCCGCCCGACTTGACCCTGATTGCGCGGTCGCGCTCAGGGCCGGGCGGTAGCGGTGCAGACTATCTGTACACCTATATGCGGACTTTCTATCGCGATGACACCAAAGTCACCGGATGGAACAACCTGGTTTTTCCCAATGTTGCCATGCCCCACGTCTTGTGGGAACTGCAGGGGGAGCGCAAGCCGGTCTTCGAGGAGAGGCAAGAGCACGGACACGCAGTGAAGATTCTCAAGGGCTGGGAGCAGGTCAGTCCTGGCACGATGACACAGATCCAGTACGACCAGACCGTCGGTGACCTGGTGAATTTCCTTCAGTGGATGGGAGAACCTGCCCAGAATACGCGTGTGCGTGTGGGTGTCTGGGTGCTTCTTTTCCTGGGCCTGTTCACTTTCCTCACGTGGCGATTGAACGCGGCTTACTGGAAAGATATCAAGTAAGCACAACGAATTCCAGGCTATCGGCCTGGATTATTTGGAGTGGTTTGTGCCGGGCAGGGCCTTGGCGGCATTCCACTCTTTTTGATTTTTAGGAGTCTCCGCCATGATGGTGCTGTATTCAGGAACCACCTGTCCGTTTTCCCACCGCTGCCGGTTCGTGCTGTTCGAGAAGGGAATGGACTTCGAGATTCGCGACGTTGATCTGTACAACAAGCCCGAAGATATCAATGTGATGAACCCGTACGGACAGGTGCCCATCCTGGTCGAGCGGGACCTGATCCTCTACGAATCCAATATCATCAACGAGTACATCGACGAGCGCTTCCCACATCCTCAACTGATGCCCGGTGACCCTGTGGATCGGGCCCGTGTACGGTTGTTCCTGTTGAATTTCGAAAAGGAACTCTTCGTCCATGTCTCAACGCTTGAAAACCGGGCGACCAAAGGGAACGACAAGGCATTGGATAAAGCGCGGGCCCACATTCGTGACCGACTGACGCAATTGGCACCGGTTTTCCTGAAGAACAAATACATGCTGGGGGATGGCTTTTCGATGCTCGACGTCGCGATCGCCCCGTTGTTGTGGCGACTGGACTACTACGGCATCGATCTGAGCAAGAATGCAGCTCCCTTGCTCAAGTATGCTGAACGAATCTTTTCCCGCCCGGCTTATATCGAAGCACTGACACCGTCCGAGAAGGTCATGCGCAAGTAGTTCCACCACAGGCTTGCTGATGATGAACGCGCTAGACTCAACATCGACCCGCCCTTATCTGATACGGGCGCTCTATGAGTGGTGCACCGACAATGGCTTCACGCCCTACGTGGCCGTGCTGGTGGACGATTCGGTTCGCGTGCCGCGCGAGTATGTCAAGGATGGTGAGATCGTTCTGAACATCAGCTTTGACGCGACCAGTTCCCTCAAACTCGGCAATGAGTTTATTGAATTCAAGGCGCGTTTCGCGGGAACACCCCGGGAGATCATGGTTCCCGTCTCCAAGGTCATCGCCATTTACGCTCGCGAGAACGGACAGGGCATGGCTTTCCCCGTCGCCGTTCAGCCGGAGATTTCGACCTCATCGTTGCAACCCGGCGCACTTGACGGGTCTTCAAGCGGTGAGTCGAATGTGGTTCAGTTGGTCTCCGCGCAGGCGGAGGGTGCAGGCGAGGATGATGGAGTCACGCCTCCCAAGCCCAAGCCTCCTTCGGGTCCACGACCTGCACTCAAGCGCATCAAGTAGCTCGCGGCTTGTGCCGATGCGTTTTTCTGACCCGGTAAAATACGGGCAGCGCCGATTTAGCTCAGTTGGTAGAGCAACCGCCTTGTAAGCGGTAGGTCATCAGTTCGAATCCGATAATCGGCACCAATTCATCAAGGCGGCTTTCCTGGCGGTCTTGATGGCGGTATTTCAAGATGGCGATGGTGGTGCGGAACTTGCGCCGGTATTGGTCAGGCATGGGTATCTGCCGTGATGGGCATAACGGCATGGAACGGAAAGGTCGCTAGGGTGTGCGAAGGCCCTTTGTTTGTGCCTGACTGTGAACCTTGATCCGGATGGATTTGATGGCCCAGCCCCGGTTTCTTAGTGCCGCTTCAAACGAGGGAACTAGTTGCCGCAGCTTGACGGCCGCGGCGGAACTGCTGACAAGAAGGCACCATGCTTCGCCGTCGATCGGCCCAGCCTGGATTTGCGGCCGCAAGGCGGGCGGAATGAGCGGTTCGACTGCCTTCAGACGTTCACTGGAATCACGGGCGAGCCCGGCAAGCTGCGCCAGCATGGGGGCTGCTTCTGCGGCCTGCATGAGCGAGACGGCATGATGGCGGCGATTCATTGGCTGGGACCGGACAATATCAAAGAGGGGGAAACCCGATGCACTTGATTATCACGGATGCGTGGCTTGCCAGAAGCCGAGCCATCCATCTGACCGGAACCAGGCTGCTGGTGACTGGCCTCGCACTGTCATTGAGCCTCATGTTGACCGCTGCGGGGCTGTATCACTGGGTCTTTCTCAAGGGTGCCCGCGAGGGCTGGCCCATCGTGGGCCCAATTGTCAAGCTCATTGCGAAGGACGAAATTGAATTTCGTGACCGGTTCCTGCGCGAGAATCTTGACGCCATGGCGCGTCAGGTCGGGGACATGCAGGCCAAGATGATGCAGCTTGAGGCATTGGGCGAGCGCGTTTCCGGCCTTGCGGGCGTAAGTGCCAATGAAATCAAGAGTACGCCAGGACGTGGCGGTGTGCTGATACCAGGTCCCGCGCTGTCAATAGAGGAGTTACAGGCGACTCTGTCTGAACTGGAGAGTCTGGGAACTCAGCGCGCGGATCTGCTGACCGTCATGGAGTCCAGGTTGTTCGACCAGAAAATCCGCAAATTGATGGTGCCTACCCAGAAGCCGGTTTCTGATGCAGACTTGGGCTCATCGTTTGGATGGCGCATTGACCCCTTCACCGGGCGATCCGCACTGCACACGGGGCTGGATTTTTCAGCTGACCCGGGTACGCCGATTTTGTCGGCCGCCGGTGGCGTTGTGGTCACGCAGGAGTTCCATCCAGCGTATGGCAACTTGATTGAAATTGATCATGGCAACGAATTGGTCAGTCGCTATGCACATGCATCACGAGTTTTCGTGAAGAAGGGCGACTTGATCAAACGCGGCCAGAAGATCGCAGAGGTGGGAAATACGGGGCGTTCGACGGGTTCTCACCTCCACTTTGAAGTGCTTGTCCAGGGCGTCCAGCAGGACCCTCAGAAGTTCCTCAACGCTGGGCAGAATCTGGCGCTTGCAGAAGTTGCGCAGGCTAAAGTCGGGGTTGGCCCGCGTCGCACTCCGCAGAGGTAAAATGCACGCTTGCGCTATCGAAATCAACGACGTAATGGTTGTTGCATTCGAAAAAAGCGCCTCCACCTGAATCCAACACTTCTTAGGGATTTCGGTCGTCCGGCGAGCCTTTCAAGGGCTTGCCGGGCGGACCTGCATGCATGGCTACCACTCTCCTCACCAAAATTTTCGGCAGTCGAAATGATCGCCTGCTCAAGCAGTTCCGCAAGGCAGCGGATCGCATCAATGCGACGGAGCCGCAACTGGAAGGGCTTAGCGACGAGCAACTGCGTGGCAAGACGCTGGAGCTCAAGGGGCGCGTTGCCGCCGGAGAGGCGCTTGATGCGGTGCTCCCCGAGGCTTTTGCCGTCGTGCGAGAAGGCTCCAAAAGGGTCATGAAGATGCGGCACTTTGACGTCCAGCTTATGGGCGGCATGTCGCTACACAACGGAAAAATATCGGAAATGGGCACCGGCGAAGGAAAGACGCTGACCGCCACACTCCCGGTTTACCTGAATGCCCTGACAGGCAAGGGCGTGCACGTCGTTACCGTCAACGACTATCTTGCCAATCGGGACGCTCAATGGATGGGACGTCTCTACAACTTTCTGGGCATGACGGTGGGCGTCAATCTGCCCAACATGTCCCGCGAGGAAAAGCAGGCCGCCTACCAGGCAGACATCACGTACGGGACGAACAACGAATTCGGTTTTGATTACCTGCGCGACAACATGGTCTATGAGGCCCAGGACCGTGTCCAGCGTCCACTGAATTACGCCATCGTGGACGAGGTGGACTCCATTCTGATCGACGAGGCGCGCACCCCGCTGATCATCAGTGGTCAGGCCGAAGACCATACGGCCATGTATCAGGCCATGAACCGTGTTGTTCCTTCGCTCAAGCGTCAGGAAGGCGAAGCGGATCCCCGCACAGGCGAGGGCATCGTCACGCCGGGTGACTTCACGCTCGACGAAAAGACCCATCAGGTTTTCCTGACAGAGATGGGGCACGAGAACTCGGAGCGGATTCTTGCCGAGTTCGGCCTGATTGCCGCAGGTGCGAGTCTGTACGATCCCGCCAATATTGCCTTGATGCACCATCTCTACGCCGCGTTGCGTGCACACCATCTCTACCATCGCGATCAGCACTATGTGGTGCAGGAGGGTGAGATTGTCATCGTGGACGAGTTCACCGGCCGACTGATGAGTGGACGCCGCTGGAGTGATGGCCTTCACCAGGCGGTCGAAGCGAAGGAAGGGGTTGCCATCCAGGCTGAGAACCAGACGATGGCTTCCATCACCTTCCAGAACTACTTTCGCCTCTATGCCAAGCTATGCGGCATGACCGGTACGGCCGATACCGAGGCGTACGAATTTCAGGAAATCTACGGTCTCGAAACCGTGGTGATTCCGCCGAACCGGCTCAGTCGACGCGAAGACCAGCTCGATCGCGTCTACAAGACCGCGCGGGAAAAGTACGAAGCGGCAATCATGGATATCCGTGAATGTTTCGAACGCGGGCAACCGGTTCTGGTGGGGACCACCTCGATCGAGAACTCCGAGTTGATATCAACACTGCTCGAGAAGGAAAAACTGCCGCACCAGGTGCTCAATGCAAAGCAGCATGCGCGTGAAGCAGACATCGTGGCCCAGGCCGGCCGTCCGAAAATGATCACGATCGCGACCAATATGGCCGGTCGTGGCACGGACATTGTGCTCGGAGGCAACGTTGAAAAGCTGGTGGATGCCGTCGAATCGGATGAATCACTTGATCCGGCTACCCGCCAGGCGAAGATTGCGTCGTTGCGCGCAGAATGGAAAAAGGAGCATGAATTCGTTACCAGCCAAGGGGGGCTGAGAATCATCGCCACCGAGCGGCATGAGTCACGACGGATTGACAATCAGCTGCGTGGGCGCTCCGGACGTCAGGGCGATCCGGGTTCTTCGCGTTTTTACCTGAGCCTTGATGATCCTCTGATGCGAATTTTCGCTGGCGACCGGGTGCGGGCGATCATGGACCGTTTGAAGATGCCGGATGGGGAGGCCATTGAGGCCGGCATCGTGACCCGCAGCATTGAGGGTGCGCAGCGCAAGGTTGAAGCGCGCAATTTTGACATCCGCAAACAGTTGCTGGAGTACGACGACGTTTCCAATGACCAGCGCAAGGTGATCTATCAGCAGCGCAACGATATCCTCGATGCCAGCGACCTGTCGGGCCAGATTGCTTCGCTGCGCGAGGGCTGTTTTTCAGACCTCGCGCATCAATATGTGCCGCAGGAATCCGTGGAGGAGCAATGGGACATCCCGGCTCTGGAGAAGGTACTCTCCAGTGAATGGCAGATCGAGTTGCCTTTGCACGAGGAAATACAGGCCGCCAGTGCGATTACCGGAGATGAAATTGTTGAGAAAGTGCAGGCTGCTGCCAACCTGGCGTTTGCGGCCAAGGTCGAGCAGATTGGCAGCGAGAACTTCACTCAGTTCGAACGGATTGTTCTGCTGCAGAGTATCGATACGCATTGGCGGGAACACCTGAGCGCGCTCGACTACCTTCGTCAAGGAATTCATCTGCGGGGGTATGCGCAAAAACAGCCCAAGCAGGAATACAAACGCGAAGCCTTCGAACTCTTCGGGCAACTGCTGGACTCGGTGAAAAACGACGTCACCAAGGTGCTGATGACGGTGAAGGTGCAGTCGGGTGAGCAACTCGAGCAGGCGGCGGAGGCGCTGGAGCAGCGCGCGGAAAACATCGTGAATGTGACTTACACCGCGCCGACGGAAACGGGCGAGGTGGAAACCAAAGTGGAAAAAGACTCCCGGGGTGCGGGTGCGGCGGCATCGTCGCTTGCGGCTTCTTTTGCCCGGGTGGGTCGCAACGA
>Ga0209254_10003057_pt1 | contig 15288 bp, 18 predicted proteins | sample FrelakmetDIP11DI_FD_187148 | JGI IMG/M metagenome (GOLD analysis project Ga0209254, IMG submission 187148) | Freshwater lake sediment microbial communities from the University of Notre Dame, USA, for methane emissions studies - DIP11 DI (SPAdes)... | ecosystem: Environmental > Aquatic >...
GAGAACGGCTTCGTCACGTAGTCGTCGGCTCCGAGCTCGAGCCCGACGATGCGGTCGGCCTCCTCGCCGCGTGCGGTGAGGAGGATCACGGGGAGCTCGGAGCGCGAGCGGATCCAGCGACAGAGCTCGAGCCCGTCGGTGCCCGGCAGCATCACGTCGAGCACGACCAGGTCGGGAGTCTGCTGCTCGAGGAGCTCGCGCGCCCGGTCGCCATGGTCGGCCTCGAGCGTCGTGTGGCCCTCGCGCTCGAGGTAGCGCACGACGACCTCTCGCACGATCGGCTCGTCGTCGACGATGAGGACCGTTGCCATGGTCCTCATTGTGGTGACAGATGCCTTACAGGGGGGTGAAATCGGCGCTGTCTACGGAAGGCTGACGGTGCCGTCGGCAAGCAGCACCACGAGGCCGTCACGTGCGAGGGCGTCGACCGCCTCGCCGTCGAGGTCATCCCGTGCGGCTCCCGCCGCGGCGACGAGTCGCAGCGTGTCGGCCCGCCGCTGGCGGAACGAGCCCTCGAACCGACTCTGTTTCCGCAGTGGCTCGTCTCGCGTTCCTCGCGACGGGCAACCCGCTGCGAGGGGGCAGGCATCGCAGCGCGGGATCCGGGCCAGGCACACCGTGGCGCCGAGATCCATCAGGGCCTGCGCGGCCGCGCCCGTGAAGGTATGCGCAGTGCGCCGCTCGACTCGGTCGACATTGACGTCGCGCGGGAGCACGTCCTCGCCGAACGCGAAGTTCCTGATCGCAGCTGCGGTGTAGGGGCCGACGCCGGGCAGGCGCGTGAGGTCGTCGGGCCAACCGTCACGAGCGATCACCTCTCCCGCGCGGTGCAGCGCGATCGCCCGGCGGTTGTAGCCGAGCCCCTGCCACGCGCGGATCACGTCCGCGGGCGTGGCAGCCGCGAGTACCTCCGCGGTCGGCCAGCGCTCGAGCCACTCGAGGTAGCGCGGGATCACGCGGTCGACCTGCGTCTGCTGCAGCATCACCTCGGAGACCAGGATCGCGTACGGATCATTCGTGTGGCGCCACGGTAAGTCGCGTCCGAGACGGACGTACCAGGCGAGAAGGATGTGCTCCACGAGCGCGATCCTACGGGGAGCGACGGCGTGGAGGAGGGCTCCGAGAGCCCTCGGTCGCGGCGACCTGCTCGACGTCGTCATGGCCACGGCCGCGCGGGCCGAGGGGGCACCGGCCTGCGGTCGACGACGACCCACTGGGGGCCACGTGCGCGGTCCCGTACGCTGACCGTTATCGCGCGGCGGCCATCCTCGCCCTCTACGCGCTTGCCTTCGGGCTCGCCGCGTTGCTGGCGCTCCTCGTCGACTGGTGGCTCGGGCTCCTGATCGTGTTCCTCCTCCTCGTGGCGTTGGTGGCCGGGCTGGTGCTCGCCGCGCGGAGCCTCGTCCGAGCGGGAACGCCGCTGAAGCCGGAGCAGGCGATCGAGGAGGCCCAACTCACGAGAGACACGGTCAGGGGCGCCCGTGCTGGCTGAGCGGCGGAGCGAGGAAGAGATCCGCCGCGAGCTCGCCCTCGAGCGGGAGGAGCTGACCACCGCGCTCGACGACCCGCGCGCGGGTATCGACCCCAAGCGTAGGCCTGCTGCGCGTCCTGCGAAAGCGGCAGCCGCGGCGGTCGCGGCCATCGTCGTGGTCCGGCTCGTCCGTCATCACACCCGCCTGTAGCCTGCCGGCCCCCCCGTGGAGCTCCCGTTCGAGGTTTCGAAGGGCACGCCGTCGGGGGTTGGAGCATGCGAGCCTGCGCTGATCGACCGGAACGGCTCCGTCCGACCCGGTCTGTAGACTGTTCTCAATGCAGACAACGTCGATCGAGAGGGTTCGTGAGGGTGTGGCGGCGCGCGAGGCGGCGACGGAGCAGCGGGTGGATGAGCTCGCGAGCCTGTCGGCCCATTTGAGCGCGGCCACGGCTCGTTGGCTGGAGCTTGTCTGGGAGCTGCACGAGCGGGGCGACAGCAGCGACCTGCAGGCCTTTCTGGCGTGGCGTTGTGGGATCACGGGGCGGGAGGCACGTGAGTTCCTGCGGGTCGCGGAGGCGTTGCAGGAGCTGCCCGTGACGCGGGCGGCGTTCGGCCGCGGCGAGCTCACCTTCAGCAAGGTGCGGGCGTTGACGCGGGTCGCGACGGGGTCGTCGGAGGAGGGCCTGCTCGAGCTGGCGGCGGCGTTGACGGCGTCGCAGTTGGAGCGGGCGCTGCGGGCCTTCCGCCGGGTTGCGGCAGAGGACGCTAGGGAGGCGCACGAGCTCGAGTACGTCGACTACTACCTCGACGACGACGGGACGCTGTTTTTGCGGGCCCGGCTCGCGGCCGAGGACGGCACCCTGCTGATCAGGGCGCTCGAGGTAGCGCGGGAGCGGGTGCTCGAACGGCGCCGCAAGGAGCGCACCAAAGCAGCCAACCAGCCGCAGGCGCAGGCAGACCCGGAGGTTGGCGGCGCTGCCGTTGATCCTCCGCGTCCCGCGCGGGTCGAGGCTTTGCTCGATCTCGCCGAGGCGTCGCTCGAGGCTGCGAGCGAGCCGGGTGGCGCGCGGGCCCGCATTGTCGTCCACGTCGACGCCGCAGCGCTCTGCACCGACGGCCGTGGCCGCTCCGAGCTCGAGGACGGCCCCCTGATCTCGCCCGAGACGGCCCGCCGGCTCGGCTGCGACGCCGACGTCGTCGCCCAGGTCGAGCGCGACGGCCTCCCCCTCAGTGTCGGTCGCAGCCGCCGCAGCGTGCCTCCCGCGCTGCGCCGGCTGCTCGAGGCCCGCGACGACCACAGCTGCTGCTTCCCCGGCTGCGAGCGCCGCCGCCACCTGCAGGCCCACCACCGCACCCACTGGGCGCACGGCGGCGAGACCAGCCTCGCCAACCTCGTCCTGCTCTGCTACCGGCACCACCGCCTCGTCCACGAGGGCGGCTACACCGTCGAGGGCGACCCCGAGGCCGGTTTCTGGTTCCGCAACCGCCACGGCATCGTCTGGCCGCTCGCCCCACCCAGGCCGCCGCCCGGACGCCCCGACGACCTCCTCGCCGCCAACCACGCCCACGGCCTCCGAATCGACCCGAACACCAACCAAAACGGCAGCTGGGGCAACTACGACCTCCAGCGCACAGTCACAGCGATCGCGAGCACATTCGGCTAACACCCGGGAGTCGCTGAACGTCGAGCGCGTGGAGGTGCTCCTCGAGGCCGGCCAGATCGCCGTCGAGTACCGTGGACTCCAGGCCCCCGAGCCCGAAGCCGGTGACCGCGGCGTTGGTGGTGCTCCTCGGCGTGTCGCTCCAGCGGGTGCAGCAGATTGCGTACGCCCGTGCGGGAGGCCCGGGCGTCCGGCTGAAGCCGGTTGCCGCGCGCTGCCGTCGTGATCGGCTCCGCTCCTACGCGCCCCTCTCCCCGATCGTTGGGCGGGCAGCGCAGCTGACCCGGCACGGCGCTCGTCAGGTGCCGCGAAGCCGGCCGAAGAGACCGCGCTTCTCGGGTGCCCGGTAGGCGAAGAGCTGCAGGTCGCCGTGGCGGCGGAGCTCGGTGCGGGGCCCGAAGCGGCCCCAGGCGATGCCCATGCCGGGCACCGCATCGCAGAGGTCGACGATCGTCCAGCCGGGGCCGAGCTCTGCCGCGAAGCGGGCGAACTCCGGATCGCCGGATGCAGCCGCCTCCTCGGTCGAGATGGCACCCGGATGCGATCTGCCGACCTGGTAGAGCCGGTCCTCGTGGACGTCGTCAATCAGGCTGGCGGCGGCCGGCGAGTGCATCCGACCGAGCTCGTCGAGGAAACGGGCGAGCCCGTCGCACTGCAGCAGGGCGACGGGCGGATCGTGGCAGAGGAACCAGATCGGCCCCCAGCTGCCGTTCTCCCGAAGGAGGTCGACCGCCCAGAAGTTGCCGTAGCCGTCGTGGGCGAGCGTCGCCGTGCGCGGGAACAGTTCGTCGAGCGCCTGGCCGTCGATCGCCCCCGCAAAGTCGATTTCCTCGAGCAGGCCGGCGATCCCGCGGGTGCGGCCCAGGAGCCCCCGCACCTCCGCCGGATATGTCAGATCGAGCTCCGCCTCGGCCGCGTCGATCTCCTCCTCGCTCATCCCGGGGAGCAGGGACGCCGTGACGGGATCGCCGTCGGCATCGACGAGGGTCGCTGCGAGCAGCCGGTCGAGCGCGGCATCGATCGTCACCCGGTCTACGTTAGAGCACGGAGCGGCGGTACCGGGCCGCCGCGCTCGACTAGACCGGACGGACTGCGAACCAGCCGTCAACGTTGTCGCAGAGGACGACACCCTTTGGATCGTTGTAGTAGGTGTAGGCGGGCAGCCCGTTCACGGTGAGCTGGCGCTTCGTGCCTCGCTTGATCGTCCCGAAGGTCGCCATCACACCCTTGACGTGCTTCTGCACGGTGCCCGTGACGTACACCGGCGGCCAGGCGACGGCGCACTGACCGGTGCACTTGATCTTGCCGCCGGCCTTCTTCTCGACGTTCCAGTAGTAGAGGCCGAATCTCGACGGCGTCGCCAGGACCTTGCCGAGGTTGTCGGTCTTGATCACGATTGCGGGCTTCGTGCCCGACACCGTCTGCGGCCCTGTGGCGCTCTGAGCCGCGGCGATCGTCGGCACGAGCGCGACGGCCGCGAAGGCGACGAGCAGGGCGATGTTCTTGTTCATGAGCGATCTCTCCTTGCCTCGAATTCCTGATGCGGCAAGGATGGCTGCTCGGCGCGGCCCGGTGCCGGAATCTCGGGCAGGTTTAAGGGACTATTCAGGGGCCGAGTCGGGGCCATTCGTGTGCGACAGTTGACGGATGCTCCTCTACAACTCGGCGGTCTCCGGCAATTGCTACAAGGTGCGCCTGCTCGCGGCGCAGCTCGGCCTCCCGCTCGAGCTCCACGAGGTCAGCGTCGTCGACCGCTCGAACCGTGCCGAGGTGCTCGGCGACCTCAACCCCGTCCACCGCGTGCCGACCCTCGTGCTCGACACCGGCCGCCCGCTCGCGGAGTCGAACGCGATCCTCTGGTACCTCGGTGACGGGACGGCGTACGTTCCCGACGACCGGTACGAGCGTGCTCAGGTGCTGCAGTGGCAGTTCTTCGAGCAGTATCAGCACGAGCCCTCGATCGCAGTCGTCCGGTTCCTGCTCGCCTTCTCCGGCGAGGCCGAGAAGCACGCCGACCGGATCAGGGAGCAGACGGCGAACGGCTATGTGGCACTCGACGCGATGGAGCGTCACCTTGCCGACCGCACGTTCCTCGTCGGCGAGCGGTACTCGATCGCCGACATCTCGCTCTACGCCTACACCCACGTGGCCCACGAGGGAGGCTTCGAGCTGGGCTCCTACCCGGCGATCAGGGCGTGGCTCGACCGCGTGGCCGCCCAGCCGGGGCACGTCACGATCGACGCCTGCCCCGGCGCCTCTAACCCGGCGTGTTGATCATCGCCGGCGCGGCAGCCTCGAAGTACTCCCACAGGAGCGCGTCGAGCTCGGCAGGAAGCGCCTGCTCGTCGAGTGCCGCACGCATGTGGCCGAGCCAGCGCGCGCTGGCCTCCCGATCGACCGGGAAGTGCGCGTGACGCAGGCGCAGGCGCGGATGGCCGCGCCGCTCAGAGTATGTCGTGGGGCCGCCCCAGTACTGCTCGAGGAAGAGGCGCAGGCGCTCCTCGGCGGGCGCGAGATCGCTGCCGGGGTACATCGGGCGCAGGAGCGGGTCGGTCTCGACCCGGCCGTAGAAGGCAGCGACGAGCCGCTCGAAGAACGCGTGGCCGCCGAACGCCTCGAAGGGGGTGATCGAGAGGTCGGCGGCGTCGCTCATCGCGCCATTCTGCCCGGCTCGAGGAGCGTGTCACGCCACAGCGGCCGATCCGGGCGTCGGATACGGTCAACGGTATGACCGTCCGCGTCCGCTTCGCCCCGAGTCCCACCGGCTCACTTCATCTCGGCAACGCGCTGAGCGCGGCCGCCAACCGGGGCTACGCCGACGAGCACGGCGGAGCCCTCGTCCTGCGGATCGACGACACCGACCCCGAGCGCACGGTGCCCGGCGGCGAGGAGGCGATCCTCGCCGATCTCGGCTGGCTCGGGATCACGTGGGAGGAGGGGCCGATCCGGCAGAGCGAGCGGTCGGAGCGTCATGCCGAGGCAGCGGCGCTCGCACTCGGCGCAGGAGCGGTGCGCGACGCAGACGGCTCGATCCGGCTCGCCGGCACCACGCTTGCGCGGGCCGACGGCACCGCCACGTACCAGCTCGCCACCGTCGTCGACGACCTCGACCTCGGGATCACGCACATCATTCGCGGCTCGGACCACCGGCCGAACGAGGAGGTGCAGCAGCGCATCGCCCGGGCACTCGGCGGCGAGTTGCCCGAGGTGATCCACCACGGCCTCCTCCTCGGTGACGACGGCAAGAAGCTCTCCAAGCGCGCGGAGCACGCCTCGGTGGCGGATCTCCGGGAGGAGGGAATTCCGGCCGCGGCCGCGCGGGCGTACCTCGACGAGCTCGGCCTGCCACGGCACGACGTCAATCTCGACCTCTCTCGCATCCAGCGGCTCGCGATCGATGCGATCGCCGGGATGCCCGACGGCGATCTGTCTGCCGCGGCCGGGGCGCCGCCCGAGCTCGCGCGTGCGCTCCGCGGCGCCCGGACGCTCGTCGAGGCGCGCGAGATCGCCCGCCAGATCCTGGAGCCGGTGGACGTCGAGCTCGGGGAGGAAGCGCGGCCGACCCTCGAGCGGTTCGTGGAGCTCCGCGCCCCGGTTCCCGACCCCGTCGAGGAGGCGGACGCACGTGCCATCGTGCGCGAGCTCAAGGCGGTCGGAGGCAAGCTGAAGCTGCTGCGGCTCGCGTTGACCGGCGCCGAGCGCGGGCCCGAGCTGTGGACCGTCGTCGCAGCAATCCCCCGTGACGAGGCGCTCCGACGCGCCACCGCGGCTATAACACCGCGATGACCGTGCGCCTCTACGACACCGCGACGAGGTCGCTCATTGCGCTGCCACACCCTCCCGCGAAGGTCGGGATGTACGTCTGTGGGCCGACCGTCTACCAGCGGGCCCACATCGGCAACGCGGTCCCGTTCGTCATCTTCGGCTGGCTGCGGAACTGGCTGCGCGAACGTGGCTACGACGTCACGTACGTCCACAACATCACGGACGTCAACGACAAGATCTACGAGGCCGCACCCGGTGCGAGTGCGGCCCGCGCGCGCGAGGCCACGACGTGGTACCTGGAGGACACGCGCTCGTTCGGGCTCGAGATGCCCGACGAGATGCCGCTCGCGACCGAGACGATCCCGGAGATCATCGCGCTGATCGCGGAGCTCGTCGATGCCGGCCACGCCTACGAGGCGGGCGGCGACGTCTACTTTCGCGTCGCAAGCTTCGCGAGCTACGGCGCGCTCTCGGGTCACCGGCTCGATCAGGTCGAGGACGAGGAGCCGAGCCCGCTGAAGGAGGATCCGCGCGACTTTGCCCTCTGGAAGGCGACGAAGGACGGCGAGGACACCTCGTGGGATTCGCCCTGGGGCCCCGGCCGGCCGGGCTGGCACATCGAGTGCTCGGCGATGGCCGAGAAGACGCTCGGGCCCGAGTTCCTGATCCACGGCGGCGGCCTCGACCTCGTCTTTCCTCACCACGAGAACGAGCGTGCTCAGTCCCTGGCGGTCGGTCGCCCCTTCGCGAAGATCTGGATGCACAACGGCCTGCTCCGGTTCACCGGCGAGAAGATGTCGAAGTCGGTCGGCAACGTCGCCACGATCCAGGAGGTGATCGCGGAGTGGGGGAAGGAGGCGGCCCTGCTCTTCCTGATGACGGGCCACTGGCGCAAGCCGCTGGAGTTCTCGCCACGGGCGATGACCGCCGCGAGCGTGCAGGTGGAGAGCCTCCGCAACGCGCTGCGCGGCGAGACCCGCTCGACGGGCGACTGGGAGGAGCTGGGGGCGGTGCTCGACGACGACTTCAACACACCGGCCGCGCTCGCGATTCTCCACGGCTGGGCTCGTGAAGGCGCGCTCGACGAGCTGCGCCGTGGGCTTGCGGTCTTCGGGCTCGCGGGGCTCGGGGACGTCGTCGAGGTACCCGGCGCGGTGGTGGCGCTCGCGCAGGCGCGGACTGCTGCCCGCGCGGCCCGAGACTTCGCCGAGTCCGACCGCCTGCGCGACGAGATCGCCGCGGCCGGCTGGGAGGTCCGCGACGTCGCGGGTGGTTTCGAGCTCGTGCCGCTGCCGTGACGCGGGAGCTCGTCTATGGGCGCAATGCCGTTCGCGAGGCGTTGCGCGGCCGTCGCGAGGTGCTCGAGCTCTGGGTTTCCGAGCGGGCAGCGGCGTCGCTCGACTGGCTCGCGGAGGGCCCGCGGGCGCAGGTCGTCAAGGAGCGGGAGCTCACAGAGGCGGCGGGCAGTCCTGATCATCAGGGAGTCGTCGCCTGGGCGGCCCCGTACCCCTACGCGGATCCGTGGGAGCTCGCGGCCCACGAGGCACCGCTGCTCGCCTGCCTCGACCAGGTGACCGATCCGCGCAATCTCGGCGCCGTCGTCCGCTCGGCAGCCGGCGCCGGCGCCACCGGCGTGATCGTTCCCGCCCACGGTTCCGCCCAGGTGACGCCGGCCGTCTGCCGGTCGTCCGCGGGGACCGTGGAGCACCTCCCGGTGGCGGTCGTGCCGAACCTCGCCCGCTACCTGGCGGAGATCAAGCGGGACGACCTCTGGTCGTACGCCGCCACGGCAGACGCATCGCAGACGATGTGGCAGGCCGATCTCACCGGCGGGGTGGCGCTCGTCTTCGGCGCGGAGGGCAAGGGCGTCCGGCCGCTCGTCCGCAAGACGTGCGACGCCGCGATCTCGATTCCCCTCGCGCCGGGCGTCGAGTCGCTGAACGTCAGCGTCGCGGCGGCGGTGCTGCTGTACGAGGCGCGCCGCCAGCGGCGGTGACAGGCTTCGGCCTGTCGCCCGGGTTCCGGCTGCCGACCCCCTACGATGATCCCATGCCCGACCCGACCTTCTACCTCTTCGACGGCTACAACCTGCTCCATGCCGGGGGGCACGCCGACGTGCGCGAGCTCGTCGACGAGCTCGCCGGCTTCGTCGCGATGAACGGTGCCCGCGGGGTGGTCGTCTTCGACGGGGTCGGTGACGAGGTCGACGTCGGCCCGCTCTCGGTGCGCTACGCGCCCGACGCGGACACGCTGCTCGAGCGGCTCGCTGCCGACCACCGGCACACGGAGAGCGTGTGCCTCGTCTCCTCCGACCTGGCAGTTCGTGGCACGTCCGGCCAGGAGGTGCGCAAGGTCGCGTCGAGCACGTTTCTGCGCGAGCTCGTGAGCCCGACCCATGTCGAGGACGAGGCATCACGACTGCGCGATCGCATCGACCCGGAGACCCGGGCGCAGCTCGAACGGCTTCGGCGCGGGGAGTAGCGGGCGGTGTCCGGCTTCAGCCGGACGCCGGGGTTTCCCGCGCTCCGGGCGTCAACCCGCGCGCCCGGCTGAAGCCAGGCACGGTGCACGAACACGTGTTCTTATCACAGTGCAAGATTTGCAATGGGGTTGTAACGCGTGCAAGAAGGTGCTACGTTCTCCCTCAACTTCAGGGTGAGAGTTTGGTCGAGCCCTGGATGAAATGGCCTCGGAAACCGCCTAAACCAGGGAGAGTCGATGTCCGCCCGCACCGCCGTAGCCCCCAAGTCGCCCCAGAAGCTTCAACGTGAGCTTGAGGATCTGCAGCTCGTCCTCAAGGCGCGGAACGGGAGCCAGGCGGCCCTCGATCAGCTCATGCGCCGGTACCACGGTTTCGTCCGACTGAAGGCGAGCAGCTACTTCCTCGCGGGCGGCGACGCCGACGACCTGATCCAGGAGGGGATGATCGGGCTCTACAAGGCGATGCGCGATTTCCGGCACGACAAGGAGACCTCGTTCCGCTCCTTCGCCGAGCTCTGCGTGACGCGGCAGATCATCACGGCGATCAAGACCGCAACGCGGTTCAAGCACTCGCCCCTGAACACCTACGTCTCGTTCAGCCACACGCCCGCCGGCCAGGAGAACGACGGCGATTGTACCCTGGGCGACGCACTCCCGGGCCCGAGCACGAACGATCCCTCGAGTTGCGTGATCTCGACCGAGGAGCTGCAGAGCCTCGTCGGTTGTCTCGGCGCAACGCTGTCGTCGCTCGAGTCCGACGCACTCCGCCTCTACCTGGACGGCAAATCGTACGACACGATGGCCGTCGAGCTCGACTGCGACACGAAGACGATCGACAACGCCTTGCAGCGGGTGAAGCGCAAGATCGTGGCACACCAGGCAACGCGCGCCGTGCCCGCGTAGAACCGCGGCTCAGGGTTCCGGGCGGAGGATACGATCAGAGCGTGACTGCGTCTCGGGGAATGCGATCGTCGGTGACAGCCGTGCTGCTGCTGGTGCTCGTGGCCCTCGCCGCGGTGGCGTTGGCAGGGTGCGGAAGCTCGTCGACGGAGGGGGCTGCGACCGGGGAGACAGCCGCGGTCGTGCTCGCCTCGCCGGAGGAAGCCCAGGCGCTGATCGACACGGGGGAGGTGAAGCTCCTCGACGTCCGCACGCCCGAGGAGTTCGCAGAGGGCCACCTCGCCGGTGCCGAGAACATCGACTTTTACGCCGCGGACTTCGCCGACCAGATCGGCGCCCTCGACCAGGGCGAGAAGTACGTCGTCTACTGCCGCTCGGGGAATCGGAGCGGGCAGGCGACCGCGTTGATGGCGGACAAGGGCTTCGGAAGCGTGACCGACGTCGACGGCGGGATCGTGGCCTGGGAGGCGGCCGGGCTGCCGACGGTTACTGCTGGCTGACCGCGGCTCCCCGGGTACACGCGGGAGCCGCTGCCGGGCGACCTCCTGACGGCACATGGGCTCACGCTCGATCGGAGAGGAAGGACGCGGTCTGCCGTCGACGTGAATCGTTGCCTGCTGCTCTCGGGTCGGACGCCCGAGAGCAGCAGGCCGCCGATCTACTTCTTCGTCAGCCAGGGTGGTGAGAAGCGCCAGACCTCATCGTCGACGAGCGCTGGATCCGGCGCGATGAACGAGGCCTCGCGGTCGCCGCCGAACGTGTAGATCGACGGCGCGAGCCCGAGGAAGCCTCTCTTGACAACGAGCGAGTCGAAGTCGTACTTCACGTCTGCCGAGCCCGTGGCGTTCCAGGGCCCGGTCGCCAGCTTCTCCCAGCGCTTCCCGTCGCGGCTGACCCACACGTCGACCGGGTGTGCTGCGACCGTCCCGCTCGGGTCGGTGGGGAAGCCGAAGCCGCCGAAGCAGACGATCGTGCCGAGAAGCACCTGGCACTGGTGCCCCGGGCGGGCGCTCCACTCTGCCTTCGGGGTCACGAGCTCCCAGTCGGCCCCATCACGTGATCGCCAGACGTCGTTGAAGTAGGGGCACGTCTGGCCGGTCGGGCCGAAGGTGCAGAGGAAGCCGTTCTCGCCCCCGAGGAGGTACATGAACCCGTCCTTCTCGACGACGGCAGCGCCCGCACGTGGCGCCCACGGAGCGTTGGCCGTGACCTGCTCCCAGTTCTTGCCGTCGCGTGAGCGCCAGACGTCGTTGAAGAGCACGCGACCGCTGCCGCCGATCGCCACGTCGTCACCCTTGCCGCCGCCGAGAACGTAGATCCAGCCCTTGTGCTCGATGGCGCTGAGGCCGGCCCGCCCTGCCCACCGGGGAGAATCGGACGTGAGCTCTTGCCAGTTCGAGCCGTCGGTCGAGCGCCAGACGTCGTTGAAGAAGGTCGAGTTGGGAATGACCGGCGGGCACGGCGGGGGCGGTGCACCGGGTGCGGGCGCCGGTGGGCAGGATTTCGGGTACGCCGGATTCGCTTTGACCGTGAAGTTCTGGCCGCCGAGCACGAACATTGCGCCGTCCTTCGTTACTGCCTGGAAGTAGCCGCGCTCCGACCACATCTTCGGGCCTGCTGCTTCCGTCGGGAGCTTGTTCCACGATGCGCCAAGATCACGGCTCTCCCAGACGTCGTTCCAGAGCAGGCTGCCGAACGGGTTGCCCTGCTGCGGAGCCGGCGTCCGGCCGCCCATCACGTAGAGCCGGTTGCGGAGCTCGACCGCCTGGAGGCCGGCCCGCCCCGTCCAGCCGGGGGTTCCGGCATTCGGTGGCCCGTCGTACACCTTCGTCCAGTTGAACGTGTCGAAGACCTTTGCGGTGAGGCTCGGCGATGACGCCGATGCAGTCCCCACGACGATCAGCGCTGCGACGAGCGCAATGGGCCAGATCGCCAATCGCTTGATGGCACCTCTCATGTCTCCCCCTGTCCCCGGAATGACGCCGGCCAGTTGCCGCCGTAGTCTGATTCATACGAATCCCGGAGTGATTTGGATCAGGGCGTGGAGGCTGTGCCGCGTGCGTCGTGCCATTGAGGCCAAAGCGGGCCGCCCGGGGGACGGCCCGCTGCCCTTGCGTGTCGGAGATGTCTCTAGGTGAAGACGATCTCGCCGCCGGCGGCCTTCTCGTAGAACTCGCCCACGGTGATCACGGCGGTCATCTGCGGCACGAAGTCGTCCTCGGAGAGGCCGAACATGTCGACGGTCGCCTTGCAGCCGTAGACGCCGGCGCCCGAGTCGGCGATCATCTCGACGAACTCCGGCACGGGCGGGATGTCGAGCTTCTCCATCTTCCGCATCATCATCTTCGTCGCCATCCAGGACATGCCGGGGACGGCGCCGATGATCGTCGGGATATGCATGCCGGGATTGCCGACGGTCGCCACCTTGATGCTCCCCTGCCGCTTCTTCGTGATCGCGTCGAGCCCGAAGAAGGTGAAGAAGACGTTGGCCTCCATGCCTTCCATCCGGGCACCGTTGGCCATGATCAGGCCGGGGTAGATGCCCTCCAGGGAGCCCTTGGAGATCACGATCGACACCTTCTCGATCGGCTTCGGCTTCTCCGTGGCCTCGGATGTGACGAGCTGCTCGAGGTCGTGGTCGGTCATCGTGGTCATCGTTTCCTCCTGGAGGTTTGACGTGGAATGGGCGTGCGTGTCGGGGAGGGCCTGCACCAAGCAGCTTGGTCGGCTCGATCCGCGGCAAGGCTGGTTGCCTTGCTGTTGATCGAGCCGGGCGAGATGCGCAGCGTGCAGGCCCCCATCCGTGCGTGCGCGCATTTCACGTCAAGCCTCCTAAATGCAGCCGTGGGGCTTGGGGATGCCGCCGATCTTGGCGGCGAGCTTGGCCGGGCCCTTGGGGAAGAGCACGTACAGCTCCTTGATCTGAACGCCGGATGCCTTGCCGAGCGTGCGGATCGAGGGAGCCTCACCGGTCCTGAGGTACGTCTCGCGCATGTAGTTCACGACCAGCCAGTGACGTGGTGTCAACTCGGCGATACCTGCCTCCGTCGCGATCGCGGCCGCGACGTCCTCGTTCCACTGCTGCGGGTCGGTGAGGAAGCCTTCGGCGTCGACCTCGACGGTGGTGCCGGCGAGGGTCTCCATTGTCGTCATCAGATCTGCCTTTCGTCTAGACGGTTGTCGAGGTGGGCTGTTTCTTGCCCGTCATCTGCATCTGCGGGGAGATCCCCGGAATGTCACGGCCGGGCAGCAGGACGTGCCAGTACATCCACTGGAACATCAGCTTGCCCATGTGGTTGAGCCTGGATTCCTTCAGCAGCGGCATCGGCCCCAGGGACGACGGGAAGCGGCCGGGCAGCGGCTCGGTCTCGTAGTTGAAGTCGATCAGCAGCGCCTTGCCGAAGCCGGTCTCGATGAAGCAGTTGGCGTGGCCGTCGTACGACTCGTCAAGCGGCTCGCCGGCGAGGAAGTGACGGATGTTCTTCGTCAGCATCTCGCCTTCGAAGTGCGTCACGGAGCCCGCCTTGGAGGTGGGGACGTTTGTCGCGTCGCCGAGCGCGAACACGTTCGGACGGGCGAGCGACTGCAGCGTGCGGGGATTCGTGGGCACGAAGCCGAGCTCGTCGCCGAGTCCCGGTGAGCGATCGACGTACTCCGCTCCGGCGTGGACGGGAACCGTGACGAGCAGGTCGAAGGGGATCTCGCGCCCGTCGTACGAGACCAGGCGGCCACCGCTCCCGTCGACCTCGCCGGCGGCGAACTCGACCTCGAGGCCGATCTCCTTCTCCTCGAGCAGGTAGGTCAGGTGCTTCGAGGCGATGGGCTTCGTGAAGCAGCCGTCGAGCGGCGTCGCGAGGACGATCTCCGTCCGGTCGCGGACTCCCCGCTCGCGCAGGTACCAGTCTGCGAGAAACGCGAACTCGATCGGCGCCACGGGGCACTTGATCGGCATGTCGACGATGTTCACGACCAGTCGGCCGTTGTCGAATCGGCTCAGGGCCTCGCCAAGTGCCTCGGCGCCTTCCGGCGTGTAGAAGGTGAAGACGCGCTCCATCCAGCCGGGGCCCGTGAGCCCCTCCGTTTCCTCGGGCGCGAGGCGTGTCCCGGTGGCGACGACCAGGACGTCGTAGGGAAGCACGGTGCCGTCGGCGAGGTGCACCCGGTCGTCGTCGAGCGCGACATGGTCGATCTCCGTCTCGTGGAAGGCGATACCCTGGTGGAGCTGGCGCTGACGGGATCGTACGATCTCCTCCGGCTTCGCGAGCCCGAACGGGACGAAGAGGAGGCCGGGCTGGTAGATGTGCCGGTCGTCCTTGTCGACGACGGCGATCTCCATCTCGCCCGGGTCGTAGAGCTTGCGGAGGCGGTTCGCCATCAGCGTGCCGCCGGTGCCGCCGCCCAGGATCACGATCTTCTTCGCCATTGCTCAGCACCTCCTGTGCCTGGCCCGTGTGTTCGTCGTCCAAGTATGCGTTTCGGCCGGGGGTGGCCGCATCGGGTAGACGACGCACTCCTCGTCCGTAACAACTACGTACCATATACAAGTATAGAGTTGTGTATACTGAAAGCGAAAACGGAATCGACCCAGGAGGACCGTGATGCACGCAGGAAAGGTGAGCCAATGACCACGCAGCCGCTCTCGGCGCTGCCCCATCCGCTGCCCGACGCGCTCGTCGAGCTCGTCGCCCGGCGCTTCCGCGTCATCGGCGAGCCGATGCGCATCCGGCTGCTCGACCATTTGCGCGCAGGTGAGGCGACCGTGCAAGAGCTGGCCGAGGCCGTCGGCGCGTCTCAGCAGAACGTCTCGAAGCACCTCGGAGTCCTCCACGACGCCGGCATCGTGGCCCGGCGCAAGGACGGGACGCAGGTCTTCTACCGCGTCGTCGACGACGGCGTGTTCGAGCTCTGCGAGACGGTCTGCGGCAGTGTCCAGCGCCAGGTTGCCGAGCTGAATGCGATCCTCGAGGGAGCCGGACGATGACCTCGTCTTCGTGGCCGCTCGAGCGG
>Ga0209254_10003058_pt1 | contig 15287 bp, 5 predicted proteins | sample FrelakmetDIP11DI_FD_187148 | JGI IMG/M metagenome (GOLD analysis project Ga0209254, IMG submission 187148) | Freshwater lake sediment microbial communities from the University of Notre Dame, USA, for methane emissions studies - DIP11 DI (SPAdes)... | ecosystem: Environmental > Aquatic >...
CGCGCAGAGCGCGCTCCTGCAGAGCCGGCCTTGTAGGAGCGCGCTCTGCGCGCGATAGGCCTGGTCGCGGCTGAAGCCGCTCCGACAGGGCAACGATTGCGGGAAAAGTCCCCGACCCGCCACTCAGTGCAGGCGGGCGAGCACCGCCTGCGTGGCCTTGGCGCGATTGAGCGTGTACACGTGCAGCGACGGCGCGCCGCCGTCGACCAGCTTGCGGCACATGGCGGCGACGATGTCGGCGCCGAATTCGCCGATGCCGGCCACGTCGTCGGCGTAGGCGGCCAGGCGCTTGCCGATCCAGCGCGGGATCTCCGCACCGCAGGACTCGGAGAAGCGCTTGAGCTGCGCGTAGTTCGAGATCGGCATGATTCCCGGCACGATCGGGACCGTGATGCCGGCGCGGCGCGCGTCGTCGACGAAGCGGAAATAGGCGTCGGGGTTGAAAAAGTACTGGGTGATCGCGCCGTCGGCACCGGCCTCGACCTTGCGCCGGAAGTTCTCCAGGTCGGCGCGCGCGTCCTCGGCCTGCGGATGGACCTCGGGATAGCAGGCGACCTCGATCCGGAACGCACCGTCGGCCTGTTCGCGCACGAAGCGCACCAGGTCGCTGGCGTAGCGGAAGTCGCCGGAGGTGGCCATGCCCGAGGGCATGTCGCCGCGCAGCGCGACGATGCGGCGCACGCCGGCGGCGACGTAGCGGTCGAGCAGGTCCTTGATCTCGGCCCGCGTGCCGCCCATGCACGACAGGTGCGGCGCGGCCTCGTAACCGTGCACGTCGCGCAGGCGCGCGATGGTTTCCGGGGTGTACGACAAGGTCGAGCCGCCGGCGCCGAAGGTCACCGAGACGTACTCCGGATTCCAGCGCTTGAGCTGCGTCGCCGCGCGCTCGAGTTGCTCGCGCTGTTCGTCGGTCTTGGGCGGGAAGAACTCGAAACTGATCGGCGGCATGGGGCGCATCGCTGGCGGGAACGGCTGCAGTATATCTCTATGTCGCGATACAAGGATGTATTGCGATGCCGCGCAGCCCCGCTCGCGGCTCAAGCCGCTCCTGCGGTCGGGGGCGGCACCGCAAGTTCAGGCAGCGCCTCGGGCGGCCGCCACGAAGCGCGCGAGCTTGTCCGGATCGAGCGCGCCGTCGGTACGTACCCCGCTGCACGAATCGATGCCGAAGGCACGCACCGTGCGGATCGCCTCGGCCACGTTGTCCGGGCGCAGACCGCCGGCCAGCCACACCGGCTTGCCGGCGCGCTCGACGATGTAGCGACTGATCGACCAGTCGTGCACGCGGCCGGTGCCGCCGAGTTCCTTCACCGCCAGGACCGGATTGCCCGAATCGAGCAGCAGCGCATCGACCAGTGGCGCGACGTCGAGCGCCGCGCCGGCGGACTCGTTGCCGGTGACATGGATCACCTGCACGATGGCGATGCCGGGCAATGCGCGGCGCAGCCTGGTGTAGACGATCGGCGCCACCGCATCGACCAGCTGGAGCGTGTTGGTGCGGCAACGGCGCTGCTGGTCGATGATCGCGTCGGCGTCGGTGAGCGAGGTGAGCAGGAAGGTGGCCACGCCCGGTGGCACGGTCGGGGCGATGGCCGCGATCTCGTGGTCGGCAATCGGCCCGGGGCCGGAGGGCATGGCCGAGACCAGGCCCACGGCGGAGGCTCCGTGGGCCACGGCCAGCGCCGCTTCGGCGGCGTTGGCGATGCAGCAGATCTTGATGCGTGGGATCACGGGCCGCTCCGGTCGCTGTCAGGCCTATCGCGCGCAGAGCGCGCTCCTGCAAAGCCGTCGTTGCAGGAGCGCGCTCTGCGCGCGATGGGCGCCGGTTGGAGGGCGTGGCTTCCACGCCCCCAATCCCGCAAGTCCTCAATAGCGGTAGTGCTCGGGCTTGTACGGCCCGTCCGCGTCCACGCCCAGGTACGCGGCCTGGTCGGCGGTGAGGCGGGTCAGCTTCACCCCGATCTTCTCCAGGTGCAGGCGCGCCACTTCCTCGTCGAGCTTCTTGGGCAGCCGATACACGTCCTTCTGGTACGTGTCCTTGTTCGCCCACAGGTCGATCTGGGCGAGGATCTGGTTCGAGAACGAGTTCGACATCACGAAGCTGGGATGGCCGGTGGCGCAGCCCAGGTTGACCAGGCGGCCCTCGGCCAGGAGGTAGATCTCGCGACCATTCGGCAGCTTGTAGCGATCGACCTGCGGCTTGATGTTGGTCCTGGCCACGCCCGCCGCCGTGTTGAGGCGCTCAACCTGGATCTCGTTGTCGAAGTGGCCGATGTTGCAGACGATGGCCTGGTCCTTCATCGCCACGATGTGCTCGTAGGTGAGCACGTCCTTGTTGCCGGTGCTGGTGACGTAGATGTCGGCGGTGCCCAGCGTGGATTCCACGGTGTCGACCTGGAAGCCCTCCATCGCGGCCTGCAAGGCGTTGATCGGGTCGATCTCGGTCACCACCACGCGCGCGCCGTAGGCGCGCAACGAGTGCGCCGAGCCCTTGCCGACGTCGCCGTAGCCGCACACCACCGCGACCTTGCCGGCCAGCATCACGTCCATCGCGCGCTTGAGGCCATCGGCCAGCGACTCGCGGCAGCCGTAGAGGTTGTCGAACTTGGACTTGGTGACCGAATCGTTGACGTTGATCGCCGGCACCAGCAGCTTGCCTGCGTCCTTCATCTGGTACAGGCGGTGCACCCCGGTGGTGGTCTCCTCGGAGACGCCGCGCCAGTCCTTGACCATGCCCTTGAAGAAACCGGGGCGCTCGCGGGTGACGCGCTTGAGCAGGTTCTTGATCACCTGTTCCTCGTGCGAGGCGGCGGGCTCGTTGACCCAGTTCGAACCGTTCTCGAGCTCGTATCCCTTGTGGATGAAGAGGGTGACGTCGCCGCCATCGTCGACCACCAGCTCGGGGCCCTTGTTTCCGGGGTGGGTGATGGCGTCGAGCGTGCAGTCCCAGTACTCCTCCAGCGACTCGCCCTTCCAGGCGAACACCGGCACGCCGGACTTCGCCATCGCGGCGGCGGCGTGGTCCTGGGTCGAGAAGATGTTGCACGAGGCCCACCGCACCGAGGCGCCGAGGTCCTTGAGCGTTTCGATCAGGACCGCGGTCTGGATCGTCATGTGCAGCGAGCCGGTGATGCGCACGCCCTTGAGCGGCTGCGCCTTGGCGTGCTTGCGGCGGATCGACATCAGGCCGGGCATCTCATGCTCGGCGATCTCGATCTCCTTGCGGCCCCAATCGGCCAGCGAGAGATCGGCGACCTTGAAGTCGGGCAGGTTCTTGACCATAGCGTTCATGGCGTTGCTCCGTGAGTTTCGCGGATGGGCGCCGTTCGGTTCGTGCCGAACCTCCGCCGAGCCTGTTCCCGGACCGTCGCGCGGACGGATCGGGTTGCAGCGCCCCTCGGCGGGGAGGAGGACGGGCATTATATCGCTCAATGCGGATAAAGCGATGGTTTCACGCTGCAACGCGCCAAGCCGTTGATCCGCAATGGGAGTATGATCGAGGCTGGAGCCGCCTGCGGGCGGCTGGGCAGCACCATGGTTGCACTTTGGGAGGGATGGATGGACGCCAACATGATTAGCCTGATCGTGAGCCTGATCAGCGGGGCGGTCGGCGGCAATGTCGCCGGCGCGCTCAACAAGGCCAAGGGACTCGGGCCGGTGGTCAACACGATCCTGGGCCTGATCGGCGGTGGAGTCGGTGGACAGATCGGCAACAACGTCGACTTCATCAGCCAGCTCGGGCAGGCCGGCAATGCCGGCGCCTCGGGCCTGCTCGGGCTGCTGCTGCCGCTGATCGTGGGTTTCATCAAGAACTCGATGTCGAAGTAGCCTGGACTGTCCCGCGCGACAGGCGCGCGCGGGCGCGCGCGTTTGCGGTATAGGTGACGGGCGCCAGATGGCGCCCGTTTCCTTTCCGGGGTGGGGCATGCAGGAGTTGCGTACCGTCGAGCTGCCCGAAGTGGATCGCCCGCTGCGCGAGGACGTGCGGCGCCTCGGGGCGCTGGTGGGCGAGTTGCTGGCGGAGCAGCTGGGTGCGGCCTTCCTCGACGAGGTCGAGTCGATCCGCGGGGCGGCGATCCGGCGCCGCGAGCGCGGCGCGCGCACCGACCTGCTCGCGGACGCGCTGGCGGGCCACGCGCCGGCCCGCGCGGAGCAGCTCACGCGTGCCTTCTCGACCTACTTCCAGGTCGTCAACGCTGCCGAGCGCGTCCATCGCGTGCGCCGCCGGCGCGAGTACGAGCGCGCGGGCGCGGCGCCGCAGCCGGGCGGACTGCGCGCGGTGCTGGCGGAACTGCGCGATGCCGGCGTCGGCAGCGCGGACCTGGCGGCGTGGCTCGCGCGGCTCGACATCGAGCCGGTGTTCACCGCCCATCCGACCGAGGCGGTGCGACGCTCGCTGCTGGAAAAGGAGCAGGCGATGGTGCGCGCGCTGGCGGCCGACATCGACGGCGACCGCACCCCGCGGGAGCGCGCCGGCGACTGGGGCGCGGTGCGGATGGCGCTGACCGCCGGCTGGCAGACCGCCGAGCACTCGAACGTGCGGCCGGCGGTGGCCGACGAGATCGAGCACGTCGGCTTCTATCTCATGGACGTGCTGTACCGCGTGGTGCCGGTGTTCTACGAGACCCTCGAAGCCGCGCTTGCCGAAACCTACGGCCATGCGGTCGCGGTGCCGCCGCTGCTGCGCTTCGCCTCCTGGGTCGGCGGCGACATGGACGGCAACCCGAATGTCGGCGCGGACACCGTGACCGAGTCGCTCGCGACCCAGCGCGCGGCAGTGATGGAGCGGCACGGGGTCGAGCTGGGGCGGCTCGGCCGCGTGCTGAGCCAGACCCTGGGCTGCGTGGCGGTCGACCGCACGGTGGTCGACCGCGCCGAGGCCTATCGCGGCCTGCAGCCGGAGGCGGCCGCGCGCCTGCGCCCGCGCCACGCCGAAATGCCCTATCGGGTGCTGTTGTACCTGATGCGCGCGCGCGTGCAGGCAGCGGCGCGCGGGCACGCCGGCGGCTACGCCAACGCAGGCGAACTCTCCGCCGACCTTGCCCTGATCGGCGCCAGCCTGCGCGCCAACCGCGGCGAGCACGCCGGTTTGTTCCGCCTGCGCCGGCTCGAACGGCGGGTCCAGACCTTCGGCTTCCACCTCGCGCGCCTGGACGTACGCCAGCATGCCGGCGTGCATGCGCGCGACGTGGCGCAAGCCCTGGGCGACGCCGACTGGTCGAGCCGCGACGCGCAGGCGCAGGCGCTCGCCCTCGCGCCCTACGCCGCCGGCAGCAAGCAGCTCGCGCAACCGGCCACGGGCGAGGTGGCCAGCGTGGCCGCGGTGTTCCGCGTCCTCGCCGCGACGCGCCAGCGTGGCGATGCGGCGGCGATCGGTGCCTATGTCATCAGCATGTCGCGCAGCGCAGCCGACGTGCTGGCGGTGCTGGCGCTGGCGCGCTCGGCCGGCCTGGTCGAGGGCGGGCACGTGCCGCTCGACATCGCGCCCCTGTTCGAGACCGTCGCCGACCTGCGCGCGGCACCGGCGACGCTGGGCTCGCTGCTCGACGACCCGGTATGGCGCGCGCACCTCGCCGCGCGCGGCAACCGCCAGCTGGTGATGCTGGGCTACTCCGACAGCAACAAGGACGGCGGCATCCTCGCCTCGCGCTGGGCGCTGCAGCGGGCGCAGGTGGAGTTGTCCGAGCTGGCGCAGGCGCGCGGCATCGAGCTCACGTATTTCCACGGCCGCGGCGGCTCGGTCAGCCGCGGCGGCGGCAAGACCGAGCGCGCGGTGATGGCCGCGCCGCGCGGCAGCGTCGCCGGGCGCCTGCGCGTGACCGAGCAGGGCGAGGTGATCCACCAGAAGTACGGCATGCGCGCGCTGGCGCTGCGCACCCTCGAGCAGACGGTGGGCGCGGTGCTGCGCGCCAGCACGCGCCCGCGCCCGGCCGATCCGCGCGAGGCGCCGTGGCGCGATTTGATGGCGGGCCTGGCCGAGGCGGGGCGGCGCGAGTACCGCGGGCTGGTGTTCGAGGACCCGGATTTCGCCGAGTACTTCCGCGCCGCGACCCCGATCGACGTGATCGAGCGCCTGCGCATCGGCTCGCGCCCGCCACGCCGCGCCGGTGCCGGCTCGATCGACGAGCTGCGCGCCATCCCATGGGTCTTCGCCTGGTCGCAGAACCGCTGCAACCTGCCGGCGTGGTACGGGGTCGGCAGCGCGCTCGACGCACAGGCGGCGCGCGGCAACGTGGAGGCGATCGCGGAGATGGCGCGTGACTGGCCCTTCTTCCGCACCCTGCTCGACGACGTCGACATGGTCCTGGCCAAGTCCGACCTCGACATCTACGAGCGTTACTCGCGCCTCGCCGGCGCGCTGCATGGCCGCTACTTCCCGCGCATCTCCGTCGAGTTCGCCCGCACCCGGGCCTGGATGCTCAAGCTCAAGGGCGCGAGCGAGCCGCTGGAGGGCGACCCGCGGCTGGCGCGCTCGATCCGGCTGCGCAATCCCTACGTCGATCCGATGAGCCTGATGCAGGCCGACCTGCTGGCGCGCTGGCGCGGCGCCGGCCGGCCCGAAGGCGAGTTGCTGGCGGCGCTGGTGGCGACCGTCAACGGCATCTCGCGCGGGGTGCAGAACACCGGCTGAGCGCTGGCGCGACCGGCAGCCCCCCAACTTGCGAGTGACTCGCGTCCACCGCCCTCGCTCCGGCATGGGACTACGATGGGGGTCCGCCTTTACGGCCAGGAATGACGCGACCCTTGAAGGCAAGCAGCAAGACCGTGGCCCGAGCCTGGCCGCGCCTGCGGGCGGCGTTGTCCCGCCGCGCTGCCGGCGCGCAGTGGCCGGATGACGAACTGCCGCTGCGGGCGGACCTGTACAGCGCCGACCAGATGGAGCAGCACGGCCGGGTCCTGGCCGGGTCGCACCGGCTGGGGCACAAGCGCACGCGCGATCCGCTGCTGAACCGGCTGGCGGCGAACGAATCGGTCCTGCTCGCCACTTGTGCCCTGCTGACCGAGGCGATCGAGGCCGAACGCTCGATCACGCCCGCCGGCGAGTGGCTGCTCGACAACCTGTACCTGATCGAGGAGCAGATCGGCACCGCGCGCCGGCACCTGCCGAGCGGCTACAGCTGGGAGCTGCCGCGCCTGGCCAGCGGCATGTCGGCGGGGCTGCCGCGCGTGTACGACATCGCGCTGGAGACGATCTCGCATGGCGACGGCCGCGTCGACCCCGACAGCCTGGGCCGGTTCATCGTCGCGTACCAGACCGTCACCACGCTGACGCTGGGCGAGCTGTGGGCCATCCCGATCATGCTGCGGCTGGCGCTGATCGAGAACCTGTGCCGGGTCGGCGCGCGCATCGCGCACGACCGCGGCGACCGCAACCTGGCCGACAGCTGGGCCGACCAGATGATCCAGACGGCCGAGACCGACCCCAAGAGCCTGATCCTGGAGATCGCCGACATGGCGCGCTCCAATCCGCCGACCAGCAGCTCGTTCGTGGCCGAGTTGGCGCGCCGGCTGCAGGGCAAGAGTCCGGCCCTGGCGCTGCCCTTGACCTGGATCGAACAGCGCCTGTCGGAATCCGGCTTGACCATCGAGCAGCAGGTGCAGGCCGAGAACCAGCACCAGGCCGCCGACCAGGTGTCGATCGCCAACAGCATCGGCAGCCTGCGCTTCCTCGCCTTCATGGACTGGCGCAAGTTCGTCGAGTCGATGAGCGTTGCCGAGGGCATCCTGCGCGAGGATCCCGCCGGGGCCTACGCGGAGATGGATTTCGCCAGCCGCGACCACTATCGACACGCGCTGGAGCGCATGGCCAGGCGCAGCGAACTCGGCGAGGTGCAACTGGCGCGCCTGGCGGTGGAGCTGGCGCGCGCCGCGCGGCACGACGAGAACGAGCGTCGCGCGCACGTCGGCTATTACCTGGTCGGCGCAGGGCTGGTGCAGTTCGAGCGCGCCGCCGCGGTGCGCGTGCCGTTTGGCGAATCGCTGCGACGCACGATCGGGCACGCGCCGCTGACGGCCTACCTGGGCGCGATGGCCGCGCTGACCACGGCCGGCACCTTCGCGATCCTCGCCATTGCGCGTGCCGCCGAAGCCGGCACGGCGCTGCTCGCGCTGACCACGATCGCCGCGCTGCTGGCCTCGAGCCAGCTCGCGCACATCCTGGTCAACTGGGTGGTCACCGGGATGGCGGTGCCGCAGCCGCTGCCGCGCATGGATTACGCCAGCGGCATTCCGCCGCCGCAGCGCACGCTGGTGGTCGTGCCCACGCTGCTGACCAGCCTGGCCGGCGTGGAGCGCCTGGTCGAGGCGCTGGAGGTGCGCTTCCTCGCCAATCGCGACCAGCACCTGCACTTCGGCCTGCTGACCGATTTCCCGGACGCGCCGACCCAGACCCTGCTGGGCGACGACGCGCTGTTGTCGAGCGTGGCGCAGGGCATCGCGCGACTGAACGAGAAGTACCCGCGCGGGCCCGACGGGGATGCCTTCTACCTGTTCCATCGCCCGCGTCGCTGGCATGCGCGGGAACGGACCTGGATGGGTTTCGAGCGCAAGCGCGGCAAGCTCGGTGAACTCAATGCCCTGCTGCGCGGCAAGGGGCTTGATCGCTTCGATCGCCTGGTCGGGCGCATCGAGGCACTGCGCGACGTGCGCTACGTGTTGACGCTCGACACCGATACCGACCTGCCGCGCGACGCCGCGCGGGCGCTGGTCGGCACGCTGGCGCATCCGCTCAACCGCGCGCGCTACGACCCGCGCTCGCGCCGGGTCACCGAGGGCTACGGCATCCTGCAGCCGCGGGTCGCGGCCAGCCTGCCGGGCGCAAGCCGCTCGCGCTTTGCGCGCTTCCATGGCGGCGACGCCGGCATCGACCCCTATACCCGCGCGGTTTCGGACGTCTACCAGGACCTGTTCGGCGAAGGCTCGTTCATCGGCAAGGGCATCTACGACGTCGATGCCTTCGAGCAGGCGCTCGCGGACGGGCTGCCGGACAACCGCATCCTCAGCCACGACCTCCTCGAAGGCTGCTACGCCCGCGCCGGCCTGGTGAGCGACATCCAGCTCTACGAGGACTTCCCCAGCTCGTACCACGCCGACGTGGCGCGCCGCCATCGCTGGATCCGCGGCGATTGGCAGATCGCGAGCTGGCTGCTGCCGCGCGCGCCCGGGGCCCGGGCGCGTGGCGTGTCCAATCCCCTCTCGGCGCTTTCGCGCTGGAAGATCCTCGACAACCTGCGCCGCAGCCTGGTGTCGTCGGGCCTGACCCTGTTGCTGCTCCTGGGCTGGTTCGCGCTGCCGACGCCGGCGACCTGGGCCCTGGTCGTGGTCGCGATCCTGCTGGCGCCCGCCGCGACCGGATTGCTGCTCGGGCTTTGCCGTCGGCCCGACGACACGTATTGGCGCCAGCACCTGGCCGCGTTGCTGCGCGCGGCCGGGCGCGACGTGGCGCAGGTGGCGTTCGCCCTCGCGTGCCTGCCGCACGATGCCTACTTCAGCCTCGACGCGATCCTGCGCACCTCCTACCGGGTGCTGGTCACGCGTCGCCGGCTGCTGGAATGGACCGCCTCGGGCGAGCTCGAGCGGCGGATCGGCGATCGCCTCTCGGAATGGCTGCGATCGATGTGGGGATCGCCCGCGCTGGCCGTGATCGTGGCGTTGCTGCTGGCGCGCTTCCGCGTCGAGGCCCTGCCGGGCGCGCTGCCGGTCCTGCTGCTGTGGTTCGTCGCGCCGCTGCTGGCGTGGTGGCTGAGCCAGCCACTGGCGCGGAGCGAGCCGCGCCTGGCCGCGGAGCAGATCCTGTTCCTGCGCAAGGTGTCGCGGCGTACCTGGCGCTTCTTCGAGCGCTACGTCGGCGCCGACGACCACTGGCTGCCGCCGGACAATTTCCAGGAGCAGCCGGCGGCGGTGGTCGCGCACCGCACCTCGCCGACCAACATGGGCCTGGCGCTGCTGGCCAACCTGGCCGCGCATGACTTCGGCTATGCGTCGCTGGCCACGCTGATCGAGCGCACCCGGCTCACGCTGGCGACGATGCAGGGCCTGGAGCGCTTCCGCGGCCATTTCTACAACTGGTACGACACCCACTCGTTGCAACCGCTGCCGCCCGCCTACGTGTCGACCGTCGACTCGGGCAATCTCGCCGGGTCGCTGTTGACCCTGCGACCGGGGTTGCTGGCGCTGGCGACGCAGCCGATCCTGCCGCTGCGCTGGCTGGACGGCCTGGTCGATACCCTGGGCGTGGCGATGGATACGCAGGGCGGCGCCGCGCCGGCGGCGGCAGCCCGGTGCGTGGTCTTGCTGCAGGCCGCGCAGCGCGAGCGACCCGATACCCTCGCCGCGGCACGCGCTTGCCTGGCGGGCGTGCTCGATTGCGCCGCCGCGCTCGCCGCCGATGCGGAGGCGGGCGTCGCGGACGAGGCACGGGGCTGGGCGCAGGCGCTGCTGGACCAGTGCCGCGCGCAGCTCGCGGACCTCGACGAACTCGCGCCCTGGCTGCGCGAGGGAACGCCCGACGGGGCGGGGGAACTGGACGCCCTGGCGCGAATTCCAACCCTGCGCGAACTGGCGTGCTTCGAACTCGAGGTATTGCCGGCGCTGGTGCTGCGCGCGACCGCCGCATCCGGGGCGGCCGAGCGCGAGCGCCTGCTGGCGCTCATGGCGAAGGTCGAGGAAGGCAGCCATCGCGCCGCCGCCCGCATCGAGGCGCTCGCCGACCTCGCCGACCAGGCTGGCCGCCTGGCCCAGTCGGACTACACATTCCTGTACGACGAGATGCGCCACCTGCTGGCGATCGGCTACACCCCGAGCGAGCACCGCCGCGACACCGGCTACTACGACCTGCTGGCCTCGGAGGCGCGCCTGAGCGTGTTCGTCGCCATCGCCCAGGGCGCCTTGCCGCAGGAGAGCTGGTTTGCGCTGGGCCGTACCCTGACCCACATGGGCGGTGAACCGGTGCTGTTGTCGTGGAGCGGCTCGATGTTCGAGTACCTGATGCCGATGCTGGTGATGCCCAGCTACCAGGACTCGTTGCTCGACCACAGCTGCCGCGCCGCGGTGCGGCGCCAGATCGAGTACGGCAAGCAGCGCGGCGTGCCGTGGGGTATTTCGGAATCCGGCTACAACGCGATCGACGCGGCCTCGAATTACCAGTACCGGGCCTTCGGCGTGCCCGGGCTCGGCCTCAAGCGCGGACTGGCCGAGGACCTGGTGATCGCGCCATACGCCTCGGCGCTCGCGCTCATGGTCGCGCCGCGGCAGGCCTGCGCGAACCTGCAGCAGCAGGCCGCGGCCGGGGCGCTGGGGTCGTGCGGATTCTACGAGGCGCTCGACTACACCGTGTCGCGCCAGCGCCCGGGTCAGGCGGTCACGCTGGTGCGCTCCTTCATGGCCCACCACCAGGGCATGAGCCTGCTGGCACTGGGCAACGTGCTGCTCGACCAGACGATGCGGAAGCGCTTCGTCGCCGACCCGCTGTTCAGGGCCACGTTGCTGCTGCTGCAGGAACGGGTGCCGAAGGCGCGCGCGCAGTACTCGAGCAACCCGGCGCTGGTGGACATCCGCTCGATCGGCGAGGCGGCGGAAATGCCGGTGCGGGTCTTCAATCGTGCCGACACGCCCATGCCCGCCGTCCAGCTGCTGTCGAACGGGCGCTACCACGTGATGATCAGTAATGCCGGCGGCGGCTACAGCCGCTGGCGCGACCTCGCCGTGACGCGCTGGCGCGAGGACGGCACCTGCGACGACTGGGGCACCTACTGCTACCTGCGCGACCCGCTCGACGGCACGGTGTGGTCGGCTGCGTTCCAGCCGACCGGCCGGCGCGCCGACCGCTACGAGGCGGTCTTCACCGAGCCGCGGGTGGAGTTCCGCCGGCGCGACGGCGATTTCGACACCCATACCGAGATCGTGGTGTCGCCCGAGGACGACATCGAGCTCAGGCGCGTGCGGGTGACCAATCGCGCGCGCGTGCGTCGCGAGCTGGAGGTCACCAGTTACGCGGAGGTGGTGCTGGCGCCGGCGATCGCCGATGCCCTGCATCCGGCCTTCAGCAACCTGTTCGTGCAGACCGAGATCGTGCCGGCTCGACAGGCGATCCTGTGCGCGAGGCGCCCGCGCTCGACTTCCGAGCGCACGCCCTGGATGCTGCACCTGGTGGCGGTGCACGGCGCGCCGACCACCGCGGTTTCCTACGAGACCGACCGCATGCGCTTCATCGGGCGCGGCAACAGCGTGGCCGATCCGGAAGCGCTGCGCGGCGGTGGGCCGCTGTCGGGCACCCAGGGCCCGGTGCTCGATCCGGTCGTGGCGATCCGGCACCTGATCACGCTCGATCCCGAGCAGACCGTGACCCTGGACCTCGTGACCGGCATCGGCGACTCGCGCGATGCCGCGCTCAGCCTGGTCGGGAAGTACCAGGACCGCAGCCTCGCCGACCGGGTCATCGAACTGGCCTGGACGCACAGCCAGGTCGTGCTGCGCCAGATCAACGTGACCGAGGCGGACGCGCAGCTCTATGGCCGCATGGCCAGCGCGATCGTCCATGCCAACGCGTCGTTGCGGGCCGAGGCCGCGGTCATCAGCAGCAACCGGCGCGGGCAGCCGGGCCTGTGGGGCTATGCCATCTCGGGCGACCTGCCCATCGTGCTGGTGCAGATCAGGGAAGCGGCCAATATCGAGCTGGTGCGCCAGGTGGTGCAGGCGCATGCGTACTGGCGCCTCAAGGGCCTCGCGGTGGACCTGGTGATCTGGAACGAGGATCGCGGCGGCTACCGCCAGGTGCTGCACGACCTGATCATGGGCCTGATCGCGGCAGGCGTCGAAGCCAACGTGATCGATCGGCCCGGCGGGATCTTCGTGCGGCCGGCCGAGCAGATCTCCAACGAGGACCGCATCCTGCTGCAGGCGGTCGCGCGCGTGATCGTGAGCGACGAGGAGGGCACGCTGGCCGAGCAGATCCGGCGGCGCCCGCCGCCGGAGGCGCCGATTCCCCTGCTGCAGCCCATGCGCAGCCGCATGCAGGAACACGAAGCCGGCGTGGCCGGCCCGACGCCTGCATTGCTGCTCCACAACGGCCTCGGCGGCTTCAGCGCCGACGGGCGCGAATACGTGATCACGACCACGGCCGGGCAGCGCACGCCGGCGCCGTGGGTCAATGTGCTCGCCAACCCGCAGTTCGGCTGCGTGCTCTCCGAGAGCGGCAGCACCTACACCTGGTTCGAGAACGCGCACCAGTTCCGCCTGACGCCGTGGCACAACGACCCGGTCTGCGATGGCGGCGGCGAGGCGCTCTACCTGCGCGACGAGGAGTCCGGGCATTACTGGTCGCCGAGCCCCCTGCCGCGCCGGGGCAGCGGCGCGTATACCTGCCGGCACGGCTTCGGCTACAGCGTGTTCGAGCACGTCGAGGACGGCATCGCCAGCGAGCTCACGGTGTACGTGGCGCCCGATGCGGCGGTCAAGTTCAGCGTGCTCAACGTGCGCAACCTCTCCACCCGCAGCCGCCGGCTCTCCGCGACCGGCTACGTGGAGTGGGTGCTGGGCGACCTGCGCTCGAAGTCGGCCATGCACGTGGTCACCGAACTCGATCCCAACAGCGGCGCCATCCTCGCGCGCTGCCCCTTCAATCCCGAGTTCGCCGACCGGGTGGCGTTCTTCGACGTCGACGACGCCAAGCGCACCATCAGCGGCGATCGCGCCGAGTTCCTCGGCCGTCTGGGTACCGCGCGCGACCCGGCCGCGATGTCGCGCGCGCGACTGTCGGGCAAGGTCGGCGCGGCGATGGATCCCTGCGCCGCGATCCAGGTGCCGTTCGAACTGGGCGAGGGCCAGTCGCGACGGATCATCTTCCGGCTCGGCGTGGGGCATGGCAGCGAGGTCGCCAGCGCGCTGGTGCAGCGCTTCCGGCGCGCGGGCGCCGCGGGCTCGGTGCTCGAAGCGGTGCGCAACTACTGGCTGCGCACACTGGGCGCCGTGCGGATCGAATCGCCGGATCCGGCGCTGGACCTGCTCGCCAACGGCTGGCTGGTCTACCAGACCCTGGCGTGCCGCCTGTGGGGCCGCAGCGGCGCGTACCAGTCCGGCGGCGCTTTCGGCTTCCGCGACCAGCTCCAGGACACGATGGCGCTGCTGCATGCCGATCCGGGACTGCTGCGCGCGCACCTGCTGCTGTGCGCATCGCGCCAGTTCCGCGAGGGCGACGTGCAGCACTGGTGGCACCCGCCCGCCGGGCGTGGCGTGCGCACGAACTGCTCGGACGATTTTCTATGGCTGCCGCTCGCGGCCTGCCGCTACGTCGAGTTCAGCGGCGACACCTCGTTGCTCGACGAGTCGGTGCAGTTCCTCGACGGCCGCGCGGTCAGCCGCGATGAGGACTCGTACTACGACCTGCCGCTGCGCGCGCTCGAATACGCCAACGTCTACCAGCATTGCGTGCGCGCGATCGAGCACGGCCTGCGCTTCGGCGTGCATGGCTTGCCGCTGATGGGCGGCGGCGACTGGAACGACGGCATGAGCCGGGTCGGCGTGCACGGCCGGGGCGAGAGCGTCTGGCTGGGCTTCTTCCTCTACCACGTGCTCGCGCGCTTCGCCCCGCTGGCGCGCAGCCGCGGCGACGCGGCCTTCGCCGATCGTTGCGAGGCCGAGGCTGCGACGCTGCGCGCCAACCTGGAGCAGCACGCCTGGGACGGCGCGTGGTACCGGCGCGCGTACTTCGACGATGGCACGCCGCTGGGCTCGGCTGGCAACAGCGAATGCCAGATCGATTCCATCGCGCAGAGCTGGTCGGTGCTCTCCGGTGCCGGTGATCCGGAACGCGCGCGCCTGGCGATGGATTCCCTCGATCGGCGCCTGGTGCGGCGCGAGTCGGCGCTGGTGCAGTTGCTGGACCCGCCGTTCGACCGCTCCGGGCTCGATCCCGGCTACATCCGCGGCTACGTGCCCGGCGTGCGCGAGAACGGCGGCCAGTACACCCACGCCGCGATCTGGGCCGCGATGGCATTCGCGGCGCGCGGGGATGGCGCGCGCGCATGGGAGCTGTTCGAGCTGATCAACCCGCTGCGGCACGGCGACTCGGCCCGGGCGATCGGCGTCTACAAGGTCGAGCCCTATGTGGTCGCCGCCGACGTCTACGCGGTGCCGCCGCACACCGGCCGGGGTGGCTGGACTTGGTACACCGGGTCCGCGGGATGGATGTATCGCCTGATCGTCGAGTCGCTGCTGGGCCTGAGCCGCAGCGGCGCGACCCTGCGCGTCGCGCCCTGCCTGCCCGCGACCTGGCCGGGCTTCAAGCTCCA
>Ga0209254_10003059_pt1 | contig 15285 bp, 11 predicted proteins | sample FrelakmetDIP11DI_FD_187148 | JGI IMG/M metagenome (GOLD analysis project Ga0209254, IMG submission 187148) | Freshwater lake sediment microbial communities from the University of Notre Dame, USA, for methane emissions studies - DIP11 DI (SPAdes)... | ecosystem: Environmental > Aquatic >...
GGTGGACCGGGTAGTAGAGGGACGGCCACTGCGGCACGAAGTCATGAATTCTGAGAACATCTATTCCATCATCAGGATGCGCGCAGCGCATCCATCTAGGAGCGTGTGGGGCAGAGGCCAACCAGAAACACCACACCAGGAACGCGCACAGGGGCCTATGCCCTACACGCTCCTAGAGCGGTCCCTTCTGTCCCACCCCAGGACGAGCCTTGTAACTGCAACCTTCAGGGCATGTTAGCAGGCTGTCACGGGACCGGCTGGCGGCCGCCGGGACAATATGTCCCACGCCATCGGCGCCGGCGGCCGCCCGGCGAAGAACATCGTAAGTCATTTCTTTGCAGCGCTAAGGTGATTGTCGCGGGGAGCGGCGGGAGCTGGCACGCGCTTTGCGCGAAGCCAGGCGCGATGTGCCGTTTCGCGTGTCTGTTGAAACCGGGCGCCGTCCGGCGCGGACCTGCCCTGGCCGGTCCGGGACGGCGGTGAGCGATGCCGGATCGCGACGCCGCTGGCCCGATCACGATCGCGGTGGCCTCCCGGGACCGGGTCTGGGCCGACTGCCTGGCCGCCTCGCTCGGCCGCCGCGGCCTGCTCGTCCGTCAGCTCGCGCTCGCCGCGACCCAGCGCGCCACCGCGCTCGCCGGCGTCGACGTGCTGGTGCTCGACACCGAGAGCCTCACCGCCGGGGACCTCGCCACGACGGCGAGCCTGCGGCGCAGCTTTCCGCTGGTCGAGGTGGTGGCCATCGCCGGCGACTCAGCGGTCGCCGACGCGGTCAGGGCGCTGCGCGACGGCGTCTTCACCGTCCTCCAGCACCCGGTGGCCGACGGGGAGCTGCTGGAGTCGCTGGTGGCTGCCGGACGGCGCCACCGCCACGCGCAGGCGCGCTTCGAGGAGCTCGACGGCGCCGGCGCGGCAGGCATGCGTCGGCGGCAGCGGATGAGGCCGGGCGCTGCTGAGCGTGGTCGCAGGGGCGGATCGTGAGGCCTCGGCAGCCGTTGCGCCCGGCAGTCCGCGCGGCCTGGCGATCCCGCCGGCCCCAGAGAGGCCCGGTGGCCGGGTGGACGGTGCGGCGGACCGCCGGCCACTTCCCACTTACGGGGGGACCCTGCATAATGGCGCGACGCGCGGCGCCGGGTGGCCGGCATGGCGCGCGTTCGACGACCGACGATTGAAAGCTACCGCCCTTGCGGCGGCGACAGAAGGGGGAGCGAGTGATGAGCGAGCCCAAGAGCCAGAACATCTCCAAGGTCCAGCTGCTGGTCACCCGGGCCCAGCGTGAGGCCGCGCTCGGCCAGCGCGGGGTCACGATCTGGTTCACCGGCCTCAGCGCGTCCGGCAAGTCGACCATCGCCATCAACGTCGACCAGATGCTGACCAGCCGCGGCAAGCACTGCTACGTGCTCGACGGCGACAACATCCGGCACGGGCTCAACCGCGACCTCGGCTTCAGCCCGGAGGACCGCAACGAGAACATCCGCCGCATCGGCGAGGTGGCGAAGCTGTTCACCCAGGCCGGGATCATCAACCTGACCGCGTTCATCTCGCCCTATGTCGTGGACCGCGACCGCAACCGCCAGATCCAGGAGCCGCGCGACTTCATCGAGGTCTACGTCGAGTGCCCGCTCGAGGTCTGCGAGCAGCGGGACCCGAGAGGGCTCTACGCCAAGGCGCGGGCCGGTCTGGTCCCCGAGTTCACCGGCATCTCGGCGCCCTACGAGGCTCCCCTGAACGCCGAGATCGTGCTTCACACCGGCAGCGAGTCCGAGGAGGAGAGCGCGCGCAGGGTCATCGACTACCTGGAGCGCAACGGCTACCTCGACGGCGTGTGAGGCCCGCGCCGTCGCGCCCGGCCAGGGGCCGCGTCGTTGACCCCGGGGCGCTGATTCAGCGGACGCTGCGCAGCGTGGCCAGCGCGAGCTCGGCCATCTGCTCCTGGAACGCTGCCAGCTCGGCGGCACCGCGCGGCTCGGCCAGGAACGCCTCGGTGCGGTCGAGGATTTCCCGTTCCGTGCCCAGCAGCGCCGGCAGCCAGCCCGTGCCGCCGGCGTTGTCGAGCCGCGTCAGGTCGAGGTAGTCGCCCTTGTGGCCTTCGGTCGACGGCCGCAGCAGCCGCTTGATGCGCAGCGACTCGCGCCACATCTCGGCCTCCTCGCCGCGCCACAGGACCGCCGGCGCGGCGCCGGCCTCGACCCACACCGGGACCGCGATCGCGGTCAGCGGCTCGCCGGGGATGACCCACAGCGTCGCCGGGACCGAGGCCCGCCGGCCGACGATGACCACGGTGGCCGAGGTGTCCGGGCGGTCGATGCAGTCGCGGCTCGAGATCCAGCGCGCCGGCGACGCCGGCTGGGCGGCGAGTTCGGCGAGCTCCGGGTGGTCGAGCAGCGTGTGGCCGAGGTCGCGGCTGAAGCGGTGGAGGATGGTCCGCGCCGCCACCCGTTCCGGAGCGAGCTCGCCGAACAGCTCGATGGCGCGCTCGAAGCGCAGGTAGCCGGCGCCCTCGCCCTCGGCGCCAGTCCGCGCGAAGTTGGTGACCACCAGCCGCCCGTCCGGCGCGGCTGCGGCGTCGAGGCGCTCGAAGCCGTGGTTGTGGACCTCATAGACGGCGGCGCCGCCCTCGGCGTCGAGGACCCCGAAGTTGGCGAGGCTGCCAAGGTCGGGCCCGAGGTTGGCAGCGAGGTAGGCCTCGAAGTCGGCCACGGTGCGGCAGCTGCGCAGGGCGTCGGCCATGATCGCGCCCTCGAGGTCCGCCATCTCGCCGTCGCCTTCGGGCAGATTATAGGCAACTGTGTTGATGATCCCGAAGCCGGCCGCGTTGAGGCCGGCGTAGCACATCCGCCCCGATGCCGAGTTGACGTTGGCGAGGCACAGATAATCGAACGGCTGCTCGTCGACCCACACCAGCTTGTTCGACAGCGTGTCGGTGTCGCGGTTCTTCCACAGCAGCGGGGCGCCGTCGCCGCTGCCCGCCGCGGAGACCACCGCGGCGGTGCACGCCTCGCTAGGAGCGCTGCCGGCCGTCAGGAGCACTGCGGCAAGGATCGATGCTGCAAGGAGTCGTCGCATGTGCACCTCCGGCGTGGCGCGTGTCGGCGCAGGGAGTATATGCCGACCCGCGTGGCCGAGCCGTCGCCATCCGGGCATTGTTGTCTCGAATGGCGTGTTTTCTTCACAGTAGTGTTGACAGTTCGCATCGGGGAGGTCGGGACATGAGCAACGAGCGATCGGAAACGACTCGAATCAACGGCCGCCCCCGGCCCAAGGCGTCGCCGGAGTGGCGGCGAGCGCGCTGCGTGCCGGCGCTGCTCGCGGTGCTGCTCGGCGTGGCGTCAGCGGCGGCCGCGCAGACCTCGTTTCTCGAGGTGACCCCGCCTGCCGACCCCTACTTCGTTACGCCCGCGGAGGAAGACTTCTGGGTCAACGCGGTCGCGCCGGCCGACGTCGATGGCGACGGCGACCTCGACTTCGCGGCCATCGGGTACTACGTCGTCTACAACGTCAGCGCCGAGGACCGGCTCGTGCTCTTCATCAACGACGGCCCTGATCCGGGCGGCGGCTGGCTGTTCTCCCACCAGCTCCTGCCGCTGGGATCGCTGACCGCTGGCGCTTCTGACCTCGCGTGGGCCGACTTCGATGGCGATGCCGACTACGACCTCGCGGTCGGCTCGGACGGGGCAACGGTCATCTACCGCAACGACTCGGGGGTGCTGACCCAGCTCGACAGCTTGCTGCCGGGCTACTGGGAGGACTCGTCCTACACCGGAGCCTACGACCTGCGATCGCTCACCTGGGCCGACGCGGACAATGATGGCGACCAGGACCTGCTGATCCCGTCGGTGTTCGATCCCGGCACCTCCTCCATGCGGACGGTGCTGATGCGGAACGACGGGGCGAGCGGCGGCAGTTGGCTGTTCACGGACACCGACGCGACCATCGATCCGAGTGTCCACGCTCAGAGCGCATGGGCCGACGACGACTCGGACGGCGATCTCGACCTCTTCCTGGTCAACGTCGACCCCTACATCGGGACCAGTTTCGTGCGCCGCTTCGGCAACGACGGCGGGACTTTCACCGCGGCCGACCTGCTCGCCATCCGCGTCGAGTACGGTCTGGCCGACTGGGGCGACTGCGACGGCGACGGCGACCTCGACATCCTGGTCGCCGGCAACATCCAGGAGGCGGGCGGGACCTATGACACGGTCCTCCGCATCTACCGCAACGACGGCGGGAGCTACACCGAGACCACGCTCATCAACGCCCCCAACGCCGACTGGCTCGACCTCCACGCCGCGACCTGGGCCGACTACGACTCCGACGGCGACGTCGACCTCCTGATCACCGGCAACTTCGTCGGCGCCGTCGACATCGAGGGCAAGTCGGACATCTGGAGCAACAATGGCGGGATCTTCACTGCGCTCGGCTTGAACCTGCCCGCGCCGATCTCGTCGATCGGGCGGGGCGGGACCTTCACCTGGTTCGATCTCGACGGCGACGGCGATCTCGACTACCTGGTCGCCGGCGCTTACTACGTCCCTGGCGGGAACGGGCTCGTCGAGGCCCAGATGCACCTGTACACGAACGAGGCGGGCACCGAGAACCTCGCGCCGACGGCGCCCACTGGCTTGACGGCGGTGCCTGGGAGCGGCGGCGTCGCGCTGTCGTGGACGCCAGCAGAGGATGACTCCACGCCGCCCGAGTCGATCACCTACGACCTCGATCTGAGGGTGGTCGGGGGCCCCTTGATGGGCGCCGGGCGCCCGCCGGAGCCGGGCGACGTCAGCGCGGTCACGAGCTGGCTGCTGACCGGCCTTGCGCCTGGCAGCTACGTCTGGAGCGTGCGGGCGGTCGACACCGCCTTCAACGCCGGGCCACTAGCCGAGGGCACCCTCACCGTCGCTGGAGAGTCGCTGTTCAGCGACGGCTTCGAGTCGGGTGACCTGGGCGCCTGGTCGACCTCGGTGCCCTGAGCCGGAGCGGAAGCTGACGGGCGAGGCCCGGCGCGCGCTGCGCGATTGGCGGAATCACGCTGCATTGCCGGTATATTGAAGATCAGTGGGCGGATCGCGCCGCTCCCGCGAGGGTGCGGATCCGGACCCCATCGAAGGGATCGTGGTGCACGGCGACAGCTGGGGCGAATCGCGGGCGCTCGACAAGCGGCTCGTCAGCGCGTGCCTCCGGGGCGACGAGGAGGCCTGGGTGGCGGTATGGCAGCGGTACGGGCCGCTGGTCAAGGCGGTGGCCCGCCGCGCCGGCTGTGATGCCGAGGAGGCGCGGGACGTCGTCCAGAGGGTCGCGCTGGTCGCGCTGCAGAGCCTGAGCTCGCTCAAGAATCCCGAGAAGCTCGCCGGCTGGCTGGCGGGGGTGGCGCGCTTCCAGTCGTTCGAGGTGGTCCGGCAGCGGCGGCCCACCGAGGACCTCGACAGCGTCGGGCCCTCGGTCGATCCGCGAGCCGACGACGAGCTGATTCGCGAGCAGGAGCTGGCACTGCTGCAGCGGGCGTTCGGACAGCTGGAAGAGAGGTGCCAGCGCCTGCTCCAGCGGCTCGAGCTCAAGGAGCCGCCGGACTCGTACCGCGACGTGGCGAGCTCGGAGGGCCTGTCCGAAACCTCGATCGGGCCGATCCGCCGGCGCTGCATGCAGCGGCTCCGAAGACTCGTCGAGCAGCTGTCTCAATCGGCCTCCTGAGCCCACTGTCCAGGTGTGGAGTGGAGATGGATCACATCACTGAACAGACAATCGTCGATCTGATCGGCGGCGGCGAGATCGCCGGTGCGCGCGAGCACCTGGCGGCCTGTGCCCGGTGTCGCGAGCTCCACCGCCAGTGGATTGAGCGGATGGAGTTGCTGCGGGATCTTCACCGCGAGAGCCTCGACGAGGCGGAGCTGCACCGCCTGCGCGTGATGTACCGCCAGCTCGGCCCGCACTCGGTCGAGGGATTTCGCTGGGTGGGGCGGCTGGTTCGGGGGTCGGCGATGCAGCCGGCAGCCGTGCGCGGCGTGGTCTCGGGCAGCATCACCGAGTACGAGGCGGGGCCCTACAACCTGCTCATGCGGGTGGGCCCGGCCGGACGGGGTTCGACGGTCTCGGTACACGGTCAGCTGACGACGACGCGCGGCGATGCCGGCAGCGGCGGAACCATGGCGCTCAGCTCGACCGGCAGCGGCGCCTACGTCTGCGACATCGACCGCTTCGGCGAGTTCCATCTCAAGGGCGTGTCTCCGGGGCGCTACCGCGCGCTGCTCTGGGTCGACGGCGGGGCGATCGAGCTTCTCGACCTCTCGATCGGCGGCGATGAGGCCCGGTGAGCTTCCTGCGCTCCTCCCGGAGGAGGTGGCTCGGCTGGCCGACTCGGGGGAGTTGGAGGCCGCGGGCGAGCTGCTGCGCGCGCATGCTGAGCGGATGGCGCGGGGCTCGCCAAGGCTGGCCCGCCGCTGGTCGGAACGGCTCGCCTCGGCCCGATTCGAGCACGCGCTTCTCGCCGCCTACGCGCGTTGGTCGGCTGGCATCGTCCGGCACCTGGTGGGTGAGCCGGGACGAGCCGAGGGCGAGCTCAAGAGCGCCGTGCGGGCAATGTCGCGCGCCGGCCGCGCCGACCTGGCCGACCGCGTCCGGCTGCTGTTGGTGGACGTCTACGGCGAGCAGCTTCGCCTGCGGCGCGCGCGGGCCATGGCCCGTCAGCTCGAGCGCCGCTTTACCGAGCGGGGGGACCACGAGCGCGGCGCGGTGGCGCTGTCCAACCTCGGCTGCGCGGAGGATGCCGCGGACCGGGTGGATCGCGCGCAGGCCCTCTGGCATCAGGCCGCGCGCCGCCTCGAGCCGGGCAGCCTGCGGCACCTGCTGACGCGGGCGAACCTGGCCAACGCGGCCGCGCTGGCGGGGCGCTTCGCCGACGCCATGGCGGAGCACCGCGCCGTTGCCGAATCGGCCCGGGACCTCGGCCTGCCCGCCCTCGCTCTGCAGGCCGAGCTCAACCTGGCCGAGTGCGAGTTCGCAACCGGGTTGGTGGACGCCGCCCTCGACCGGTGGCATGCCGTGATCGCCGCCGCGCAGGAGAGCGAGGACGGCGGGATCGAGCTGGTGGCCGAGGTCGACCTCGCGAGCGCCGAGACGGATCTCGGTGATCTCGAGGGCGCGCAGCGCCGGCTCGAGCGCGTCCTGCCGCGGGTGCGCGAGGCGGGGCTGCGGCGCGAGGAGGTGCGGATCCTCCGGCTGCTGGCGGTGCTCCAGGCGGCCCGCGGGCAGCGCGGCGGGTGGCGGCAGGCGATCGCGCAGCTGGCGGGGCCGCGGCTGCAGCTCCAGCGCGACCTGCTGATGGTCGACCTCGCCCAGCTCGACCCCTCGTGCGATCCCGGGCAGGTGGCGCGCGCGGCGCTGCGCCTGCGGTCGGCCGGCCTCCATCACCGCGGCGCCATCGGAATGGCGTGGGCGGCAAAACGGCTGCAGGAGCGCGGCGACCAGCGGGCAGCGCTGCGGCGCGCCAGGCAGGCGCTCTCAGGACCGGGCGCCTCGGCGTGGGTGAAGATGGTGGCCCATCAGGTGCTCGGGCGCGCCGGCGGTGCGGAGGCGACCAGGCATCTCTTCCGCGCCGTCAGGTCTGCGGACGGTCTCCACGGCCGGCTCGCAGCGGCCGCAGACCGCAGTGCGTTCCTCCGGCTTCGCGGCGATGTCTACCTCGACCTGGTGGCGGCGCTGCTCGATCGGGGGCGACCGCGGGACCGCCGGCGAGCCCTCGACATGCTGTCCCGCTTCCGGTCGGGCTGGCTGGTTGACGAGCTCGCCCGCCGCGCCGATCGCGGCGACGACCCCGAGCTGCGGCGCTGGCAGGAGCTGCGGACGCGGCTGGCGGCCCTGTTGCGGCAGGTCGAAGGTCAGGACGAGCCCCGGGTGCGGCGCTTTGGAATGACCATCCACAACGAGCTGCGGAGCCTCGAGGAGGAGCTGCGCTCGAGCGAGCTGGTGTTGGCGCGGCGTCGGCCGGGTCTGTTCTCGGAGGACCGGGGGCAGTCCGTCGCCGAGGCGCTGCTCGAGCGGCTGCCCGAAGGGCATGTGTTCGTCGAGTACTTCCTCGACCGGCGGGACCTGCTGACCTTCGTGGCCAGCCGAGGCGCCCTCCAGGTCACCCGAAGCCCGGTGGCGGACGAGGCTCGCGAGCTGGTGGCCTCGGTGCGCTTCCACATGGACACGAACACCTGGCGCACGGCCGCTTCCGCCGGGGCGTCGGTGGCCGCGCTGCGCGACCGGCTGCAGCGGCTCGGTCGCGTGCTGCTGAGCCCGCTGCCCGCTGACGGCTGGCGCGTGCTCTGGGCCGCGCCCCACGCCGAGCTCTTCCACATCCCGTGGGCGGCGCTCGAGTTTCCCGCGGGCGAGGCGCTGGTCGACCGCGCGCGGTTCTCGCTGACTCCGGGGGCGAGCGTGGTCGCCGCGCTCCTCCAGGAGGCGCCCTGCAAGCCGGCAACGGTCGGCCTGTGCGGCGTCGGCAGCGACGACCTGCCGATGGTCGGCCGCGAGCTCGAAGCGCTCGCCGGCCTCGACGCGACGGCGTCGGTAGTGGAGGGGGCCAGCCGCCAGGACTTCCTCGGCATGCTGGCCACGCACGACGCGGTCCACCTTGCGGGGCACGCCGTGTTCCTCGACGGGCTGCCCGGCGCCTCTGGCCTCCGCATGGCCGACGGCTACATCACGGTGCACGATCTCGCCGCCACCAAGATGCGGGCAAGCCTGGTCAGCTTCGGCGTGTGCTCGGGGGTCCGCATGGGCGACCGCACCGATCAACGGTACGAGGGCTTCCTGCGCGCCCTGCTCGCGGGCGGGGTGCGCACCGTGGTCGGGGCGATCTCACCGGTGCGGGACGAGGTGGCCTACGAGTTCGACCTCGAGTTCTTCCGGCTCCTCGAGAAGGGGAACGACCCGGGTGCTGCCTACCGCGGCGCCGTCGGCGAGCTGCGCCGGGGCGACCCGCACCCGGCGACGTGGGGGAACTTCCACTTCTATGGCGACCAGCGAAGCTGGAGGATTGCATGAACAGACGAGACCGACGGAGCCGCCTGGCGGGGGTCCTCGCGCTTGCCCTCGCGGCGACGGCGTTGCACGCGGACGCCGCGGCTGTGCGGGGCGAGCCTCGAAGCCGGACCGGCAGAGCGGAGGTCACGGTGGTGGTGGTCGGCACGGTGAGCTGGGTCGAGCCGCCGCAGCGCCTCGGCCTCGAGGGCGGGTGGACGGTCGAGCTCGCCGACGCGACGCCGTGGCTCGACGAGCTGGCGAGCCAGGTTGCACAGGGAGATCATCCTCGGGTCAAGGTGGTGGGCAGGAGGACCCCGGGCAGCGCCGATCGCCTGGTCCGCGCCGGAGGCGTGGAGGTCGTGGTCGACGCATCACTCGCAGGGAGCGCTGCCGGGTCGCCCGGCTGGCGGCGAGCCGAGGCGGCCGGCGGCAGGGGCGCGGTCGTGCCCGAGATCGAGGACGACGAGACGACGCTGCGCGGGTTCATCCTCGGCTTCACAACCGATGGTTTTGAAATGGTCGCCGAGGGATCGGTCTACGAGGTCGTGGTCACCGACCAGACCGAGCTCGAGGGCTTCGGCGATCTGTCCGAGCTCGAGGTGGGCAACGAGGTCGAGGTCAGGGGCCTGCTGCAGGGCGCGACGATCATCGCCAGCCGCGTCAAGCTCCGGTCGAGTGGCGAGGAGACGAGGCTGCGCGGTGCCATCGTCGCCTTCATGCCCGATGGGCTCGAGATGGACTCCGGCGGGACCGTGTTCGAGGTGGTCGTCACCGGCCAGACCGAGCTCCACAACTTCGGCTCGCTCGATGAGCTCGCGATCGGCGACGAGATCGAAGCACGCGGCACGCTGGCGGGCCTGGTGCTGACGGCGACCCGTCTCGAGCTGCTCGAGGGTGGCATCGACTTCGAGTTCAGCGGCCTGCTCACGATGCTGCTGCCGCCCGACCGCTTCGTCATGGACGACGGCCGGATCTACACGGTCGATCCGAGCACCTTCTTCGATCCGGCCCTCGGAGGCTACAGCGGGCTCGCCGTGGGGCAGTACCTCGAGGTCAAGGCGAGGCGCGGCCCTTCGGGCAGCAACCTCGTCGTGGAGGTCGAATACGAAGGCGACATGCAGTCCGGCCAGGGCTACCGCGAGCTCGACGGCGTGGTCCTGTCGATCGGCGCGACCGAGCTCCAGCTCGAGGGCGGCGCGACGGCGACGATCACTCCGTCCACCGAGTTCAAGGGCGACGCCGACTCGTGGCAGGACGTGGTGCCCGGCTGGTGGGCCGAGGTCTACGTGCTGCTCGACGACCTTGGCATGTTGACCGCGCTCGAGGTCCGCACCGACGACCGCGAGTCGGCGACCACCGGCGGCCAGGACTTCGAGCCGCAGCAGGCCCTGGTGGTGCCGGTCCCCGGAGCGAGCGTTGACGCCATCGCCGCGAGATTCGGCGCCCAGGTGGTGGGACGGGTCGGTGGGCTGGGCGCGCTCCTTTGGTTTCCGGAGGAGCTGAGCGACGACCTGCTGGCGGCGCTGACCGCCGACCCTGAGGTGGCGGCGGTCGAGCCCAACTACCACTTTCAGGACCCCGAGTCGGTCCGCCGGCGCTACCCGACGGTCGACCGGACGCCGACCAGCGAGAAGCTCGTCGGGCAGCCCGCCGTTCACCAGGTCAAACTGCCTGCCGCGCAGCAGCTTGCCGACGGTGGCGGCGTCGTGGTGGCGGTGATCGACACCGGCGTCGACCCGTTGCACCCGGCGCTGCGCCGGAAGCTGCTGCCCGGAGGCCTCGACCTCGTCGACGGCGACCTGTCACCGTGGGAGGAGCGCGACCAAGTCGACAACGATGGGGATGGCGACGTCGACGAGGCGGCGGGCCACGGCACCTTTGTTGCGTCGCTGGTCGGCCTCGCGGCGCCCGCGGCGACCATTCTCCCGTACCGGGTCCTCGACGACGAGGGCGCCGGCACTGCCTACAACCTCGCGCTCGCCGTTGCTGACGCCATCGAGCGGCGGGTCGACGTCATCAACCTGTCGCTCGTCTACCGCGAGCGATCGTCGGCGGTCGACCTCCTGCTCGAGCGGGCTGGCGAGCTCGGGATCGTGGTCGTCGCCTCGGCGGGCAATGATGCCTCCACGGTGGTGCCGTTTCCGGCCTCCGACAGCAACGTGCTGGCCGTGGCCGCCATCGGCGAGGACGGGCTCAGCCTGGCTCCCTTCACCAACCGCTCCCACCTCGTGCACCTCGCCGCCCCCGGCGAGACGGTCTACGGCGCCCTCGACGAGCAGAGCTTCGGGACCTGGAGTGGCAGCTCGATGGCCGCGCCCTTCGTGGCCGGCACGGCCGCCCTCCTGCTGAGCGCCGACCCCGGGCTCGACCCGTTGCTGGTGCGAAATGCCCTCGAGCAATCGGGGGTTGCCGTGACTGACGGCGACTGGACGGGTACGATGCTCGACGCGTACGCTGCGCTCGCACTGGTACAGGCACCGTAGCGCGGGCCGCGGCAGCGGGGACCGGCCGCGAGCCGGGGTTGACCATTCGCGGTGCGACGCGGTCCGGCGTGAGGGGAGAGGGAACCATGCACTGGAGATCCGGCCGAGCTTGGATCGGCCTGCTGGCAGGCTGGCTCGTGATGGCCGCAGCCACGTCGGCGCTCGCGCAGACCGCCGGGCGAGATCCCCAGCCGGGGTCGCCGCTGGCGGGAGGCGTCACCTACGTCGACCTCGACCATCCCGTGACCTCGAGCGGCGAGCTCCGGGTGTGGCGCGTCGTTTCGTCGGAGGGTGCGCGGGTCATGCTCAAGGTCTTCCGGCCCGAGGGCGAGCGCCTGCTCCTGGTGGGCAGCTCGGCGCTCGAGACCGTGCCGGCGGGCGGCGTCGCGAACTACCCGCTTCTGGTCCCGGTGGCGCGCAATGACCTCATCGGCTGCTTCTGCCCGGACTCGAGCTGTGCCGATGCCTTTGCCGACGGGCGTGTCCTCTCGGCCGCGGGCGATGTTGGGACGAGCCAGTCTGGCGCCTTTGCGACCGGCACCGGCTCGGCGTCGATCTTCGCCGCCGGCTCGTACCTCGTGGACGTCCCGTCGACGGCGTCGACCGACCTGGTGGTGCCGGCTGTGGGACGGACGCCCGGCATCGGCGGCACAGTGTGGAGGACTCGGCTCGAGCTCTTCAATACCGCGACCGCCGAGACGACCGTGGCGCTGTTCCTGAACCTCTCGGATCGCGACAACACCGCGCCGGCCGCGTCGGCGCAGGTCGCCGTCCCGGCGCGCGCGACGCTCATCGTCGAGGACCTCATCGCCGAGACTTTCGGGCTCGACGAGGCGGTCGGCTCGGTCGACATCGTGGCCTCGGCGCCGGTCATCGCGCACGCCAGGATCGCCAACGTCGGCAGTGACGTTGGGACCTTCGGACAGGCGGTTCCCGGCCTGCCGGCGAGCTGGGCCGTCGGCGACGACGTGGTGCCGGGCCTCAACCCCAACGCGGCTCGCTTCTACCTGTTCGAGGCGCGGCAGGATGCGGGCTTCCGGACCAACCTCGGCATCGCCAGCGTCGTCGCCACGCCGCTCACAGTGGAGGTGCGGGCGATGCTCGGTGAGCAGACCGTCGGCGCGCCGCTGACGCTGACCCTCGAGCCGTTCTCGCACACCCAGGTCAACCGGGTGCTCGGCGAGATGGGAGTGCCGTCGGGCATGAGCGGGGTGCGCCTCGAGGCGGCCGCCGCAGCCGGATCCGGCGGCCGCTTCTTCGCCTACATCTCGCGGGTCGACAACGGCAGCGGCGACGCGGTCTTCCTGCTCGGCGAGCGCGAGTCGGTGATGCCGTAGGTCGTCGACCGGGAGACGTCCACCCCGTACCGCCGATGACACCGGTAGAATAGGAATGACTCGCAGGAGGCGTCCGGAGCACCGTGGCCCATCGCACCGTCCGCACCGGGTACCAGGAGCTGGTCGAGCGGCTGAATCGCTTCCCCCAGGGGGCGCCGCCGTCGGAGCTGCTGTTCCGCATTCTCGCGATGCTGTTCTCCGAGCGCGAGGCCTCCCTGGTGGCACAGCTCCCGATCAAGCCCTTCTCGGCCGAGCAGGCGGCCCGGGTCTGGAAGATGCCGATCGGCGAGGCGCAGGCGGTGCTCGACGAGCTCGCCGGCCGGGCGATCCTGCTCGACGTCGAGGCCGAGGGCAGCCGCAGCTACGTCCTGCCGCCGCCGATGGCCGGCTTCTTCGAGTTCTCGATGATGCGGCTGCGCGGCGACCTCGACCAGAAGCTGCTCGCCGAGCTCTTCTACGAGTACCTCAACGTCGAGGAGGAGTTCATCAAGGCCCTGTTCACCAATGGCGAGACCCAGCTCGGCCGGGTGTTCGTGTCCGAGCCCTCGCTGCCGGTCGACGGGTCGCTGGTGGTTCTCGACCACGAGCGAGCGAGCCGGGTCGTGGCCGAGGCGGCCCACATCGGGATCGGACTGTGCTACTGCCGCCACAAGATGGAGCACCTCGGACGCGCCTGCGACGCGCCGATGTCGATCTGCATGACCTTCAACAACACCGCGGACTCGCTGATCCGGCACGGAGTCGCGCGCCGGGTGGACGCGGCCGAGTGCCGCGACCTCCTCGATCAGGCGCGCGATTGCGGTCTCGTCCAGTTCGGCGAGAACGTCCGCCAGCGGGTCAACTTCATCTGCAACTGCTGCGGCTGCTGCTGCGAGGCCCTGATCGCGGCGCGCCGCTTCGGCCACCTCCATCCGGTGCACACCACCAGCTTCATCCCGGAGCTGCCGGTCGACGCCTGCACCGGGTGCGGCAAGTGCGTGGAGGCCTGCCCGGTCGAGGCGCTGACCCTGGCGTCCGCCAACGACCCGGCGCGGCCGAAGCGCAAGCGGGCGACGCTCGACACCGACATCTGCCTTGGCTGCGGGGTGTGCGTGCCGGCTTGCCTGGAGCACGGTTTGGCGCTGCGGGCGCGCCCCGAGCGCGTCATCACGCCGGTCGATTCGGTCCACCGCACGGTCGTGATGGCGGTCGAGCGGGGCACGCTGCAGGATCTGGTGTTCGACAACCGCACCCTGGCCAGCCACCGGGCGATGGCTGCGGTGCTCGGCGCGATCCTGCGCCTGGCGCCGATCCAGCGCGCCATGGCCAGCCGCCAGCTGAAGTCCCGCTACCTCGAGGCGCTGCTCGCGCTGCGCGGCAGGTGAGCACGCGGCGCGGCTACTTGATGGAGATCAGCTCGACGTCGAAGACCAGCATCCCCTGCGGCGCCCCCTGAGCGCCCTTGTAGGCCAGTGCCTCGGGGATCCAGAACCGCCGCTGCTCGCCGGCCACCATCAGCTGCACGCCCTCGGTCCAGCCCGGGATCACCCGGTTGAGCGGGAAGGTCGCGGGCTGACCCCGCACCACCGAGGAGTCGAACATCTTGCCGTCGGTGGTCCAGCCGCTGTAGTGGACTGTGACCGTTGAGCTCGCGGTCGGGTGCTCGGTGCCGGTGCCGGGCTTGAGCACCTTCGAGGCGAGGCCGCTGGCCGTCGTCTGGGCGTCGGCCGGTGGCGCCGCGACGTCCGCGGGGGCAGGCGGCGGGTCCGGCGGCTTGGGCTGGTCCTCGATCGAGATCAACTCGACGTCGAAGACCAGCATGCCGGCCGGCCGGCCGGGCATGTTGTTGTACGCGAGCTCGACCGGGATCCAGAGCCGTCGCTGCTCGCCACCCACCATCAGCTGCACGCCCTCGGTCCAGCCGGGGATCACGCGGTTGAGCGGGAAGGTCGCGGGCTGGCCGCGCTTCCGCGACGAGTCGAACATCGTGCCGTCAGTGGTCCAACCGCTGTAGTGGACCGTGACCTGGTCCCAGGCGTCGGGGTGCTCGGTGCCCGTGCCGGCGGCCAGCACCTTCGAGCAGAGGCCGCTCGCCGTGCAGACCGCATCCGCGGGAGGCTTGGCCACGTCGGCCGGCGCGGCGATGTCCTGTGCGGCGGCGGCGGTGGCGATGGTGATCAGGGCGATGGCGATGAGAAGGCGTGTCGTTTTCATGCCGGCCACCCTAGCGCGAAAACGCGCGATGCGCAATCCGAGCGGCGACACCTCCGCCGGGAGTGGTCCCGGACGCGGGCGCGGAAGCGGGTGCCGACGTGCCGTGGAAACCACCAAGACACAAAGACACAAAGGGAGGCCTTTAAGTGGCGCCTCTGCGCCCCGTGCGCTGTCGGGTATTGGACGGCGTAGCCGACGCGCAGCCCCGAAGGACCCGCCTTGCCGCCTCGCGACCGGTGAGGGACCATCAAGTGGTCTTCTTGGTGTCTTTG
>Ga0209254_10003060_pt1 | contig 15280 bp, 16 predicted proteins | sample FrelakmetDIP11DI_FD_187148 | JGI IMG/M metagenome (GOLD analysis project Ga0209254, IMG submission 187148) | Freshwater lake sediment microbial communities from the University of Notre Dame, USA, for methane emissions studies - DIP11 DI (SPAdes)... | ecosystem: Environmental > Aquatic >...
CAGCGGCCAGGCCGCGCTGCACCTGGCGATCGCCACGCTGATGGGCGCCGGCAGCCACATCGTCGCCAGCCGCGCCCTGTACGGCGGTTCGCACAACCTGCTCGCCTACACGCTCAGGCGCTTCGGCATCGAGACAACCTTCGTCGACCCGCGCGACCTCGATGCGTGGCGCGCCGCGATCCGTCCCGCCACACGCATGCTGTTCGGCGAGACCCTCGGCAACCCGGGACTGGACGTGCTCGACGTCCCGGCGGTGTCGCGGCTGGCGCACGAGCACGGCCTGCCGCTGCTCGTCGACAGCACCTTCACCACGCCGGTGCTGATGCAGCCGGCCGAACTCGGCGCCGACCTCGTCTATCACTCGGCGACGAAGTTCATCGGCGGCCACGGTGTCGCCGTCGGCGGCGTGCTGGTCGACAGCGGCCGCTTCGACTGGCAGGCGAGCGGCAGGTTCGACGTGCTGACGCGGCCCTACGCGGGCTTCCACGGCATGACCTTCGCCGACGAGAGCACGGTGGCGCCTTTCCTGCTGCGCGCGCGCCGCGAGGGCCTGCGCGACTTCGGCGCCTGCATGAGCCCGCACACCGCCTTCCTGCTGCTGCAGGGGCTGGAGACGCTGCCGCTGCGCATGGCGCGGCACGTCGAGAACGCGCGCAAGGTGGTGGCCTTTCTCGCCGCCCATCCGCAGATCGAGTCGATCGCCTATCCGGAACTGCCGTCGCACCCCGACCATGCGCTGGCGCAGCGCCTGCTGCCGAAGGGCTGCGGCGCGGTGTTCAGCTTCAACCTGAAGGGTTCGCGCGCGGCGGGGCGCAGGTTCGTCGAGTCGCTGCAGGTGTTCTCGCATCTGGCCAACGTCGGCGACGCCAAGTCGCTGGTGATCCACCCCGCCTCGACCACGCACTTCCGCGTGCCCGACGACGAACTGGCCGCGGCCGGCATCACGCAGGGAGCGATCCGGCTGTCGATCGGGCTGGAGGACCCCGCCGATCTGCTCGACGATCTCGACCGCGCGCTGAAGGCCGCATCGAAGGTGGCGTAGATGTATCTCGGCATCCCCGGCAGCCGCATCTTCGCTTACACCGGCGGCAGGCCTTTCGACCCGCGCCTGCCCTGCGTGGTGTTCGTCCACGGCGCGCAGCACGACCACAGCGTGTGGATCCTGCAGTCGCGCTACCTCGCGCATCACGGCTGCGCCGTGCTCGCGCTCGACCTGCCCGGCCACGGCCGCAGCGACGGCCCGGCGGCGAGCTCGGTCGAGGAGGCGGCGGAGCGCATCGTCGCGGCTGTCTCGCCGCTGGCCAGCCCGCGCCTGCTGCTCGCCGGTCACAGCATGGGCTCGCTGATCGCGCTCGAAGTCGCGCGCCGGCTGCCGGCGCGCGTGGCCGGCGTAGCCCTGCTCGGTGCCGCGGCGCCGATGCGCGTGTCGGAGGCGCTGCTCGCCGCCACGCGCGACGATCCGGCCGCCGCGATGGACATGATCAACGTCTGGTCGCACAGCCCGGCGGTCGCGCCGTTCGCCGCGCGACCCGGCAACCCGGCGCCGGGCTTCAACATCGTCTGGCAGAACCTGCGGCTGATGCAGCGGACCGCGGACCTCCATGGCCCCGAGCTGCTGGCGGTCGACTTCGCCGCCTGCAACAAGTACGCCGGCGCGCCCGATGCCATCCGCGCGCTGCAGTGCCCGGCGTTGTTCGTCGTCGGCGAGCGCGACCAGATGACGCCGCCGAAGGCCGCGAAATCGCTGATCGACGCCTGCGCCGATCGAACCGTCGTCACCCTCGCCGCGACCGGTCACGCGATGATGGCCGAGAACCCCGACGGCGTGCGCCGCGCGCTGGCCGCATTCGCGCAGCAGGTGTTCGCCAACGTCGCCGCCTGACCCGATCGGTGGGGCTCGACGCCGTCAACTGGGAGACATACTGGCTGTACGTGGCCACCGAGGCGGCGCTCAGCCTCTCGCCCGGGCCGGCCGTCATGCTGGTGATCGCCTACGGGATGGCGCAGGGTGCGCGCCGATCGGTGTGGGCGAGCCTCGGCATCCTGTCGGCCAACGCACTGTATTTCGCGCTGTCGGCGACCAGCCTCGGCGCGGTGCTGGTCGCCTCGCAGGCGTTCTTTGTCGCGATCAAGTGGTGCGGCGCCGCATACCTCGTCTACCTGGGCGTGACCGCGCTTGCCGGCCGGCCGTCGCCGATCACCGTTTCGCGGTCGGCCGCGTGTGGCATCTCGCCACGATCGATCTACCTCTCGGGCCTGACCCTGCAGCTGGCCAATCCGAAGACGCTACTGTTCTTCGTCGCCATCCTGCCGCAGTTCGTCGACCCGCGGCTGCCAATCGGAGCGCAGATGCTGTGGCTGGCCGCCGGCTCGGTGATCCCCGAGTTCTTCATCCTCGCCGCGTACGGCTTCGCGGCCTCGCGCGCCGCACGGCTGGCCGGCGATGCCCGCTACGCGCGCATCACCGACCGCATCGCCGGTGCGCTGGTGCTCGCCGCGGCAGCGATGGTGCTCAGCGTTTCGCGCGGCTGATCCGCGTCCCCGGCCGGCATCACGACGCGGCCGTACTGCCGGCGCCGGCACCGAGATGCACGGCCAGCGGCTGCTGCAGCCAGTTCGCGCCCAACCCCGCGTCGAGCCAGCGGCGCAGCTCGGGCTGCGCGGTGAGCAGCGAATTGCCCGGGTCGACGGCCAGGCGCGCGAACAGCGGCGCCAGCGTCGTCCTGCCGGCCTCGCAGGTCAGCAGCCACTTGCCGGCGTGCGCGCCATCGAGCCGCGACACGTAGCCGAGATTTTCCAGTTCGGCGAGCAGGCGCGCGGTGCCGTCGTCGGCGAAGCGCACCGCCCGCGCGAGCGAGGCAGCGTCCACGCGGCCGTCGTCGGCGCCCGCCTCGCGCGCCTGCAGCAGCACGCGCAGCAGCGCCACCGCGGTGAGGAAGCGATTGCCGGCGCGGCGCTCGTCGGCGAAGCGCGTCGTGCGCAGCAGCGGCGCCGTGGCTGCGATCGCCGCGCCGAACAGCACCACGTACCACGACAGGTAGACCCAAAGCAGGAACAGCGGCACCGCCGAGAAGGCGCCGTAGATGCCGGCGAGCGTGCCGGTGCGGATGTACAGCCCGAAGCCCTTGCTGAGCAGTTCGCCCAGCGCGGAAGCAACGAAGCCGCCGATCAGCGCGTCGTGCCAGAGCACCCTGCGGTTGGGCACCACGACGTAAAGCGCGGCGAGCGCGAGGCCGCCGAGCACGAACGGCGCCAGGTCGAGAGCGGCTCGCAGTGCGCCGCCCGCCTTCGGCAGCGGCGCGCCGGAGACCGCCAGCACGTACGAAGTGGCGCTGAGGCTGGCGCCGATGGCGAGCGGCCCGAGGGTGAGCAGCGCCCAGTAGACGAGGATGCGGGCGAGGACGCGGCGGCGGGCCTGCACGCCCCAGATGTCGTTCAGCACCCGGTCGACCGTGTGGATCATCAGCAGCGCGGTGACCAGCAGGAACGCCAGGCCGTAAGCGGTCAGGCGGGCGGCGTTGGCGGTGAAGTCGTTGAGATACCGCAGGATGGTCGCCGAGCTCTGCGGCGGCAGCAGCTCCCGCAGCAGCAGTTTCTCCAGCGCGATCCGGTACTCGGCGAACAGCGGGAACGCGGCGAACATCGACAGCGCCACCGCCACCAGCGGCACGATCGACAGCGTGGTGGTGAAGGTCAGGCTGCCGGCCACCTGCGCCAGACGGGCTTCGCGCGCGCGCCGCGCCGCGAAGGCCAGCACCTCGCGCGCGTGCTCGATCCGTGGCCACACCCGCTGCGGCCAGCGCTCCACATGCCGAAGCTCGGCCGTCCATTCGGCCAACCGCTCGCGCGTGCGACTGAGGAAGGTGCTCGACATCGCGTTCCTATAATCGGCCGCTCCGATAGTAGCGAGCCCGCCGTGCCCGCCAGCGCCGACATCCTCGTCCTGTACTACTCGCGCCACGGCGCCACGCGGCGACTCGCCGAACTCGTCGCTCAGGGCATCGACGCCGTGCCCGGCGCCGCCGCCCGCCTGCGCACGGTCCCGCCGGTGGCCCCAAGCACCGAGATCGCCGCGCCGCCCGTGCCGCCGGAAGGCAGCCCCTACGTCGAGCTCGCCGACCTCGAGCAGTGCGCCGGAATGGCGCTCGGCTCGCCGACCCGCTTCGGCAACATGGCCGCGCCGCTGAAGCACTTCATCGACAGCACCGCCGGCCTGTGGCTGGCGGGTACGCTGGCCGGCAAGCCGGCCGCGCTGTTCACGTCGGCCAACTCGATGCACGGCGGCCAGGAGTCCACGCTGCTGTCGATGATGCTGCCGCTCCTGCACCACGGCATGCTGATCGTCGGCCTGCCCTACACCGAGCCGGATCTGAACGAGACGTCGAGCGGCGGCACGCCGTACGGCGCCAGCCACCACGCGCGCCAGTCGCAGCAGCCGGTCACCGCCGAGGAAGGACGGCTGGCCATCGCGCTCGGCAGGCGGCTGGCGTGGGCCGCACTGAAGCTGCGCGGATGAACCCCGAAACGTTATCGCCGGCGCAGCGGGCGGCGTGGCGCGTCGCGGCGGCAAGCTGGGTGGCGCTGATCGGGCTCGCCGTGCTGTGGGAATGGCAACTGGCGCCATTGCGCCCCGGCGGCTCGTGGCTGGTGCTCAAGAGCCTGCCGCTGCTGCTGCCGCTGCGCGGGGTGCTGCGCGGCGATGTGATGACGATGCAGTGGGCGCTGCTGCTCGTGCTGCTGTACATCGCCGAAGGCAGCGTGCGGGCGTTCGACGCGCCGCCGGCCGGCAGGCTGGCGATGATCGAGCTTGCGCTCGGGCTGCTGTTCTTTGCCGCCGCGATCGTCTACCTGCGTCCGTTCAAGAAGGCGGCGCGCGCGAGGACCCCGACATGAACCTCCTGCAGGCCCTCGCCGCGGCCGTCGGCGAAGCGAACGTGCTCACCGGCGACGCGGCTCAGCCCTATCTCACCGACTGGCGCAACCGCTACCGCGGCCGCGCGCAGGCGGTCGTGCGGCCCGGCAGCACGGCCGAGGTCGCCGCGGTCGTGCGCGCCTGCGGTGAGGCGCGCGCACCGATGGTGCCGCAGGGCGGCAACACCGGGCTGGTCGGCGGCGGCACGCCGGATGACTCCGGCAATGCGGTAGTGGTCAGCCTGCAACGGCTGAACCGCGTGCGCTCGATCGACACCGCCAACGACACCATTACCGTCGAGGCCGGCTGCGTGCTCCAGGCGGTGCAGGAAGCGGCGCGGCAGCACCGGCGTCTGTTTCCGCTGAGCCTCGCCGCCGAGGGCAGCGCGACCATCGGCGGCAACCTGGCCACCAACGCCGGCGGCACGCAGGTGCTGCGCTACGGCAATGCGCGCGACCTGGCGCTCGGGCTCGAGGTCGTGCTGGCCGACGGGGAGATTTGGAACGGACTGCGCGGCCTGCGCAAGGACAACACCGGCTACGACCTGAAGCACCTGTTCATCGGCGCCGAGGGCACGCTGGGGATCATCACGGCGGCGACGCTGAAGCTGTATCCGCTGCCGGCGGCGCAGATGACGGCGCTGGCGGCGCTGCCCTCGATCGACGCCGCGACGCGGCTGCTCGAGCGCGCGCGCGCCGCCGCCGGTTCCGCGCTGACCGCCTTCGAGGTGATGGGCCGGATCACGCTGCAGCACGCGGTCGACACCCTGCCGCGGCTGCGCGCGCCGCTCCCACTCACGCAGCCGTGGTTCGCGCTGCTCGAAGTATCCGATGCGGAGAGCGAGGCGCACGCCGCCACCGTGTTCGAGCGCCTGCTCGCTGAGTCGCTGGACGCCGGCGACGTCGTCGACGCCGCGGTGGCGCGCTCGCTGGCCGAGGCGCAGGCGCTCTGGCAGCTGCGCGAGGGCATTCCCGAGGCGCACGCCAGGCGCGGCGGCAACGTCAAGCACGACATCTCGCTGCCGGTGTCGCGCATCGCCGAGTTCGTCGAGGACACCAACGCCGCGCTGCGCCGCCGTTTCTCCTGGATCGAGCCGATCGTCTTCGGCCACCTCGGCGACGGCAACCTGCACTACAACATGGGCACGGTGCCGGGCACGCCGATCGACGTCGCCTTCGCCCATGAGCGCGAGATCAACGACCTGGTCAACGACGCGGTCCACGCGCGCGGCGGTTCGATCAGCGCCGAGCACGGCCTCGGGCAGCTGAAGCGCGAAGCGATCACCCGCTACAAGCCGCCGCCCGAGCTCGAAATGATGCGGCGTATCAAACGCGCGCTCGACCCGCTCGGGCTGATGAATCCCGGCAAGGTAATCTGAACCGCCGCCTGGCGCGACTTGGGCGGCGGGCGCGCACTGGGTAGACTGGCCGTGCCCGGAGACCGATCGATGCATCCGTCGACTGCCCTCGTTGCCTGCGCCGCGCTGCTCGCGGTCGGGCTGGCGCGCGATGCGGCGGCGATCGTCCGCTGCGAGTCCGCCGACGGCAAGGTCACCTATTCGAACGCCGAGTGCCCATCCCGCACGAAGCCTGTGCGTAACGTGGAGCTGGCGCCGCCGGTCGTCGTCCACGAGGGCGCGGCGCCCGGGACAAAGACTGCCGCACCGCGGCAGCCCGCGCGCGTCGAATCCGCCCGCCCCCGGCGCGAAGAGAACCCGGTTCAGCTGGACCAGGAACTGAGCGCGCAACTGGAGGCTCAGCGGCGCGAATGCGAGGCGCGCATCCGCCAGATCCGGCAACTGCAGGAGGACGTCGAGTCTGCAGCCGCGGACGCGCGCGCCTCGGCGGAACTCGTGCTGCGGCGCGCGCAGGACGACTACCGCGCGCTTTGCCCGCGGCAGCGGTGACGCGACATTTCTTCCACCTCGCCGCGCTGCTGGCGCTGGCGGCGCTGCCGGTGGCGGCGCAGGAGGTGCAGCGCTGCGAGGGGGCCGACGGCAAGGTCAGCTACGCGAACGGGTCCTGCCCGCCGGGAACCGCCGCGGCACGTACCCTGCCGCCCGCAGGCGCGCCGAGCGCGGCGGAGCAGAAGGCCGCGCAGCAGCGGGCCCGGCAGGACGTGCGCAACGCCGCCGAACTCGACCGCGAGCGCAAGGCCGAGCAGGCGCGCCTCGCGCGAGAGGAGGAGCAGGCGCAGGCGAAGGCGAACAAGCAGGAGGAACAGTGCCGCCGCCTGCAGATGCGCCTGAAGCAGGAGCAGCAGGAACTCGCCGAGGCCACGCAGAACAAGCGCGCCGAGGCGCAGCGCCGCGTCAAGCGCGCCGAGGAGCTCTACGTCGCCGACTGCGGGCCGGTGAGAAACTGACGGCTCATGCCGCCGGCGAGGCCGCATCAGCCCAGGCGGGTCGCCGCGTCGTGAACGCGCGCGCCGCGGCGTGCAGCACGTGCGCGCCGTGGCGCTCGATGAACGCCGGGTCGCTGAGCAGCCGCCGCCAGCTGCGCGCGCCGTGCTCGCCGTGATACAGGCCCAGCAGGTGACGCAGGACCGCCCGCGGCGGCACACCCGCGGCCGCCTGCCGCTCCAGGTAGGCCGACATTGCCGCCACGACGTGCGCCCGATCGGGCGGCGCTTCCGTGGCGCCGAACAGTTCGCGATCGACCGCGGCCAGCAGGTACGGGTCGTGGTAGGCGGCGCGGCCGAGCATCACGCCATGCAGGCGCTGCAACGGCTCCACCATCTGCGCAAGCCGGGTCAGGCCGCCGTTGAGCACGAACTGCGCACCGGGGAAGTCGCCCGCCAGCCGGTAGACGACGTCGTAGCGCAGCGGCGGCACCTCGCGGTTTTCCTTCGGGCTGAGTCCCCTCAGCCAGGCGTTACGGGCGTGGACGATGAACACCTCGCAACCGGCGTCGTGTAACTGGCCGACGAAGTCGCGCACGAAGCCGTAGTCCTCGCCGCGGTCGATGCCGATGCGGTGCTTGACCGTCACCGGGATCGACACCGCGTCGCGCATCGCCTTCACGCAGTCGGCCACCAGCCGCGGCTCGGCCATCAGGCAGGCGCCGAAGGCGCCGCGCTGCACGCGCTCGGACGGACAGCCGCAGTTCAGGTTGATCTCGTCGTAGCCGCGCTGCTGCCCGAGCCGCGCGCAGTGCGCAAGCTCGTCGCGCTCGGAGCCGCCGATCTGCAATGCCACCGGGTGCTCGGCCGGATCGAAATCGAGATGGCGCGCCGCGTCGCCGTGCAGCAGCGCGCCGGTGGTCACCATCTCCGTATACAGCCGCGCGTGGCGCGAGAGCTGCCGATGGAAGAACCGGCAGTGCCGGTCGGTCCAGTCCATCATCGGCGCGACGCACAAGCGCCAGGGCGAGGGGGTCAAGGGGTTAGACTCGCTGCACAACATCGCGCCCGCAGGCGCCCGCCATCGGCCCGTCCGCCGCAGGGCCCAGCCAGGGAGAATTATGCGACGAGACCATCACGACGACCCGCGCGCGGGCGTTGCGCGCGCGGAGCTGTCGGGGCTGCCGCCGACCGCCCCGGAGCGCGAGCAGCGCGAGATCCGGCCCGCGCAGGCCATGCGCGAGCGGGTCGACTTCCTGCGCGGTTTCATCGCCCACCCCGACCAGGTCGGCTCGGTCATCCCCAGCTCGCACGCGCTCGAGCAGCGTCTCGTGCGCAGCGCGCGGCTGCTGCGGGCGCGCTGCGTGGTCGAACTCGGGCCCGGCACCGGCGGCACGACGCGGGCCTTCCTGCACGCCATGCCGTCGGCGGCGCAGCTGCTGGCGATCGAATTGAGCGAGGACTTCGCCGCCCGCCTGCGCAAGGCGATCCGCGACCCGCGGCTGACGGTCGTGCCGGGCAGCGCGGAGTTCATCGCGCGCTTCCTCGCCGAGCGCGGCCTGCCGGCGCCGGACGCGGTGATCTCGGGCATTCCCTTTTCCACCATGCCGCGCGCGGTCGCCGACCGCATTGCCGGCGAGATCGCGCGCGTGCTGGCGCCGGGCGGCCGCTTCGTCGCCTACCAGGTGCGCGCGCACGTGGCCGATTACGCGACGCCGTACCTCGGCGCACCGCGCAAGGAGTGGGAACTGTTCAACATCCCGCCGGTGCGCGTGTTCACCTGGACGCGCGCCGGCTAGCCTGAGTCAGGCGGCGGCTACTCGATGCCGATCAGCCACTGGATGACCTGCTTGGCGATGAAGCCGAGGATGCCGAAGGCGAGGACGAAGAACAGGATGAAGGTGCCGAAGCGGCCGGCCTTCGAATCGCGCGCCAGCTTGAAGATGATGAACAGCATGAACGCGATGAAGCCGCCCACGCCCCAGGTCATGCCGAATTCGGCGACCTGAGCTTCGGTCAGGCCGAATAGTCCGCCTTCCATCGCAGGTCTCAGGGCCGCGGCGGCAACCGCTCCACGTCGAGCACGTCGCGGTAGGCATGCCAGCTCGCGTGCCCGATCACCGGCACCGCGAACACGAAGCCGATCATCAGCGTGGCCATCGACGCGGCCGTGGCCAGCATGATGATCAGCGCCCATAACGCCATCGGCGCCGGGTTGTCGCCCACCGCGCGCACGCTGGCGAGCAGCGCCGCACGCAGGCTCACGTTGCGGTCGAGCAGCAGCGGCGCCGAGACCACGGTCAGCGCGAACACCACCGCCGCGCCGAGTCCGCCGGCCACCAGCCAGAGGAAGAACAGCCACCGGCTCTGCCCCTGCACCGCGTAGCGCAGGAAACGCAGTGGCGAATCGAGCGGCACGGACACGAACAGCTCGAACAGCGCCGCCGAGACGAGCACCCAGGCCGTGGACGCGACGAACAGCAGCGCGCCGAGCGCCACCAGCGGCCGCGCGCCGCGCCGCCAGGCGTCGATCGCGTGGCCGAGCCGGGGCCTTTCGCCGGCCGCGTTGCGCCGGCTCAGTTCGTACAGGCCCGTGCACAGGATCGGGCCGATCAGCAGGAAGCCGCTGATCGCCCCCGGCATCAGCACTGCCGCGTGCAACGCGAAGGTGACGATCGCCAGGCCGCCGATCGCGATGATCAGGCCGTGCAGCAGGCTCGGCCCGAAGCAGGCGTGCAGGTCGCGCCAGCCCAGGCGCAACCAGGTGAACGGCCGACCGAACGGAATTCCGCGCACCGCCGGCAGTGCGTTGCTGGGAGGGGCGGCGGCACCGGAAGCCATGCGCGCATTATCGCGGAGCGAACCGCGACCGCGATGACGCGATCGAATTGCGCGCCACCTAACGCGGCCAGGGTGGCCCTTTCAACTCGACGGTATTGCCCTCGGGATCGGCGACGTAGATCGACGGCCCCGAGCCTTCGGCGCCGACACGCGACGCCGTTTCACCGGCGAAAACGCCGTGCGCTGCCAGGCGAGCGCGGATCGCCGTCTCGTCGAACGGATCGACGCGCAGGCACAGATGATCGAGGTTGCGCCCCTCGGCGCCGGGCGCCGCGCCTCCGGCACGACCGAGCGGACCATCGACGGGGATCAGGTCGATCAGCGAGCGGCCGGCACGCAGTTGCACGAGGCCGATCTCGTCCTGCTTGCGTTCGACGGCGCAGCCGAGCACGGCGCAGTAGAAGTCGAGCATCGCCCGCAGGTCGCGCACGCGCAGCACCAGGTGGTCGATCTCGCGTATCCGGATCATCGGGGCAGGCTCCGCGCGTGGCCCCGGCATCAGGCCAGCGCCTCGAACTCGGAGAAGATCTGCTGCGCCTCGGGCACGCTGGCGATCGGCACGTAGTCGCAGGCGGCGCCGGACTCGGCCCACAGCGCCTGCACCGCCGGGTTGCTGTGCGGCCGTTCGATCGCCCCGGTCGAAAGCCACTCGAACACCTCGACCACCGTGCCGTCAGCGGCGCGCATCACGTGCGCCGGGCGTTCGCTGATCAGTCCCTCGGCGCGCAGCAGCGGCATGTGCCTGCCGACGGCGGCCAGCAACTGCTTCTCCCGGCCCGGCTTCGGCCGGTAAACCGCGATGACGAATCGGCCCACGTCAGCCTCCGCTGCGCCCGAACAGCCGCGATTCTGCACCCGCGGGCGCCGTGTCGCATCGATGCCGATGCCCGTAGGCGCAGCCGGCCCGGCGCACTGCGGCAGGCAGCTTGCGCAGTACGCCCCGGCGGAGTGCCCGCACCGCAGCGCTGCTGCGCGCGTGTTTGTCGGTAGAGGGATCCGGCCTCGCAAGCGGCGTCGGATGTCTTCGAATCAGGCTTGTTGCAAGCATCGCAGCAGACCTGGAGAAGTCGCACGACTCACTCCGGAAGAAGCTCCGCTTCATTCACACTGGCTGCGGTCGTTCACCGTCGACGCGGCAGCAGCCAGAGTCGAGCCACGGCGGTCGCTCACCTAAGCGACAAGCAGTCAATTGAACCGCTTCAGAAGCCAGACACTCGGTGTGCCTACGCCAGACGCGCGGGCCAATGCGCGCAGACTGCTCGACAAGTCGCCGCGCGTTTCAGTTGCCATCGCGAAGCTGGAGCGCGAGGCGCGTCATCACCGCAGTCAGCGGGAAACGCGGTGTGTGCGCAGCGCGCCGTGTTCTGTCTCCACGATCACAGCTCTTGGCTCAATGCGGACGCCTTTCAGAATTTGCCTCGGCGCCTCGTCACACCTTGTTAGGGGGCGACACGGCCGGTCGTCGTCAAAGGCGGCGAGCGGTCTCAGCGTTCTACGGTCGAACACGTCTACGGCTGGGCTCAGATCCGTCGGATCGGCGTTTCGTCTGGAGACATACACGAGCGCAATGTAGTCGTCAGAACAGAAACCGACCCAGGAGCGAACGTAAGGCGGCTCCAGGATCACATGGCGACCATCCCATTCGCGCAAACCGCTCACGCCGTTGACATCCGTGTCGCCGATGTCGCAGGGCTGTCGCGCGATCTGGGACCTCGATGGTCCCTGAAAAACGGTCGGCGGCCGCGTTTGACCAACGGCTCGCAGAATGGCCGTGTCGTAGCCTTTCTCAAGTCCGGCCCAACTCCCCGTTGAATAAGGGCAGTACTCAGTGACGTCCGATCGCTTTCTCGCCACCAGCGGTTGCTCGTACAAGGTCGCCGCAGCCTTCGTGTCGAGAATTCGGATCGTTGCGCCCTGAGCCGTTCGCCTTGTCTGGAGGACGTATCGGGCCGCCGGAGTGGCGAAACGCAGTTTCACTTGCCTGCCGGGAATGGCGGGTTCCGGAAACGTATGCCAGTGAAATCTGAGGTCCTGCGCATTGGACAGGTGCGGCAGCATGAGATGGGGTGGCCCGGACTTCTTATCCGTCGGATCGCTTTCGATATCCAGCGCCACGGGCTCCTCGGATTCGATAACGGGCTGCGCCGGCCATACGAAGGGAACGCCACAGAACGCCGCGGTGGTGAACGCCGTGCCCGCCGACAGATAGATCTCCCGTTCCTGTTCGTTTGCGTGATTCCGTTGCACGAGGTGCAGCATTCCCAGCCCGAGCGCGCTTGCGGCTAGCCCCGCGACAAGGATCCACGCACCTCGTGAGCTAAGCAGGCAGGAGTGAAGTCCCGACGCAACGGCGGCGACCAGAAGCGACACCATCCACAGTACTGCGCCCCAGCCCCAGCTCACAACCGGGAGGATCATCGCCGTGCCTTCGTCACGAATGACCCCCTGAAAGAAGACGATCGTCACGGCCAGGAGGACCATTGCGCCTGTTGCCATCGGCGCTTCCCTGCGCTGCAAAAGCCGGACGACAACGAAAGCGAAGAAGAGGTTCGCATAGGCGGCCCAGCCGCCTACCGCCCAACCGAACAGCAGCCCTAGAAGCAGGATCTCTATCCCTGTCTCAGCCTGTGTTCGCGACTGCACGACGAAGCCCGGGAGAAAGAGCGAAACCGTCCAGCCCGCAACCGCAAGCCTTGTCAGTAGACGGGCTACTCGGATTGCTCCTTCATCGGGAGAAGGTTCGGCAGGTTGCCGACCGCGGTAAAGGTCAGCGAGCATTGCCGACTCCTCGGCGCCTTCCGCGATGGGATGCCAAGCGGAGGTCTTTTCGCTGAAGACGGCGCCACACTTGCCGCAGGACGGCGCGTCCCACGGCAGTTGAGCGTCGCAGTTCGGGCACTTTGCCATCCGTGCTCCTATCGCGAAGGCGTACCGCCGGTCGCGCCACATGCCAGTCGGGCTGTCGTCGGCCGACTGCGAGACGAACAGACCGCTTCCTGAACCGATGATTGCCCGCATAACAAGCGCGAGCCATTCCAGCGAATGCAGTCCAATTCGGCTCCGCTTGTGTCGGCCTGCATTTGGCGCTGGTCCCTACCTCGGCCGTCCCGTGCGACATCGATGGCGCATCGTCGCGGCAGAAAGTGGCCTCGCATGTCGCCCCCACGAAGACCGGAAGTGTTGCGCGCCGCGCTTTGGGCAATCATTCAGAAAGCTCAAACGCACCTGTCGCATTGTCATTTGAGGACCCGCCTCGTCAAGCAATGCCCGAGACCTTGACAGTGCGATGATCACGATCCCCGAGTCTGGCCGCATCCGGCGTTCGAACGACTGCTTTCCGACGACAGACTCGGACGATCGGTCTTGCGCGTGCCCGGCCCTTCGGGCTCACGGAGTGACCGACCGCTGCGAATCGGTCGCCCGTCGTCAGTCAAGCCACCGAACGCTCCTGGCGGACCACCGGATCTCACGCTCGAGCCACGACGCCGCCGGCTGCCGCCGCGTGATCCCAGCTGTCCGGCGAAGCGCACCCGTCATTCAGCATTTCGAAACGGTTCCGTCGCGCCGCACTCGGGAATAATCCGCCGCAGCGAAACCTCCGGAGCCCCCATGGCCGGGCCGCAGTACGGACTGAAAGCCTTCGTGCATCGCGCCCTCGCCCTGCGCCTGCTGATCGGCTGCGTCGGCATCGCCGGGCTGTTCGGCGCCGGCGCCTATCTGACGCGCTTCGACATCATCGGCGAGGACGCCGTCACGCACGCGATCAACGGCGTCGAACGGCTCCGGGCGCGCGTGCGGGTCCTGGTCGAGGAACCAGCCAGCACGACCGCCGCCGCCGTCCAGCGCGCCCTCGACGACGGGCCCGACCATCGCGTGGAGTCCCGCCATGGCCGGTTCGTGTTCGTCCGCTTCTACGCGGCGGACGGCACGATCTTCGCGCAGCACGCCGGCGCCGGCGGGCCGGCGCCGGCCCAGCTGGAGGCCTTCCTGAAGCAGTCGCCATTGCGCTTTCCGGCCGCTGACGAGCCATTGCGGGCAACCGTCGACATCGGCGGGCGGCCGCTCATCGACGTGGTACTCGCAATCCCCGACCGCCGCGGCTCGCTCGTCGCCTACGGCGAGGGCCTGTTTGCGCTCTCCGCCGCCGCCATCGCCGGCGCGCGGCAGGCGGCGCTGAAGACCGCCGGGTACGTCGTTTTCATCGTGCTGGCGACGAGCCTGCTCCTGTACCCGGTCATCCTCACGCTGACGCGCCGGCTGGCCGGCTTCTCGGAGCGCCTGCTCGCCGCCAATCTCGAAACCGTCCAGGCTCTCGGCAGCGCCATCGCTCGGCGCGACAGCGACACGGACGCGCACAACTTCCGCGTCACCCTCTACACCGCCCACCTCGCCGAGGCGGCCGGCCTCGGCGCCGGGCAGATCCGCGCCCTGCTCAAGGGGGCGTTCCTGCACGACGTCGGCAAGATCGGCGTCCGCGATCGGATCCTGCACAAGCCCGGCAAGCTCGACGCCGACGAGTTCGCGATCATGAAGACCCACGTCGATCACGGGCTGGAGATCACGCGGCGTTCCGACTGGCTGGCCGACGCCGCCGACGTCATCGGCGCGCATCACGAGAACTCGACGGCAGCGGTTACCCGAATCGGCTGCAGGGCGAGGAGATCCCGGTGGCGGCGCGCATCTTCGCGATTGCCGACGTCTTCGACGCGCTCACCTCGCGCCGACCGTACAAGGAGCCGTTCTCTTTCGAGGAGGCCATGCAGATCCTCGATCAGAGCCGAGGCACGCACTTCGATCCCGCCCTGCTCGACCTGTTCGCCGGTCTGGCCGGGGATCTGCACGCGCGCTATGGCGGACGCGAGGATGCCGGCCTGCGCGGGGATCTGAGCCAGTTCGTGCAGCGCTATTTCACGGCCGGGCTGGACACGCTGGTGTACTGAGGCTGCCGGCGCCGCTCGAACGCTCGCGCACGGGCCCGTTCCTCAGGACGGCAGGAAATCGACCGGCCAGGTGACGGTCATCACCTCGACATCCTTGGCGCCGAAGTCGAACTGTCGGATGCGCGCCAGCAGCTTGCCCTCCAGTTCCGCCGCCTTCAGTTCGCTCGACAGCAGGCGCAGGTCGGTGATCGCCCCGCTCGGCGCGATCTTCAGCTCGAGGACGATCTTGCCCTGCAGCGTCGGCTCC
>Ga0209254_10003061_pt1 | contig 15275 bp, 13 predicted proteins | sample FrelakmetDIP11DI_FD_187148 | JGI IMG/M metagenome (GOLD analysis project Ga0209254, IMG submission 187148) | Freshwater lake sediment microbial communities from the University of Notre Dame, USA, for methane emissions studies - DIP11 DI (SPAdes)... | ecosystem: Environmental > Aquatic >...
GTATGTGCCGCCTCTGTCATAGACGACCCGGACCAGATGGCCGTTTTCGAAATACGCCATTGCCTGTCCGCTGAGGCTGAACAGAAACAAAGCTGCTATGATAAGCATCATTATTTTCTTCATTGTTTTTCCCTCTTGCGTTTGTAGAATAAATTCTTGCCTCCAGACAACCGGTGTAACAAGCTAAGGTGCAAGCCTATCCCGGTTACCCGTGATTTGGTTTTTCTGAAGGCGGCATGGCAGCTTGCGCCGCTATCCCCACAATGCGCCCGCGCATCTCTTGTTCTTTCTCGCTTCCCTTCTCCCCTCCTTTTAGTTATGTGGATTTCCCAAGCCCGTCGTCCTCTTCATTCAATTGTCTTGTCCGAGTACCATACGTCCCTTAAATGTTACTTCCTGTGAGGCATGGTATGGGTCTTTACATCATCAAAGCGCCACTTATTTCTTAATTATTTCTTCAAATTTCTCTATCTTCGCGACAGTACCGTTAATGAAATTAATCCTTATATACCCTGTGAATTTCTTGTCCATGAGGGCCTTAAGCATTGCTTTGACATTGATGAGCTTGCCATCAACCGGCATTATTTTCTTTTCGCGCATATTTTGGATTAAAGCTACCTTAACTATACTGGTTAAAATGTTACAGCTTTATGAAAATGGGATGAAAAATATGTTAATTCTTGGAGACCGGTCTTTTTTTCGATGCTTACAAAACTTTCAGCACGTTTTGGCAATAGAATTCCGACCCGCAAGTCCTTCTTAAGAAGGTCGAAATTCATTTGTTTATTGCAATGATTGCCGGAGAAATGTAACCAAAATGTAACATTATCGTCATAACTGTTTAATATATATCTTTTATAATGTTTATATGGACTATGTAAAAGAAAATGTCAGCGTACTAATCAAACATAATGATAGAGAGAAAAAGGGGAGGTAACGCATGAGCTATTATATGCATAGTGTTCCGGGAAGGTTGCGGGTTAAAACACCGCTGATCAAGCACAATGCCAAATTATCAGCACATGTCGAAAAATTCCTTTGGCAGATAAATGGAGTAGAGTCCCTTGCCACGAATCCATGTACGGGAAGCATTATCATCACCTATGATCAGAAAAAAATTACCTCTCAGATGCTTCTTGACACACTCAAGACGAGAGGGATTTTTGATCCTGCAAAAGCGGTAACCAATGATCAGTACATTCACTCTTCTGCTTCCAGGGCAACTGAAATTTTCTACAAAGCCGTTGCAGGCGCCTTTGTAGAAAGCGCGCTCGAAGGCTCTGCACTCTCTCTCCTAGCCGTGTTCATTTAACGGGTTCGCGGTTTCGCTGCATGTCATATGCGGTCCTGCCTTGAATTATCAACTATAGTCCTCTATAAAACTCCGGCTGCATCATAATGGTAGCTGCGGGCTTCAGCCTGCGAATATTCTGGTTTGCGGCAACAATATATTGAATCATGTAATGAAAGCATCTAACACCGATTCAGGACGAACCCCAGAAACTTCTCCTTCGGAACCAATTGCAACGCCTTCTTAACATCATCCATCGGGGTTTTGCCGGCCTGAACTACGACAATCACCTGATCCACGAGGGGGATAAAAGTAAGGGCATCTGCTCCGGCAAGAAGCGGTGGGACATCAAAAAGAATATACCGTTCAGAATAGCGTCCCTTCATCTCTGATACGAGGTCTTTCATCCGTGGCGAGCCGAGAATCTCGGCGCTTTCCTGGAAAGAACGCCCTCCGGACATGAGTGTTATTTTCTCGATACCCGGCCAGGCTATTAATTCGGGAAGGGGCGCGCCGTCCGCAAGAAAATCTATCAATCCCTTGTCACTGGCATAGCCCAGATATTTGTGGATACTCTGCTTTTTCAGGTCGCCATCAACCAGCAGCACCGTATGCTGGAATTCCCGGGCGATGCTGAAGGCAAGATTGATGGCAACAAGGGTTTTGCCCTCGCCGGGTAAAGCACTGGTTACCATGATAGTATTGCTTTTGGAGTCAAGCGTTCGCTGTAAAATCTGGGTCCGCAGAACCCTGTAAACCTCTGTTTCCGGAATATTGTCCAGATAAGCCACGCACCTGTTCCGTGCGATACATTCCGGACCCAGATGAACAGGCCGGGATTGAGAATAAACCGGCGATATCCACCCGGCTTTTTCATTATCTTTTTCTACATACATATCGTTTGCCTTGCGTGTCATAGAAAGCTCCCTTTTGAAACGACTTATTGTTTATCAGATCAGCCGTCTGGCAATGCGTGCCCATAAGACATCCATATCTATCACAAAAAAATGAATAACGAGAACAATAATCACCATGCAAACAGCTGCTGTCCCAACAATTGCTATGAGGCGCTTCCTCCTGAGTTGCTCATCCTCTTTTGTGATAAGCTCCGGTATCTCGGCAAGGACAGGGAAAGGAAAGGCCTTTGTCAGGTCTTCGGCCCGGCGGGCAGAGTTATCACTCGCTTCCTTAAGCGCTACCGTTCCGATGCCGGTGCCAAGACCGAGAATAAGACCGAGCAGCAGAATAACTGGTCGATTAGGCCTGATTGGTTTCTCCGGAAGCCTTGGCGGTTCTATCAAGGTAAACCGTTCCCCCATCTGTTCCTTTTCAAGCCCATGAGCTACCTTGGCATCCATGAATTTCTTCATGAGATCGTCATATTTTGCCTGGGTATTGTTTCTTTCCACCATCAGATTCTTGTATCCTTCGTCCACTTTGGGATACTGTTGCAGCCTTTGCCGGTAAAGATTTCGCTTCTCATCAAGCGCCTTGATTTGTTGCTCGTACGACTTGATCTCTGACTGGATACTGGCTAACTCTGAAGAAAGCCCAATGTAAGCAGGGTTGTCCGGTTTTTCCGGAGTCTCCTGTTGTCCTCCCATAGCTTGAAGTTTCTTTTCAAGCTCGGCGATCTCCGCCCTTACCTTTATTACATCGGGATATTCATCGGAATAGCGTGCTCTGAGGCCGACCAGGGCAACCCTTAGCTGCCGTAACTGGTCTTTATCCTGATTTAATACATCAGGCGCCATGGTCGCCAACTGGGTCTTCAGATAGCTTTCTTTCTCCCGAAGCGAGCGGAACTGATCCTTCAACTGGTCATAATTCCTCTCGCTCCAGTCCAGCGTCTGAAGGTTGAAGTGAAGAAGTTCAGGTAGCGCATAAGCGTTTTTTTCCTTATATACAGAGATCTTCCTCTCTAATGCCTCCAGATCCACCTGGACGGATTTCATTTCGTCTTCAAGGAATTTTGTGGCGGCTGAAGACTGCTGCCCGGTTACCTTAATGTTCTCTTCCAGGTACAGAGAGGCAAGAACATTGGCGATCTGTTGAACCACCAGAGGACTTTTTCCCTCATAAGATACGGCAAACGCGATGGTCGCCTCGGTTGGCTGGCCTGTTCGGCGATTGACCACATCTGCCGTAATGGTTTTGAACTGGATATCCTTTGTCCGCATATCATCAATGATCTCCTCGTTCGTCAACCCCTTGCGCTTTTCTGCGTAAAGGTCGAACTGCTTGATGATATCAAGGAGGCGCGAAGAGCTCATAATCCGCTGGTTGATAGCCTGCAACCGCTGTTCCGCATAGCTCGTCACAGTCGCCATAACATATTCCCGTGGGATCTCCTGCTCTTCGATAAGGATTGTGGCCGTTGAACGATAAACGGGTTCCAAAAGCAGAACGACCAAGACTGAGCAGAGGAACACGGCAAGTGACGACACTATAAACCCCATTCGTCGTCTCTTCACTATGGTGATAAAATCTTCGATTCTTATTTTTTTGTATTGTTCCATGTCGGATCCTTTCAGTTCTTTGTCTTTCTTGCTACTCAAACAAGGGATGCTGAACACGCAAAGCAATAGCGACAATATGTGCCTCTGCCGATGTATTCGATTCCGGATACTCAACCATGTTATATGAGTAATATGCCTCGGATGATATATTCTTTGAGAATTCGTAGCAGATTCTCGGTTTGACGCGAAAGGTCTCCTGGTCGATGGTCTCTGCAGAAAACTCCGACCGATCAGACTTGTATTGGGAATACCCTGCCGAAAAAAAGACTGTCAACCCGTGCGTAAACTGATGCCGGGCCGAGAGCGTGAGAGCGTTCCGTTCTGCTGCACCATTGAGCCCCTGCGTTGGTTTAATATCCCTGGAATAGGTGATAATGCCGTTACTGCGTTCCCCCGCATACTGCAGCGACGCTGTACCTACCCACCCCCAGTCATCATTATCCACCGTTCTCTGAACCGACTGGAAATGAGGCGGGATATCGAGGTCACCGGGCACAAAGACTTGTTGCGTCATCTGACTTTCCGACCATGTGCGTCGGATACCGCTGTCGATGAGTATGCTCCACATTTCATTAAATTCATTCGAAAACCCAATGGTTCCCGTGATATTGTCGATCCTGAAATCAGGGCCATGATCATAGAGATACCCCATATTCATTCTTCCTTTTACCGCTGGTAAATATTTGCCGAAATCATATATAAGCCCTGCATTCACTTCATGAGATGTATCTTCACCAGAGTTTGTATTTTCATAATAGCCCCTGTTATATGCATAGCTGAGCATGCCCGCTGTATTCTCGTTAAGCTGATAATCGGCATTCAAAGAAGAAAAGATTTGGTTCCATGGTTTAGGTTGCAGAACAATGCCGGTTGTCTCTATGTCCAGGTTAGGATTTGATTTCCTCATAAACCCTGCTTCAGTCGAAATATTGAGACGGGGCGTGGCCAGATAACGAAATTTTCCTTTATACAGCTGATCGGTTGCACTGAATTCGTTGTTCTTCGCATATTCAAGCTGATCCAGCCGAAGCAGCAGGTCTGTATGAAACCGGTCAGTCCGGTTCACCAATTCTATACCCCCGGAAAGGGTCGTAATATAATCCGTCTTGACAGTATCAGTCGAGAGCAAGACGTTATCGTTATATTCCTCCTTAAGGGAGACAGATGGAATAAGTCGAAACTCGTTCCCCCATAGCAATGATGGGGAAAGAAGAATAAACAGAATAAATATGAAGCAGCTTTTGTGTTCCATCAGGGGATGACGACGACATCGCCTCTTCTGAGATAGATATTCTGTTCCAGGCGTTTCCCCGAGATAACCTCATCGTACTCGAATGGGTACACTGTGGTGTCACTGGTTCCGTGACGTAAAATCCTGATCTTATTCCTGTTCGCGAAAATGTTTAGCCCTCCTGCCGTAGCCAGTGCCTGAAGTACGTTCGTATCAACGTTCAGTACGAAACGGCCCGGATTATTCACCTTGCCTATCACATACACAATCAGGCTGTTTATCTGTTTCAGATCTAAAAATAAGGTTACCTCAGGCACGTACCGATTCAGTCTTTTTTCCATTTCCGATTTCAGCTGCGGCATGGTCTTTCCGGCTGCACGGATGTCTCCAACAAGAGGGAATGAGATAAATCCATCCGGTCGGACAACGCATGCCCTGGTTAACGCCTCATCCTTCCATACCGAAATATCCAGCACATCTCCGGGTCCGATGAGGTAACCCTCCTCATCGGGCGCTGTGGCAGGCAACGGAGATGAAGGAGACACAGCCTCCTCAGGCATCGATGAAGTCTTTGCAGGAGGTGGAGCATCATTGCTCCCGGCCCACGACAGGTCCGAAGAGGAAAATCCAATCACCACAGCCATTATAAGTACTATTATATTTCGAAGCATTGTTTGTTCACTCCTCACGTAAATTATTCACTTCCCTCTTGCCCAGGAGCCATCTGTCCTCACTTGATTCGCGCCATTGCTTTGTCTGCCTCGGCCTTCCCGGAAAAATTGACTTTGGAACTCAGGGCAATCCGAAGATGCTCCTTCGCTTTCGTGACATTACCGGTCTTATGAAAGGCCATGCCCAGATGATAATTGAAAACCGGATTGTCAGGCGCCTTCACCTGTGCCTTTGTCAGCCAATCCAGCGCCTGCTTCACGTCACCCTTTCGATAGTGAACCCAGCCTATGGTATCGAGGATATTCGCATTATCGGGATTGAGAGATTTTGCTTTTTCTGCAAGGGCCAAAGCCCGGTCAAGGTCATTCTTGCCTTGACCGTATTCACTGAGAAGGGTCGCGAGATCATTCGAAGTCACCCATACATCCGGTTGAATGCGAACCGCATAGTCCAATTCCCTTATGGCCTTCTCCCATTGTTGCTGAGCAATATATAAGGCGCCCAGCCTGATATATGCCATCGGATGCTTGGGAGCCCGCCTCTTGATTTTGGAATACTCTGCCTCCGCCTGCCTGAAACCACCCGTGCTCAGCATGAGATCCCCCAAGTCAGCCCGGGCTTCCAGGTCGTCAGGATTCTTATCCAGTATGCTTCGATAGGAGGACTCCGCTTTCGCGTAATCTTTTTTCATCATGTGCAGACGTGCTATGGCCCGGATAAGGTCCCTGGAATCAGGCTGCATCTTCAGGGCTTTTTGGAGTAAATCAAAGGCAAGATTCATCTCATTATTGATGGCGTGGGCTTCAGAAAGGCCGATGTAGCCTGGAATAAATTCCGGTTTTTCGTTTACCACCGTCCTGAATGAGGAAATAGCCTGCACGCCGTCTTTCTTACCGAGGTATATGGTCCCGGCAAGGTAATTGGCGCCGATGTTCTTCGGGCTTTCTTTGAGTACCTCATCAACATACTTTTTGGCCTTTTCGATTTCCTGCTTTGCAAGATAGAATCGCGCCAGAGAAATTTTTGTCTGAATAATATCCGGATTCGCAGGGTTCTTTTCCAAACCCAGACATTCCAGGAGCACGGAGACGGATTGATCAGGACGGCCCTGACTCAGGTAGAAGGCACTCAGGGCGAAGCGCAGAGAAAAGCTTCTGCCATTTTTTTGTATCCCTTCCTTCAGCAGTTGCTCGCTGATGCCGGGTTTGTTTCTCGCATTGTAGAAGTCGGCAGCCTGTATCCATCTCTCTTCCTTTTTTGGATTGGCCGCCATAAATACGTTCAGCGTGTCAACTGCCTGCTGCTCCTTGCCCGATTTCCAGTAAATCCCCGCCAACGCCAGTCGATGCTTCCCGATATCAGGTTCTATCTCAATGACCTTTAGCATGAGGTTCTCCGCCCGCTCTGGCTGTTTTCCTATCAGATAAAAGTCGGCAAGGGCAAGGTAAAGAGCTGCAGCTTTGTTATTGGACTGGATGCCTTCAAGGAGGATTTTCTCGACATTCCTCGCCTCACCCTTTTGCGCATACAATGAAGACAAAAGCAGGTAGCCTTCAGGTTTGCGGAGATCGCGCCCTATAACAGATTCCAGAAAGCGCTGCGCGCCGTCGGTGTCCTTCTTCTTCAATAGTACGGACGTTTTAAGAAGAAGGGCATCCTCATGCCCGGCCTGTTCTTTTAAGACGAGGTCCGCCTTTTCCATGGCCTCTTTCATTTCCCCTGCCGCTAACAGAAACTTTCCCAAATGGATCTGTGCATCCCAATGTTGAGGGTCGAGTTCCACTACTTTGGAAAATTTCTTGTAGGCGCCTGCAGGGTCTCCTGTTTTCAATGCAATCACTCCGAGCATATAGTGGGAATCGGTGTATTTAGGATCGATCTGGATAGCGTTTTTGAACTCCAGTTTCGCTTTTACATAATCACCTTTTTCATACAATGCCTTGCCTTTATTGTAAAACTTAGCCTTCTTTTCCTCCGGACCGCTGCAGGCAGCGAGAATCACTGCGGTCATCAGGATCACAATTTTAATCAACAGTTTCATCTTCATAAATATCGGATTCCCTCTGCATTTGATATATTTGTGACTTTAAAAAGACCCTGCCACATTCGGGGACTACGCTGCAACTCGTTGGTAGACTATATGAAGTATAATGTGATTGTGTTACAGCAAAGTGACAATTATGTGAAAATTACATGAAAGCAATGGATCGATGAGTTTCAGAATCCCGCGTAACTCCGAATTCCAAGCAGTGCCAACAGGAGAAGAGTATACGTCGTGAAGACATCCAGCTTCCCACGGAGTTCTGTGAGCAGAACTTCAAAACTAAACAAAAGGACGATAATCTCTGCTGCCAGAAGGCCAACGCGATAGCTCTGGATCGACGGGTCCGGCAAATTGGGAACGACCAGAGCGATAAAAATAATCAGGAAATCCATTGTTGTTATCCGGAACCCTCCTCTTTCTCTGGAATACTTCACCGTGATGAGAATAGCAAATGCGCTGAGACCGAAAAGGGCGTGGTACATCGTGAACAGTCTTGTGCCGATCCAGGATGCCCGTTCCTGCCAGACAAGGGAAAGCACCAAAGGCACAGTCATGTAGAGTACGACCCGAAGGCAGAACCCAATCTGATTTTTTGCAACCATCCTGACTGCCAGGGTAACGATGCCGAGACAAAGGGCAACGACAGACACATAGCCAGACACATGTGCCGGGAAAAAACACGAAAGCAACAGAAGGAGAGGAACGAGTATCTTCGATAGGGCGAAGGATATCCTGAATGCCCAGTTGTCATCCCGGATCTTCCTTAATCTCCCCTTAATGCCATAATCGATCAGCGGGTTTCGTTTAAACTGAAACCCGGTTCTGTCCGCAACGACAAATGCGCCTATAATAGCGGCAGTAAAGACCGCATAAAACGCCAGAAGCACCCAATCGGAATAATACTTGAAGAAAATGGCGGTAACGATCATTATCGCCTGGATCACATAGATCGCAAATACTGATTCAGCATGGGACAATCCGAGACGCATAAGGCGGTGGTGAAAATGGTTTTTATCCGCAGAAAAGAGCGGGCGACCCTCTCTGACACGCTCCACCATAACGTTCAGGGTATCGAGGACGGGAAACCCGAGGATAATCAGCGGTAAAATGGGACTTAAGGGAACATTTTCCTGAGTAATTTTGATCGCAAGCACCACAGCCGAGAAACCCAGGAACTGACTTCCCGTATCGCCCATAAAGAGGCTGGCCGGATGGGTATTATAGCGAAGAAAACCGAATATCGCCCCTGCAAGCGACAGTGACAGAAAGAGGACCACATGACTATCCACCAGATAGGCGAAATATCCTATGCAGCAAAAAACGAGGAGGGAAATGCCTCCTGCAAGACCATCCAGACCATCGGCCAGATTTATCGCGTTGGTGACGCCGACGATTGCAATAACGGTCAGAGAGAGCGCAAACCACTCCGGCAGATGCACTGCCCCCGGCAACAAATTCCCAAGGGAATCGATCCTGACGCCTCCAAAGAAAACGGTGACCACTGATGCAAACACTTGCCCCAGAAATTTCGCCTTATGTCCAAGTCCTTTTATGTCGTCGATCAATCCGAAAGCTACAATCGTTCCCGCTCCAATAAAATAGGCTTTTACAAAATCATCAGACACAGCCCAGAGTATGACCGGAATAAACGCTCCGGCGGCCATCGCTAAACCGCCGATTCTGGGCACGGGTCTGGAATGTACCTTTCGCGTATTCGGTACGTCGACCAATTGGAACCTGTCGGCAAGTCTCATCATGACGGGGATGAGACTTACCGTGATGAATACCGAAATAAGGATTGTTGAGAAATAAAGCATGATCGTTGAGGTCTATCCCTGTCTTTAAACAGGGTTTGGCTTTAGGAATTGAAGAAGGATGGGCATCATTTCTCTGACAAATTGATCCATGCGCTTTTCAGCGTCTTCAATGGTTTCGCCCTCGTAAATCTGGCTGATCGGCCGGATGAATACATCGTATGTGTTGTCCCGCATAATTGCATGGAGACTCAGATGATATCGGTTTATGTTGACATTATGAGAAACCCTGCTCTTCGTCTGAAACCAGAAGTAGACCAATTGTCTGTATCCCGTTTTTTCGATTACCATTTCGCTCACCGGTATGTTTCCAAAATGCGGGACACCGGAAATGCGATGCTTCCTCGTTTGAAGAACATTCCAGCCCGATGAAGGGATACAGACATTGGGGCTATGGAAAAAATTCTCACTTTCGAGAAAGGGCGAACCACGATACCCGACATACAATGAAACTGCGTTCTTCTCTCCATCGCTATATACCGCGGTGAAGACATCTTCTGCGCCTGATTTTTCAATGATATCACTGGAGATACGCTCTGTGCTTTGCGCCTTCCAGTCGCCTATAGCCAGCGGAAATTGTGCAAGGCCGTCCCTCAGGCCCATCGGGGACAGATGAGAGGTAGAAATGCTCAGTATACCGACCAAAGTCAGCAGCAGCGACGACGCGATAAGGGGAATGGTACTATGCCCTGCCCGTGAAGCACCTGGCTTCTGCTCCGAAGTTATGCTGGCCGAACTATTGAATGAGTTGACCTTAAAAAACTTTTTCATCAGGGAATGAAAGACAAAGAGCAGAGCGAACGCAAAAATGAAGATAAGCCAGCCCGAAAATGAATGAAAAAAACCCATGGCTGCATCCTGTCCATACGCCTGTATAAGGATTCCGGTCATACCGATCCTGAAGCCGTTTGTAATAATGGCGATCGGAATTGTCATTATTGCAAGCACGATCTTTTTCCATCTGACCTTCTCAAAAAAATGGGCGAAGATGATCCCCAGCGCGAATAACGGCAATATATAACGCAACCCGCTGCAGGCATCAACCACCTGGAGTTCCATAACGCCAAGGTCGATGATATTCCCTTCGACAAAAACCGGGATGCCGGAGATGCGAAGAATGATTTCGCCCAGTTTTGTAGAAATGGCTTTCAGGGGCAACCCAATCCATGTTTGCACAATTGTTGGCAGCGGTATCATGAAAAATAAAAATGACAGAGGGAACGCAAAAATCCTGAAAAAGCTGCTGCCAAAACAAAACAGGGTAAGCGATAATACAACAAATGGCATTGCGGGGCGGACGGCTGAGGGGCTTGAACCCATTATCCCATACGCGCTGATCAGCAGAAAAAGAATGAACGGCAGACCACCCAGCCAATTCGTATCTATCTGCACTTCAGCTATGTCCTTTCTTCTTTCCCAGATTACATACGCGGAGATAAACGGGATGAGAAACACATAGGAATAGTTATCATCACTTGTCCAGACGTGAACCAATCCGGTCACGGTAGACCAATAACAGAGCAAAAAGGCAATAAGGAGTATCCCGCTGAACAGGATTCGTTTTCTATTCATCATTTTATATTCATCCTTTTTTGCATGGCGGATCTTATGCGTTGCGGCATAATCAGCAATTATAAATATTCTTCCATTACATCCTGCTTGCTGAAGCTTTTGATAACTTTTGCCGGCACCCCAACGGCGACTGAATAGGCCGGTACGGGTTCGGTGACCACAGACCCGGCCCCAATTATTGAGCATTCACCGATTTCAACACCGGGCAGAATGATCGATTGCGCACCTACATAGCAGCCTTTTCTAAAAATGACCCCCTGTTTCTTCGGCGCATTATTCTTGTTGAGCACCTTTTCCAAATGGATCGGATTAAAGCTGTGTCCTATAATAAATGTACGGGCAACAATGGTCACAGAGTCTTCAATCGTGATAATTTCAGGATACGTACTATCTATGAAAACATCTATTCCGATAAACACATTTTTACCGATTCTGACGCCCCGAAATCGATGGAGTGCAGCGCGCCATCCCGGATACATCGGCAGAGATCTGGCGATAAAATGCAGTAGCTTCTTGAATACCGAATAGTATGCTCTCAATCCTTTGAATTCCTTTTCAAGGGGAATTTGACCCATGCGATTTCTTAGTTTCGAATTATTCATTTGTTTCTTCCTCCAAATAAAATACGAAAGTAGAGGCTTTCAAATTTATCTGTTGTTATGTCCCAATTGAATTTGTTCAATGCTGTCCTTTTCGCCTGATACCCTATGGCAGAAAGGGAGTCAGCGGATGATGATATTATTTTTTTCATACCATCGAGAAATGCCTGCTTGCTTTGACTCGCAAAAAGAAACCCATTAACACCATCCTCGATGATTTCCTTGTGTGCCGGTATGTCTGAGGCAAAGCAACACCGGCCATAGGCTGCAGCCTCTAACACTGTAATCGGCAGGCCCTCATATTGCGAAGGGGCCATCATACAGATGCAATTACTCAGAAGTTCAGCTTTCTCATCGCCGATTACCGGTCCCGTAAGAATGATCTGCGAATTCCCTGAAGCTCTCTTGATAATACTGTCATAGTAAACCCTGGTCGACGAATCCTGCGGGCCGCCGGCAATAACAATTTTGATGTCTGATCCTGTTATAGTCTTGAAATCGAGGAGCCAGTCAGCACGCTTTATTGGATCGATACGGCCAAGAAACAGCACATAGTCCTGGCCCTTCAATCCATATTTGTCGCTAATAATCTGCGCCGGCCTGCTGGTGACTTCATCAAAGCCGCTCGGCATGACGTCTGCAAAAAAACGGAACATCTTATAAATCCTGGCCCTCAAATGGTCTGCTACGGTAGTGACTCCATCTGCGTTTTTTATGCCCGTTTCATAGGCTCTTCTAAGAATAACGCGGGCAAGTGAGCTGTATTTAGGGTTGTCCCAGCCGGATTCTACGCCATGTGCGGTAACGACGCTTTTCTTCCCGAAAAATTTCAAAATAGGAATGAAATAATAGGAAGCGTATCCGTGGCAATGCACGATGTCATACTTAGCCGGCAGTATGCGTACAAGAGAGCAAAAAGCGTTCGTGAGAGCGTCAGTCGGCTGGAAATGCAGCGTCGGCATCGCATGGACTTTCATTCCGAGATAATCGCCTCGCCCTGATCCCGGACAGTACCATTTCGAGCCGTAGACCGTGACCTCGTGCCCTCGCTGGGCAAGGCGCTTTCCAATCTCCTCAACATATTTTTCCATTCCTCCCCATTTTGCGGGGATACCTTTCAACCCGATAAATGCAATCTTAAGTTTTTTCATTATTCAGACAAATCCATTGTGATGAAGCTACCGGAAGGCATTGTCAGGCGTCCCCGGGAGCACTCCGGGGCCTTCAGCTTTGTGTGGCATTCATGTCTATCCTTGAAAAACCTGACATGAATCCATTTAGGACGGGGCAGGACAAATTTTGATTGTACTTTATATGCCATCAAAGCGCTGAGCGCGGCAAGGTTTTTGAGAACAGTTAGGCTCGTGGGCCGCACCATCCTGCTGCCGCAGGTCATGCAAGGCTCTTCCTGATCGTAGGTTCCATGGGGATTACCCGCCCAATCCATAAACATCGTTGATAGGGCATTTGTAGAAGCGCGATTGATACCGACAAAAGAAGTTTTGTCCCATATGAGTGGTTCTGAAAACAATCCCCTGAGCACTGCTTCATCGAAAACATTGATATGCCCCCATGGCGGGTTTACCTGGCCGCAGGCATGGCAAGTGGTTCGTCCTATCCGATTGTCCTGCCGATATGGTACTCCAATGACAACGCAACGTTTACTGACACGGACAATCTCTGTACATGCTGCGGATAAAAAAGCAGGAGGTATGTGCTCCAATACCTCGGCGCACAATACGACGTCGAAGGCGTTGTCGTCAAAATCAAGAGCGCAAAGGTTACCTTTCACACATTTGATAGCGGGATGCTCAACCCGTGGCCGATCAAGATCCAAGGCGGTTACCTCCGAGAATCGCTCTGCAAGTAGCAGTGAAATAAATCCGTCTCTAGCGCCTATGTCAAGTACCGTGCCGCCATTCGAGGGGATCATAGCAAGCAAATCCGCTATACGAGCTTTTTCTTTCTCCCCTGCCCTGTACTGCGTTAAGTCCATGGTCTTCTTGCTTTCAACGGTCCGGGATTCATTCTTAGCATCGTCTGAAGAAGCTCTGAGAAATAAGATTTGACACCTGCACGAGTTAAAAGGGTTTTCCACATCACAGTTTCACTGTATAGTAATGCTTTCTCGCTCTGGTCTTTATTGTTCGCAGCCGTTTTAGCACACATTGCGGAGTGCAATAGATCATCATATATTTGGCATAGTGGATCCTGTCTGCAATGGTTGGCTCGAACAGCTTGCGTCCCTTATGGATCGCCCATAAGGTATAGGCAATCTGTTTTCTCTTTTTGGAAACGGTGATACTGCCGACAGGATTCCTCTTCATCAGCAATTTTTCCTGAAGATTATGCCCCTTGTATTGTTTCAGCATCCTGTACCAAAGCTCATAATCCTGAGCATACCTGAACCTTTCATTATACAACCCGACAGTTTCCAGGGCCTCTCCGCGCATCATTACAGCCCCGTGGTTAAAGGGATTCATCCTCATGATCTTTCTTCTTATATCATCATCGGTCTCAGGCAGTATGATTTCACCTCGTTTCCCGCCATCTTCATCAATCTCGTAATAGTTGGAACCGACAACACCTGTATCCCGGCTGTTCAGCAGAAATTCATGCTGCTTCGCCAGTCTGTCCGGCAACGAAAGGTCATCGGCGTCCATTCGCGCGATAAATTGTCCTCTTGCCTTTCTGAGTGCTTTATTGAGTGATTTGGTCAGGCCGATGTTCTTTGTATTATGGATTAAGACAAATCGGGCATCTGACTCGTATTCTCCGAGTATTGCAACAGTATCGTCTGTCGAGCCGTCATTGACAATAATGAATTCATAATCACTGAATGTCTGCCGCAATATGCTTTCGAGACAGCCCTTCAAATACCGTTGTCCGTTGTACACGCTCATTATAATGCTGATGGATGGAGATGAAAGCATTCTGACGTCTATAAATCCAATCTGTCCTTGCTTATGCGCTGTTGCGCTGCCGGATAGACAACGGCGGCGGCAGAAGCTGTCATGCGCTTTTCCCGCCGTTTGAGACTTCCTGAATTATGCTCAGTTCTTTTGCCAACACAACACGGAAGCTGAAATGTTTCCGCGCAAATGCCGCCGCCTCATTTTCCAGCCGTTTCCTGAGCGTCTCGTCGCAAAAGAGCAAATGCAATAATGAGAAGAGTGCGTCCTTATCCCCGGGGGCAAAGAGCAGGCCATTCTTCATGTGTTCAATGATATGGTGATTCCCCGGCACGTCGGAGGCTATGCACGCAGTTCCGCAGGCCATAGCTTCAATGAGCGCTTTTGGATGGCCCTCCATGGTTGACGTCGGCAGAACAAATGCCTTTGATTCGGCTATCAGTCTCCCCAATGTTGCCTGGTCGATCAAACCGGGGAACTCTATATTTCTTGCGCCGATGGATACCGCAAACGATTTCAGGCGATCCCTTTCCTCGCCCTGTCCGCAAACCATCAGACGTGCGCGAGGCTGTTCGTTCTCAAGACGGGCAAACGCTTCGATAAGGGTATCCACACCTTTCG
>Ga0209254_10003062_pt1 | contig 15273 bp, 18 predicted proteins | sample FrelakmetDIP11DI_FD_187148 | JGI IMG/M metagenome (GOLD analysis project Ga0209254, IMG submission 187148) | Freshwater lake sediment microbial communities from the University of Notre Dame, USA, for methane emissions studies - DIP11 DI (SPAdes)... | ecosystem: Environmental > Aquatic >...
GAAAGCGAGGTCAACGATGTCAGCAGATCTCAAAGAGCAGCTGCGCTCCGCGGCGGCCGACCACGGGTTCGAGTTCTTCGGCGTCGTCGACGCCGGCAAGCTCGCGGAGGTCCCCTTCCCGCCCAACCGCTGCCTCGACGTCCCCAGCGGCTTTCTACCGGACGCGAAGAGCGTCATCGTGATGGGCATGCACATCTGGGACGTCATGCAGAACGCGGTGGTCACCTCGGTGCTCCCGGACGGCGCCATCCCCTTCGACGACGTCCCGGGATCCCAGTATTACAACATGTACTACGAGATCACCGAGGCCCGCGCGCACCGCTTCGCCGAGGCCGTGCGCGACGCCGGCTACAAGACCGCGGTCACGCACTTCGTCCACGCCAAAGCAGCCGCCACGCTCGCCGGTCTGGGTTGGATCGGCAAGCAGACGCTGTGCATCACGCCGCAACTGGGTCCACACGTGCGCTGGGCGTGTGTGGTCACCGATACCGTGCTTCCCTACGATGAGCCCTTCACTGAAGACCTCTGCGGCGACTGCGAGCTCTGTATCAAGGCATGTCCGACGCAGGCCATCATCCCCGGCCCTTCCCAGGGAGTGGAGCCCGGCAAGAAGGTCGACTTCTGGAAGTGCATCGTCCCTCAGGAGATGCTGGCGGAACCCAACAAGGCGTGGCAGAAGGTGGCGGGCCACTATTCACCGCGCGGCAGCCACGAGTGTCTCATCTGCCTGGATGCCTGCCCTATCGGCAGGGAAGAGCACGAACGGCGCGTGAAGGCCTATGGCATGAGGCCGAGCGGCTGACGGCGCCACGGCGGCCGTCGACTGGCAATGGACAGCCGCGCCGCGCTTACCGGCTTCGCGCCTCGGTGAATTGACTTTCTGAGCGCCAATCACCTACTATCCTCTTGCGCGACGTGTGTGCGTGCCTAGTGTATTTCACTCTCGCTCTTGTATAGCGATACGCAAGGCGCTTCGGCGCCCATTGGCTGACACCATCGAACCAGGGGTCCACTGTGAGAGTTATGGGAGGTTTCGCGACCTGATCGTTGTCCCGGCCCCTGGGCGCTGACACAGCTGCAGATCGGTATCTCTTGCACGGGCGAGTGTGGCACTGGCCGGGCGCGTTGCCCGGCCTTTTTCGTGCCGCGTGACCTGTGAAGGGATAGGACTGAGATGATGAGTGCCGTGTACATCGTGGTGGGTCTGGCAGTGGGCGTGGTCGCAGGATATCTGATCCGTCGCAACCTCGCCTCGGGAAAGCTGGCCGGGGCGGAGCGCGAGGCCGAGAAGGTGCTGCGCGATGCCAAGCGTGAGGCCGAGACCATCGTCAAGGAAGCTCGGCTCGAGGCCAAAGAGGAAGTGCACAAGGTGCGCAGCGAGGTCGAGACCGAGCTGCGTGGCCGCCGCGAAGAGGTAGGCAAGGCCGAGCAGCGCCTGCTGCAGCGCGACGAGCAGCTCGACTCGCGCGCCGCCGAGCAGGACCGTCGTGAGCAGTCGCTGCACGACCGCGACGCCATCTCCCAACGCGTCGCCGACGACCTGCAGAACGCTCATGACGAGGCCATGATCCAGCTCGAGCGCATCTCCGGGCTGAGCGCCGCGCAGGCCAAGGACATGCTGCTCAAGCAGACCGAGGACGAGGCCCGCCACGACATGGCCAAGCTCGTGCGCCAGGTCGAAGAAGAGGCGCGCCGCGAGGCCGACCGCCGCGCCCGCAACATCCTCTCGCTGACCATCCAGCGTACCGCCGCCAACCACGTCGCCGAGACCACCGTGTCGGTGGTCCACCTGCCCTCCGACGATATGAAGGGCCGCATCATCGGCCGCGAGGGACGCAACATCCGTACCCTCGAGAACACCACGGGCGTCGACTTCATCATCGACGACACGCCCGAGGCTGTGGTCCTCTCCGGCTTCGACGGCGTGCGCCGCGAGACTGCGCGCCTCACGCTCACCAAGCTCATCACCGACGGACGCATCCACCCGGCGCGCATCGAGGAGACGTACCTTCAGGCCAAAGCCGAGGTCGAGGCCACTATGGAAGAGGCGGGTGAACAGGCCTGCTTCGACACCAACGTGCACGGCGTGGCGCCCGAGCTCGTCAGAGTCCTCGGGCGCCTCAAGTACCGCACGAGCTACGGGCAGAACGTGCTCAACCACTCCATCGAGGTCGCCCATCTCGCCGGCATCATGGCCGCCGAGCTGGGCGCCAACGTCAAGATCGCCAAACGCGCCGGGCTGCTGCACGACATCGGCAAAGCCGTGGACCACGAGGTCGACGGCTCGCACGCCGACATCTCGCAGGCGCTTTGTAAGAAGTACCGCGAGTCGGAGAGCGTCTGCCACGCCATCCAGGCGCACCACCAGGACATCGAGCCGCAGACCGTCGAGGCCGTTCTCGTGCAGGCTGCCGACGCCATCTCCGCGGCGCGCCCGGGCGCGCGCCGCGAGTCGCTGGAGAACTACGTCAAGCGGCTCGAGTCGCTGGAGCGCATCGCCGAGAGCAAGAAGGGCGTGGAGAAGTGCTTCGCCATGCAGGCGGGCCGCGAGGTGCGCGTGATGGTCAAGCCCGCCGAGATCGACGACGACGCCACGGCGCTGCTGGCCCGCGAGATCGCCCGCGACATCGAGGACCAGCTCGACTACCCCGGCCAGATCAGGGTCACCGTGATCCGCGAGAGCCGCGCCGTCGACATCGCCAAGTAGGCGAGGGCGGCGCGGAGGCGCCATCAAGGCCATGCGCACCTACTATCTGCGCTCGTTCGGCTGTCAGATGAACGCCCACGATGCCGAGCGCATCCGCGCGCTGCTCGAGGCTGAAGGCCTGGAGCGCGCCGACGCTCCCGACGACGCCGACGTGCTCGTGTACAACACCTGCACCGTGCGCCAGAGCGCCGACGAGCGCCTGGCCGGGCATCTTGGCACCGCCGCCCGGCTCAAGCGCGAGGACGCCGGCCGCATCGTCCTCGTCACCGGCTGCCTGCCGCAGGCCGAGCAGGACGACTTCTTCCGGCGTTTCCCCTTCGTCGACGGCGCTTTGGGCCCGCAGAACCTCCATCGCCTCCCCGAGCTGGTCGCGGCGGCCGTGGCGCCGGCGCAGCCGGCCGGCCGGCCGCCGGGCTTCTTCGCCGACGGCGCGGCCATGAGTGGCGACCTCGCGGCGCGCCGCGAGCGCCCGTATCAGGCCTGGGTGCAGATCATGTCCGGCTGCACCAACTTCTGCTCGTACTGCATCGTGCCCCAGGTGCGTGGCCCCGAACGCAGTCGCGACGTCCGTTCCTTGGTGGCCGAGGTCCGTGCGCTCGTCGCCGACGGCGTCCGCGAGGTCACCCTGCTCGGCCAGAACGTCAATGCGTACGGGCTCGATCTGCGGCGGGACGGGCGCGAGGGAGCGCCGGACTTCCCGGCGCTGCTGCGCGCCCTCGACGCCGTGCCGGGGCTCGCCCGGGTGCGTTTCATGACCTCGCACCCCAAGGACCTCTCGGACGACCTCATCCGGGCGATCGCCGAGCTGCCCAGCGTGTGCGAGCACGTCCATCTCCCGGCCCAGGCCGGCGCGGACCGTGTGCTGGCGGCCATGGGTCGCGGCTACACGGCGGCCGCCTACCTCGAGCGCGTGCAGGCCCTGCGCGCCGCCGTGCCCGACGTGAGCGTCACCACGGATCTCATCGCGGGGTTCCCCGGCGAAAGCGATGACGACTTCGCACAGACGCTGGAGCTGGTGCGCGCGGCCAGGTTCGACGCGGCCTTCACCTTCGTGTTCTCGCCGCGGCGCGGCACCGCCGCCGCCGAGCTTCCCGGCCAGATCGCCGCCGCAGTCAAGCGCGCGCGTGTCGAGCGTCTGATCAGCCTCACTCAGGAGCTGGCCCTCGACGCGCGGCGGCGCTGGGTGGGCCGGCGCGCCGAAGTCCTGCTCGAGGGCCCCAGCCGCGATGGCAAGGGTCTGCGCGGCCGCACGCGCCAGAACGTGACGGCCAACGTCTCCGGAGCGCTCAAGCCCGGTGCTATAGTGGAGATCGAGGTCACTGGCGCGACCTCGACGACCCTTCGCGGAAGGGCCTGACGAGCGCACTCAGGAGGTGCCGTCATGCAAGGCTGCATTTGTCCCCATCCTCCACTGCTCATCCCCGAGGTGGGCGGCGCTTCGCTGCGCCGGGTGAACGCCACCGTCACGGCCATGCAGCGCCTGGCCGCCGAGGTGGGGGAGCCCGAGACCGTGGTCGTCATGTCGCCCCACAGCGACGGCTACGGCGACGCGCACGTGGTGCGCACGGCGCCGCGCCTGCGCGGCGATCTCGGCCGCTTCCGCTGCCCGGAGGTCGCCTTCACCTACGACAACGACGTTCCGTTCGCCGAGCTCCTGCTGGCTCTGGCCGGCGACTATCGCCGCCTGCAGCTGGTGCCCGATGACGGCGACGAGCTCGATTGGGGCGTGCTCGTGCCCCTGAGCTTTCTCAAGGCGCGGCAGATCGTCTCGCTGTCCATCGTCAGCGCCTACGCCGAACATCGCACCATGGGCCAGCTCGTGCGCCGCTGCGCCGAGGAACTGGGCCGCGACACGCTGTTTCTCGCCTCCGGCGACCTCTCGCACGCGCTCACGCACAGCGCGCCGTCGCCCTACGACCCGCGCGGCAAGCTCTTCGACGACGAGGTCGTGCACATGCTGGGCTCCGGCGACTTCGCCGGACTGGGGCGCATGGACCCTATCCTGCTCGAAGGAGCCGCCGAGTGCGGCCTGCGCAGCATCATGGCGCTCGGCGGATTCCTCGGCGACGACGCTACGGTCGAACCCGAGATCCTGAGCTACGAGGGGCCTTTCGGTGTGGGATACATGGTGGCGCGCTTCGGAGCGCCAGGGGTGGAGCGCCCGGGTGTGGGGGCATGAGTGACGCTTCAGCCGGCCCCGCAGACTACGCCCGCGCCTGTGTGGAGAGCGTCGTCCTGGCGCGCCCGTTGCCGCCGCCGGCGGGCCACCCCTTCTTCGCGCGCCGCGCCGCCTGCTTCGTCTCGCTGAAGAAGCACGGCGAGCTCCGCGGCTGCATCGGCACCCTGGAGCCGGCCGAACCGCACCTGGGCGCCGAGATCGCCCGCAACGCGCGCTCTGCGGCCTTCCACGATCCGCGGTTTCACTGTGTGCGCGCCGACGAGCTGGCAGCGCTGACCCTCTCGGTCGACGTGCTCAGCGCAAGTGAGGCGTGCACGCGCGCCGACCTCGACCCCGCGGTCTACGGCGTGATCGTCCTTGCCGGCGTGCGCCGCGGCGTGCTGCTTCCCGACCTGGAAGGTGTCGACACCGTGGACCAGCAGGTCGACATCGCCCTGCAGAAGGCGGGCATCGGCCGCGGCGAAGCGTTCAGCGTGGAGCGTTTCACCGTGACCCGGTACCGCGAGGGCGAGCCGCCCCGCGACGACGAGGTCGACGAGCCACCGGCCCAGTCGGGCTGACGTGCCGGGCGCCGCAGGCACGCGACGCGGCGGAGCACCGCCGCTGGTCGCTCTGTTCGGAGCCACCGCGCTCGGCAAGTCACAGGTGGCGCTCGCGCTCGCCGGGCGTCTGCACGCCGACATCGTGGTGGCCGACTCGATGCAGGTCTACGCCGGCCTGCCGATCGTCACCAATCAGCCCGACGAGGCGCAGCGCGCTCGCGCGCGGCACCACCTCGTCGGCTTCGTGCCTCCCCAGCGCGAGTTCACGGTGGCCGAGTACGCCGGCGAGGCTCACGCGGTCATTGACGGTCTGCGCGGCGAAGGCCGCGCGGTGATCGCCGAGGGCGGCTCCGGGCTGTACCTCAGAGCCGCCCTCGGCGACCTCGAGTTCGCGGCGCCGCCGGACGCGGGGTTGCGCCACGAGCTCGAGGAGCGCTGGGCGCGCGACCCGGACGGAGTGCTGGACGAGCTGCGCCGCCGCGACCCCGCCGGTCTCGCGCGCCTCGACGCCGCCAACCCGCGGCGCGTGATCCGCGCCCTCGAGGCCGTGCTTGCGAGCGGCGAGCCCCTCGCGGCCGCCGGCCGCGACCACCTGTGGCGGCCGGGTGAGCGCTATCCGCACACATTGGTAGCGCTCGTGCCGGACGACGACCGTGAGGCGCTGAAGGGGCGCATCGAGACGCGTGTCGACGAGATGCTCGCCGCCGGTGCTCTTGAAGAAGTGGCGCGTGCCCGCGACGGCGGCCTGCTGTCGCGCACGGCCGTTCAGGCCATCGGCGTGCGCGAGCTCAGCGCCGTCCTCGACGGTGACCTGAGCCTGGAGGAGGCGGCGGCGCGCATGAAGGCGCGCACACGCGCCCTGGCCCGCCGCCAGCTCACCTGGCTGCGCAAGCTGCCGGCGGCCGCCCAGGTGCCTGCGGACGGCCGTCCGCCCCAGGCCGTCGCGGAGGACGTGCTCGCTCTCGTCGAGGCACGCCCGTGGTAGAGTATGCGCTCGGTTCCATCTCACAGGGGGCGTGACGGGTGACGCCAACGTGGCAGGGCCTCGGCAAGGTCCAGTTCTCCAAGTGGCAGGGCCTCGGCAACAACTACATCGTCGTGCACGCCGAAGAGGTGCCGTTCGAGCTCACGGTGGAGCGCGTGCGGCTGCTCTGCGACCGCAACCTCGGCATCGGCGCGGACGGCATCATGGTCATCGGCGCGCAGACCGGCGAGGACCGCTTCCCGGTCACGATCTTCAATCCCGACGGCAGCCAGGCCGAGATGTGTGGCAACGGTGTGCGCATGGTCGCCCGCAAGCTGCAGATGGAGGGCTCACTCAGCGGCGATACGGTGGTGCTCGAGACCGCCGCCGGTGAGATCGTCCCCAAGCTCGGCGACGGTTACATGGTGACCGTCGACATGGGCATCGCGCGCTTCGGCGGCGAGAAGCTCAGCGGCTTCTCGGGAGAGTGCGTCGAGGAGTCGCTGCACGCCGCCGGGCGCAGCTTCACGTTCACGTTCGTCGACGTCGGCAACCCGCACGCCGTGATCCACTCACCGTGGCCGCTCGAGCTTGTCCCGCTGCACGAAGTGGGGCCCGTGATCGAGGAGCACAAGAACTTCCCGCGCAAGGCCAATGTGGAGTTCGTCAAGGTCCTCGGCGAGCACGCGGCCAAGGTCAGGGTCTGGGAGCGGGGCGTGGGGGAGACGCGCGCCTGCGGTACCGGCGCCACCGCGACCGCGGTCGCGCTGGTGCGCACCGGCCAGTGCGTGTCACCGGTCACCGTAGAACTCCCCGGCGGCAGGCTCGTCGTGGAGGTGCGGCCCGACTGGCGCGTGTTCATGACCGGGCCCGCCGAAGAGATCTACCACGGCGACCTTTCGCGGGAGTTCCTCGATCACCTCGAGTGACGCCTCCGCCGCCGTCCAGGACCCCGGGAGAGCCATGAGATTCTCACAGCGCGTGCAGAGCCTGCCGCCCTACCTGTTCGCCGGCATCGAGCGTCAGATCGCCGAGCGCCGCGCCGCCGGCGCCGACGTTATCAGCCTCGGCATCGGCGACCCGGACCTGCCTACGCCGGCCCATATCGTCGAGGCGCTGACGGAGGGCGCCGCCGACCCCGCGACGCACCAGTACCCCAGCAACCAGGGCGAGACGGCGTTTCGCGAGGCGGTGGCCGGGTTCTACTCCACGCGCTTCGGCGTGGAGCTCGACCCGGCCTCCGAGATAGTCCCCCTGCTGGGCGCCAAGGAGGGCATCGCCCACGTCGGCCTTGCCCTTCTCGACCCGGGCGACGTTGCTCTGGCCGCCGACCCCGGCTACCCCGTGTACATCACCGGCCCCATGCTGGCCGACGGCGCGGCGGTGCCGCTGCCCCTCGTTCGCGAGCTCGGCTTTCAGCCCGATCTCGAGGCCATCGCGCCGCGCGTGCTCGCCAAGGCGCGCATGATCTTCGTGAGCTACCCCAACAACCCCACGGGAGCGGTCATCGAAGACGATCTCTTCGCGCGGCTGGTCGCGTTCGCCGCCGAGCACGACCTGGTGGTGGTCCACGACAACGCCTACGCCGACATCACCTACGACGGCTACGTGGCGCCGAGCTTCCTCGAGACGCCGGGCGCCAGGGACGTGGGCGTCGAGCTGTTCAGCCTCTCGAAGAGCTACAACATGACCGGCTGGCGCTCGGGGGCGATGGTCGGCAACCGAGACGTGGTCGACGCCTTCTGGCGTCTCAAGACGAACCTGGACTCCGGGATGTTCGGCGCCGTACAACGGGCCAGCGTGGCCGCGCTGAGCGGCCCCCAGGACTGTGTCCGCGACATGTGCCGCGTCTACCAGCGCCGCCGCGACCTGCTCGTCGAGGCGTTGCGTACCATCGGCATGCGCGTGGAGCCGCCCAAGGGCACCATCTACCTGTGGGCGCCGGTGCCCGACGGCTACACCTCCGCGAGTTTCACCCAGCAGGTGCTCGACCAGGCCGAGGTCGTGGTCACGCCGGGGGCCGCTTACGGCGCTGGCGGCGAGGGCTACGTGCGCCTCTCGCTGACTGTGCCCGACGAACGACTGCGCGAGGCCGTGCGGCGTATCGAGGAGCGGGTACGGATCTAGGAGCCCTCAGATGAGCGCCGACTCTCTCGCCCTCGACACAGGCGCGACCGCGCCGCGGCCGCGCGTCGTCGTCTTCGCGGTCGTGTCCGGGGGGCACGGCGCCCCCGGGGACGAGGAGCCGCTCAACGAGATCAAGGAGCTCCTGAGCTCCGCCGACATGGACTGGGTCGCCGACGTGCTGCAGCGCAAGGAGCGGCCGCACCCGCACGCGTACCTCGGCAAGGGCAAGCTCGTCGAGCTTGCCGAGGCGGTCAAGGAGAGCGGCGCCACGGTGGCGGTCTGCGAGGACGATCTGAGCCCCGGCCAGGTGGCAGCCGTGCTCGACGCCGTCGACGTGGACGTCCTCGACCGTACGGAGCTCATTCTCACAGTGTTCAGCAAACATGCGCACTCCATGGAGGGCACCATGCAGGTGCACCTTGCGCAGCTGGAGTACGAGCTCACGCGGATGCGCGGCAAAGGCCACATCCTCTCGCGACTCGGCGCCGGCGTGAACATGCGCGGCCCCGGTGAGACCAAGCTGGAAGTCGACCGGCGCGTCGTGCGCCAGCGCATCCAGACGCTGCGCCGGCGCATCGACCATATGGCCAGGACGCGGCGCACGCAGCGCGCCCGGCGCGTGAACGCCGCGGTCCCGCTGATCGCCCTCGCCGGCTACACCAACGCCGGCAAGTCGACGCTGCTCAACGCGCTCACCAGCGCCGACGTCCCGGTGCGCGACAGGCTCTTCGAGACTCTCGACCCCACGTCACGCTCGTACCGCTTCCGCGACCGCGACTACGTGCTCACCGACACCGTCGGTTTTATCCGCAAGCTGCCGCACTCGCTGGTGGATGCCTTCGCCTCCACGCTCGAGGAGACGACGCTGGCCGATGTCATCCTCGTCGTCGCCGACGCGCATCTCGAGCCTTCGGAGATCGAGGTGCGGGAGCAGACCGTCGCCGAGGTGCTCGACATGCTCGGCGCGCAGGCGCCGCGGATCGTCGTCTTCAACAAGACCGACCTCGCCGATCCCGACAAGCTCACGCGCCTGCGGGCGCTGCACCCGGAGGCCGAGTTCATCGCCGCGGCCCGCGGCGAGGGTCTCAGCCGGCTGCAGGAGCGCCTCGCCGACTTCTTCGACCGCGCCCTGCGGCCCGTGCGGCTGCTGTTCCCCTACGCCGCCGCCGCCGATATGCACCGCCTGAGGGGCATCGCCAGCGACGTGCACGAAGAGCACACGCCCGACGGCGTGGTCTTCAGCGCCCGGCTGCCCGTCGCGGAAGCCGGGCGCTACGCGCGGTACAGTCTCGACGCCACGGTGGTCGAAGACGCCGCCGCCGCCGAAGGGGCCTCAGATGAGCTCTGAGCTCGCCGACAGCGCACTCGGCGGGCCCGGCGGCGCCATCGTGCCGGTCAAGCTCCTGACGGCCGCGGCACGCCTGCCCGCACGCGCTTACGAGCACGACGCCGCCTACGACCTGCACGCCGCCGAGGCCCTCGTGATCGAGCCGCTCGGCCGCGCCGTCGTGGGCACCGGCGTCGCCCTTGGGCTGCCGCCGGGTCTGGCGGCCCTCACGCTGCCGCGCTCGGGCCTCGCCGCCCGCCACGGCATCTCTATCGTCAACGCGCCCGGACTCATCGATCCGGGGTATCGTGGGGAGGTGCGCGTGATCCTCCTCAACACCGACCGCGAGACGGCGTTTCCGGTGGCTGTGGGCGATAGGATCGCGCAGCTGTTGTTCCTGTCGCTGACCCAGGTCGATCTGGCGTCCGCCGACGAGCTCGACGAGACTGAGCGTGGCCCTCTGGGCTTCGGCTCCAGTGGAAGAGGGGAGAGGGCATGACCGAGAGCGTCACCCGCGACCCGGCTCCGGACGTGGTGGGCTCGCCGGATAAACCTACTATTCGCGTAGCAGGGCTGCTCGTGCACGAGGGTCGTATCTTGATGGTAGAGCAGGGTCATGGGGAAGAGAGGTACTGGCTCCTTCCCGGCGGCGGCGTGCAGTTCGGTGAGACGCTCACCGATGCCGTGCGTCGCGAGTTCGTCGAAGAGCTCAGCCTTCGCGTCGGCGTGTACAAGCTTCTGGCCATCGTCGAGTCGATCTCGCCCGATCCCGGCTACGCCAAGCACGTGGTGCACCTGGTGTTCGAGGTCTCGGCGCCGCACGAAGTGGTCCCCGAACCGTCGGATGTCAAAGTCCTCCGGGCAGCATTCCTCGACGAGATGCAGCTGCAGAGCGCCGACGTACGCCCGCCCATCACCGAGTTTCTCAGCAGTTGCGTGCGTGAGCTGCCGTCCTCGCCACAATACCTCGGGCGGCGCTGGTAGTAGCAGCTGATCCGTGTCACCGGTCGTGGGCGGGCACTGAAATGTAACGCACGATAATCTCCGTTATGTAAAGCTGGCGGTGAAGTGGCCCTAACGGGCCGGCGTCCGCCTCCCACGCCGCGCCGCCCTCCTCCCCCGTCTGCACTTTGGAGGCGCCCCGACCGGGATCTCGCGCAAGGAGACTACCGGATGATCCGGGCACAGGCGGCGTCGAGTGCATCCGCCGGCCGCAGTCAGCATGCCCGTCTGCCAGCCGGCGGGCCGGCCGCGGTCCGCGTGCTCAGCCGCTCCCCCTCGCGCCGCAGCCGGCCGTACGGAAACGAACACCTGTTCGCTTCCACGTGAGTGAATCAGTCCGCCCGTGAAGGCCTCTTGGGGGAGTCCCGCTGTACGTCCTCGAATCGGGTACAGGCCTGTCGTTACGCACAAACCGTGCGCGATGTGAGCTGCCGCCCCTGCGGGTGAAACGCCGGCCGCAGGCCGGCGTCAGTACTTGATCAGGCTGAAGACGTCGTAGCCCTGGAGCTTGCTGCGCCCGTCGAGGGCCTGGAGCTCGATGATGAAGGCGATACCGACGACGTTGCCGCCGAGCTGCTCGACCATGTCGACCTTGGCGCGCGCGGTACCTCCCGTGGCCAGAAGGTCGTCGTGCACGAGCACGTTCTGCCCCGGCTTGATGGCGTCGGCGTGGATCTCCAGCTTGTCGGTGCCGTATTCGAGGTCGTACTCCGCCGAGATGGTGGCGTGCGGAAGCTTGCCCGGCTTGCGCGCGCAGACGAAGCCGGCGCCGAGGCCGTAGGCCACGGCGGCGCCGAGGATGAAGCCGCGCGCCTCGGCGCCCATCACCATGTCGATGTGCTTGCCGGTGCCGTACTCGACGAGGCGGTCGACGGCCTCGCGAAGAGCCACGGGATCCTGCAGCAGCGGCATGATGTCGCGAAACAGGATGCCCTCTTTGGGAAAATCGGGGATGTCGCGCACGTGCGCGCTGAGGTCCATGCGGCCGTCTGTCATGTGTTTCTCCTTGAGGATACGGTCAGCGCGCGCCAGAGCCACCGGTGAGGCGCCGCACGCCGCGGGCGAGAAGCAACTGACGAAGCTGCGTGGTCGCCTGGACGATGTCGTCGAGCTGCTCGAGGCCTTCGCGGCGGCGCTCCTGGCGGGGGGACTTCAGCGCCGGCAGCAGCACCTGCTCGATGAGGCCGATCTCGCGGTCGACGGCGCTCTTGACCACACGCAGGTTCTTGGGCCGCAGGCCGAGCTGCGCCAGCTGCATGGCGGCGCCCACGATACCGGCGTCGGTCTCCGTGTACCGGCGCACTCCACTGACCTGCCGGGCATGCACGAGCTCATATTCCTCGAGCTCGGAGAGCAGCATGGGGTCGGCGCCGGTCATCTGCTGGATCTCCTCGGCGGTGTACTCGCGCTCCTCCCCCACCGCCATGAGGTCGGTCTTGCGCAGCCCCTGACGCGCTGAGGGCAGCGCGCTTGCCGGGTTGCGTTCGAGCTCGCGGCGGATGACCTTGAGGGGCAGGTACTCGTCGCGCTGCAGCCCAAGCACGCGCACCAGGCGCCCGAAGTCGTCCTGCGAGTAGAGGCGGTAGCCGGACTTGGTACGGCGCGGCGTGACCAGGCCCTGTTCCTCGAGATACCGCAGCTTGCTGACGCTGATGTCGGGGAACTCGCCGTGCAGACGCTCGACGACGGAGCCGATCGTGAGCAGCTTCTCGCCACCGACGTCGAAGAGGAGTTCGGCGGCGTCGTTCACGATGGGATGATGAACGTCAGCTTGTATTTGCCGATCTGGATCTCGTCGCCGTCGGCAAGCGGCACGCGGTCGCCACGTCGCCGATTGATGTACGTGCCGTTGAGGCTGTCTTGGTCGACGATGACCCAGTGGTCGCCGTCGCGCTCGACGAGCGCGTGATTGCGCGACACGGTGACGTCGTCGAGGAAGATGGCGGCGTCGGGGTGGCGGCCGATAGAGACGCGTTGGCCGCGCAACGGGTATGTCTCGCCGGCGCGGCCGCCCCCGCTGCGCATGACCAGGCAGGCGTCGTCGCCGGCGACCGCAGCGAGCGCGTTGGGCTCGCCCTCGTCGTCGCCGGGGAGATAGCTCATCGTGGTGGCGGACTCAGGCTGATCGGCGATGAGGCTGGCCCCGCAGCGCACGCAGAAGCTGGCGCCCTCTGAGTTACGGATGCCGCACTCGGGGCAGAACACGTCAGCGCTCCCCGGGTTCCTCGGCGGCCGGCTTGGCATCCTCCGGCCCGAGGCCGGCGAGGATGCGCGAGAGCCGCTGCACGTCGTCGGCAGAAATGACGGGCTCCCCCTCATTGTGCTTGTGCTGAAGGCGCATCACCAGTTCGGCGCGCAGGATGTCGAGCTTGCCGTGCAGAATGCGGCGCCGTCGCGAGATCTCGAGCTCCTCGGCCTCGAGCTCGACGACGAGGGCGCGCAAGTCGTCGTCCGATCGCGAAACGAGGTCGACGATATCGTCCATGGCGCATCTCCTCCGCGTACGTGAGGTCCGGGTAGCAGATAGTACCGGACGGAGCCTCAACGTTCAAGTTCAGGTTGAGGTGGCCTGCGGGCCGGCTTGGTCTGCCTTGGCCGCGTTGCGCGGCATCTTGACGCGCACGACGCCACGGGCGGCAAGCCTCTGTAGCGTCCTGAGGGCATCGTATTCGTCGGCGTCTCCTCCCAGTAGCAGGCCGTCGACGATGCTACCCAGGGGGCGTGCCTTCCGGCCGTCGTGGTCGAGGACGCGCGCTTCGAGCTCGTCTTCCGCCTCCCCGCCGAGCAGCTTCACGCGCGCCGACGGCGGCAGTTCGCAGCGCAGCCGGCGCAGCTCGTCGAGGCGCCGCATGCCCTCCATGAGCAGCGACTGCGTGGGTAGGTCGCAGTTCCCGTCGTCGAGCTCGGCGGCCGGATCGAAGTCGAAGGCGCCGTCCTTGAGGTCGAGCAACGCGTAGAAGGCCTTCTCGGCGCCGAGCTCGCCGCACACGGCGCCCACGAGGCGGCCGCCGCGGAAGGCGAGCTCACCGGCCGCCGCGCCCTCTTCGTCGAACAGCGTGAGACGGCCGGTCTTGCCGCCCAGCGAGGTCATCTCGATGACGTCCGCCAGTGGCAGCTCGGCGAGAGTGCCCTTCAGGCCCATGTGCGTCTCGGCGCGGCGCTCATCGGGGGGTTCGTCACCATCATGTGGGTAGCTTCGCAGCCTTGAGCCCTGTTCCTGCAGTAAGGGCTCATGGTTTGCCGCCCAGGCGACGATAATGGGGGCGCGGAGTAATCTGATACGGGCTGGGCCTGGTATATACTTCGCTGGCCGCGGGCGCGCAGGGTCGTCGGCGGTCTCTACCTCGAGGAGCGTGCGTGGCGCGACGCAAGGGACTAGTGATCAACGATCGGCAGCTCGACCGCTGCGACGAACTCCTGACGAAGCTCAAGGAGGTCTCGGGCTCGAGCTTCCTGGCGCTCATCAGTACGTCCGGCCAGCCCATCACCACGGCCTCCGACACGTACCACCCCGAGACGCTCTCTTTGGCTTCTCTGGCGGCGAGCTCGTTCGCGGCCACCCAGCAGCTCGCCAGCATCCTCGACGAGCACGAGTTCACCCTGCTCTTCCACGAGGGCAAGTCCCTCAACCTGCACGTCTCCCAGGTCACCGACCAGGTGCTGCTCATCGTCACCTTCGGGCGCGAGACCCAGGTGGGCAAGGTCCGTCTGTACACGCAGCGCGCCATCGAGGTCCTTCGCCAGATCTTCGAAGGCCCCGAGGACGAGAACCCGCCGGTGATGGACGTCGACTTCGAGAGCGCCGCCGGCGACGCCATGGACGACATCTTCAAGGACGGGTGACGCCCTCCCCATGCCGCTCATCAACTTCGCCGCCCGCGAGATCAACTACAAGATCGTCTACTACGGCTGTGGCCTCTGCGGCAAGACGACGAACCTCCAGTACATCCACCGCAAGATCAATCCCGACGCGCGCGGCAAACTGGTGAGCATCGCCACCGAGGAGGAGCGCACCCTGTACTTCGATTTCCTGCCGCTCACTCTCGGCACCGTCAAGGGGATGCAGACGCGGTTCCACCTGTACACCGTGCCGGGTCAGAGCTACTACAACGCCAGCCGCAAACTCGTGCTGCAGGGCGTCGACGGCGTGATCTTCGTGGCCGATTCGCAGATCACGCGGCTCGACGAGAACGTGGAGAGCTACCTCAACCTGTGGGACAACCTGCTCGGCCAGGGCGACGACCTCACCAAGCTGGGGTTCGTGATCCAGATGAACAAGCGCGACCTCAGCGACATCTTCTCGGTCGAGGACATGAACGAGCTCCTCAACCACACCGGTTCGCCGGTCACCGAGTCCAGCGCGATCACCGGCGAGGGCGTCTTCGACACGCTCAAGGTGGTCTGCAAGCAGGTCATCGCCAAGAC
>Ga0209254_10003063_pt1 | contig 15272 bp, 16 predicted proteins | sample FrelakmetDIP11DI_FD_187148 | JGI IMG/M metagenome (GOLD analysis project Ga0209254, IMG submission 187148) | Freshwater lake sediment microbial communities from the University of Notre Dame, USA, for methane emissions studies - DIP11 DI (SPAdes)... | ecosystem: Environmental > Aquatic >...
TTCCCTAAGCTATAGGCGTGCTGTAAATAACTCTGGCTGTTGTCATTATCCACGTGGTAGAAATACACGTGTTCGACCTTCCGGATTCCCGGATAGCGCAATCCCCAATCATCGATGATCGTCTTCATCGCCTGCTGCAAGCCGGCTTTCTGATAATCAGCTTCGGGGAAAAAAGTGGGGGTCATGACTAATGCCTTTTCTTGGTGTAATAGCGGCACTCGACCTTTGATCTCACCTTGCCAACCCTCGGGTGTCAAGGAATAAGCAAAGCCATAATTGAAAACCCGTTCGAACCAGCCTTTCAGGATGGCGGGAAAATGACACCAGTAAATGGGCGCAATGAAGGCGAGACCCTGAGCCTGCTCAATTTTCTTCTGGTGGGCGACGACATCTTTGGGCAGTTGGCTGCGGATCAGGCGCGCCAGCGCCCGGACATCTTTATTATGCATCCAGCGCGAGGCGACCATGCGCTGGATGGGACCGCCGCTGTTATCCAGGATGCGCTGTTTCAAGTTCATGCTTTCGAGCACCTCTAAAGGCATGCTTTCATGAACATAACCTGCGTAATCCCGGATACCGAAAACTGGGTTGAACCGGATGTCATATAAATCAAGCACTTCAAAGGTGTGACCGGCATCCTTCAGCCCCTGGGTGAACTGTTCGAGAACGGCATGGCAAAACGATTTGGGATTGGGATGGGCATACACTGTCAAGACTTTCATCTGGTTATCCTCCAACTCTTTGGATCATTTCCCTGAACCTGACCCATCAATTATTCTTACCCGGTAGGAATGCACCCACTAAAATGATCGCGCCTAAGAGCAGCAACATAATCGCAAAGACCGGCAGTTCGAACGGCAGGTCCAAGACGGAATTTACCAACTCCAGGGCGCCCCAAGCCAGTGCGATGAAGCCGAGGGAGATCGAAAACCGGCTGGTGGGAGAACCGGTCAGTGCTTGTGCTCCATTCACTCCCAGTAATATCAGACCGATGCCGATCGCCCCGGTCCCTTCTGGCAGGAACTTGAATAGCTCGGTGATACCCCACCAGATGAATAACGCCCCCCAGCCAATTGTTCCAAAATCAAGGTTGTTCTTTCGTGTGCTTTCCATTTCATTTTCTCCTTATATGATTTGATTGAATCCGGATCATTCGTAATAATGAGCCCGGCTTGGTTTAGTCGTGAGCGCTTGCCCTAGCAGCGAGGGCGCAAGTCCTCGCCTGATGGGCTTTCCAGCCCGGCCACCAGGTCTTGTGCCAGATGTGGAGTCGTGCGAATATCGACTTTGGATGTTTGATCGCCATCTGTCGGATGGGGCAATCTGTGCAACGGTGCACTTTATCGATGACGAATGCGCTCCATGCAATGGTTCCCGGATCGGGATTGAAATGTCTTGTGCTTTCCATTTCTGAAATCTCCTTATTTGATGGTGAGGTAGATTGATTTGGCATTGGCTTCTTTATTTGAAGCAGGCTTCGCAAGCCTGCTTGCAACAATCAAAAGCCTGTTCCCAATTCCAATTGCTGCTTTCAGCCACGGCTTTGGCCGCGTATTCAAAAGCCTGTTCCCAACTCCAGTCGCCGTTCTCAACCTTGCTCCTGGCGTATTCAAAAGCCTTACTATATTGTTTTTGTTCAGTTGTCATTGTTTCATGTCCTTTGTTGTATTCTTTATTTCTTTTGATTGACTTCGCTCAGCGAGAGTAAAGCCAGGTTCAGCCGGTACAATTTATTCAAGACACCCATCAGCGCCGCCTGGTCTCCAATGTGCCCGAAAAGGATCATTTCTCCGTTCTCTAATAATTTCACCTCCAATCCTTCTAACCAATCCGACCATTCGTTGCTGAGATGACCTTTAACATGGATTTCGAAAAATCCGGCTCCGCAACCGTAGGCAGGCGCCTGGCGAGGCTCTTCGCTTTCAACTTTTCCAACAAGGTCTTTTTCATTACGCATTTTAGCCATATCTCAACCTGCACATAATATAGCGTTATTCAGATGCAACGTCATCATCCGAAAGTTGCATCTGGGGTTGTATTCGAGGTTGTAGTGTTGTAAAATGGCGGGGAAAAGATCTTGATTTACGTCGATCTGTCCAAAAGGTCCAGCTCTTTGCTCAGCGCGAGAGCCTGAGTCCTGCTCTTCACCCCCAACTTGGCATAGATATTACTGATATGGCGCTTGACGGTAGGAATAGAAATAAACAAACTTCCAGCGATTTCCTGGTTTGAATTCCCGGCCTCGATCAACTTCAGCACTTCCAGCTCGCGCAGGCTTAATGGCTCGATCAGAGCTTGAGGAATTGGCTGTTTTTTTCCGGGATGTATCTGCATCTGAGAAAGCAGCTCTGCCGCATATCCGGCCTCGATCCGTTGCGATTTGCTCAGGGCCAGTAGTTTGGCCATCGGTTTGCCTTCATCCAGGAAAACTCGCCGGTAGCCTTCCGGCTGTGCCAGCGAGAGCGCCCTTTCCAGGGTTGCCAGCGCTTGCGAATGATCCTTTTTCGCCTCGAAAGCGAGCGCCCGGAGCACCAAAACATCGATCACCATCCCCATCCGTCCGCCAGCCTCAGGCTTTTGGAGCAACTGTCTGGAGATCGCCAGGGCATGATCGGTTTGATCTCGGAATAGGAATAAGCGCGCAAGAAGCAGGTATTCGGTCTCTCGCAGGTACGGGATTTCAATATCATCCTCAATGCATTCTACCGGCAAGCCGCTCTTCAACAGGAAATCAGCCGGTCGCTCCGGATTTCCTTGAACAAGCCACATACGCGCCAAAGTAGACTTCAACCAGGTAGTCTGCCTGGTTGACAGGCGGCACTCACCGATCAATTCTTCTGCCAGTCGCAGTGCGTTTTGGGCGCGTTCAAGATTTCCCTGGGCACGCTCCACCCGCGACAACATGAGGCAGGCCTCTGCCTGAAGACCAGCGTTCCCCCATAGCTGGCATATTTCGATGCAATGGCGGGCGTAGCGGGCGGCAACATCGAGCTGGTTCCACTCATAATAAATACTGCTCAGTTTAACATAAGCTTGCGCGACGGACGGCAGGCTGCGCTCGTCTGGGCGCAGCGCTAGCTCTATGGTTTCGGAATATATCCGGGCAGCCCGGTGGAGCTGTCCTTGCTCGACCAGGATATCGGCAAGGTTGGTATTGTTGGTGATGAGCATGGGGATATCGCCGGCTGCCTGGCTGTTCCGGATGGTTTCAGTGTAGATTCGCCCGGCCTCCTGCAAATTTCCATCCATCCATCTGGCTTCTGCGAGGATAATATTCGCTACGCTGCGCATACTCTGAGGCAGCGGTTCGTTGTCCGGCAAATATTCCAGTGCCTGGTGTGCGAATTCTACTGCCAGGCGCATATCAGCCTGGTAGCTGGCGAGAAAAGCCCGATCAGCGGCGATAGTTCCCAACATGGTCTTGTGTTCAGGGGTCTGTTCTGACAAAGAAACCAGTCGCTCGGCTTCTTGAAGCGCATGGTCTACCTGATCCAGGCTCCCGGCCAAAGTGAGCGCCCAAGCTTTTTGGATCGCCAGCCAGGGGCTGTCTTTCCCATGGGCCCCTATGGCTTCAATCCAACCCAGCAGCGTGTGCACTTCGCCGGTCATGAGCAGGAAACAGCCCTTCTCTTCGACCAGCCGGACGGCGCGATCCAAATCTCCAGCCTCCAGAGCATGCTGGATGGCTTCCGGAAGGAAGTTGTTGAGCTCGTACCATTTGGAGGCGCGTTGGTGCAGCTCGGGGAGCTGGTCCGGGTATTGGTGTTCCAGACGGCGGTTCAGCACATCGCTGAAAAGGTGGTGGTAGCGGTACCAGCGTCGTTCGCCATCCAGCGGAATGAGGAACAGATTCATCTGTTCCAGAGATTCCAGCCTGGCCTGGCTATCCACGGGTCCGGTTGTGCCATCTTCAACTACGACAGTGCACAATGGAGCGCACATGCGCTCCAGGATTGACGTTTGCAGCAAAAATGTACTCACCTCTTGAGGCTGAAGCTTGAGCACCTCTTCTGCCAGGTAATCCATGATGTAATAATGGCTGCCCGTGAATGCGGATACAAAACCGTGCAAATCTTTACAGCCTTGCATCGACAAGGCAGCCAGTTGTAAGCCGGCAATCCAGCCTTCTGTTCGCCTCTCCATAGCCGCCATGTCTGAAGCAGTTAGTTCCAGACCCATCAAGTCGTTCAGAAAGAGAGCAATTTCGTCCAGAGTAAAACGTAACTGATCGGCTCGAATATTTAATAGCTGGTTGCGGACGCGCAGGCGTGAAAGTGGTAAAGGCGGGTCGGTCCGGGACAGGAGCGCCAGGTGCATCTGCGGCGGCATATGCTCCAACAGAAATGTGAGCATCTCCAGAATGGGTTGGGCTTCGATGACATGAAAATCGTCCAGAACGAGCATGCCCGGCGCAGGATTCTTATCCATATCATTGATCACCAGGCTCATCAAGGCCTCGTAAGGCGGCGGTTGAATGCCCTGGAGCATTTCCAGCAAGTCTAACCGGATGGTTGGGACAATTTGTTGAAGTGCGCTGAGAAAATAGTGCAGGAAACGAACCGGGTCATTATCCCTTTTATCTAGCGACAGCCAGGCTGAAGAGATCTCGGTTTCGTGCAGCCAGTTGCTAAGCAGGGTGGTTTTACCATAGCCAGCCGGGGCCGAAACCAGGATAAGCGTCTTATCCAAACCTCCGTTGAGCAGCTCTATCAGACGATGGCGGGTAATTTGGTCGGAACGGACCGGTTGGACAAATAACTTGCTCCTCAGCAGTGGCCCTTTTTGCTCTAAGGACAGCTGGTCTCCTTCTCGTTCTTGGGAAGTCGAGCTGGAACCGGTATTTGACACCTGTGCTCCTTGTAAAAATCCCTTCCAGTTATCCCAATTGTGTGATGCGGCGGCTTTTTCGCAGCTTGGTCTCGCTCAGATAATCGCTATGAATGGCTGACTGCTATGATTATACAGGAAATCACGAATGCATACAACAATGGCAAATCTAACCTGCCGAAATCGGGTATAATTGCCCTCTTGTGGCTTCCCCACCTGGGAAGCCCTTTGATTTGAGTTAAAGCAAGGAGTATAGAGCAAGACGACATGCGACTAGGAATTATCGGTCTCCCGCAATCCGGGAAGACAACCATCTTCAACGCCCTGACCCGTGGCGACCAGCCGGTCACAATGAGCGGTGGGCGCATCGAAATCCGTACCGCGGTGGTGGATGTGCCCGATCCACGCGTTGAACGGCTGGTTGAACTGTTTCACCCGCAAAAGACCTCTTTTGCTAAGGTCACCTACGCCGATATCGCCGGACTGGAAGGCAATAGCGGCAATAATGGAAATGGTAATGGTAATGGTAATGGTAATGGAAAGAAGGGTATTTCTGGCGTTCTGCTAAACCAGCTCAGCCAGATGGATGGATTCGTCCATGTGGTGCGCTGCTTTGAAAACGCCAGCGTCCCGCACTCTTCGGGCAGCCTGGACCCGCAGCGCGACATCGATTCGATGGATAGCGAGCTGGCCCTCAACGACCTGATCTCGGTCGAGCGCAAGCTGGAGCGGCTGGTGGAAGAAAAGAAGAAGAGCGGCGGGCGAGATAAAGCCGTGATCGAGCGCGAGATGGCGCTGTTCGAAAAATTCCAGGCCACGCTATCCGCCGGCGTCCCGCTGCGGGATATCGATCTCGACCCCGAGCAGGAAAAGATGCTCTCCGGATTTGGGCTGCTGACCCTTAAACCGGTACTGATCGTGCTCAACCTGGCGGATGAACAGCAGCCTCCCCAGATCGAATATCCCCACCGGTTCAGTGCAGTCGTCCCGTTGCAAGGTCGCCTGGAGATGGAGCTGGCGCAACTGTCGGCTGAGGACGCCGGGTTGTTTATGAACGATTTCGGCATCCAGGAATTGGGTCTGCAACGCGTGATCAACCAATCCTACGATCTGCTGGGCTTGCAATCTTTCTTCACGGTGGGCGAGGACGAGGTACGCGCCTGGACGGTTCGCCGTGGCGCCAGCGCCCTGGAAGCTGCCGGCGTCATCCATACCGATTTGCAAAAGGGCTTTATCCGTGCCGAGGTGATCGACAATGCGGAATTGCTCGCCTTAGGTGGGCTGGTCGAAGCTCGCAACCGCGGCCGGCTGCGCCTGGAAGGTAAGGAATACCCGGTGCAGGATGGGGAGATCATGCACGTGCGCTTCAACCTTTAGTTTTTTTTGGAACGGTCATTTGGAGGATCTCAGGGATGACAAAATATACACAAACCCACTGGAGCCTGGCGGACCTGTTCTCGGCCAGCGCGGGCGCGGATATGCAGCAGGCTTTTGCTGATCTGGAGGCAGGAACGGTTCGCTTCGAAACCCGTCGCCCTCAGCTTACGGCGGAAATAACGGAAACCGAGTTTCTCAACACCGTCCGTGAGCTGGAGGCGCTCAACCGCCAGGCGCTGCGCATCTACGATTTTGCTTCCTTGAGCTTCGCCGCCGATACGCAGGACCAGGCCGCGCAGACATTCCTGGCCCAGGTGCGGCAGACCATGGCGGGTTTCGAGAACCGCACGCTTTTCTTCAGTCTGTGGTGGAAGGCGCTGGACGATGCGCCTGCCCAACGTCTGTTGGAAAGCGTAGGCGATTACCGGTACTGGCTGGAGCAGATGCGCAATTTCAAGCCGCATACGCTCAGCGAAGCGGAAGAGAAGATCGTCAATATCAAGAATACTACCGGCGCCAGCGCGCTGAACACCCTGTACGCAGCCATCACCAACCGCTACGTATTCCGGCTGGAGGTGGGCGGCGAAGTCAAGGAGTTGACCCGCGGCGAGGTGATGGCTTATGTGCGTGAGTCCGATCCCGATTTGCGCAAAGCCGCATATCAGGAGCAATACCGCGTCTATGGGCAGGATGCTCTGGTGCTGGGGCAGATCTACCAGACGCTGGTGCAGGACTGGCGCAACGAGCAGGTTGACCTGCGCCGCTACTCCTCTCCGATCGCCGCTCGCAACCTGGCGAATGATATCCCGGACCCCGTGGTCGATACGTTGCTGGAGGTCTGCCAGCGCAACGCAGCCCTTTACCAGCGTTACTTCCGCCTGAAGGCGCGCTTGCTGGGTATGCCGCGCTTGCGCCGCTATGATATTTATGCGCCGGTTGCCAAATCGGATAAGACATTAAGCTTCGACCGGGCGGTCGAGCTGGTCTTGGATTCTCTCAGCCGCTTTGACCCGTCTCTGCCCAGGCTGGCGCAGCGTGTCTTTGCCGATAACCATCTGGATAGCGAAGTCCGCAAGGGCAAGCGCAGCGGAGCCTTCTGCGCCACTGTTTCACCCGACCTGACCCCCTGGGTATTGCTCAACTATCAGGGTCGCCCGGATGACGCGGCGACCCTGGCCCACGAGCTTGGGCACGCCCTCCATTCGATGCTGGCAGAAGGGCATAGCCTTTTTACCCAGCAAGCCTCTTTACCCCTGGCTGAGACCGCTTCCACATTCGGTGAGATGTTGTTTATCGACCACCTGCTGGCGCAGGATAACGACCCATCTGTCCGCCGCGATTTGCTCTTCCGCCAGGTGGATGACTCCTACGCCACTATCATGCGCCAGGCCTTCTTCGCTCTGTTCGAACGCCAGGCTCATAAAATGATCCAGCAGGGCGCTTCAGTAGATGAGCTTTCCGATGCCTATCTGCAGAACCTGAGCACCCAGTTTGGCGAGACGGTCGAGATCGGTGACGAATTTCGCTGGGAGTGGGTCTCCATCCCGCATATCTATCACACGCCATTCTACGTCTATGCCTATACCTTTGGGCAGTTACTGGTCCTTTCGCTGTACCAGCAATACAAGGCTGAAGGAGAAGCCTTCAAGCCGCGCTACCTGAAGCTGCTCTCAGCAGGTGGTTCGGAAGCTCCAACCAAGATATTGGCTGCAGCCGGCATCGATGTTTACTCGGCGCAGTTCTGGCAGGCTGGTTTCGATGTGGTCCAGCGTCTCGTGGAACAGCTCGAGACGTTGGCTGTAGCCTGATCGTCGGGGCATTCTCAAATGGCACAAACCTCCACCCTTTCCCTGGCGCCGCTTTTTCACGCGGTTGGTGATGTATTGCGCCAGAACCAATCGGCGCTGAACCAGGCTGATTTGCAAAACAGCAATCACGGCGACCACATGGTGGAAATCTTTCAGATCGCCGCTCAGGCCGCCCAAGAACAGTCGGCTGCCAGCTTGGCTGAAGCGATGGCAGCAGCCTCCGGTCTGTTGGAGGCGTTGAGCGGTAACGGCTCCGCAAAGATGTATGCCCACGGCTTGCGGCAGATGGCAGAGCAAATGCGCCGCTATGACGTTACGTTGGATGAGCTGGTTGCCTATGTCCAGAAAGTATTAAGGGAAGAAAAAGAAGCTGGCAAGTCCCCAGAGCCGGGGCTGGCTCGCTCGGGTGATATATTAAAAGCCTTGATCGCTGGGCTGGCGAGCTGGGAGCAGGTGGAAGGCGGGCAAACCCCCTCTGGCAACCCAATCGACATGGGCGTCCTGTTTGAATTTGGGATGGCCTATTGGCAGGCCCGGCAACGCGGCGGCGAGCGGGCCGCGGTGCTGGCGGATGCCGCCGCCTCGGTCAGCCCGTTGAGCAAAGTTCCGCACCGTTACGAATCGGGCAAGCTGGCGATCCAGGCTTTGTTACAGGCCATGCAACGCGACGCATAATGATATTTTGTTTTCTGGAGACCCGTTATGGACACCTCACCACACAAAAGTGACTTTTTGAACGTGAATGGCATCCGGCTGCATTATCTGGATTGGGGTGGCAACGGTCCCATTTTATTATTCCTGACCGGCCTGGGCCTCTCCGCGCACATCTACGACAAATTCGCGCCGCGCTTTACAGACAAGTTCCATGTGATTGCCTTGACTCGCCGTGGGCACGGCGAGTCGGATTATCCCGAAACGGGTTACGACGTGGACACACTGACGGAAGATGTACGGCAATTCATGGATGCGCTCGGGATCGACAAAGCCATCCTGGTAGGGCATTCCATGGCCAATGTCGAGCTGTGTCATTTTGCCGCCTTGCATCCGGAACGGATTCTCAAGCTTGTATTCCTGGAGGCCAGCTATGACTGCACCTCACCTGCTTACAAGGCGATGATGGAAAAGAATCCCGTGCGGAACATTGCGAACCCGGGTATGAACGATGACTATTACACCATCGAAGATTATGTAGCTGCCGTTAAAAGGGCCTACCCGTCCCTGGCTGCCATTTGGGGAGAAGAGTTGGACGAAGACGTCTTGCACGCGGTCAAGACGAGCCCCGCAGGAAAGATCGTCGACCGCATGTCCGAGGCGATTGGCGGCGCCATCAGCATCACCATAAATAGTTATCAGCCCGAATATTCGAAAATACAGGCCCCCGTGCTGAGCATCTTTGCAATCAACGATGGCGCCTTCTATCTGTCAGCGGATTACATGACGGCAGAGCAGCAGGCCCAGGTGCTTGAATTCTACGCGACAGTGCGCCCGGCTCTACAACGAGAATGCATCGAGCAATTCCGAGGCGATGTGCCACACGCCAGGGTGGTCGTAATCCCCAAGGGGCATCACTATTGTTTTATCAAGCACGCAGCGCTTGTTTTCGACGAGATGACAAGGTTTTTACTTCCGCAGCAGTCCAGCTAGAAGGGGAACTCCTCATCCTCCGTGGGAGGCGTTAACGGCTCGTCTTCGCCCGGCTTGCGGTCCAGCATCTGCATCTGCGTTGCGACCACCTTGGTGCTATAACGTTTTTCGCCGTCTTTTTCATACGTATCGGTATGCAGCCGCCCCTCCAGGAAAACCAGGCTGCCCTTCTTCAGATATTCCTGGCAGACCTCGCCCAGGCGCCCCCAGGCTTCGACTGTGAACCAATCGGTGGCCTCTTTGGATTCGCCTTCCTTGTTGGTCCAGTGATGGCCCACCGCGATGCGGAAATGGCACACTTTCTGTCCGGTAGGGGTGAAGCGCGTCTCCGGGTCTCTACCCAAATATCCGATCAACTGTACACGGTTTAACGCAGGCATTGTTTCCTCCTGGTAGAAAGGGAGAACAAAGTAGGAAATTGAAAATGTAACCTCAGTTTAGCGCGACTTTTAAGATTGTCAAGGGTCAGTGTTCTGGTATTTATGGTTGCATTCTGTCAAAATCGCTGGTATCCTTAGGGATGTTGGAAAGCGCGCTATGCATTTTAATATGTAATATTAAATTAAAAATACAAAATCTATTGCAAAGACATATCTATGTACATCGCAATCGAAGGCGCAATCGGTGTTGGCAAGACCACCCTGGCGCGCATGCTGCAGCCAATTTTTGAATCCGGACTCCTGATGGAAGTCTTCGAGGAGAACCCATTCCTGTCCGATTTCTATTCGGATCGGGCGCGCTATGCTTTTCAGACCCAGATTTTTTTCTTGCTTAGCCGCTACCACCAGCAGCGCCGCACTGTCGGCGAGCTCCTGGCGCAGTCCAATAACCTGGTAGCTGACTATACTTTTGAGAAGGATGCGCTGTTCGCTCAGATCAACCTGCACGGTGACGAGTTGGAGATGTACTACCGCGTGCACGAAGCCCTGGCAGAGAAAATCGTCCCGCCTGAGTTGATCATCTATCTGCGTGCGGAGACCGATACGTTGCTGCAGCGTATCGCCCAGCGTGACCGCCCGTATGAGCGCAATATGGAGCGCAGTTACATCGAAGAGCTGAACCAGGCTTATGAAAATTTCTTTGCCGATCACCAGTCCAGGCGCTCGCCGGTGCTGGCCATCGACACCAACCAGCTGGATTATGTCCGGCGGATGGAAGATCTGGAGTGGGTGGCGGAACGTATCCGGCAGACTATGAAGATGACACCCTACCAGCCAGAGCTGCCATTCTTGCCGTATGATCAGGATTAGCCGGTTTGAAAGCTGGTCTGGGACGCAAAGCCCGCTTATTTTACCTGGGGAGAGAATGCCATGCGCATTACGCATGAATTGATGCTGAAATGTGCCAGGGATACGATCGCACGCCAGGCGCGCGAGAGCCATAACCTGCTGGCAGCCTATCTATGTGGCTCGCTGCTGCAGGACGACTTTTTATTGGGCGGCGCGGGGGATATCGACCTGGTGCTGATCCACGAGGAACCGTTCCCGGTGGAACGTGAAATGATCCCCCTGAACGAGGAAATCCATCTGGATCTTGCCCACCACTACCAGCGCGATTACCGGGACACCCGTCGTCTGCGCGTGCACCCCTGGCTGGGACCGACGCTGAACGCCTGCAAGGCGTTGTATGACCCGCAGCATTTTATGGATTTCACGCAAGCCAGCGTGCGCGGCCAGTTCGACCGTCCCGACCATGTCGCTGAACGCGCCAGGTCCCAGGCAGACATGGCACGCCAGGTCTGGCAAGACCTGTCCATGGCCGGGCGCGCCGGCGGACCGGCGCTGCTGACTGACTATCTCCGTGCAGTCGGGTTTGCTGCCAACGCAGTCGCCAGCCTGAGCGGTCCGCCGCTGGTCGAGCGCCGTTTCCTACAGCAATTTCCCGCCCGCGCTGAAGCGATCGGGCGGCCGGGTCTTTACCAGGGTCTGCTGGGTCTGTTGGGCGCGCAGTATCTGGAAGCACAGGTGCTATCCGAGTGGTTGCCGCACTGGCAGGTCGCCTACCAGGCTCTGCCCGCTTCAGGGGTGCCCATTCATCTGCATCCCGCCCGGTTGAACTATTATTTGGGGGCATTCAAGCAAGCTCTCCAGGATGAGCAGCCGCAGCTCGCGCTCTGGCCGCTGCTGAGGACCTGGACCGTGTTGGCTGCCCTTCTACCGGGCAGCTCACCCTCCTGCCAGGTCTGGCAAAGCGCAGTCGAATTTCTAGGTATCTACGGAGCCGATTTTAACCAGCGCCTGGCCGCGCTGGATGCCTACCTGGATCTGGTCGAGGAAACACTGGAGACCTGGGCGCGCCAGAGTGGCGCTTGAGTGCGAATAGCGGGCAATGTTTCACGTGAAACAAAAACGGTCTGCAGGGAGAAATAAACCTGCCGACCGTTTGCTTATGTTTCACGTGAAACAAATCGTTTGGGGGCTTAACCAGTAGCTTCAACCGCTTGCAGATCTGTGTTGGGGTCGGGACCCGGAATATTCTCCACCGGTAACTTCTTTTTCCAGACCAACCAGCCGACGAACAGCACCAGCGGAATCCATCCGATCAGGCTGGTCAGCGTGCCACCCAGCGCCATGTCAACCCCAGGCATGAAGAGCAAGGGGAAACCGGCAACCGCGTTCAAGCTGCCGTGCCCTAATGCAGGCGCCCAGGGGCTGCGCGTGCGCAGGTACAGCCAGCTCAGGATAGTCCCGAGCAGGATGCAGAAAACGATCATCAGGAATACCCCTGCCAGTGGGTGTTGCGGATAGTTGTGCCCTTGCAAGATGGCGGGCATGTGCCAGATGCCCCAGATTGCACCGCTCAATAAAATCGCACGCGCCTGACCAAGCGGCAACAGCCTGGGCAGCAGGTAGCCGCGCCACCCAAGCTCTTCACCCAGACCAAACAGTGTATTGAATAGCGGCCCGACCGTCAGGGCGATCAACATCTGCAAGCCGATGATCAACAGTGGGGATATCTGCGGGCTGCCCGCTTGTGCCATCGCCTGGCGGATTGCTGTGAACTGTAGATCCAGTTTTCCAACGCCGGATAGCCAGGTCAACAAACCGGCCGTCACTGTCAGGAATATCGGCAGCAGCCAGGCCCATAAATACATCTTTCTCTCGCCCAAGTGTCTCAAGTTGAGCGTACCGAGCGGCTCTTTATCGATTACCCGAGTAGCAATGATGGCTGCCAATCCAGGCGCCCACATGGCAGCTGTCCAACATACCAGGCTAATAGACTGGCGCAGGTTGCTGCCGGGTGTGCCAACCAGCAAGGGCAGCAGGAACAGCACCCAGGCGATCGAAAACGAGATCAGGATAAACCATAGAATACTTTTTTTGTTGATCATTTTTCCCTTATTTTTACTGCGGACAGATCTGCCGGTCAATCGATAGTGCAGCAGGTCAGTTCGATAACAGGTCGTTGCTAATAATCCTGTGCTGTCTCAGCTTGGCCAGCTGGAATGCCGGCGCGCAGGGGTTGAAAGCAGGCGCTTGGCCGCCAGGCGCACTTTATTGCTGTTCTCCAGCTGTGCTAGCGAGAACACTTCCCAACCCTGCTCACCCAGGCTGTTCAACACCGCCTGCAACTCCTCGTCCGTTGGGGAGTGAAAGGTTGTGCCGCAGGTCTGGATAGTATATTCCCAGCGAGTGCTTTCTGCCATCGCTCACGCCTCTTTCTGTGTTGCCTGAGTGACATGCGCCAGCGAAACCATGCCGCTCAACCCGCCCAGGTTCATCGTATCGACTGCGCTGCTGGGCACGATCACCAGCGCGCCTTTTTCCTTCAAGCCTTCGAAGAGCATGTTCATCGCCCGCAGGTGCAGCGCGGTGGGATTATTCAAATAGGCCTGCGAGGCTTCAGCGAAGGATTGGGCGATCTGCTTTTCCGATTCGCCCAGGATGACGCGCGCCTGGCGCTCGCGTTCCGCCTGCGCCTGGCGGCTCATCGCATCTTCCAGGTCCTGCGGGATGATCACATCGCGGATTTCCACCGACTGCACCGTCACGCCCCACGGGGTGGTGCGCTCGTCGATGATCTTCTGCAACAGGGCGTCCATCTTATCGCGTCCCACCAGGATATCCGCTAGGTTCATCTGCCCGATTATCTCGCGCAGGGCAGTCTGGGCCGCCCAGGCGATGGCTGCTCGGTAGTCGGCCACTTCCAGGGCGGCTTTCTCGGCGTCCCACACCATCCAGAACAGCACCGCGTCCACGTCCACCGGTACCGTATCCTTTGTGAGCGTCTTCTCGGCATTGAAGGGCGTGACCATCACACGGTGGTCGATCCAGTTCGGGGTGGTGTCCAGGATAGGCACGATCCAGAACATCCCGGGTCCGCGCAATCCGTGGAACTTGCCCACGCGCAGCACGACCGCTTTCTCCCACTGTTGCGCCACTTTGAGCGCCAGCAGGATGTAAATGGCAGCCAGCAGGATCACGAAAACGCTGATCCCGATCCACAGTTCGGATACTCCCAGGTTGTCCAGTCCGATCGCCGCCAGGGCCGCCACCACGATCAAAACAATCATGATGAAAATCGAAACGCCGTTGAAGCGCACATTATCCGTTGTTTCCGACGATTTTGTATTGCGAGGGTTTGTCATAAGGGTCTCTCTTTCTGTTTTGTCAGTTCGTTCTCTATCTCTTTTATGATCTCATCCGCTGAGTAGCCTAATCCCAGGCTTTCCTGGACGAATTGCTCGCTCATCTCACGCAAGCCCTGGCTGCGCAGGTGTTGGGTGACTTCCGGGCTGGGCGTCTCCCAGACGTAAGTGCCGCGCCCGTGTTGGGTGGAGATCAGCCCGGCCTCGTCCAGCAGGCGGTAAGCGCGCGCCACGGTGTTGAAGTTCACGCGCAGGTCAGCCGCCAGCTGGCGCACCGTGGGCAGCTGGTCGCCGGGTTGCAGCTCGCCACGCGCCACCCGCTGGCGGATCTGCTCGACGATCTGGATATAGATCGGCTGGCGGGAGCGGAAGTCAAGCTCGAATTGCATGGTGTGGTTCCATCGTTATACTCCGATTGTATCTTTGTACGATTGTATAATTGTATTATTGACTTAATTGTATACCATTTTGGTGGATTGTCAAGGGGTGTTCGAGCCCTGGTTTCAGCAGGCGCTCGAAGTTATTATGAATTGCAGGGCAAAAACGGCGGATAACTTGGAAATATTGAGAATGAGTCTCGAAGTTATTGAGAATAGCCTGATTTTGGAGCAGATATCCCCGGTTCGATCAAATTTTTGCGTACATTGAAAAATGAGGTAAATAGAGGCTAAACCATGCACTCGTCTTATCGCATCCTTCGAAGGATATTTTCGACTTCAATCAGCGCCTTAAAGCTTTCTACCATCCTGGTGTTGGAGCCAAAATTCATAATGATATGGGTATCCCTGGTTGGGTCGTAAAACATATGAGTTGACAGAATTCCAATATGCCCTTTAATTTTTGGCAAGCCCCCAAGTAAAAATAAGAACTCTGAGAAATGGATTTCCATCATACCTGCGCCGTAATATATTCCAGGCCGAAATCTGTGATTGCAGGTATCCATGGTTGCTAAGGTGCCACTTTGAACCAGTCGGCCGCCCCGAAGCGCCTGGTTGAATTTCAGAAGATCTGCAGTGGTGGAAATGATC
>Ga0209254_10003064_pt1 | contig 15269 bp, 14 predicted proteins | sample FrelakmetDIP11DI_FD_187148 | JGI IMG/M metagenome (GOLD analysis project Ga0209254, IMG submission 187148) | Freshwater lake sediment microbial communities from the University of Notre Dame, USA, for methane emissions studies - DIP11 DI (SPAdes)... | ecosystem: Environmental > Aquatic >...
TCAGCTCTCGGCGTAGCGCACCAGGGCATCGCCGTGGCCGACGGCCTGGCCCGGCGTCACGCAGACCTCGCCGATGGTGCCGGCGCGCGGAGCGCCGATCAGGTTGTGCATCTTCATCGCCTCGAGCACGGCAATCTGCTGCCCGCGCTCGACACGGTCACCGGCCTTCACATGGAGCTCGAGAATCACGCCGGGCATCGGCGCACTGACGGTCGACCCGCTCGGGGCGACCGCAGCGGTAGACGCACGCGGTGCAGCCGCGACAGCCGGCGCGCTGCGGGCCGGCGCGACGGCGGTTGCCGACACAGGCGGGCGCGCCGCCGCGCCGGTTCCATGTGCGGGCAAGTAGCCGGGCGCGATCGTCGCGCGCGGCAGATCCGCCTCGCCAGACAGCGTGACATCGAAGGTCTCGTCGCCGACGACGACCTCGAAGCGATCGGCGGCGACTTCGTGCACGTCGATCACGAACTCCCGGCCACGAAGCCCCAGGGTATAGCGTCGTGTCACCTGCTCCTCCTCTGCCAGCTGTGGTTCTGCCGGGACCGCCCCGCCCCCAGCCAGCGCGAAGCGTAGAGCTGGCTGCCGGGCCAATAGCTGCGCATGACGGGCGCGGCCTCCTGGCGTCGCACGGCCCGGTGCAGGTGGGTGGCCACCACGATGGCCGCGACCAGTTCCGCATCCAGGCCCTGCACGCTCGGCGGCGTGGGCTTGGCGAGCGTGGCTGCGGCCTCGGGAGCGGGCGTCGATGCCCGCACAGCGGCAGGCTGGTCGAGCCTCAGCACGATCGTCAGCAGGCCCCACAGAAGCGCGAGCAGCCCGAACACCAGTCCCATGCCCAGGCCGGTCATCTGCAAGCCCCAGATCAGGTTGTCCATGGCGACGGCGCTCATGTCGGCGACAGGCCGTGCTTCTTCGGCGGGTTCTGCTGCACCTTGGTGCGCAGGACTTCAAAGGCACGGGCCAGGCGCGGACGCGTCTCGCGCGGCTCGATCACCTCGTCGATCTGGCCGACATCGGCAGCGCGGTATGGGTTGAAGAACATCTCGCGGTAGCCGGCCACCAGTTCGGCTTCTCGCGCGGCTGGATCGGCGGCGCTCTTCACCTCGTCGCGGTAGAGCACGCGCACCGCGGGTGCGGCCCCCATCACGGCGATCTGCGCGGTCGGCCAGGCGAAGGCGAGATCGGTGCGCATCTGCTTGGAGCCCATCGCCACGTAGGCCCCACCCATCGCCTTGCGCGTGACGATCGAAATCTTCGGCACCGTCGCTTCGCAGTAGGCGTAGATGATCTTCGCGCCGTGGCGGATCACGCCGCCGTACTCCTGGTCGGTTCCCGGCAGGAAGCCGGGGCAATCGACGAAGGTCACCAACGGGATGTTGAAGGCGTCGCAGGTGCGGATGAAGCGCGAGATCTTGTCGCTGGCGTCGATGTTGAGCGCGCCCGACATGAAGGCCGGCTGGTTGGCCACGATACCGACCGAGTAGCCATCCAGGCGCGCGAAGCCGACCACGGCATTGGCGGCGAACGCCGGTTGGATCTCGAGGAAGCTGTCGCGGTCGAAGATCGCCGAGATCGCGTCTCGCATGTCGTAGGGCTGGTTCTCGTCGTTCGGGATCAGCGAATTGAGTGACTCGTCCATGCGCTGGGCCGGGTCATCGGGGCGGATCTGCGGCGGGTCTTCGTTGTTGTTCTGCGGCAGGTAGCTGAGCAGCCGCTTGGCCAGTGCCAGACCGGCAGCCTCGGCCTCGGCCGACAGGTGGGCCACGCCGCTTCGACCGGTGTGCACGTCGGGGCCGCCGAGCGTCTGTGCAGTGACCTGCTCGCCGGTGACGGCCTTGATCACGTCGGGCCCGGTCAGGAACATGTAGCTGTCGCCGGCCATGATCACGAAATCGGTCAGCGCCGGCGAATACACCGCGCCGCCGGCGCAAGGGCCGAGGATCAGCGAGATCTGCGGGATCACGCCAGAGGCCATCACGTTGCGCACGAAAACCTCGCCGTACGCGGCCAGGCTGCGCACGCCCTCCTGGATGCGGGCACCGCCGGAATCGTTGAGGCCGATCAGCGGAATGCCGCTCTCGAGCGCCAAATCCTGGATGCGGCTGATCTTGCGCGCCTGCACTTCCGAGAACGAGCCGCCAAGCACGGTGAAGTCCTGCGCGAAGATGGCCACCCGGCGGCCGCTGATCTTGCCGAAGCCGGTAACGATGCCATCGCCGGGGAATCGTTGCTTGTCCAGGCCGAATGCCGTGGCATGGTGCGTCGCCAGCGCGCCGAACTCCTGGAACGAGCCGTCGTCGAGCAACAGCGCCAGGCGTTCGCGAGCGGTGAGCTTGCCACGCGCATGCTGCTGCTCGATGCGCTCCACGCCGCCGCCGAGCATGGCGCGGCTGCGCATCTCGCGCAGGACCTGCAGGTGATCAAAGGTCTTTCCTTCCATCCTGGCCTCTCCGGTGCGCCGGCAGCGGCAACAGGCTCGAATGGTGCCCGTGTGGCCGTGCTGGCACCTGACGCAGATCAAGGTGTTGGCGAATCGGGACGACTCGGCACGGCGTTCGCCAACGCTCGCCGGGAGGCTCCGCACGGCTTGAGTCGCGTCAAGCCCGGATGCTGTCCTTTGCCCGACGATCAATCCCAGGACCATTCGACCTTGCGAGCACTTCATGAGTACAGCCACGAAATTTGTCTATCTGTTCGGCAGCGCGCGCACCGAGGGCGCGGCGACGATGAAGAACCTGCTGGGCGGCAAGGGCGCCAACCTGGCCGAGATGTGCCGCCTGGGCATCACGGTGCCCTCGGGCTTCACCATCAGCACCGAAGCCTGCACGATGTTCACCGAACGTGGCAAGGACCAAGCGCTCAAGCGGATCGAGGCCGAAGTCCTGCAGGGCGTGGCCTTCGTCGAGCAGGAGATGGGCAAGAAATTCGGCAATGCGGCCGACCCGTTGCTGCTGTCGGTGCGCTCCGGCGCACGGGCCTCGATGCCCGGCATGATGGACACCATCCTCAACCTGGGCCTGAACGACGAGGCCGTGCTCGGCCTGGCCGCGAAGGCCGGCAACGACCGCTTCGCCTGGGATTCCTACCGCCGCTTCGTGCAGATGTACGGCGATGTGGTGATGGGCCTCAAGCCCGTGTCCAAGGAAGACCACGACCCCTTCGAGGTCATCATCGACATGGTCAAGGAGCAGAAAGGCGTGATGCTCGACACCGAACTCGACACCGCCGACCTGAAGGAACTGGTGACGCGCTTCAAGGGCCTGATCCGCGCGCGCATCGGGCGCGACTTCCCCACCGACCCGTGGGAGCAGCTCTGGGGCGCCGTCGTGGCCGTGTTCGAGAGCTGGAACAACGACCGCGCACGGGTCTACCGTGAGCTCAACGACATCCCCGAGGCCTGGGGCACGGCCGTCAACGTGCAGGCCATGGTCTTCGGCAACCTGGGCGACAGCAGCGCCACCGGCGTGGCCTTTTCGCGTGATGCGGGCACGGGCGAAGACCTCTTCAACGGCGAGTTCCTCGTCAACGCGCAGGGCGAAGATGTGGTGGCTGGCATCCGGACGCCGCAGCAGGTGTCGCTGGAGGGCTCGCGGCGTTGGGCGCGACTCGCGCTGGTGGGCGAAGACGAACGGCGCAGCATGTACCCGTCGCTCGAAGAGCTGATGCCCCAGATCTACAAGGAACTGCTGCATGCCGAGACCGCGCTGGAGAACCACTTCAAGGACATGCAGGACATGGAGTTCACGATCCAGCAAGGCAAGCTCTGGATGCTGCAGACGCGCAACGGCAAGCGCACCGGCGCAGCCATGGTGCGCATTGCCATGGAAATGCTGCAGCAGGGCATGGTCGACGAAAAGACCGCCCTGCTGCGCGTGGCGCCCGACCGGTTGAACGATCTGTTGCACCCGATCTTCGACCCCAAGGCGCTGAAGGCGTCGAAGGTGATTGCACGTGGCCTTCCGGCGTCGCCCGGTGCGGCCACGGGGCAGGTGGTGTTCTTCGCCGACGAGGCCGAGGAGTGGGCCAAGCAGGGCAAGGCGGTGATCCTGGTGCGGCAAGAGACCTCCCCCGAAGACCTGCGCGGCATGAGCGTGGCCAAGGGCATCCTCACCGCGCGCGGCGGCATGACCTCGCACGCGGCCGTGGTGGCGCGCGGCATGGGCAAGTGCTGCGTGTCCGGCGCCGGTGCGGTGCATGTGGACACCAAGGCGCGTTGCATGACCATCGGCGACAAGAGCTATGCCGAAGGTGAGTGGATCTCCCTCAACGGCTCCACCGGCGAGGTCTTCGCCGGCCAGGTGGCCACCAAGGACGCGGAGCTCAGCGGTGACTTCGGCGCCCTGATGGCCCTGGCCGACCGCTACAAGCGGCTGGAAGTGCGCACCAATGCCGACACGCCCGAAGAGGCCAAGGTGGCGCGCAACTTCGGCGCCACCGGCATCGGCCTGTGCCGCACCGAGCACATGTTCTTCGAGGGCGAGCGCATCAATGCCGTGCGCGAGATGATCCTGGCCGATGACGAAGCCGGCCGGCGCAAGGCGCTGGCCAAGCTGCTGCCGATGCAGCGAACTGATTTCGAAGGCCTTTTCCGCGAAATGAGCGGGCTACCGGTGACGATCCGTCTGCTCGACCCACCACTGCATGAATTCGTGCCGCACGACGAGGCCGGACAGACGGTGATGGCGCAGCAGATGGGCGTGTCGCTGGCGAAGATCCGCATGCGCGTGGACGACCTGGCCGAGTTCAACCCGATGCTCGGCCACCGCGGCTGCCGCCTGGGGATCACCTACCCCGAGATCACCGAGATGCAGGCCCGAGCCATCTTCGAGGCGGGCCTGAACATGAAGGCGCAGGGCATCGACGTGAAGGCCGAGATCATGGTGCCGCTGGTGGGCACGGTGCGCGAGTTCAACGCCCAGGCCGTGGTGATCCGCGGCGTGGCGGCACAGATCTTCGCCGAACATGGCGAAGGGCTGCACTACATGCTCGGCACGATGATCGAAACGCCGCGTGCCGCGCTGGTGGCCGAGAGCATCGGCAAGCAGGCCGAGTTCTTCTCCTTCGGCACCAATGACCTGACGCAGATGACGATGGGCTTCTCACGCGACGACGCCGGCAAGTTCCTGCCCGACTACCTGAAGCGCGGCATCTACGAGCACGACCCCTTCCGCACGATCGACCAGAAGGGCGTGGGCCTGCTCGTCGCCATGGCCGTCGAGAAGGGCCGTTCGGTGCGGCCCGACATCGAGGTCGGCGTGTGCGGTGAGCACGGCGGCGACCCGGCCTCGGTGGCCTTCTTCCACCGCGTCGGGCTCGACTACGTGAGTTGCTCGCCGTTCCGGGTGCCGATCGCCCGCCTGGCGGCGGCGCAGGCGGCGCTCGCCGAGTCAGCGTAACGGATCATCGCGCGGCGCCCATCCGATACTGTCGACGGCCCTTGGCCGCGACGCACGTTTGTGACGCTGAGAAGACCGCGGGCGCCCAACCGCACCACGCGTTTGAGCGGGTGGCGCGCCGGGATCAGCCCCTGCGTGGCCTCGGGCAAGACAGCTCGCGTGCTCTCATGCGCGAGCGAGACTGCCGCGACCGCGCTGCAGCATCAGGTCTTGCAGCCACAGTGCCGAATGGCTCACCGGACCGAAGTTGCGCGTCGCTTGATGGCGCAGGCCAATGGCCACGCGGCCAGTCCACCACACCGTGCGGCCGGTGCCGGGCAGGACGACGGGTCCGACGTGGCCCGGCGGAATCGGCACCGGAGGCGAGGCCTCCTGGGTACGAATCAGGGATGCGCCGTCGGCGGCGGCTTGAACTGCAATGTCGTTGGTCAGCACGGAAAGCTCCCGAAGAAGTGGCAAGCGAATGGTTGCGGCCTTCGGGGATCGCCGCATCGCCCCGGTCGGGGGCGCGCGACTCGGTGTGACTTTTCTGCAATTCGCCATCACTGTAACCGGCGGGCAAACAAAAACGCCCGCTTGCGCGGGCGTTTTCCGGGTTGCCGGGAGCCGAGAGATCAGCGCACGACGCCGATGTTGGTCTGCTTGTCGCCCTTGTACGAGTGCATGGTCAAAGCACCATTCTTGACGTCGCCCTTGTTGTCGAACGAGATCGTGCCCGTGACGCCCTTGTAACCCTCGGTCTTGGCCAGCACCGGCAGGTACTTGGCTGGCTCGGCCGAGCCGGCCTTGACCATGGCAGCGACCATCAGGTTCAGCGCGTCATAGACGTACGGCGAGTAGATTTGCACGTCGGCATTGAACTTGGTCTTGAACTTCGCCTTGAAGTCGGCCATGGCCTTGACCGCCGCGGCGTCCTTCTCGTCGATACCACCGGCCTCGGCGCAGATCACCTGGTCATCGGCCATCGTGCCGGCCGCCAGCTTGGGCAATTCGCCCGAGCAGATGCCGTCGCCGCCCATGAACTTGGCTTTGATGTCGAGCGTTTTCATCTGGCGCAGCATCGGGCCCGCCACCGCGTCCATGCCGCCGAAGAAGATAACGTCGGGCTTCTTGGCCTTGATGGAGGTCAGGATGGCGGTGAAATCCGTCGCCTTGTCGTTGGTGAACTCGCGCGCCACCGTCTTGCCGCCGGCACCCTTGACACCCTTCTCGAACTCGTCGGCAACGCCCTGGCCGTAGGCCGTGCGGTCGTCGATGACGGCAATGCTCTTGCCCTTGACTTGCGTGACCGCGTACTTGCCGAGCGTGCCACCGAGGTGCACGTCGTCAGCCACGACGCGGAAAGTGGTCTTGTAGCCGTTGCGAGTGAACTTGGGGTTGGTCGCCGAGGGGCTGATCTGCGGGATGCCGGCGTCGCTGTAGATCTTCGAAGCCGGGATCGAGGTGCCCGAGTTCAGGTGACCGATGACGCCGCTGACCTTGGCATCGACCAACTTCTGTGCGGCAGCCGTGCCTTGCTTCGGGTCGCCGGCGTCGTCTTCGGCCAGCAGTTCGAACTTGGCCTTCTTGCCGCCGATCATCACGCCCTTGGCGTTGAGTTCGTCGATGGCCATGCGGGCACCGTTCTCATTGTCCTTGCCGAGGTGGGCGATGCCGCCGCTCGTCGGGCCGACGTGGCCGATCTTGACCACCATGTCTTGGGCGTAGGCTGTGCCGGCGACGAATGCGACGGCAGCGGCAACGATCGGGAGCATCTTGACTTGCATGAATTGAATCTCCAGTTGGGAATGTTGAGGGACTATTCGAGAGGATTTCTCAACGGCCGTGACGATACTCCAAAAGTGTGCCGCGACCGCATCGGGTATCTGCGGAGCAGCAGCGAATTTGCCGTGCCGGCAAGGGCCGTTCCTGCCGCCGCCGAGCCACAACGCGGCGACGTGGCTGGCCGATGACGCACGGAGCTCAGGGTTTGCGCCGTCGCGCCAGCAGGTCGGCAACCGCCTGCGCGACCAGCTCCCGCATCACACCGGCCAGTTCGCCGCGCAGGCTTTGCACGACTTCGTTCGTCAGACGCGAGAGCTGCGGCGCGATCACGGCCTTCAGCCGCGCCTCCAGCAATGCATCGATGCGCGGGCGCAGGGTCTCGAGTACCTGGGTGGTCAGCGCAACACCGGTGTCGGTCGGCAAGGCAGGCTGGGACTCGAGCGGCATCGATTCTGGCGCCAGTGTTGCCGACGCGACGCCCAGCTCCAAGTCGTCGCTCGCGATGTCGATCACTTCTGTCAGCGTCGGCAAGGCACCACGATGGGTTGTCATGCGCCTGCGGCCCGAGACTGATGCACCAGGTCCAGACCCGGTCGTGCGCCGTACTGGCGCCAGCGATGTCGGCCGGCGTCAGCGTCGGCGGGTTCGGCCGAAACGATCTCGACCACCCGGGCGAAGCCTTCCCAGCCTTCGACCATGTCCGGGCCGAGGTTGAGCAGCAACTCGCGTGGCGTGACGCTGCTCGGGTCGTCGACCAGCCAGGTCCGGGTCGGCACCAGCGCGGCGGGCGGCTCGGCACCCTTGACGCGGACATGGGCCACGAACGACAAGGGATCGAAGGCCCAAAGGGCCATGTCGAGACGGTCCAGGCTGCCGCGGTCACCGCAGACGACGACGGTCGCCCCGGCGTCCTGGGCCTTGCGCAGAAAGCGGCAGGCCGCGCCCAGCTTGTCGGCGACGCCCGAGTGGAACTCCACCTTCATGGCGCGTCGCCGGCTCGATCAGGCTGCAGCCCGCGCCAGCACGAAGTGCGTCAGCAGCGGCACCGGCCGGCCCGTGGCCCCCTTGGCGGCACCGCTCTTCCAGGCCGTGCCGGCGATGTCCAGGTGGGCCCACGGGTACTTGGCAGTAAATCGCTGCAGGAACTTGGCAGCGGTGATCGCGCCACCGGCACGCCCCGCGAGGTTGGCCACATCGGCGAAGTGGCTTTTCAGCCCTTCGTCGTACTCGTCGTCGAGCGGCATGCGCCAGGCCGGATCGAGCGCGCTGCGGCTGGCAGCCAGCAGTTCGCTGGCCAGGGCATCGTCGCTCGAGAACAGCCCCGAGTTGTGGTGGCCGAGCGCGATCACGCAGGCTCCCGTGAGCGTCGCGACATCGACCACCGCGCCCGGCTTGAAGCGCTCGGCATAGGTCAGTGCGTCGCACAGGATCAGCCGGCCCTCGGCGTCGGTATTCAGGATCTCGATGGTCTGCCCCGACAGGCTCCTGACCACATCGCCCGGCTTCACAGCGCGGCTGCTGGGCATGTTCTCGCAGCTCGGGATGATCGCCACGACATTGACTTTGGGCCGCAACTCGCCAATCGCGCGCATCGTGCCGAGCACACTGGCCGCGCCACCCATGTCGAACTTCATCTCGTCCATCTCGGCGCCGGGCTTGAGCGAAATGCCACCGCTGTCGAACGTGATGCCCTTGCCGACCAGTACCACCGGGGCCTGGGCCTTTGCGCCGCCGTGGTATTGCATGACGATGAAGCGCGGCGGCTCATCCGAGCCCTGAGCCACGGCCAGGAACGAGCCCATGCCGATCTTGGCGATCTGCTTGCGGTCAAAGACTTCGACCTTGAAGCCGAATTGCTTGCCCAGCTTCTTGGCTTCGGCCGCCAGGTAGCTCGGCGTGGCGTGATTGCCAGGCCGGTTCGCGAACTCGCGCGCCAAAGCAACACCGGCAGCCACCGCCTGGCCTTGCCGCAGGCCCTTGGTCAAGGCGGCAACCTGCGCCTTGGCCGCCAGCAGCGACACGTTGGCCAACTTGGGCGCCACCGGGGCGCTGGGTTTGGTGTGACGGTACAGATAGACCGCGTCGCCAGAGGCGGCCACCAGCGCTTCGGCATGCGCCGCCGTCAGGGCCTCGCCGCCGAAACTGGCCACGGCCAGATCAACCACTCCGAGGGCCTTGAGCTGGCCCAGCGCGGTCGCCACCGCGGTCTTGAAGGCCTTGGCTGAACCATCGGCCGCGGCGGCAAAGGCCAGGCGCGCAGCCTTCAGATTGGCCGGGCGGTGCAGGTACAGGCAACGCCCCGCCTTGAACTCGAAGTCGCCCTGTTTCACCGCGTCGCTGAGCAACCCACCCACCGCCTTGTCCATGCCCGCAGGCGCGGCCGGGCCGACAAGCACCACGAGCAAGGCATCGGTCGTCAGGTTGGCGAGGCCCGCCGCAGGCGAAAGTTGAATCTTGAAGTCCATAATGAGTCGAGGTTTCTTGATTCGCAGATGTTATTCGATACCACGCTACGACGCGAGTTGGCCCGCACCTTTGGCGGCACGCTGGTCGTCATCCTCACCATCGTGCTGACCATGATGTTGATCCGCACCATCGGGCAAGCTGCGGGCGGCTCCGTTTCGCCGCAAGACGTGGTGCTGGTGCTGAGCTACACCGCTCTGGGCCACCTGCCGACGATGCTGGCCTTGTCGCTGTTCATCGCCGTCGTCGCCTCGATCGGACGCATGTATCGCGACAGTGAAATGGTGATCTGGTTCGCCAGCGGCATGCCGATCACGCGCTTCGTGCGACCGGTGCTGCGCATGGGCTGGCCCGTGCTGCTCGTCGTGGCCTTGCTGTGCCTGTTCGTCTGGCCCTGGGGCAACCAGCAAAGCGCCGACCTTCGCGACCGCTACCAGCAACGATCGGATCTGTCGCGCGTGGCGCCTGGCGTGTTCCAGACCTCGCGCGACGGCACGCGGGTGTTCTTCATCGAGCGAGACAGCCCCGACGCCGCCAACGCGCGCAACGTCTTCATCCTGACAAGCAAAGGCACGCGCGAGTCGGTCACGTCCGCTCGCGGCGGGCATGTCGAGGCGATCGGTGACGAGCGCTGGCTGGTGCTCGAGCGCGGCCAGCGCAACGAAACCGACAGCGCCAACGGCGACAAGATGCAGTCGCGTTTCGAGAGCTACAACGTGTTGGCCGGCGAACGCGCCGCGCGCCGCGCCGAAGAACGCCCCCCGCGGGCGACGCGCACGATCGACCTGCTGCGAACGCCCACCCTGCGCCATCAGGGCGAACTGGTCTGGCGCGTCGGCTTGTTGTTTGGCGCAGGCAACTTGTTGCTGCTGGGTATCGGACTGGCCGCCAACAACCCGCGCCGCGCCAGCAACTGGAACCTGCTGTTTGCGTTGCTCGGGTTCGTCGTCTACTACAACCTCATCAACCTGAGCAAGGTCTGGGTCGGTGGCGGGCGCGTCGGCATGGGCAGCGCCCTGGTCGGGTTGCATGGCGGCGGCCTTTTGTTGGCACTGGCGCTGCTCTGGTGGCGCGACCATGCCGCCGTCTTTCGCCTGCGGCCGCGCCGGGCTGCCGGCGCATGAACACGGCCGGCCACCATCGAGCCGCAAGGGCTCCTTCGGGGCCCGGGGCGAATCGCGCCATGCCAAGCTCAGGGGATTCGCGATGAGGACGGTGCGTCGCCTGTTCTACCGCGACATCGCGTCGTCCGTCTTCTTCGTCGCACTGGCCTTCTTGTCACTGTTCTACTTCATCGACTTTGTCGACGAACTCAACAGCGTGGGCAAGAACGGCTACACGATCGGCTTTGCCTTGCTCGCTGGCGTGCTCGAAGTGCCGGGGCACTTCTACGAATTGTTCCCGATCGCCGTGTTGATCGGCACCATCTTCTCGCTGGCACGCATGGCGCAGTCGTCGGAATACACCATCTTGCGCACGGGCGGGCTCGGCCCTGGCCGCGCACTGGCGCTGCTGACCACACTGGGCGCCCTGTTCGCAGTTCTGACGTTCGTCATCGGCGACTACGTCGCGCCGATCAGCGAGCGAGCCGCCGTCGATCTGAAGGCCCTCTTCTCGGGCGGTCGCGCGCTGGGCAGAAGTGGCGCGTGGCTGAAGGACCGCCACACGCTGGCCGACGGGACTGAGCAAAGCGTGTCGGTCAACGTCTTGCGCACGACGCCCGAGGGCGGGCTCGAAGGCGTGCGCATCTTCGAGTTCGACTCCGACAGCCGACTTGTCACGCGCGTTGCGGCCCGCCACGCGCGTATCGGCAGCGGCCAATGGGTCCTCGACGACGCCCAGGTCACGCATTGGCCAACCGGCGCGGCCATGGACGACGCCCAACCGGTACGCGACGAGCGCCATCCCCGCTTGATCTGGCCGAGTTCGCTCGATGCCGGTGTCGTTGCTGCGGCCGTGCTGCCGCTGTCGACCATGTCGACTGTCGAACTCTGGCGATATAGCCGGCACCTGTCCAACCAGGAACAGGCAGTCAGCCGTCACGCGATCCAGTTCTGGAAGAAGGCGTTGTACCCGTTGGCCTGCCTGGTGATGGTGGCGCTGGCGCTGCCATTCGCATACCTGCAAGCGCGCGCCGGCGGCGTCAGCTACAAGGTGTTCGGTGGCATCCTGCTGGGCATCAGCTTCGTGCTGCTGAACAACGTCGCGGGGCATCTGGGGGTACTGCGCGACTGGACCCCCTGGGTGGTGGCCGCGGCACCTAGCACGCTGTACTTGCTCTTGTCGCTGACAGCGTTCGCGTGGCTGGTGCGCTACCGTTAGGGCCAAGATGAAGACCGGTCTACTGTTGTTCGCTCATGGTGCTCGCGATGCGCGTTGGGCACAGCCGTTCGAGCAGGTTGCCGCAGCGGTGCGCGCGGCGCGCCCGGACCAACCCGTGCGCCTGGCGTTTCTCGAATTCATGGCGCCCGACATTCGCACCGCCGCCGGTGAACTGGCCCGCGAAGGCTGCGCACGGGTCGACGTGCTGCCCCTGTTCCTGGGTGCCGGCGGCCATGTGCGCAAGGACCTGCCGCCCTTGCTCGACGAGCTGCGCGCGTCTCACCACGGCGTTGCCTTCACATTGCATCCGGCAATCGGTGAAGCGCCAGCCTTGGTCGCTGCGATTGCCGGCATTGCCCTCTCCTTGCGCGAGGCGACATGAATCTGCATCAGTTCCGCTTTGTGCAGGAGGCCGTGCGCCGTGGCCTGAACCTGACGGAAACCGCCAAGGCCCTGCACACGTCGCAGCCCGGCGTCAGCAAGGCGATCCTCGAGCTGGAAGAAGAGCTCGGCATCGACATCTTTGCACGCCACGGCAAGCGGCTGCGCCGCATCACGGAGCCCGGCGAGCAGGTGCTCAAGGCCGTTGAAATCATCCTGCGCGAGGTCGGCAACCTCAAGCGCATCGGCGACGAGTTCAGCAAGCAGGATGCCGGCCGGCTGTCGATCGCCACCACCCACACCCAGGCGCGCTATGTGCTTCCCGAACCTGTGGCGCTGCTGCGAAGGCGATTTCCGAAGGTCAACGTCAGCCTGCACCAGGGCACGCCCGATCAGGTGGCACAGATGCTGCTCGACGAGAGCGCCGACATCGGCCTGGCCACGGAGTCGCTGGCCAACTTCGATGAACTCGTGACCCTGCCCTGCTATTCCTGGCAGCACATGCTGGTCGTCCCGGCAGCGCACCCCTTGGCCGCCGTCGAGCGGCCGACGCTCGAGCAACTCGCTGCCGAGCCACTGGTCAGCTACCACCCCTCGTTCACCGGCCGCGCACGCATCGACGCGGCGTTCGCACGAGCGCGGCTGGCACCTGAGGTCGTGCTGGAAGCGATTGACTCCGACGTCATCAAGACCTATGTCCGGCTCGGTCTGGGCGTGGGCATCGTTGCCGAGATGGCGGTACGCGACGAGGCCGCGGCCGGCGTTCTGGTCGTGCGGCCTCTCGGTCACCTGTTCGGCCAGAATGTCTCGCGGGTCGCCTTCAAACGCGGGGCCTACCTGCGCAACTTTGTCTATACCTTTGCCGAGCTGCTGTCCGACCGGCTGACACGCGCACTGATCCTGCGCGCGATGGCCGGCAACGCTGCCGGAGAACCCAGCGACCCTGCGTTATGAACCACCCCCGTAGCGGCTGCGCCGCTCCCCCTCAAGGGGGCCGAGGCCCGCGGCTCCAAGCCGACCTGCGTCGGCTTGGACGGGCCGAGGAATGGCCGCGTCTCGCAGCCATGCGGCCTGCAAGGCACGCCAGCGGACCGGCAGAGCCGGCTCCGCGGCGCCCGCTTGGAAACTTCCACTGACCCACGACATGCTGATGCGTACACCGTCATTTCCCAGCCGCCTGCCGAAGGTCGGCACGAACATCTTCACCGTGATGTCGGCGCTGGCCCAGGAGCACGGGGCGGTCAACCTCGGCCAAGGCTTCCCGGATTTCGACTGCGACCCGGTCTTGCTCGATGCCGTCAATACCGCCATGCGCGCCGGCCACAACCAGTACCCGCCGATGGCCGGTGTGCCGGCACTGCGTGAGGCCGTTGCCGCGAAGGTCGAATCCTGCTACGGCCGGCGCTACGACCCGGGCAGCGAAGTCACCGTCACGGCTGGCGCCACGCAGGCGATCCTCACGGCGATCCTGGCGTGCGTGCAGCCGGGCGACGAAGTCGTCGTGCTCGAGCCTTGCTACGACAGCTATGGCCCGAACATCGAGCTGGCCGGCGGAACGGTGGTCCGCGTGCCGCTGACGCCAGGCAGTTTTCGGCCCGACTTCGACGCGATATCGCGCGCCCTGTCACCGCGCACGCGCGCCATCATCGTCAACAGCCCGCACAACCCGAGCGCCACGATCTGGCGTGCGTCGGACATGGACCGATTGGCGGAGTTGCTGCGGCCCACCGACGTGCTCTTGATCAGCGACGAGGTCTATGAGCACATGGTCTATGACGGCCAGCGCCACGCCAGCGCGTCGGCACATGCTGAACTTGCGGCACGGGCCTTCGTCGTCTCGAGCTTCGGCAAGACCTTCCATGTCACGGGTTGGAAGGTCGGCACGGTGGTGGCGCCAGCGGCCATGACCGCCGAGTTCCGCAAAGTGCACCAGTTCAATGTCTTCACGGTGAACACACCGATGCAGCACGCGCTGGCCAGCTACCTGGCCACGCCGGCGCGATACCTCGAACTGAGTGGGTTCTACCAGGCCAAGCGCGACCTGTTTCGCGCCGGCCTGGCGGCGACGCGATTGCGCGCGCTGCCCAGCGAAGGCACGTACTTCCAGTGCGTCGACTACAGCCCGGTCAGCGATCTCGGCGAGGCCGCGTTCTGCCGCTGGCTGACCACCGAGATCGGCGTTGCAGCAATCCCTCTGGCGGCGTTCTACGAAGCCGGCTTCGAGCAGCGCATCGTCCGGCTGTGTTTCGCCAAGCGCGACGAGACGCTGCGGCTGGCGCTGGATCGACTGGCGCGGGTCTAGCGGGCTGGCGCCCGCTACCGTGTCGGCCGTGCGTCGGGGTTGTCGCCCCAGAAGTCTTCAGTTGCAGCCGGGCGCAGATCGTCGACCGGCTCGAGCGTGAACTTCGGCTCGGACACTGGCTCGGACACTGGCTCGGCGGTCTCCACTGCCAGGTGACTGCCATGGTCGGTGGTCAGGTCGAGATCGAGCGCCAGGGGCTCACCGTCGTTGAACTCCGGCCGCAACACGATGGTGCCCTCGCCGACAGCCACCGGCGCCGAACGGCCACCGATCGGCAGCAGGACGTCAACGTCCGCCGTGCCGGCACCCTCCGCCTGGTGCAGATCCCGTGCCAATTGAAAGAGGAAAAGCACCTCCTGGTACGCCGGGAGGTCGAACAGCTCCGCCTCCGAGCCGCGTCGAAACAGCAAGGCTTCGATCTCGGCCATGGCGTCCAGGGGCGCGGGCCACGCGCGCTGGATGCGCCCCAAGGCCAGTGGGTAATCGTCGAGCGTACGACCCGCCTTCGGATCGCCCTGCCACTCCGGCGCCACACTGTTGAAGCGCTGGTTGAAGCGGATACGCGTGCGTTCGTAGGCCTCGCGCTGATCACGCCGGCGATGGATCTCGAGCAGTTTCAGGAACGGCAGCGGACTGCTGCC
>Ga0209254_10003065_pt1 | contig 15264 bp, 9 predicted proteins | sample FrelakmetDIP11DI_FD_187148 | JGI IMG/M metagenome (GOLD analysis project Ga0209254, IMG submission 187148) | Freshwater lake sediment microbial communities from the University of Notre Dame, USA, for methane emissions studies - DIP11 DI (SPAdes)... | ecosystem: Environmental > Aquatic >...
AGCCTTGCAGCTTCCACAACATCGGCGTGATGAAGAGATCGCCCACCACCATGGCGCTGACCGGATTGCCGGGCAGGCCAAACACGGGTTTGCCGTCGCATATGGCCAGAATCGTCGGCTTGCCGGGTTTGATCGAGACACCATGCACCAGCACGCCGGGTTTGCCCAGTTTCTCGATTACGTCCGAGGTCATGTCGCGCACGCTGACGGAACTGCCCGCTGAGAGCACCAACGCATCCGATCGATCGAGCAGATCGCGTGCCGCTTCGTACAACGGCTCAAAGTTGTCGTGAATGATGCCGCCCGACTGCGCGATGCCACCCGCGCGTTCTACAATGCCGCCGACTGAATAAGTATTGACATCGCGCACCTGGCCGGGCTGCGGCTCGCTGTGCGGATCGATGACTTCGTCGCCGGTGGCTAGAATGCCGACACGTGGCTGCTGCGCAACGATCACCTGCGTGATGCCCAGGGCCATTAGTCCGCCCAAATCCTGCGGGCGAAGCAGATGACCGATCGAGAATAGCAGATCGCCGGGCTTCACATCTTCGCCCACTTGCAGCACGTTCTCACCGGGCGCGACCGAACGCATCACCTCGATCTCGTTGTCCGTCGTTTTCTGCGTGCGCTCTATCATCACGACGGCATCAGCGCCGTCGGGCAGCATGCCGCCCGTGTGAATGATCAACGCTTGGCCGCGCTCAACCGATCGCGTGGGCGCGGATCCCATCGGGCTTTCGCCGATCACCGTGAGATAGGCCGGAATCGCTTCACTCGCGCCGTAAGTATCGGCGGCGCGCACGGCATAGCCATCCATCGTGCTGCGCGGAAAGGCGGGCAGGGGACTGCGCGCGGCAGGCGCTTCAGCCAACACGCGATTCAAGGCGCGTGAAGTCTCGATCGTTTCGATCGGCACGCGCGACGTGACATGAGTGAGTAATCTGTGCAGTGCTTCGTGTGGGGGGAGGACAGTGAATAATTCAGGCATCATTGAATCCGTGGAACGAATTGCTGGTATGCCTGTATTGTAGCGCAAGTTGCCAACTTGCTCACGAGCACGAGAGGGTGCGTGTTGGCGTTAGGCAAACACCGCCTGATATTCTTCCGGCGTGAGGGGAGCGATACCGGCGGTAGCGAGGTTCTCTTCGACGTGCGCCACATGACTCATACCGATGAGGGCGGTGGTCACGCCCGGGGTGGAGCGGACGAATTGCAGGCAGCGCTGCGCGTCGGTGGTCAGGCCGTTGAACTTTTCTCGCACCGGCTCGGTCAGCTGATCGAGCAGGCGCGCCTGCAGCAGCGAGGCACTGCCGATCACGGATAAGCCGTAGTGCGCGGCAGCCTCCAGCACAGCCATCTTTTCGTGACTGACTACCTGATTGCGCAGCGTCACGGCTTCCAGGAGAGCCAGATTGAACGGCAGTTGAATGAAACGGCAGCGATGCTTCATGCCGCGTTCCTGGCGGGCCAGCGCATTCACGTCGGACAGCGAAAGATAATCGGGCGCAGTGGGCGCGACGCGGAAGCCGTTCCACGTCGCAATTCCATAGAAGCGGATGAGGCCATCGGCAGCCGCTTCTTCCAGGGCATCAAAAGCGGCACTCAGGCGCTCGCGGAATGCGGCGCGCCCGATCGTGCGCAGCTGGCTTTCCGGATTGTGCAGATAGAAGATGTCAATGCAGTTGACGCCCAGATTGCGGCGGGACTGTTCGACCATGGCGCGCAGGAAGCGCGGCGCAAGACACTGACCGTTGACGATGTCGTCGGGCGCGGCCAGGCCGCTGTCGATGAAGGTCTCACGGATGTAGCGATCGCGATCGGGCGGCAGATCGCGATCGAAGGGCAGATATCCGCCTTTAGTTGCAATGACGATCTCATCGCGTTGAATGATGCGCTCTTTAAGCAAGCGCTTGAGGGCTTTTCCAATCGCGCGTTCGCTGCGTTGATGGCGATAGTTGGCGGCCGTGTCAATGACGTTGCAGCCGAGTTCGACGGCGCGGCCGATCGCCTGGGTATAGGCCTTATCGATCGCGTCGGTGGGATCGCCCAGATAGGTGCCCAGGCCGATTGAGCTGAGCCATAACCCCTGGGTTTGGCGGAAGTGCCCTGGCCGATCGGCAAAGCGATCGCGATAACGGGCGGTTCCTTCGGCGGTGGCGTGAGTGGCGGGTGAGGTCATGGCGCATGAAAACCGCGCCGTGATGGGCAGCGGCGCATCCTCTGTGAGGATTATAGCATCGAACCACATGCGTTGAACGCGACAGTTGAGTTACAACACCATTAAGACTTGTTCATGACCACTGAGTTCGGAGTAGAGAGCATCGAGTTGCTCGCGGCTGCGTGCCGTGAAGACGGCCGTAACTGCTCGGTAGGCATCGCCGCCGCTGGTGCGGCTGCTCACGGCGTCATCGTTCAGGTCGGGCGCATGCCGCCGCACGATTTCAACCACCAACGCCTGAAAATCAGCGCTGTTGCGGCCGATTGCCTTGATCGGAAACGAACAGGGAAAGTTCCAAACTTCTTCGACGGAATTGGTCAAGGTATTCCTCACGCCCCAGAAGGCTGATATGTCATCAAGTGCTCAAGCGAACGCTATGATAGCCGTTTGCCCGGATCGAGTTTCCAATCCACGTACATCCCGATGCCGTCTTTTTGATCGACAGAGCTACTTGATCGCTTTGACTATAGCACAAAAAATGGCTCGCGCTAAGGGATAATCACCCTGACCGTTGGACTCACGGCTACAATCGATCCGCTCAGCGTCGAACTTGTGTCACAGGGATTGACAAACGAAATGCCCGCCTGTGCCGCTTAACGTACCGGTAAAACTGCGACACCCTTGCGCACGACTGAGCCGATTCCGACCCGCCTGTCTGGGCCGCTTGACGCAGCCAAAGTGCGGATTGAACCGCTATTGCTGCGATAGAGTGGAGCCCAAGGCGTTTGGACAATTGCTGCGGGCGGCTGCCTGCGCGGCTCAGGGTATAACGCAAAACAGTAGGGCGGGCTCAGGGCCCCTTCGGGTGACAATCCGCCGTTCCCAACCGCTGGATTTTCATCCAGCGGGAGCGTTGGCGAAAAAGTCACCAACACTTTTGCGTGCATACCCGCTGTATTGGGTCTTGACACAAAGCCATAACACGACTAAAATCACGCGCAATTTGCCGCCATGCAGACTCAGCAAAAATCATTCTTAACCCAGATCGATCACTGGCGCGGGGCGTTTAAGCAGCGCGTACCCGCCGCGGAAGCCATTGTTCGTAAGAGCCGACTATCATCGTCGGCTCTTTTTTCGTCCATTGACCTGAGAGGAGAAGAGCCATGACAACACTGCAGCTGCCGGGATTGATCGATGTGCACGTTCATCTGCGCGAGCCGGGCGCGACGCACAAAGAGGATTATGATTCTGGGACGGCGGCCGCGTTGGCCGGCGGTTTTACGTGCGTGCTCGACATGCCAAATAATACGCCACCCATCACGAATGCGGAAACGTTGGCGGCGAAAAAACAACTTGCCCGATTGCACGCACGCTGTGATTACGGCATACACCTGGGCGCGGGAGATGATAACTGGGAGACGGCTCATACTCTTGCGCCGCAGGTGACGGGCCTGAAGATGTATCTCGATCAAACGTTCGGCCCGCTGCGGTTGGATGATCTGGATTCGTTGCAACAGCATATGGAACGGTGGCCCGCCGATCGGCCTGTGTTGTGTCACGCGGAAGGACGCACCGTGGCGGCGTGCATTCTGGTGGCGCAGCTCACCGGCAAGCATGTGCATATCTGCCACGTCAGTCGCAAGGATGAGATCGATCTGATCCGGCGTACGAAGGAGAAGGGCATCAACGTGACGTGCGAGGTGACACCGCATCACTTCTTTCTCACGGACGATATCGCCACGCGTGCGCGGATCGGCTTCGGGCGCTCCGAAGTGCGGCCGCGGTTGGCGAAGGAGGCCGATCGGCAGGCGCTGCGATCGAGTCTGGAGGTCATCGACTGCTTTGCGACCGATCACGCGCCGCATACCCTGGAAGAAAAGGATTCGCCGCAGCCGCCGCCGGGTTTCCCCGGATTGGAGACGGCGCTGCCGCTGTATCTGGAGTTGGTGCGCGAAGGCTTGATCTCGATCGCGCAGCTGATCGATCGGGCGGTGAACAACCCGCGCCGCTTGTTCCACCTTCCCGATCAACCCGAAACATGGATCGAAGTGGATGCCGATCAGGATTGGATCGTGCGCGGTGAGGAGATGCAAACGCGCGCGAAGTGGACGCCGTTTGAAGGGTGGACCATGCGCGGCCGCGTGCAGCGGGTAGTTTTGCGAGGCGCAGAGGTCTATCGAGTTGGAGAAGTTTTGGCGCAGCCAGGTTTGGGGCAGGATGTTAGAGCGTAGACCGGCATCCCGCTGCCGGTTGTGGCGTACCCGTCGGCAGCGGGATGCCGACCCACTATCTTGAAAGGGAGAGACGAATCATGGCAATTGGAACAATGGGTGTTGGTCGTAAGCGTTCGTCTGCAGCGCATCTGCCGTTAGGTGAGCGGGGCGACGGCCGGTTTTTCGGACAGCATATCCTGTCGGTGGCGCAGTTTGCCCGCACCGATCTAGAATATATCTTTGCGGTAGCCGAAGAAATGCGCCTGATGGTAGAGCGCGTGGGTACGTTCGATTTGTTGAAGGGCAAGATTCTGGCGAGCCTGTTCTATGAGCCTTCGACGCGCACATCCTCATCGTTCACGGCGGCGATGGAACGGTTGGGTGGCAGCGTCATTCCTATCAGTGAAGTGAAGTATTCATCGGTTGCGAAGGGTGAATCGCTGCCGGATACGATCCGCACACTGGAATGCTACTCCGATGTGATCGTGCTGCGTCACCCGGAAACGGGCTCCGCGGCGACGGCGGCGCGCTATACGCGCAAGCCCATCATCAACGCGGGTGATGGGACGGGCGAGCACCCTACGCAGGCACTACTGGACCTGTTGACAATTCGTGAGGAGCTCGGCCGCTTGGAAGGGCTGACCGTCACAATGCTAGGCGACCTGAAGTATGGCCGCACGGTGCATTCGTTGTCGCGTTTGTTGGCCTTGTATGGAGCGAAGCTAAACTACGTTTCGCCTGAGATTTTGCAGATGCCACCGTACATCGTAGAGGAATTGGGCAAGTTCGGTGTGGCGCAGCAAGAGTATGCGAGTCTTGAACCGGTGTTGGCCGAGACCGATGTGCTGTATGTGACGCGCGTTCAGAAAGAACGCTTCGAGGATCTGAATGAGTATGAATCAGTCAAGGGCGCGTTTGTCATCACGCCGGAGACGATGAAGGGCGCGAAACAGGACATGGTGTTGATGCACCCGCTGCCGCGTGTCGGCGAAATTTCGATGGAAGTCGATGACGATCCGCGCGCCGCGTACTTCCGCCAGATGGAATATGGTCTGTACGTCCGCATGGCGCTGCTGGCGATGGTGCTTGGCAAAGCATGACGAGTAACGAGCAATGCGTAATCTCCCTTCTGCTGTGAATGTTGTTTGCTCGACGGGGGAAGGGCTGGGGATGGGGCTATGAATTTCTTTGAACAGTTGGAACAACGCGCGCGTGACGTGAATTCGTTATTGTGCGTGGGGCTTGATCCGCGCGGAACAGATGCGGTCTCGGCGCGTGAAGAGTGCTTCCGTCTGATTGATGCGACGGCAGAGTATGCCTGCGCGTTCAAGCCGAATGCCGCGTTCTTCGAAGCGTTTGGCGCGGCGGGTATGGCCGCGTTGAAGGACGTCATCGCGCATGTGCCGCATAGCATTCCGGTGATCCTCGATGCGAAACGCGGTGACATCGCGGATACGGCCGAGGCTTATGCGAAAGCGGCCTTCGACGAACTTGCCGCGCACGCCATCACGCTGAATCCGTATCTGGGAGGAGAAGCACTGCGGCCATTTCTAACTCGATCGGATCGCGGCGCGTTTGTGTTGTGCAAGACTTCTAATCCGGGCGCGGATGAGTTTCAAGGACGCAGGGTGCAGCCCCACGGGGGCGCTTCGCGGGATGCAGGCTGCACCCTGTATGAGCTGGTGGCCCAACACGCGCAGCAGTGGAATGCGAATGGCAACGTCGGATTAGTCGTTGGCGCGACCGATCCGCAAGCCCTACAGCGGGTTCGCGCGGCTGCCCCCGACCTGTGGTTTCTGGTGCCCGGCGTCGGCGCGCAAGGCGGCGATTTGCAGGCCTCGCTCGAGGCAGGGCTGCGGCCCGACGGATTCGGCTTGTTGATCAACGTCTCGCGCCAGATTGCCAAGGCCAGCGATCCGCGCGTGGAAGCGCAGAAGATTCGGGATGAGATCAATCACTGGAGGTTGAAAGTTGGCCGTTGGAAGTTAGAGGGCCGCACTCCAATTTCCAATCTCCAACCTCCACCCCCCAATACTCAATTGGCTCAGGACCTCGTTGCCTCACAGTGCGTGCGTTTCGGCCAGTTCAAACTGAAGTCCGGGATCATGTCGCCGATCTATCTCGATCTGCGGCAGTTGGTGACACATCCGCCGATCCTCAAGCGGGTGGCCCAGGCCTATGCGGCGACGTTGAAGGAATTATCGTTCGATCGACTGGCGGGCATTCCGTATGCTGCGCTGCCGATTGCGACGGCCATCTCGCTCGAGATCGATCGGCCGTTGATCTATCCGCGGCGCGAGGCGAAAGACTATGGTACCAAGGCCGTCATCGAAGGCGACTACCAGCCCGGCGAAATGATCGTAGTGATTGATGATCTGGCTACCACCGGCGGATCGAAGATTGAAGCGATTCGAAAACTGGAAGAAGCCGGCTTGAAGGTGCGCGACATCGTCGTGTTGATCGATCGCGGGCAGGGGGCCGGGCCTATGTTGACCGAGGCGGGTTATCAATTGCACGCGGTCGTGAATCTGCTCGACTTGCTGCCGGAGTGGCTACGATCGGGAGCGATTACGGCGAGGCAGTTTGAGGAAGTTGCGACATTTCTAGCGTTGTGATTGTTCGGATAGAGCGTGTGATGGAGGGAAAGAGAGAATGAGAGACGGAGGGATTCTCTCCTTCCCTCCATCGCTCCATCGTCTGATCGAGGTACTATGTACAACACCATCCGTCCCCTTCTCTTCAGACTCGATCCCGAAGTTATCCACAAAATCACGCTGCTGCTGATCAAGTCTGCGGGCATTTTGCCGCCGATATATGAATTGCTGCGCACTATCTTCGAGGTAAACGATCCACGTTTGCAGGTGGAAGCGTTCGACGTGAAGTTCCGCAACCCGATCGGGTTGGCGGCGGGCTATGACAAAGACGGCGTCGCTGTGCGCGGCCTCAGCGCGCTGGGCTTCGGGCATATCGAAGTGGGAACGGTGACGCGCCAGAGGCAGGCCGGCAATCCCAAGCCGCGCGTCCAGCGTGTGATCGAGTCGCAGGGCGTGATCAACAGCATGGGTTTTCCGAACAGCGGCGTAGACGCGCTGAAGATTCAGCGGGGCGCAGCGCAGGTCGGCATCAACATCGGCAAGAGCAAGAATACGCCTCTTGAACAGGCGGCCGAAGATTACGTGGAATTGTTCAAGCGGGTCCATCGCGACGCGGACTACGTGGCGGTCAACATCAGCAGCCCGAATACGCTGAACCTGCGGCAATTGCAGGCGCGAGATTTTGTCGAAGGTCTGTTGAAGGAAATCACGTTGGTGCGTAACGAGCTGGCGCATCCTTCGACTTCGCTCCGTTCCGTTCGGGATGCGAGACGCGTGCCGGTGTTGGTCAAGATTGCGCCGGATTTGACCGAGGCCGAAATTGACGATGTATTGGGGGCGATCGAATTGTCGGGCGTGGATGGCATCATCGCCACGAACACGACGATCAGCCGCGAGGGGGTTCCTATGCAGTATCGTAACCTCAAGGGCGGATTGAGCGGCCGGCCGTTGACGCAACGCTCAACGGCTGTCATTAACGACATCGCCCGCAAGACTCAAGGTCGGCTGCCCATCATCGGCGTAGGCGGCGTGATGAATCCACTGGATGCGATTGCTAAACTGGAGGCTGGTGCGACTCTGGTTCAAGTCTACACCGGCCTCGTATATGCCGGGCCAAGTTTGGTGAAGCGGATCAATCGGGCGTTGTTAGGGCGGGCGTTGAACGTGTAGTTTTAGTCGCGCCGCAGCATAGGGAGAAACGTAGCGTAACGCAGTGCTGACATCAGTGTGATATTTTGCGTCGTGGTGAAGCCTGTTTGAACTTGCACCCCCGTGACACTGAAGGGCGCATACCCGTAAGCTGTGGCCGTAAGCGTGTAGCTGCCATCCGGCAGCCGCAACTGGTAGCGGCCGCTGCCGTCGGTTACTGTGCTGCCGGTGCGGGTCACGCCGGCGGTGGCGATGATGCGCGCGCCGCTGATGAGTAGTGTGGCGTTGATGTCGCTGACTGTTCCCTGCAGCACGGCGCCCAAGGGCCGTGCCAGGTGTGCGGCCGTGCCGACTGAAGCTTTCACAAAGTTGGTGAAATACGTCAGGTTGATGTGCGCGAGGTTGTCGTTGCTCGTGTGATAGTAGGCGTTGAAGTCATCATAGTCGTCTTCAATTGCCAGAATCGCGGCATAGCCTACATTCCAGAACGACGAATGATCGCTGGCGCTTTCGCCGTCCGCGGCGATGATGGGGGTCAAATTCATGCCGTAGGCCGCGACGACATTGGTGAACACGCCGGCGATGGCGAGATCGCCCGCATAGCCGGGATTGCTCGTCGGGCGCGTGTGCAGGCGTAGTGTTGGGCCGCCCGTGCTGTCATAGGCGATCATGTCCATGTTGTACACGGCGATGATGTCATCGCCACGGGTGGAGACAGTGGCGACGTACGCTTTGCTGCCGCACAGGCCTTGCTCTTCGCCAGTGAAGAAGACATAGCGTACCGTGCGCTCGAAGCGATAATCTTTCATGATCTCGGCGGCCAGCATCACGCCCACCGAACCGCTAGCGTTGTCATCGGCGCCGGGCGCGCGCCCGGTGGACGGCATGTCGTCGAGGTGCGCAGTGATCACGACGATCTCGTTGGGCGTCAGTGTTCCGGTCAACACACCCACGACATTGCGATTGGAGCGGCCGCAATTGGTCCAGTTGTGGTAACTGACAGCCAGGCCTAGTTGTTGCAAGTGCTCAAAGACGAACTGCGTAGCTTGTTGAATGGGTACTCCAGAGCCAGTATTGCGCGTGGTGATGGTGTACGGCACACCGCCAATGAGCACCGGTACTTCGCCGCTCAATTGCGCATTGTAGCTGTAGACCTGGCTGGACTGCACCTGCCCGATCATGGCGGCGACAACGGTTTGCGGCTCGAAGCTGTCCGCGCGATCAAGTGCTTGCGCGGTCAGGGGCAGACTCAGCCCGATGGCGGACAACCATACGACGGTCATGAACAACACGGCAAGCAGCGATCGTTTCATGACGTGCGTCCTTGAGTGTTAGAGCAGTTCGGAATGATACCTGCGGCAGAGCGAAGCACCGCTGAGTTACGCACTACGTACCACGCATCATGATCGGCAGATATAGATACTTGCCTGCGGTCGTAATCCACACAAATGCCGCCGTGGGTGGCCCCCAGTTGCCGCTGGCGTCCTGGCTTTCTACAAAGATAATGTGGCGGCCCGCTCCGACGCTGCTCGAGTTGAGCGCGGCCTGCAGAGATTCGATCGGAGTGTTGAACGCCCCATCGGCTGCGCTCAGCGGATAAGTCACGGCGCCCGCCACCCACGACGGTACGTCGATTGCATAGCGCGCCGCGGCGATATTTTGTGTTGGTTCACCGGCCCCGGAGCGGTAACGCGTATCATTCGCCACGGCCGTGAGCGTGATTGTCATGCCCGCTAGGGTTGTGGTGGGAGTGACGCTGACGCTCAGTGTGTCCGGCCCGGCCGGGTTCTGATACGGACGGCGCAGGGCTTTCAGGCCGTAGAGCAACGCCGGTAAATTGTTAGGCACGATCGTATTCTCGAAGGTCGAACAGGCCTGGAAGAAATTGGTGCCCAACTCAAACGTGTAAGCGGGTACGCCTAAATCGCCGTAGGCGAAGTCGTCGGTGGTACCGTCGGCGGGATAGAGCCCGACCGCTTGCTGCGGCGTGTAGTTGTTGAAGTAAGCAAATTTGCGGCCCAGAGTCTGCAGGGCTGTGCCATTGGGCGCAGCCGCTGAGGTAAAGCCCCACGACCACAGCACCAGCTCGCTGTAACTATGCAAGTCCATGAAGAGGCCGCTGGTGGTGATAGGCGCTGCAGCGCTCAGATCGTCGGCGCGCAGATCGGGATACTGCGCGCGCACATAGTTGACGACGGCTTGCGTCTCAGGTTCAGAAGCAGCGCTGGGGCCGCGATACGTTAGATCGCATTGACTGCCACTGGAGCAACCATCACCGGGCGCGCACGAATTCCAGAAAAAAGGATAGTTGCGATTGAGATCGGCTCCGCGACTGTTGCTGGTCGCGCCGCAGTAATTTTCATTGGTATTTTTGCGCCACGATAGGCCGGTTTCGGCTTTCTTCCGTCCGTCGGGGTTTGCCTGCAGCAAGAGATGCACTTCGTTGTAGTCCAGCAGCCACGTCACATCGGGATCGCTGCCGTAGTTGTTGATCAGGTATTCGGCAAAGCGCGTATTCAGTTCGGCCGGAGTGTACTCGCGCGCGTGGACGGACGACATGGAGAAGAACTTAGGTTTCGGGCCGGATATCGTCTGGTTAGTCAACTTGAGAACCATCAGATCGTAACCTGGATTGCCACCCGCCGCGCTCTTCTCCCAACTGTCGCCGATGTTGATCCATTGTGCCAGGTCAGGGTGCGCGCTGACGATGCTTTGCGCGGTGGCGTAGGTTTCCTCCACCGTGCGATAGCAGGGATAACCGGGTATGCCGTTCGTCTGGCCCGGCAGGTACTGCGCGGGCCGATTGAGTTGGGTCGTGCGATCGCGATCGATCTCAACCCGATAGCCCTGGGCGAGCAACAGCACATACTGATCGGGCCACACCAGCGCGTCCACTCCACCCCGATCGGGATACACAGCCCATACATCGATCGTGCGACGCAGCGCGCTGAGCTGCGCCGAAGTCGCGTAATAGATGCGCACGACCATCGGTTGCTGGTTCGCGGCTGCGGCACCAGTGATCGGATGGCTGGAAGCCGTGACGGTGATGGCCATGAGGCTGAAGGCAATTAGTGGCATGCTGAAAGCGATGAGGAGTTTCTTTAGCATGACTGACCTTCCTGGATCAGGAATGAGGCCGCGGGACGCCATGACGGCATCCAGCGGCCCAGTGGATTCACTCGGCGAGGCTAATCAAAGGCAGGTAGATGGCATACGGCCACTGGACGGTGGTCGTCAGATTGCTCTGTGCGCTGCCGTTGCTGCCTTGCATGGTGATAGTAGCCATATCGCTTTGCCCGGCCGTGACCGTCAACGGGATCGTCACCGACACGTCTAACGTCGCTGTCGTGTTCGCGCTCATCGTCAAGCTTGACAGCGATAAGTCCACCGGCCACACGCTGTTGGCGCCGAGGGTATAAGTCATGGCGGCTGTGCTGATATTCTGCATTTCCAGCTGATAGACGACGGTCGTGCCGGCCATACCGCTGCGCGAAGCCGCCTGTGGCGTTAGGCCGGGGTGACTGTGATTGGGCGCCAGGCAATAACCCAGCTGCACATCGTCGATCTGCCACCAGCCATCATAGATCGCGTTGCGATAGAAGAAGCGCACCATGACATTGGACTGTCCCGCGGCTAATGCCGACACATCGATGGTCTCCGTGTGCGGGCCGCGATACGCAGCGGTCTTGCGCCAGACATTCGTCCATGGGCCGCTGGCGCCGTTGACGCTTACATCCACGTCGGCCACCTCGGCTGATCCGCCAGCGTAGTAATTGAAATCCGTCTTGAAGTTCAGCGTAACGGTCATGAGTGACGACAAATTCATCGCGGGCGTGCGCAGTTCGGTACTCATGATGTTGCCTGCGCCAAAGTAGTCGCTGTCGGCGCTGGCGAAGTTGCCCGCGCCGCCGGTGAAATTCTGTTTATTGCCAGGGTTGTTGAAGCGCCAACTGATATTGGGCACGGTGCTGCTCACGGTCCAGTTGGTCGGCGTGATCGCGGCGCTGAATGTTTCACTGACGCCAACCAGCGAATAGCCCGGCGCGGTACACGCGATCAGATCCGGCGCGAGGTTGAAATCTTCAACCCGATTGGACGTCAGCGGCCCGACGGCGCGTACGATGGAACTGTAGCCGCCAACATTAGCTTTAACCCCAAACGTATAAGTTACGCCTTCAGCCAGTGCCACAGCGTACTGACCGGCGGCGTTGGTGGCGATGGGGCTGGCCGGATCATCAGTGATGACGAGTGTGGCCGTTAACGGCAGGTCCGTCAAAGCATCCTTCACAGTTCCCGAAACGGTATAAAACGTCACAGCCGTCAACGAGATAGGCTGCGTCGTCGTTGTGCCGGAAACGACATTCACGCCCGTAATCACCGTCGATTGATAGCCGTAAGCTGCTGCACTCACCGTGTAGGTCCCGCTGTACAGAGGCAGACTGTAAACACCGGTCGCGCCGGTTGTTGTGGAAGCTGTCATGGTCAGGCTGGCTGTTGCTGTGACCTGAGCGCCGGCGATGGGCACCGCCGTGATCGAATTGCGGACTACGCCCGTCAAATAACTGTTGCTGGTCGGCACCAGATCAACTGCCGCTTTAATATTTAATCGTCCATAGCCGTACGTGTTGTTGGGCCAGGTTGTCCCGGCTGTATCGCAGGTGCTGTTATTGACGTGCACCGCTGCCTGGTTGAGGAGTTGTTCAGTCTGCTCAATATTGTTTTTCAGCACAGGCCGCGCCGACCACAGGAGCGCCACCGCCCCGGCCACATGCGGACTGGCCATCGAGGTGCCGCTCAAGCTGGCATATGAATTGGTGGGGTAAGCCGATCGGACGCCCGTCCCCGGCGCGGTAATGTCCGGCTTCAAACGGCCGCTGCCGTCGTTCGTCGCCGGACCGCGGCTGCTACTGCCGGAGATCGTGCCGGTGGAGGCGCTTATATTCCCCACCGTGTACACCTCATCGTGATACGAAGGCGGATCGCTGGTGGTGGAGCAAGCCGGGCCGCTGTTACCCGCCGAAACCACCGTCATGATGCCAGCGGCGCGCTGCGCCTGCACGGCCAGCAACAGTGAATTGACCGCGCAACCTTCGCTGGGCGGACAGCCCCAACTGTTGTTGGTCACATCGGGAGCTAGATCAGAATTGCCCTGAGAGGATGTGCCGCCCACCGGGTAGGGGGCGAGGAAGAACTCGAAGCATTCGAGGTAGGTGGCAGGCGTGCCGTAGCCGTTGTCCATGTTGCGGCAGCCAATGAACGTGGCGCCCGGCGCCATGCCGATTTGATTGCTGCTGCCGTCGTCGCCTACGGCCGTGCCGATCGTGTGCGTCCCGTGTCCGTGGTCATCGCAAGGCGCCAGCGAATCGACGCCGCACGGGTTTGTGCCGTGGGTGTTGGTATGTATGCTGTCGTGCCAGTTGTAATCATGATTAGCGGTCGCGCTGTTCCAACCCCGGTAGTGAGTCTTCAACGCCGGATGATCCCATTGAATGCCGGTGTCCTGTCCGCCCACGACGATGCCCTGGCCGGTGTAGCCCATGGCCCAGACCTCGGGCGCTTTGGTGTAGGTGATGCCCAATTCGACGGCAGCGGGTGAGTTGGGCGCGATCGGCTCAGGCCCCGTTGTCGGTTCGGGGATCGATCGGACATGCGGATTGCCTTCGAGCCGCGCCACATCCGATCGAGACGCTAGGGCCAACGCCGTTTCACGATCGCCCCTCACCCAAATCAGGTTAACGATGTAATACGCGCGGAATTCCACGCCCCGATCGGTCAGCCACTGCACGATCGGCCTCTGAGTCTCCTGCGCTTTTTTGTACAGCGCGGTGTACACGTAGCGGCCTTTCTCTTGCTTCGTGATCAGTTTTGCTGCACCGCTCACGTCGGCTTGATCTGCCAGTACGACGAGAAACTCGGCGGACTGGCCATGGGCGGTGTGATCAATGACCCAGCGGTGAATCTTGCCGACTGCTTCTGCTCGCGCAGAAGATGAAACAGCCAGAGCGGGTAATGCTATGGCAATCAGTAATACTGCACCGATGATGAAACTGATGAGTCCGTGTCGGCTGATCGATCTCCAGAAAAGCATGCGGATTCCTTTCCAGCATAATATTCAGAAGAGCAGCGCCGAGCAGAGCGATACACTTGGCGCTGCTATGAACAATTATACATCCCCGCCCCGCGCTTGAAACATACGCACGAGGCGGGGATATGAACTGCACGGTCAATAACTTGCGGTCATTTGCGGATCAGTGGCAAGTAGAGTGTATTCAGCACAGGTGTTAGCGTCACCGTGAGCGTCACCGGGATGCGCACTGCTCCTTGCGGCGAGTTGTTCCCGAACACAAGGTCGGCATTGTAGACACCCGGCAGCGCTACTTGTGAGGCATCAAACACAACGTCGATCGATTGACTGCTGGGCGGTGTGCCTGTCAGGCCAACCGTGCTGGTGATTGATTCGGACAACCACGGGTAGTTGATCGCGCCGCATGGCAGGTTGCCGGGCCGCACGAAGCAGACAGCCTGATGGTTGTTGATCTTGGGTTGGTTGAACGAGTATTCGACGCTATTGGCCGCACTGACGCCGCGAATGCCAACAGTGGCGCTCGCACCATTGTTCAGCGCCGGATCGCCGAAGTCAACATCTTGATACTGGTACAGGATGTTGCCGTTTTCATATAGCACCATCTCAAACGTGGCGCTGCCGATACCGTTGTAGTGTGGCCGGTTGTACCACTCGACGACAAGTTTGCGATTCGGAGCAACACCGGTCACCAGCCAGTAGACGTTTCCGGTTTCGTCGTCCATGTCGTCCCAGAATGGCGCCATGAAGTTGTCCGGGGCAGAGGCCAGCGCTGCGTTGCTGAGTGACACATCGCCTGTCGTGGCACCGAATAGGATTCCGCCATTGTTGCCCACGCGCAAATCAACCGAGCTGTCCCCATAGAAGGGGAAGACAAACGGACTGACGACGTTGGCCTCGCCATCATCGGTCAAGCTGAGCGCTGTGCCGCCCGTCGCGTCGACCCAGTTGTAGGTCGCCGTGATCCATGTGTAACCAAACGCATCCAGCGGCACGTTGATCAAGGCGCTTGGCGGCGCTTCATACAGGTTGAAGTTGAGCGGTGTTGCACCCGTGCTCGTCACATAC
>Ga0209254_10003066_pt1 | contig 15263 bp, 13 predicted proteins | sample FrelakmetDIP11DI_FD_187148 | JGI IMG/M metagenome (GOLD analysis project Ga0209254, IMG submission 187148) | Freshwater lake sediment microbial communities from the University of Notre Dame, USA, for methane emissions studies - DIP11 DI (SPAdes)... | ecosystem: Environmental > Aquatic >...
GCGCAGGATCGACATGTCCAGGCACCAGCGCGGGAACTGGAAGTTGTCCGGGTCGCCGCCGAAGGCGGCGATGTCGCGCTCCGGCGCGAAGACCAGGCGCACGTCCTCGTAGCGGCGGTACTTGTAGAGCCAATGCTGGCCGCCCTGGTAGAGCGAGACACGCTCGCACTTGAGCGGGCCGCCCTTGGCTTTCTTCGACTCGTCCTCGCAGGCCTGCTCCAGCTTCGTCAGCGCCGCCCGGCGTGCCTCGACGATGCCTTCCGGCGCGACGCCCTCGAGCGCGGCAGCGATCCGGGCGGTCACGTCCTCGGTGCCGACCAGCACGGAGACGGAGTCTTCCTTGCACTGCAGCTCCTTCTCCCGGCCGCCGGAGATGAAGCCGTTCTCGACCAGGTCATTGCCTTCGGAGGAGTTTTGCGCGATGCAGTCCTCGGCGCAGTGGTGGTTGGTGAGGATCAACCCGTCGCCGGAGATGAAAGAGCCCGTGCAACCGCCGTCGAGGCGCACCGTCGCCTCGCGTACCCGGTCGAGCCAGGCGGAGTCGAGCATCACGCCGAGGCTCTGCTGGATGGCGCTTCGCGGCGGGTTTTCGAAGGTCCACATGCCTTCGTCAGCCGCGGCCGGCAGGGCGGCGAACACGGCCAGCGCCGCAATCGGTACGAGCTTCATCAGGAACTCCAGTGAATGGACAGGGCCGCGGGCGGCGGCGATACGCTCATGGTAACGGTTGGTCCCGCCCCGGGAACAGGGCTGCCCGCGATTCGACGCGGGGAACGGCCGTTTCATCGTGCCGCGTGACCCACGGCGGCCGGCGCGCGATTCACGCGTCGCTGGTCGTCAGGAGCAGCTGCGTGCCTTCGGGCGCGACGAGGAGGGCGTGCCGGTCTGCGTCGAGACCGGCCAGTGGCCGGCGCGCGAACTCGATGCCGGATTCCCGGAGTTCCGTGATTCGCGCGTGCATCGCCGCGTCGGTGAATACCAGCGCGGGGCGCTTCAGCGACCCGGCACCGAGCAGTGCGACGTTCAGGGAATCGCTGGTCATGCCGATGTGTGGATACGGCTCGTCGCCTTCCTCGGCCGGCACGAAGCCGAGCCGCTCGAAGGCCGCCTCGGCTTCCTTCAGGTTGCCTACCGGGAGCGCGTACTCCTCGAACCAGCCGAGGCGCGAGGTCTCGCCGGGCCCGCGCGAAGTGGGTGAGTGCGTGCGCGCCTCGAGCAGGCGCAGCACCTGGCCGGCCGCCTCCAGGCTTGCCTCGTTGAAGACGTCGTTGCCGAGGCGCCGGTCGAGGATCTCGATGCCGCGGCGTTCGAGCGTCTCGAGACGCTCGAGCAACCCGGGCAGCACGAAGGAAAGCAGAGGCGACTGCGGAAGTTCGCGGCCGTGCAACCCGATCGTGAGCCGGCCGTCGGCGACCACGGCGTAGGGGTATGCGAAAGCCTCACCCGCCGTCACCTGCGCGAAGCCGAGCCGCTCGTAGAATGCGAGCGACGCGAGCAGGTCCGGCGCGTGCACGCTGACTTCGTGGAAGCGGCCGATCATGGCGCCTTCGCCGCTCCGAGGCGCTCCGCCACCAGCTGCGCGAGGCATTCCACCTGAGCGTCGTCATCGTTGAGCGCGGGAATGTACTCGAGGTCGCCGCCGCCGGCGGCGAGGAATGTCGCGCTGCCCCGGATCGCGATCTCCTCGAGCGTCTCGAGGCAGTCCACGGCGAAGCCCGGACAGGCGACGGCGAGACGGCCGACGCCCGCCTCGCCGAGTTCGCGCAGGCGATCCTCCGTGTAGGGCTCGAGCCAGCGCGCGCGACCCACGCGCGACTGGAACGCGAGCGACCAGCGCTTCGGGTCGAGCCCGAGCCTTGCGGCGACGAGGTGTGCGGTGGCGCGGCACTGCCCATCGTACGGATCGCCGGCCGCGGCGTAACGGGCCGGGATTCCGTGGAAGGAAAACAGCAGGTGATCAAATGGCGAGCGGGTCGCCGCGATGCTGGCCGCCAGCGCCGCGATGTGCCGCGGGTCGTCGTGGTAGTCCTCGATCACGAGGCGCTCGGGCGGCGCGTCGATGCCGGCAAGGGCGGCGTCGACGCGGTCGAGGGCAGCCGCCGTCGTCGTTGCGGAGTACTGCGGGTAGAGCGGTAGCACGACCAGGCGCCGGATCCCGGCATCCATCAACCTATCGAGTGCGCTTGCGATCGAGGGATTGCCGTAGGTCATGCCCATGGTGACCGCCGGCGGCTCGGGAAGCAGCGTCGCGAGCCGGCGTTCCAGTGCGCGCGTCAGCGCCTCGGTGCCGGTCATGAGCGGCGAGCCGGCGGGCGTCCAGACCTGCTGGTAGGCATGCGCGCTGCGTTTCGGGCGGAACGGAAGGATGACGGTGCGCAGCACGATCTGCCAAGGCAACCGCGGCAGGTCCACGACCCGCGGGTCCGACAGGAACTCGGCGAGGAACCGCCGCACGGCTTCCGGCGTCGGCGCATCCGGCGTGCCGAGGTTGACGACGAGGAGGCCAGTCGCGGCGGGCATGGCCGCAAGATACCCGAAGCCTCGCGCTCGCGGTACGACGGCGGCAGGCGAAAAAAAGCGGCCGGGGAGAAGCCTCCCGGCCGCAGGTCAGTCCCGGGCGCTTACCAGCGGAGGCGCACGCCGGCGAACAGCACGTTCGCGTCGTCGCCGATGCGGTAGGAAACACCCGCCGAGAACATGTCTGTGAAGTTCCAGCGGCCGGCGAGTTCGAACGCGGTTTCGTCGCCGCCGTCGCTGAGGTCCGTGTAGACGATGTGGCCTTCCGCCTCGAACTGCGACATCTGGCCGCGCAGGCCGAGGCTCAGGAGGTAGCCATCGTCGCTCACGCTGACGGGTCCGGCCGACAGGTCCGTTTCCGTGTAGCCGATGCGGCCGACGGCGTCCAGGTTGCTGGCGACGGAGTAATGACCGCCGATGCCGACAGCGATGTTCTCGATGTCGATGCCGTCGACCGAGGCGTCGACGTAGTCGGCGAAGGCGAGCCAGTTCTCCGCGAAGCCGACCGAGCCGCGTACGCCGAAGCCGTCGCCGCTCGGGCCGTTGTCCACGTCCACGTCGACGTAGTCCGCCTCGACGTAGGAGTAGCTCATGCCTTCGGCCATGGCTGCAAGCGGAGCGGCCGCGAGCAACAGGCCGCCAATCACCGCTCTTGCAAGTTTCATGATGACGATTCCTGTGTGAAGGGGGGGGTTCGCGCGGGGGAGCGCGGGTACCGGGCGCGATGATAGGAGTCCGTGACGTAGGACGGGCGGGATGAATTACGCAAGTGTGAGCCGCGTCATGCCGTGCATGGCGCGGCTGTGACTGCCGTCAAACGGCAGTCAACTCACGCCGCCCACGCAGACGTACTTGATCTCGGTGTAGTCGAGCAGCCCGTACTTCGAGCCCTCGCGCCCCGTGCCGGACTCCTTCACGCCGCCGAACGGTGCGACCTCGGTCGAGATGAGTCCGGTATTGAGCCCGACGATGCCGTATTCGAGCGCTTCCGACACGCGCCAGGAGCGCGCCAGGTCGCGCGTGTAGAGGTAGGCCGCCAGGCCGAACTCCGTGTCGTTCGCCATCGCGATGGCTTCCTGTTCCGTACTGAAACTGAACAGCGGAGCGACCGGCCCGAAGGTCTCTTCGCGTGCGACTGCCATCGCGGGCGTGACGCCGGTGAGCACCGTCGGTTCGAAGAACGTGCCGCCGAGCGCGTGACGCTTGCCGCCGAGCGCGATCTTCGCGCCCTTGGCCGTCGCGTCCCCGATGTGGTCCTCGACCTTCTTGAGTGCGGCCGCGTCGATGAGCGGCCCCTGCTCGGTTTCTCCGATGAGACCGTCGCCGACGCGCAGCTTCTGCACGGCGGCAATCAGCTTCGCGGCGAAGGCATCGTAGACGCCCTTCTGCACCAGCAGCCGGTTGGCGCAGACGCAGGTCTGGCCCGTGTTGCGGTACTTGCTGGCGATCGCTCCGGCAACCGCCGCGTCGAGGTCGGCGTCGTCGAACACGATGAACGGCGCGTTGCCGCCGAGTTCGAGCGACACCTTCTTCATCGTCTTCGCGCACTGCGCCATGAGCAGCTTGCCGATCTCGGTCGAGCCAGTGAAGGATAGCTTGCGCACGCGCGCGTCGCCGGTGAGCACGCCGCCGATCTCGCGCGCCGGCCCGGTGATGACGTTGATGACGCCCGCCGGGATTCCGGCGCGCGCCGCGAGCTCGGCGAGCGCGAGCGCGGAGTAGGGCGTCTGCGTCGCCGGTTTGCACACCACGGTGCAGCCGGCTGCGAGCGCGGGTGCGACCTTGCGCGTGATCATCGCGGACGGGAAGTTCCAGGGCGTGATCGCCGCGACCACGCCGACCGGCTGGCGCAGCACGAGGATGCGCTTGTCCGCCTGGTGGCCGGGAATCACGTCTCCGTAAACGCGCTTGGCTTCCTCCGCGAACCACTCGACGAAGGAGGCGGCGTAGGCGATCTCGCCCTTCGATTCCGCGAGCGGCTTGCCCTGCTCGGCGGTCATGAGGATCGCGAGGTCGGCGGCGTTCAGCAGGATCAGGTCGTGCCAGCGACGCAGCAGGATGGAGCGTTCCTTGGCGGTCTTCGCGGCCCAGGCCGGGAATGCCGCGTGCGCGGCGGCGACGGCCTTCTCCGTCGACGCGGCGTCGAACGCCGGCACGGTGCCGAGCGTCGCGCCGGTGGCGGGATTGTGGACGGGCAGAGTCGCGCCGCCCGGGGCGTCGTGCCACGCACCGTTCACGAAGCACTGCTCCTTGAGCAGCGCGGAATCCTCGAGCTTGAGTCCGTCTCTTGCGCGCATCACAAAGCCTTCACGACGCGCTGGTCGATCGCGCCGAATATGGAGTGGCCGGCCGCGTCGAGCATCTCGATCCGCACGCGGTCGCCGAAGGAAAGAAAAGGTGTCATTGGTTTGCCGTGGTCCAGGGACTCAAGCATGCGCCGCTCTGCCAGGCAGGTCGAGCCCGTGGAGCGATCGACATTCGATACCGTCCCGGAACCGACGATGCTGCCGGCGCCGAGTCGCCGCGTCTTTGTCGCGTGCTCGATGAGTTGTCCGAAGTCGAAGGTCATGTCGACACCGGCATTCGGCCGGCCGAACGGTTTGTCGTTGAGGTGCACGACGAGCGGCAGGTGCACGCGTGCATCCACCCAGGCTTCCCCGAGTTCGTCCGGCGTCACGGCGACTGGCGAGAACGACGTCGCGGGCTTCGACTGGTAGAAGCCGAAACCCTTGGCGAGTTCCCCGGGGATGAGGTTGCGCAGCGACCAGTCGTTCACGAGCATCACGAGCTGGATGCGCGCGCGTGCGGCGGCGGCATTGGTGCCCATCGGCACGTCGTCCGTGATGACCGCGACCTCGCCCTCGAGGTCGATGCCCCAGTCCTCGTTGAAGAAAGGCGCGTCGGCCTGCGGCGGCAGGAAGTCGTCCGACCCGCCCTGGTAGACGAGCGGGTCGGTCCAGAACGACTCGGGCATGGTTGCGCCGCGTGCCTTGCGGACCAACTCGACGTGGTTGACGTAGGCGCTGCCGTCCACCCAGTGGTGGGCTCGGGGCAGCGGCGACAGCACCTCGGCCGGATTGAAGGGCGTGCTCAGCGCGTGCCCCGCCTCGAGTTCGCGCGCAAGCGCCTCCAGCGCGGGCCTCTTGCGCGCCCAGTCGTCGAGTGCATCCTGCAGCGTGCCGGCGATGCCTTGGGCGAGCGTCGCGCGCGAGAGGTCACGGCTCACGACCGCGAGCCTGCCGTCGCGGCCGCCGGGGAGGGACGCCAGCTTCATCTGTTTCCTGTGCCCTTCCAGCTGTCCACGTAGCCCGCCCACTCGACGCGCATTGCGGCCTCGCCGATTTCGAGCGCGTCGCGCGTGTCCACCATCACCGCGTACTCGTCGGTCGCAGGCTTCGACTGCACCAGCATGCGCGAGAGCGCTTTCGGGTGCGGGCCGTGCGTGAAGCCGCTCGGGTGCAGGGTGGCCATGCCCGGGTGGATGTTGTCGCGGCTGAAGAAATCGCCCGCGTGATAGAAGATGACTTCATCGTAGTCGTCGTTGTTGTGGAAGAACGGGATCTTGATCGCGCCCGGGTCGGTCTCGAACGGCCGCGGCACGAAGGTGCAGACGACGAACCGGCTGGCGACGAAGGTCGTGTGCGCCGACGGTGGCAGGTGGTAGCGGTGGCTCATCAGCGGGCGGATGTCGCGCACGTTGATGCGACACACCGACAGGTCGCCGTGCCAGCCGATCGCGTCCAGCGGGTTGTAGGGAAAAGTAACCGTGGAAACCGCGCCGCGGCGCTTCACGGCGACCCGCCAGGATTTCTCGTCCTGCTGTGCGAGGAAGGCCTCGTCGACGCGCGGCGCGTCGAGCATCGCCGGGTCGAAGATGGCCTGCCCGCCGACCAGGCCCTTCTCCGGCAGCATGTACGAGGCGTTGGTCGCCTCGATCATCAGGATCGCGGCCGGCTCTGCGCACTCAAGGCGCCACATCGTGCCGCGCGGCAGCACGATGTAGTCGCCCGCGGCGAAGGCAAGCCGGCCGAAGTCGCAGTAGAGCTCGCCGCTGCCGGCGTGTACGAACAGCAGCTCGTCCCCGTCGGCGTTGCGCGCAAGCGAATCCATCTTCCCGGACGTGCGCCAGAAACGGATCCGCGTGCTCGCGTTGTGGAGAAGATCCGGTGCGGACCAGGGATGCCCCGAAACCGCCTCGAGCTTCGTGAAGTCATAGGCGTGCGGGGCGAGCGGACCCTCGAATGACGACCAGCCGGTCGGCGGGTGGCGATGGTGGAAGAAGGCGGCCGGGCCGAAGAAGCCCTCCTTGCCCATCTCCCGTTCGTAGGTGCCTGGCGGCAGGTCGGCATGCGCCTGGCGCGAGGCCGTCCCTTCGACCCGCGGGTGCCCGATGTAACGTTTCATCCCGTCACTTCTCCATGATCGCCGTCACGCCCATGCCGCCCGCGGTGCAGACGGAGATGAGGCCGCGGCCCGCGCCGCGCTCATCGAGCAACTTGGCGAGCATCGCGATGATGCGCGCGCCGGTCGCCGCGAAGGGGTGACCGACGGCGACGCTGCTGCCCTTGACGTTGAGCTTCGCGCGGTCGATGGAGCCGAGCGGTTTCGCGAGCCCGAGCCGCTCGCGGCAGAATTTCTCCGATTCCCAGGCCTTCAGCGTGCACAGCACCTGCGCCGCGAATGCCTCGTGGATCTCGTAGTAATCGAAGTCCTGAAGGGTCAGCCCCGCGTCCGCCAGCATGCGCGGCACGGCGTAGGCGGGCGCCATCAGCAACCCTTCGCCGCCGACGAAATCCACGGCCGCCGCCTTGCCGTAGGTCAGGTACGCCTGCACCGGCAATCCGCGCGTGCGGGCCCAGTCCTCGCTGGCGAGCAGCGCGGCGGCCGAGCCGTCCGTCATCGGCGTGGAGTTGCCCGCGGTCAGCGTGCCGTCCTTCGCGAACGAGGGCTTGAGCTTGCCGAGCTTCTCGAGACTCGTGTCGGGGCGCACGTTGTTGTCGGACTGGAGGCTGAGATAGGGGACGACGAGGTCGGCCATGAAGCCCTCGGACCAGGCGCGGCTGGCACGCTGGTGGCTCGCGAGCGCGAACGCATCCTGCTCCGCGCGCGTGATCTGCCAGGTACGCGCCATCTGCTCCGTGTGCTCGCCCATGGAGAGCCCGGTGCGCGGCTCGCCGGTGCCCGGGAAGACCGGCTTGAAGTTGGACGGCCTGAGGCTGAGGAAAGCGGCGGCGCGCTCGCCGAAGCTGCGCGCGCGATGGGCGCGCAGCAGGATCTGCTGGTAGGCCTTGCCGAATACGACCGGCGGGTCGCTGACCGTGTCCACGCCTGCGGCGATGCCGGCGTCGATCTGGCCGAGCGCGATCTTGTTGGCGACGATGATCGCTGCCTCGATGCTGGTGCCGCAGGCCCGTTGCACGTCGAGGCCGGGTGTCTCGGGCGACAGGCCCGAGTCGAGGAGCGACTCACGCGCCAGGTTCCACTGGCTCGAATGCTTCATCACTGCGCCGGCCACGACATCGCCGAGGCGCACGCCCTTCAATGCGTACTTGTCCACCACCGCCTTGAGCGAGGCGGTGAGCATGTCCTGGTTGCCGACGGCAGCGTAGGCGCCGTGCGCGCGCGCAAAGGGGATGCGGGAGCCGCCGATGACGGCGACCCGGCGGGGCGATGATCCGACCAGCATGAGTGCTCTCCGATGGAAGCAGGTCGGCCTGCTTCCGCTAGAATGCCAGCATCTCCAAGGGCCCGCCACGGCGCAGAACCCCAGGTCCGCGAGCCATGAGCGATCCCGGCAGCTTCCGCCACGCCTTCCCGCGCGATTCGCGCTCGATCCTGCGCCTCGCCGGGCCGCTGGTCGTCAACAACCTCGTGCTGGCGGGGATGATGCTCGTCAATACCGTGGTCGCCGGCCGCCTCGGCCCCGAGCCGCTCGCCGGCGTCGCGGTCGGCGGCAGCTATTACCAGATGTTCTGGCTGTTCGGCCTCGGCGTGCTGATGTCCATCTCGCCGCTCGTCGCCCACGCCTACGGCGGTGGCCGCGACGAGGAGGTTGGCCGGCGCTTCCGCCAGGGCATCTGGCTCGCCCTGATGCTGGCCGTGCCGCTGGTCGGCGCGCTCGCCTGCGTCAAGCCGCTGCTCGTCTGGTTCGGGACCGATGCGCGGGCGATCCCGCACGCGGCGGGCTATGTCTTCGCGATGTGCTTCGGCATGCCCGCGATGCTCGTGTTCCTCGCGCACCGCTACACCAGCGAAGGCATCGGCTGGACCCGGCCGGTCATCTACACGGCGGCGGTCGGCCTCGCGACCAACATCATCGGCAACTGGTTGTTCACGCTCGGGGGGCTCGGCATCCCCTCGCAGGGCGCGCGCGGCTGCGGCATCGCGACCGCGCTCGCGAGCTGGGCGATGCTCGTGACGATGCACCTCTACCAGCGCAGGCAGCCCATCTACCGCCAGTTTCGCCTGTTCGAGCGCTTCGATCCGCCTGATCGCCGCGCGATCGGCGATATCCTCGGGCTCGGCCTGCCGATCGCGGGCTCGGTCGTCTCCGAGGGCGCGCTGTTCGCCGTCGCAGCTTTGCTCATGAGCACGCTCGGCACCGAGATCGTGGCGGCGCACCAGATTGCGATCAGCTATGCCTCGCTCATGTTCATGATCCCGCTGTCCCTGCACTCGGCGACCACCATCCACGTCGGCCACCAGGTCGGGCGCGGCGACCTGCGGGCGGGCCGCAACGCCGGCTGGAGCGGCATCGCGATGTGCGGGATCGTCATGGCGCTGTCCTCGATCGTGCTCCTGGGCGCCCGCGAGCCAATTGCCGCGGCCTATACCACGGACCAGTCGGTGCGGGAGCTGGCGGTCTGGCTGCTGCTGTTCGTTGCCGCCTTCCAGATTCCGGACGGGCTGCAGGTGGGTGCCGCCGGGGCGCTGCGGGGCTTCAAGGACGCAAACGTGCCGATGGGCCTCAATTTCACGGCCTACTGGCTGATCGGGTTTCCCGCCGCCTGGTGGTTCGGCATCCGCCAGGGTTTCGGGCCCTCGGGCATCTGGGCGGGGCTGATAGCCGGGCTCGTGGCCTGCGCGGTACTACTACTGCTGCGCTTCCGGCAGACCACGCAAAGGCGTCTGGCTGCGGTTGCCTGAGCGGGAGTGAGGAGCGCTCGGACCCGTGAACGGGCCCGGAAAACTGTCAGCGGTTGGTGCCGGCCTGGTCGGCGATGGCGCCGGCGGCGATCGCGACGGCACGCCAGCCGGACTGCCCGGCCGACTGTGCGAGCCAGGCGCGGCGTTCGGCGGCTAAGGCTTGCACGGCGGGAAAGCTGTCGCGAACCGCGCGCACCGCGTTCGTCACCAGCACTTCGCGATAGTGCGGAAGCAAGCCGACGGTGAAGTTCCTTCCCATGGCATGCAACTTAATCATGCCGCCTTCGAAAAACCATCGACGGGTGTCGCATTCTGCGGACGTTTTCGGAACTACGGCATGACTCGCGCCCGGCCCGCGGGATCCGGCAGGGTTACTCGCTCGCAAACGCGGCCGGAACTTTACGCGTTTGCTAGCGAGTACCCCGCCACCTCGCGGGCCGGGCGTGATGTACCGCAGTCCGTCGACGCGCGCGCCGGCCGGGCGGGTCCCCGAGCGAGTGACTAAAGTTCCGGCGGAACGAGCGAGGGTCCCTGGCCGGCCAAGCGCGCGCGGCACAGGCCAGTGGTAGTAGCGGTCAGTACGCGCCGTTGGCGGCGTGGAATCCGTGACCAAGCGTCTCAACGTCGACCAGCAGCCCGTCCTCGAACCGCAACCGGTACATGAGCTTGTTCGGCCCGAAGTTATAGGTCCAGAATTCGACCGAGACCTCGAACGAGCCGCGTACCGGCATGCCCCGGTGGTAGGAGTAGGAGCGCACGATCTCGCGCCTTTCGATGCCCACCGGCGGGCCGCAGAGCGCCTCCACCTTGGGGCTGGGATCGCCGGTGGTCATCAGCTTGCTGCCGCAACGCATCGAATCTGCCCCGGCGGGCCCGGCCAGAGTCAGGGCGGCGGCCAGCAGGAGCTTTCCCGAAATCGTCTTGCTCATGGCGTCAATATGCCTCGGGCAGAGTGAACCGGTGCTTAAGGGTTCAGGGTGTCAATTTACGCCGGGTCGCGGGACTGACCAAGGCGGGACCCCCCCGGCGGTTCCTTAACTGCCCGCAGGGCCGCAGAATGGCCGGCCCATGGCCAGAAACCGACTCGATCGTGCCTTTGAACGCCGCCTGTCCGGGCTGGTGAACGCCCGTGAGCGCGGCGTCCTGACTGGCGGGCTGAAGGGCGTGGAGCGGGAGGCCCTTCGGGTCCGGACGGACGGCCGGCTCGCCCAGACCGACCATCCCCCGGCGCTCGGTTCAGCCCTGGCGCATCCCCACATCACCACCGACTACTCGGAAGCCCTGATCGAGCTCGTGACGCCGCCGTTCCCGAGCAGCTGGGAGTTGCAGCAGTACCTGTGTGACATCCACCAGTTCGTCTACAGCAAGCTCGGGCAGGAACTGCTCTGGGCGACCAGCATGCCCTGCGTGGTGGGTGGCGACGCCGAGATCCCGATCGCACGCTACGGCAGCTCGAACATCGGGCGCATGAAGCACGTCTACCGCGTCGGCCTCGGTCACCGTTACGGGCGGATGATGCAGGCGATCTCGGGCGTGCACTTCAACTACTCGTTCCCGGGGCAGCTCTGGCCCGTCTTCGAGGCCGTGACGGAATCGAAGCTGCGCGGCCAGGCGCTCGTCGACGACGCGTACTTCGCACTGCTGCGGAACTACCGGCGCTACGGCTGGCTGATCCTGTACCTGTTCGGCGTGTCGCCTGCGGTCTGCCGCTCGTTCTTCGCCGGGCGCGAAGTGCCCGCGGAACTCCAGTCGCTCGGCAAAGGCACGCTCTTCCTGCCGCACGCGACTTCGCTGCGCATGAGCGATCTCGGCTACCGGAACAAGAACCAGGCCGGCGTGCACGTATCCGTCAATTCGCTCGAGGAGTACGTGCGCGACCTCTCGCGCCTGATCTCCACACCGCATCCCGAGTACCAGGTGATCGGCGTCGAAGTCGACGGCGAGTGGCGCCAGCTCAACGCGAACCTGCTGCAGATCGAGAACGAGTACTACAGCTTCATCCGCCCGAAGCGCGTCGCCCACTCCGGCGAACGGCCGACCCGCGCGCTGTTGCGTGGCGGCGTGCAGTACGTGGAGATGCGCTCGCTGGACGTCGGCGCCTACGATCCGGTCGGCGTCAACCAGAGGAAACTGCTCTTCCTCGAGGCATTCGCCGCGCTTTGCCTGCTGCGCGAGAGCCCGCCGCTTTCGCCGGAACTGTCCGAGAAGTACGAGGCCAACCACGTCACCGTCGCAAGCCGCGGGCGCGAGCCAGGACTCGTGCTCTGGACCGAACCGCGCGCGCTTCCGCTCGCCGACTGGGCAACGGAGATACTCGACCAGATGCAGGGCATTTGCGAGTTGCTCGACGCCGGCGAGGCGTCCAGGCCCTATTCGGCGGCGCTCGCGTTCCAGCGCCAGAAACTCCTCGACCCGGCAGAGCTGCCGTCGGCGCGGCTGCTCGACGAGATGAAGCGTCAGGGCATGTCCTTCTCCGAGCTCGCGATCTGGATGTCCGAGATGCACCGCGACTATTTCCGCGAGCTGTATCCGCCGAATCCCGCGCGGCTCGCCGAGTTCCGGGAAGAGGCCGAAGCCTCGCTCGAGGAGCAACGCGCGGTGGAAGCCCGGGACGTGCTGCCATTCGCGGAATTCGTCGCGCGTTACAATGCCGGATCGCTGGTTTAAGGCGCCGTCAAAGTGAGCGGAGCGCATACCTCTTCGCTGGCGGTTCAACTGAAGCGCGGATTTCACGGATTGAGGTTCGAGGGCGAGCTGGAATCGGCCTATCGCCGCGACCAGTTCCGGGAGCGGCTGCGCTACCTGCGCATCAACCTCGCGCTCCTCGCCGTCATCACCCTGGTGGTGGTCCAGGTCGACCGCATCGTGATGCCGGTGATCGGCGGCATCGTGCCGGACCTTGCGCGCACCGGCATCATGCTGCCGCTCCTGCTCGCGGGGTTCGCGATCACTTTCGTGCGCCCCGCCGACGCCTGGTACCCGCGCTACATCGCAGTTGCCATGACCGCCGCGCTCGTGGCGATGTCCTGGGTCAGCGTCTCGGCCTTCGCCGCCGGTGAGCCGCGCATCTTCCCGCGGCTGCTGCTTGCCATGGTCGCGGTGTACTTCGTGCTCGGCCTGGGGTTTCGCTCCGCGATCGCCGTGAACGCGCTGGCGGTCGTCGCCTACGCGGCGATTGCGACCACGCGCGGCATGCCGGCCATTGATCTCGCGAATTTCCTGCTGACGCTAGTGATCGCGAACGTCATTTGCGTCGCGGGCGCATGGAACCTCGAGCATGCCCGCCGCATGGCCTGGCTGGAAGGGCAGCGGCTTGCCGAGACCGCGTTGCTGGACGGACTCACGGGCATCCACAACCGGCGGCGCTTCGACGAGCACCAGCAGCGCGCCTGGGCGCAGAGTATCCGCGAGCGCAAGTCCATCGCGCTCCTGTTCGCGGACATCGATCACTTCAAGGCCTACAACGACCGCTACGGGCACCAGGCGGGGGACGAGGCGCTGAAGGCCGTCGCCGGCGTATTGTCGCGCTTCGCGCGACGCCCGCTCGACCTCGCCGCGCGTTACGGCGGCGAGGAGTTCGCGATCATCCTGTTCGACACCAAACGCGAGCAGGCGGAGCGTATCGGCGACGAGGTCCTGGAGGCCGTGCGCAAGCTCGGCATCGTGCACCAGGACTCGGCCGCCGCCCCGGTACTGACGGTCAGCCTCGGCATTGCCTGCGTGTCGCCGGTCGCGCGGCGCAACTGGGCGGGGCTTGTCCAGCTCGCCGACGAGGCGCTCTATGCGGCCAAGGACAGCGGCCGCAACCGCGCGGTCTCGCTCGAGCGTGAGTACGAGCACATGCAGACCGGGTACTTTCGCCGCACGACGGCGGCAAAGGACTCTCCCGTCGGGGATCAGTAGATCGAGGTCTCGCGCCGGCCGCCAGAATCGCGCGCGCCCCGGAACATGCCCTCGGTGTTGAACTCGAGCGTCAACTCACCCTTGCTGTCCACGACGATGACGCCGCCGTCACCGCCGATTTCCTTGAGCCTGTCCTGGATCACGTCTCGGGCAGCCTGTGCGGCGGTCACGCCAGAGAGCCGTACCCGCGCGCAGATCTCGTGCGCAACGACGGCGCGGATGAAGTACTCGCCGCTCCCGGTCGCGGAAACCGCGCAGGTCGCGTTGTCGGCGTAGGTGCCGGCGCCGATGATCGGCGAGTCGCCGATCCGGCCCCAGCGCTTGTTGGTCGTGCCGCCGGTCGAGGTCGCGGCCGCAAGGTCGCCGTTGCGGTCGCAGGCGACGGCGCCCACGGTGCCGAAGTAGCCGATGTCCTCGTCTGCAGAATCTGCCTGCTCGGACTTCTGCGCCTCCTCGAGCTGCTTCCAGCGCCGCTCGGTGAAGAAATAGCTGCCGGGCACCAGCGGCATGCCCTGTTCCAGCGCGAACTCCTCCGCGCCTTCGCCGGCGAGCAGGACATGCGGCGTGCGCTCCATCACCCTGCGCGCGAGCTCGATCGGGTTCTTCACGTGCCGGACGCCGGCGACCGCGCCGGCTTTCTGTGTGGCCCCGTCCATGATGGAGGCATCCAGCTCGTTGATGCCGGCGTGGCTGAACACCGCGCCCTTGCCGGCGTTGAACAGCGGTGAGTCCTCGAGGATCTTCACCGCGGCGACCACGGCGTCGAGGCTCGAACCGCCTTTTTCCAGCACCTCGTAGCCGGCGTCGAGCGCGATCCCGAGGTCGGTTTGGTAGGCGCGCTCGCTCTCGACGGTCATCGAGCTTTTGCCGATTACGCCGGCGCCGCCGTGGATGGCGATCGAGATCATCGGTTCGTCTCCGCTGGTGGTCGCCAGGCAGGCCGCAAGGGCCGTGAGGAAGGCAAATCGTATCCCCGCTATTATCCGCGAACAATGACTCGGCGGGCGAGTGGCCCGGACGTGGCGGGGGTCCTGTGATGATCTCAACCTGGCGGGCGGCGGTCGCAGCCCTGGCGCTCGCGGCCTGCGGCGACGGCAGCGATGCGCTCCTCGGCACGCTCGAGCGCGACCGCGTCGAACTGGTGGCCGAAGCGCAGGAAACGATCCTCGAAGTCGCGATCCGGGAGGGGGAGGCCGTGAAATCGGGCCAGCTCCTGCTGCAGCTCGACCCCGCTTCCGCGGCCGCCCGCCTGGAGCAGGCGCGCGCCAATGCGCGGGCCTCCGAACGCCGGCATGCCGAGTTGGTCGCAGGTGCGCGCCGCGAACAGTTGGCTGAGGCTCGCGCGGTCGTCGCCGGCGTCGCGGCGCGTGCCGTGACCGAATCGCGTGAGTTTGACCGTGTCGAGAAGCTGGTCGCCGATCGGCTCCTGCCGGACAGCACCCTTGATCGTCAGCGGGCGCTCAGGGATGGCGCCGCCGCCGACGAGCGCGCGGCCCGCGATCGGCTCGCGGAACTCGTCAACGGCACGCGCGTGGAGGTCGTCGAGCAGGCAGCCGCCGCGCTTGCAGCGGCAGAGGCTCAGGTTGCGGAGCTGGAGCTGTCGGTCGAACGACACACCGTTCGCGCGCCGCGGGACGGCGTCGTGGATGCGCTGCCCTACGAACTCGGTGAGCGCCCGCCTCGGGGTGCGCCGGTGG
>Ga0209254_10003067_pt1 | contig 15260 bp, 12 predicted proteins | sample FrelakmetDIP11DI_FD_187148 | JGI IMG/M metagenome (GOLD analysis project Ga0209254, IMG submission 187148) | Freshwater lake sediment microbial communities from the University of Notre Dame, USA, for methane emissions studies - DIP11 DI (SPAdes)... | ecosystem: Environmental > Aquatic >...
AACACTGACGCCAATCCAACATGGCGCTGCTGTCTATTGAAGATCTGAAACCGCGTCCGCCACCCAGCGGCTGGGCGCCATTTGCTCTCGGGTTCCGGCCATTCTTTCTGGCGGCGGGCATCTATGCCGTTTTGATGATGCTGTTATGGATGCTAGTACTGCGCGGCAGTCTGGCAATCGGCGAGATGCCTCCTCTTGTCTGGCACGGCCATGAAATGCTGTTCGGCTTCACCGTGGCGGTGATCGCCGGTTTTCTGCTCACCGCTGCGCAGAACTGGACCGGCATCCGCACGCCGTCGGGTGCGCCGCTAGCGGCGCTGTTCCTGCTCTGGCTTGCGGGGCGGCTGAGCTTTCTGGTTCCGGGCCTGCGGCCTTGCCTGGTCGCAGCCATCGACCTGGCCTTTCTGCCGGTGCTGGCGCTGGTGCTTGCCCTGCCCATACTCAAGGCAAAGCAGCTGCACAACGCGCCTTTCCCCATCTTGCTGCTGGTGCTGACCGCGGCCAATGTACTGGTGCACGGCGACGTTCTCGGCTGGACATCTGGCACCGCCAGCCTGGGGTTGCATCTTGCGACCTATGTGATAGTGACGATGATCGTCGTGATGGGTGGACGTGTCATCCCCAGCTTCACCGACAACAAGCTGCGTACCCGTGCAAGGCGCTGGAAGAGCATCGAATGGCTGGTGCCGGTATCCACACTCGGCGCACTGATTGCTGCGCTGATCGCACCCGAATCGTTCGTCACGGCACTGCTCGCTGCCCTCGCTGCGACGGTGCACATCATCCGTCTGGCCGGTTGGTACACAAGCAAGTATTGGTCGGTGCCGCTGCTGTGGATCCTGCATCTGGGCTATGCCTGGATCGCGCTTGGCTTCGCGCTGCTGGCGCTGTCGGCCGCCGGCATCGCTGCAACGGCGGTCAGTTCACTGCACGCATTCACCGCCGGTGGCATCGGCGTGCTGACGCTGGGCATGATGGCACGGGTGTCGCTCGGGCACAGCGGACGGATGCTGGAACCCGCACCCATCATGACGCGGGCTTTCGTGGCGATCAACCTTGCCGCACTGATTCGCGTAGCGTTGCCGCTGCTCTTTCCGGGCGTTTACATGCAGATCATGGCCGCTGCCGGGTTCGCGTGGATGGCCGCTTTTGGCGTGTTTGTCCTGGTGTATGCCCCAATGCTGCTGCGGCCCAGGCTGGATGGCAAGCCAGGATGACGCACCTTACTGACCGCATCCACACCTTCGGCCGAGCCATGCTGGCGCGGCATGGCGAGCGGGTGCACAAAATCGCGCTCGACGCCGGCTTCACCTGCCCCAATCGCGACGGCAGCAAGGGTATCGGCGGCTGCACCTTCTGCAACAACAAATCCTTCGCCCCGGGCGCGCGCGACCCGGCGCCGCTCGTCACGCAGTTCGAACGCGCGCGCGGCCGCATTGCGCGGGGCACCGGCGCACGCCGCTTTATCGCCTATTTCCAGGCCTACACCAACACCTATGCGCACGTGGACGAACTGCGCGCGTTGTACGACGCGGCGCTGGCAGCGCCCGACGTGATCGGCCTGTCGATCGGCACGCGGCCAGACTGCGTGCCACCGCCGGTGCTGGATCTGCTGGCGGAATACCGCGAACGCGGCCATGAGGTGTGGCTGGAGCTTGGCCTGCAGTCGTCCTTCGATGCCACCCTGATGCGCGTCAACCGCGGCCACGGCTTCGCCGAATACCAGTCCGCCACCCGGGCGGCACGGGCGCGCGGCATTCCGGTGTGTTGCCATCTTATCGTCGGCTTGCCGGGCGAGGATGCATCCCATAGCCATGTCAGTCTCGACCGCGTGCTCGATGTCGGCGTCGATGGCCTGAAACTGCATCCGCTGCACGTGGTGAAGCACACCCGGCTCGCCATCGAATGGAAGCGCGGCGAGTACGCGCCGCTGGCCGAGGCGGAATATGTGGGCATCGCCGCCGACCTGATCGAGCGCACGCCGTGGGAGGTGGTGTACCACCGCGTCACCGGCACCGCCTTGCCCGATATCCTGCTGGCGCCCGCGTGGTGCGCGAAAAAATGGGACGTATTGAATGGCATCGCCGACGAACTGGCGCGGCGCGGCAGCCGCCAGGGTGCGCGCGCGGGCCACGTGTGGGAGGAAGAAAAACATGTCGCTTGATCTGATTTGCCCGGCGGGCAGCCTGGTTTCGCTCAAGGCCGCCATCGACCACGGCGCCGACGCGGTCTACATGGGCTTTCGCGACAACACCAACGCGCGTGCCTTTCCCGGCCTCAACTTCGACGAGGCGCAGGCCGCAGAAGGGCTGCGCTACGCGCATGACCGGGGCCGCAAGGTACTGCTCGCGCTCAACACCTATCCACAGCCGGACACCTGGAGCCGCTGGACCGGTGCGGTCGACCGCGCGGCGAAGCTCGGCATGGATGCGGTGATCCTCGCCGACGCGGGGCTGATGCGCTACGCGGTAAAAAACCATCCGCAATTGCGGCTGCATCTGTCGGTGCAGGGTTCGGCCACCAGCTACGAGGCAGTGAATTTCTACCGCGAGCACTTCGGCATCCAGCGTGCCGTGTTGCCGCGCGTGCTGTCGCTGCCGCAGGTGGAAAACGTGGTGCAGCACACCGATGTCGAGATCGAGCTGTTCGGCTTCGGCGGCCTGTGCGTGATGGTCGAAGGGCGCTGCCTGCTGTCGTCGTACTGCACCGGCGAATCGCCCAACACAGCAGGCGTCTGCTCGCCGCCCAAAGCGGTGCAGTGGAAGGACACTCCAGCAGGCCTGGAATCACGGCTGAATGGCGTGCTGCTCGACCGCTACGGCAAGGACGAAAAGGCCGGCTATCCCACGCTATGCAAGGGCCGCTTCGACGTCGGCGGTGAAACCTATTACGCCATCGAGGAACCGACCAGCCTTAACACCCTCGACCTGTTGCCCGAGATGCTGAAGATCGGCATTGCTGCCATCAAGATCGAAGGGCGCCAGCGCAGCCCGGCTTACGTGACGCAGGTGACGAAGGTGTGGCGCGCCGCCATCGATGCGGTGAAGAAAAACGCCGACGCCTTCAAACCCACGCCCGCCTGGCAGGCCGAACTCAACAAATTGTCGGAAGGGCAGAGCCATACGCTCGGCGCCTACCACCGGCCCTGGAAGTGAGGCTGTCATGGATTTGAGTCTGGGGCCCCTCCTCTATTACTGGTCGCGCGACGACGTGCTCGCCTTCTACGACGAAGTCAGGCACTGGCCGGTGGCTCGGGTGTATCTGGGCGAGAGCGTCTGCTCGCGCCGCCATCTTCTGCGCCTGCCAGACTGGCTGGAACTCGCTGAGAAGCTTGCTGCCGCAGGCAAAGAGGTGGTGCTCTCCACCCAGACGCTGATCGAGTCGGAGTCCGATCTCAAGACGCTGCGCCGCATCGTTTCCGATGGCCGTTTCCGGGTCGAGGCCAACGAATGGGGTGCGGTACGGCTGCTGTCCGAAGCAGGCGTGCCTTTCGTCGCCGGGCCCGCACTCAATGTCTACAACCACGAAACGCTCGCCGTGCTAGCCGGGCTGGGCGCTGAGCGCTGGCTGCCGCCGGTGGAAATGTCGCGCGCCACCCTGGCGTCGCTGCTCGAACGCCTGCCTGCCGGCATGGAAACCGAAGTGTTCGCCTATGGCCGCCTGCCGCTGGCCTATTCCGCACGCTGCTTTACCGCACGCCATTACAACCTGCCCAAGGACGACTGCCAGTTCCGCTGCCTCGACCATCCCGACGGACTGGCGCTGGCCACCCGCGAGGGCGAGCCGTTTCTCACCCTCAACGGCATCCAGACGCAGTCCGCCGGCGTCTACACCCTGATCGGCGAACTGCCCGCCCTGCGCGAACTCAAGATAGACAGCCTGAGACTGTCGCCGCAATCGCATCACATGGGCCGCGTGGTCGAAACCTTCCAGGCAGTGCTGGCGGGCGCGAGTTGCGATACCGACAAACTCGCGCGCATCATGCCCGGCCCGCCGGTCGACGGCTACTGGCATGGCCGCGCAGGCCTGGAAAAAACTTCACAAGGGAATGCGACATGCTGAATCCTGCTTTTCCACCAGCGCTTGCCAAACTGGCCGCCAGGCTCCCGTCCTCACCGCCGAGCCGGGCGTTTGCAATGGCTGCGAACCGCTGGCTATGGCCGGCTCTGAAGACCCTCGACTGGCAACCACTGGCCGGCCGGCGCTACGCGATCTGCGTCAAGGATCTCGGGGTCAGCTTGCGCTTCACTGTCACCCAGCGCGGGTTCGCGCCGGACAACGGCATACCTGACCTCACCATCAGCGCCACCGCCCGCGATTTCCTGCTGCTGCTCGGACGACGCGAAGACCCCGACACGCTGTTCTTCAGCCGTCGCCTGGTGAGCGAGGGCGACACCGAGCTTGGCCTCATCGTCAAGAATCTGCTTGACTCGCTTGATCCCGAGGCGGTGCTAAGTCGTCTGCCCATGCCGCTGGCACACGCTGCACGGCGCATGATGACGGCCTAGGAGCCTGTCGGACTTGAAGAATCGAAGCGTAGTGGGGTTGGCAGGCAAGCCGCGCAGCGGCGGCTCGCAAAATTCGGCTGGTCGAGGACAGATTTTGACGATTCTGCAGGGCAATAGTCGTTCTATTGCCCAAAAAAGCGGCGAAATATGGACCGGCCAAGCGGATTTGCAGCCGATTTCCTTCAAGTCCGACAGGCTCCTAGACGCCTGTTTACAGGCTTGTCGCATTCACCCGCACTTCAACAGATCAAACATCCGTTGCAACCTGACGTTGTCGTTGAAGCAGGATGAATTCCCAGTTCGCTTTGCCGGTCTGCGTAGCCCTGATCGGTGGCAAGCCGGCATGCAGCAGTCCTAACTTCGAATCAGGCCAGCACAGCCCCCACGATTTGGGCGGCCATTCCCACGCCGATCGCCAGTGCGCCCTGCAGCAAGATGCCTCGCGGATTGGGCGCATTGCACCAGACGTTATTGATGGCGATCAGCGCAGCCAGTCCAAAGGCAAGGGTTCCCGGCCCTTCCACGCCACCTAGCCACAGATTCGCAGTCATGGAAGCGAGCGCCAGCGAGAACAGCCCGCGTGCCACCCGGATGGTTTTGTCGGCACCATAACGCACCGCAAAGGAATGCTTCCCCGCAGCAAAGTCGGTGGCAATCTGCGGGGGTTGATGGGATAACAGCAGGGCGACTGAAAAGCTGGCGAAGGCCAGCGCACCGGCAAAAGCTGCCAGGTCGAAAGGATTCCCGGTCAGCAGCCAGAGGCAGGCGAAAACGCCGCCATAACACACGCCCGTGGCCCACTCGCCCAGTTGCGTATAGGAAAGCGGGCGTGGCCCGGCATTGTATAGGTAGCCCAGAATGACAAGCGGCGCCGCCACGCCGAGTATCCACAATTTGTGCGTCGCAACCAGGACCATTAGCCCGAGCAGGCTGCCTGCGATGAAGCTCAGGCCGCCATGCCAGGCTGCCATCCGGGTTCCTTCATGCACCCGGACCCAAGAATCCCATTTCTCCACATCGGCCCCGTGCTTCCAGTCCGCCACGTCGTTGAGCACGTTGATGGCGTGTTGCAGCAGGATAACCGCGGCCGTCGCGGCCAGCACCCATCCCCTGGAGCCTGCATCCGCATGCATCAGGACCACCAGCCCGGGAAGCAGGGAAATCAGATAGATGGCGGGATTGAGCGCATCCCGCCATCGGCCTGGCGCCATGACGGCGCCATTCACACCGCTCACGCAGCGGCCGCAGCCTGACTGGTTCTCTGGAAGGACGCGAGGGCTGCCTTGAACCACTCGGCATGCATCGCCTCGGAATCCACGACCTTCTGGTAAACCTCGGCTGCCGCGTGGTTGCCTTCGGCCAAAGCCTGGTCGCGGAATTTGGGGTAGATGCTCAGCGCCTCGCGCTCTTCCACCCGAACCGCGACATTCAGTGCCTTCTCCACCACGCCATCCGGATTCAATCCGATCAGCGCATCACAATTGGCCTGGATCGTCTTCAAGGCGTCGATCGCGCGCTGGGTGTCTTCGCCGCGGCTGGGCACGCCCATGTCCGAATACAGTTTTCGCAGCCAGACTGCATGCAACTTTTCTTCCCCGGCCACACGGCGGAACAGGGTGGCCAGATCGTGATGGCCCGCTTTCTCGGCCCAGCGGGCAAACTCGGGGTACATGATCTGGTTTTCGTATTCCTCCACGTCGACGAACGACTCCGCAGTCCTGTCGCTGTCGCTGTGCTGACAGGCGGCTGCAAAGCATTCAAAGATCATGTCCTCGGTGATGTCGGTCGTCTGCATAACTGCTCCTCTATTGATGGTTGCTACGGTGCTTCCAAGTTTGACCGCCTGGTGCCTCCCGGTCGAAGCGGCGGCATCTTCGACCCTGAAATCAATTGCCCTGGGTGGCGTAGTAATGCGCCAGGGCACTCACCTCCTCTGCATTCAGCGTTTCCACCGCCGAACGCATGAAGCGGTTCGGCAACTTCACCGCAGGATCCTGATAACGCTGGATCTCTGATTCGATGAATACGACAGGCTGGCCGGCGATGCGCGGCAGGGTGCTGTCGGCCTTGCGTCCTCCGCTGGCGTGGCAGATATTGCAGCGGGCTGCGTGCAGGGCCTTGCCGCGGCTGACCAGGTCGGGTTTGGTTTCACTTTTGGCCGACGTCCACTTCATCTTTGCATAATGCCGGGCAAGCGAGGCGATCTGTGCCGCATCGTATTTCTTCATGATTTTGGTCATGCTCGGGCCGTCACGCGTCCCGTCGAGAAACTGCTGCATGACGGTATTCAGATAGGCCTCGGGTTGTCCGGCTATGAGCGGATCCGAATCACTGTCGACATGGCAGCCGTCGCAGCCTTTCACTATCCCCGACACGTCGACCAGCGTGACTGGCGCGGCAGATTCGGCCTTGCCCGGTGACGCCTCCGGATTCGAGGCGTAGTAATGGGCAAGCGTCTGCATGTCTGCAGGCGAAAGAGAAGCAGCGGCGACGCGCATCGCCTGGCTCGGCTGTTTCAGCTTCGGATTCCTGTAATTCTTCAGCATGGATTCGATAAATGCGGCCGGCTGACCCGCAAGTCGTGGCGTCATGCCTTCGGCCTTGCGCCCATCCGGACCATGGCAGCCGGCGCACCCGCTCTGGTGCAGGGCGTTGCCCGCCTTGACCCAGGCGTCATTGGTTTGATCCTGAGCCGAAACCCACTTGCTTTTCGCATAGTGCCTGGCCAGATCGGTGATCTTCTGGTCGGAATAGCCCTTGAGCAGGTCAGCCATGACGCGTGTGCTGCGCGTGCCATCCCGCTGCTGCAGCATGACCGTTCGCAGATATTGTTCAGGCTGTCCGGCAATCATCGGCATGTCGAGGAAACCCGGACGATGGCAACTGTTGCAACTGTCGATCACCAGCGGCAGATCGTCACCCTGCCGGGCCGTCATCGGTTCCGCGGCATAGTAATGCGCCAGTGCATCGATCTCCCCAGGCGTCAGGCCGGCGACGATCATGCGCATCACCTCGTCCGGCAATCGGGTCTTCGGGTCGAGGAAGCTTTTAAGCTGCGTCGTGGTATAGCTGATGGTCTGCCCGGCAAGCCGCGGCGTCATCCCGAATGCCCGGCGGCCGTCTGGTCCATGGCAGCCGGCGCAGCGGCGCTGGTGCAGCACCGCACCCGCGCTGACCAGATCCGGGCGGGTGGTCTCTGCGGAAGAAATCCATTTCTGGTTCGAATAATACTTGGCCAGTGTGTCGATATTTGCGTTCGAATAGCCCTTGAGCAGATCACCCATGACCAGCGAATGACGCGTGCCATCGCGGTGCTGCTGCATGACCGCTTTCAGATAAGGTTCGGGAAGGCCTGCGATCATGGGCATGAAGGGGACGCCGGGGCGGTGGCAACTGTTGCACGCCCCCTCGGCGAGCGTCGCAACACTCGAGAATTCAGAATCATTTGCCTGCGCCTGCGCAGCGGTGACCACCTTCTTTCTGGGCGAGTGCGGGTCATGGCACTGGACGCAGTTCGAGTCACGCTTGACATCCAGCGCCTTATGCGCCATCTGCGATTCACTGAACAGGCCCACCATCCTGGGGCGTGCTGCGACGTCGTCATGGCATCTCAGGCAAAGTCCGCTATCCCGCGGGACCAGTGCGGGCGCCAGCTTGTCGTGCCCGCTTTGGTATAGGGGTCCGTGGCAGGATTCGCAGCCGAGATGCTCATGTACACCTCCGGCAAGCTTATAGCCAATTGCCCGGTGATCCTTGGTGGTTTTTCCGTGACAGCCATCGATGCACTTGGGGTTGCCGGCATACATGATGGGCAGTTCCTTGAGTTCTTCCAGTGCCCCCGTCCGGTACCATTTCTCCGCGTCCCAGCCGGCAGGCACGAACCAGCCCTTGATCCACACGAAGCCCACGATGGCAACGATCAGGAGCAGGACTAGGCGATACAGATGGTTACGTGGTGATGGAACCACGGTTCATTGCCTCCCTTTGTTCGATAATGAAATCGTGTCATCGTCGAAAATGGGCAGGAAACGGCTCAACACCCAGTAGGTGACGAAAGGCGCCGCCAGGATGATCAGCGCCGGGATCACCCCTTCCCGCGCGAACCATTCGAAATGGAAGTCCACGTAGCCGCGGTCGGACTTGGAAATCATCTGGCCGCCGATGACTACGTTGAAACGCATCAACAATACCTGCAGCACGATGCAAAGCGCGGCGAAGTTGGCAATCTTCAGGAAGCGGCGATTCGGCACGTCGAACAGCACCACATAGCCCAGCAGCAGCAGCGGCAGACCGGAAAAAGCCAGCATCTGGCCGATCACATAGCTGCCGAACATTTTCCCCTGCAGCAGCGGACCGACCACCGCCCAGTGGTGACCATGCTCGTAGAACATGTAGACGATTTCCAGCGTCTCAAACGTCACGTCGAGGATAAACAGACCCCACAGGTAGTCCATCAGCCGGCGCATGGCGGCAAAATCGTAGGGCCGCCCCGAGCGCCAGCGGATGAAGGTATACATCAGCATCAGCACCGCGATGCCGCTGACGATGGCGGACATCAGAAAAATGATTGGCATGAGAGGTGATGCCCACCAAGCGTTGGCCTTGACGCTGCCAAAAATGAAACCCACATAGCCATGCAACACGAACGCCCATGGAATGCCAATGCCGGCCAGCAGGGCGATCAGGCCGTGGTCCAGCCGAAGCGACCCCGGTGATGTCTGGGTGACCCCCAGGGTCAGCACTTTCCAGATCAGTCGCTGAATACCGCGCGTGGACTGTGCCTTTTCGATGAAATACTTGCGGTACACCAGCCACAGCTCCACCATGACCAGGATCATGTAGCTGGAGTAGACGAAGCCGAATATGCTCATCGCCGAGGTGGTATGCGGCGTGAAGAAGATATTGAAGGCCCGCAACGGTTGCCCCAGGTGGAACATCAAGGGCAAAGCAGCGAACAGGCCGAAGCAGAACGAGGCCACCAGCGCAAAGCGGGCAAAGGTCTCGAATTCCTTCACCTTGAACACGTGATACAGCGCGCTGACCACGAAGGCGCCTGCAACCAGGCCGGTGATGAAGGGATACAGCACGATCATCAACGACCAGTCGATGTGGACGTTGTTGGGGAAGTAATAGTTGTTCAGCGCCCCTTGCGGCAACATCAGATGACCTCGCGTGGCAGGCCCAGGTACAGGACCCGGCTGTCGGAGTGCATTTCCGGTTTGAGCGTCTGCCAGTTATCGGATTTGTAGATTTTCCCGACCGGATCGGCAGGATCGTTGCGATCGCCAAACTGGCGTGCCTGGGTGGGGCAGACGGTGACACAGGCCGGTTCCAGCCCTTTCGCCACGCGGTGGTAGCACCACGTGCACTTGTCGGCGATGCGGGTTTCCTGGTTGAAGAAGCGCACGCCGTAAGGACAGGCCTGGATGCAGTAGCCGCAGCCGATGCAGTGTTCGGGGTCGACCAGCACGAAGCCGCCCGGTGCGGTGAACGTGGCGCCCACCGGGCATACCTGGACGCAGGGTGCGTTTTCGCAGTGATTGCACAGTTTGGGAATGAAGGCTTCCCACTTGGCGTTTTGCCTGATTTGGGTCGGGGGCGGATCGGGCCGCTCACCCGCTTTGTCGATGGCATCGACATGCACCCCCTCGTCGGTGGCGATATAGCGCTCGACCCAAGTGCGGATCGATTCCTTGGGCACATTGTTCTCGATGGCACAGGCATCGACGCAATATCCGCAGCCGATGCACTTGCTGACATCAACCACAAAGGCATATTCCTTGCCATTCGCTTTCGGCAGGTCTGCCGCTGCGCGACTGCGCGAACTGGACAGAAGGACGATGGGCCCGGCTGCGGCAACTGCCACCGCCCCCAGTACCAGTTCGTGCAGGAATGTCCTTCTGCCTGTGCTGGGTGTCTGTTCCATGTCGCCCCTCCGCGAACCGATCGGCTTACTTCATCGCGAACAGCTTGATGACATCCGCGCGCGAGACGATCCCGTTCACGCGGTTGTTTCCATCGGTCACGATCAACCGCTTGACCCTGCTGCGGTCCATCATCTCGACCGCCGTCTGCAGCGTGTCGTCCTCCTTGATGGTGATGGGATCGCTGGTCATGATGTCGTCGACGATGGTCCCCATGTGCTTGCGTGCCCGGTGCTTGCGCACGACCGTTTCCAGTGCACCCGCAACCGCGCCGCCGCTGATGTCCATTGCGGAAAGAAAATCTCCCTCCGTGACAACCCCCGAAAGCTTGCCGTTCTCGTCGAGAACCGGCAGACCGCTCACATGCTGCTTGGTCATGAAGTTCACCGCCTCGGTCAGCGAGGCGCCGCGCTGAATGGTGAACACTTCCCTGGTCATCACATCGCGTACGTGCAGTTCCTTTGCATGGCGGATCTGCGGCGTGGTCTTGATGTCCTTGCCCAGGAAATTCATGTGCGAGGGCAGCATGGGCACATGACCAAGGTGCCCTTTCAGCAGCATGTGCCAGTACACCCACTCGAAGGTGATCTTGCCCATGTGGTTGAGGTAGCTTTCCTTCAGCAGCGAGAACGGCCCCATGTAGGGGGTGGGAAAGCTGCCTTCCAGCGGCTCCATGTCGTAGTTGAAATCGATCAGCAAGGCCTTGTGGTAGCCCGACTCGATGAAGCAGTTGGAATGTCCGTCGTAGCTCGACACGGGATGCTTGCCCTCGATTTCGAGCAGCAGGTTTTCCAGTACCGTCTCGGCCTCGAAGTGAGCCACCGAACCCGCCTTGGAGGTAGCGACGTTGGTGTTGTCGCCCATGAAGTAAATGCAGTCCGCCTTTTTGCTCTTGAGGGTGCGCGGATCGGTAAGGCCGAAGCCGTTGCCGTCACCCAGTCCGGATTCGTCGATCACCGCCGGTCCTACATTGGCAGGGATGGTGACCAGCAGGTCGTAATCCACCGAGGTCCCCTCGAACGAACTCAACCGTTTCGCGTCGGTGTCGACCGCGGAAGCCGTGAAGTTGGGGACGATGTGGATGCCCTTCTCCCCGGCAATTTTGGTCAGCACCCGGTTGGCATTCGGTTTGGTGAATGCGCCCGAATAGGGGGTGACCAGCGTGATCTCCACCTTGTCGCGAATGCCCTTCTGGTGGAAGTAATAGTCGGCCAGAAAGACAAACTCCACCGGCGCGACCGGGCATTTGATGGGCATGTTGCAGATGTCCACGACCAGCCTGCCCTCGCGCATGGCGTCGAGGGCATCGGCAAGTTTCTCAGCGTGCTCGCTGGTGTAGAAGGTGAATACCTTTTCGCCGAGTGCTTCCTGCAGCCCCTCGACTTCCTCGGGCGCGAGGCTGCAGCCCAGAGAGCACACCAGGTAATCGTAGGGGTAATCACCCTGGTCGGTTTTGACTTGCTTGTTTGCGTGGTCGATCAGCTCGATGTTGGCCGCAACAAAGTCGACGTTGCGCGGAAGCGGTTCGGTAATTTCCTTGGCGAGCGCCTGCGTCGAATTGTAGCCATACAGGCGGAATGGTATGAACAGCAGCCCGGGCTGATAGACATGCAGTTTTGCCCGGTCGATCACGGTGATCTTCCATTCCGTCAGATCGAGATGATGGGTGAGCATGTTGGTGATGAGCGTGCCGCCGGTACCTGCACCCAGCACAACAATATTCTTCATCGCAGTCTCCTCCGTACTTCTCGTTATTCAAGGCAACCGGGTTCCCGGGTCACTCAGAAAATACCGTATGAAAGCAGATCACTCACAACGCAAACGCAGGACTGTCAACTGTCATAGCCGTCAATCGCGAAGGCCGCTGTGTACATACGTTTTTTTCATACTACACATTAGTCATGTTTATGGAAGGGTTAAACTGAATTTCCTTTTCGGGGAAACCGAGGAAGGCCTGCGAATGCCCGTCATACCTTTTATTGAAACACTTGCTTACATTCTGATGGAGCCGATCACACAGCCGCCATTGCGCAATTTATCGATTCAAATGACCTGTCACTGCTGGTTGTGATGCCGACCAGGAATGGCTGGTCCGGCCAATCTGGGTTCAGCAAGGCCGTCATTCCTGGTGGTTTGTCCTGTGTTTCTTTCGAATGGAGATGCGATTGTCCGACCGCACGGCATTCACCTTTTCACATCCTGGAAATCCGCTATCGAAGCGCAAATAGCAATGTTGCATTGACCTCTGCGGCAAATCGGGTGCAGGCTTTGCCTTCGTCCCGCTTGCTTGCATCACATGATTCCCGTCCTGCGCACCCTCCGCTGGCTCTGTGTCATTCTGCTGTCGTCCCCGGTGCTGGCCGTCTCGCCCGACGGCGTGGTGGCCGTATCCCATCCTGCCGCTGCCGCTGCCGGCGCACGCATGCTGGCTCAAGGCGGCAACGCCATAGATGCCGCTGCCGCTGTCCAGTTCGCCCTCAACGTGGTCGAACCGCAGTCATCCGGCATTGGCGGCGGCGGTTTCATGCTGATTCATCTGGCCAAAACCGGCGAGACCGTCATCGTCGATTCGCGCGAGCGCGCACCAGCGGCCGCCAGTGCCGACATGTTCGCACCCGATGGCATGCCGATGCCTTTTCAGCAAGCATCGACCAGCGGTCTGTCGGTGGGGGTGCCGGGCACCCTGCGTGGGGTCGATACCGCCCTGCGCCGCTGGGGCACGCTGCCTCTGTCACGGACTCTGGAACCCGCGATCGAACTCGCCGAACACGGTTTTCGCGTCAACCGCTTTCTGGCAGAAGACATCGCCAACGATGGCGGCCGCACCCAACTGCAACCGGAAACCGCGGCGATCTTTCGTCCCGGTGGGGTGCCCTTGAAGGAAGGCGACTGGCTGGCGCAGCCCGACCTGGCCAACACACTGAAACTGCTGGCCGCCGAGGGGTTGGATGCCTTCTATCGCGGCACGCTGGCGCAGGCGATTGTGAATGCCCAACAGCGTGCACGCAGCGAACTCGGTTCGGCCGGTACAGGCCGCATGACGCTCGCCGACCTGGTGCAATACCAGGTCGCGATTCGCCAACCGCTGGTCGGCCACTATCGCGGCTGGACCCTGGCAGGCATGCCGCCGCCCTCTTCCGGTGGCCTGTCCACTATGCAGATGCTGACGATGCTGGAGCGCTTCCCGCTTGGCGATACCGCACAGGGTTACCGATTCGGTAGCCCGAAAACCCTGAACGTGATGATCGAGGCGATGCGATTGGCCTTTGCCGATCGCGCGGTATGGATTGGTGCCGACGATGCGATGCCGGTGCCGCAGGCAGGCCTGCTGAACGCCGACTATCTGGCAACGCGTTCAGCCATGATCAAGCCGGAAAGCCGAATGGACACACCAGGTGCGGGCAATCCGCTGCCCTGGGAGGCGCTGTCCGCACGGCAGAAACCGCTGCCCGCCCAGCAGGAAAGTCCTCACACCACGCACTTTGTCATTGTCGACCGCTGGGGCAACCTGGTGAGCTATAGCAGCACCATCGAATACACCTGGGGCTCGGGCATCACCGTGCCGGGCTATGGATTCCTGCTCAACAACGAACTGACCGATTTTAATTTCGTGCCCAGCGCCGATGCGGCAACCCACAATCCCGGCGCCAACGATGTCGCCCCCGGCAAACAGCCGCGCTCCAGCATGGCCCCGACGTTGCTGTTCAAGGACGGCAGGCCGGTTGCTGCCTACGGCTCCCCTGGCGGCGCGACCATCATCAATTCCGTACTCAACGTCACGCTCAATCTGATCGACCACGGCATGACGCTGCAGCAGGCCATCGACGCGCCGCGCCTCTCGGTGACCCATGCAGCAGGCCGTGTCTCGTGCGAAGGCGGCGCAGCTTTCATGCAGCCGCGCATAAGCGTTGCGACACAGGATGCGCTTCGCAAACTAGGGCATCCCGGCTTGGGTGAAGCCGGGACGGATGGCTGTCAGGCAAGCATCGGCTCGGTACAGGCGGTCGCCGTCGATCTCGTGACCGGTGAGCATCGCGGTGCGGCCGACCCGCGCCGCGAGGGAACGGTAATTCAGGTCAGGCAATCGGAAATCCACCCGGAAACCGGGCGATAAAAATCCATCCAGAACCTGGCATGAACAGTGCCCGTTCAGGGGTGTTCTGGCCAGCAGCCTCGTTGCATGAACTGTTTCCGTCCAGGCAACTGGATCATTCTCATGAACGCAGTCCATTTTGTCGGAATTCTTTACACACCCTGCTTCTCGGGACGACAATTTTATATTAACTATTTATATAACAATGACTTATAAGTTGTGGTTCAAATATTGCTTAATATAAATCAATCTCAGTCCGCAGGATCGCCCTACCACCCATATGATCACGCTCCGAAATCGATTCGTATTGCTCGCTGCACCGTTTCTTGTTTTCGTGGCGTTTTCACAGTCGACTTTGGCGAACCCGATACTGACGCCTGGCTCCGGTCAACTGACGCCAGTCAACCCTGGAAACGAAAAACCTGTCGACGACATTTTGACCGCCATCATGCTGAGCGATAAGGTCGAATTGGAACGCGTGAGCGACGACATGGACGCTTTCTGGGCGCTACTGGTTGGCAAGCAAGCCACCGTCACCGCTAGAGCACGATATGCCGGCTACGACAACATCTTTGGTGTGATCTCTGGCACCACTGTTGATCCCGATACTGGTTTTCAGGGCCTGATTTCTTATCCGCGCAACAATGAAATTGCCCCTATCGGCAGAGAAACGGTTTACAAATCCTTGCCGGAGGAGTTGGTTGGGGACTTTCGCTTGGCGATTCGCACACCGCA
>Ga0209254_10003068_pt1 | contig 15259 bp, 16 predicted proteins | sample FrelakmetDIP11DI_FD_187148 | JGI IMG/M metagenome (GOLD analysis project Ga0209254, IMG submission 187148) | Freshwater lake sediment microbial communities from the University of Notre Dame, USA, for methane emissions studies - DIP11 DI (SPAdes)... | ecosystem: Environmental > Aquatic >...
GGCGCTCTGCGCAGCGAAATCAAGGAGGAGAGGCGGGCGCAGCCCGACTCGGGGGACATTCGCGGAGCAGAGTGCCCCGTCGGCCTGATCTCGCGCCATTTCTCGCACGCGAGGGCAAACGTCTGCAATGGGCCGCGAGCGGTCTACTGCGCGGCGGCGTTGCCAGGTTCGCGAGGCTCGCGACGCATGGTCGAACCCGTGCGATGACATTGCAGCTGGAGAACGTCGCGATCGCCGTGCATGGCCGCACGCTGATCCACGGCCTCAGCGCGAGCATCGAGCCGGGCAGCGTGCTCGCCGTGATGGGGCCGAGCGGCTCGGGCAAGTCGAGCCTGCTGGCCTGGATTGCCGGCACGCTGGAGCCGCCCTTCGAGGCCCGCGGGTCGCTGCGACTGGATGGCGAAGAGCTGTCGACGCGGCCGATCCAGCAGCGCCGCATCGGCCTGCTGTTCCAGGACGATCTGCTGTTCCCGCACCTGAGCGTATTGGGCAATCTGTTGTTCGCCTTGCCGGCCGGCGAGCGCGGCACACGAGTACGGGCCGCCGAAGCCGCGCTCGACGAGGCCGGGCTCGCCGGCTTCGGGCCGCGCCTGCCAGGCAGCCTGTCGGGCGGCCAGCGCTCGCGGGTGTCGCTGCTGCGCGCGTTGCTGGCGGGACCGGCAGCATTGTTGCTCGACGAGCCCTTCTCGAAACTCGACGCCGCGCTGCGCGTGCAGATGCGCCAGTTCACGTTCACTGCGCTGGCGGCGCGTCGAGTTCCGACGCTGCTGGTCACGCACGACGAGGCCGACGTGCCACCCGGCGCGCAAGTGATTCGGCTGGCCGATGCTTGACCGCGCTGCCATGGCGGCCCTGAAGCCGCTGCTCGATGCCGGCGCCGGCGTGCTCGCCCGGCGTGGTATCGGTGCCGATGCCGTGACCCTGGCCGGCTTTGCGATCGGCATCGCGGCCGCGGTGATGATCGCCTTCGGCCTTCCTGCCTGGGGCTTGGCGCTGCTGCTGGTCAGTCGCCTGGCCGACGGACTCGATGGCGCCGTCGCGCGCTTGACCCACACCACCGACCGCGGTGCGTTTCTCGACATCACGCTCGACTTCCTGTTCTACGCCAGCATCCCGCTGGCGTTCGCGGTCGCCGACCCGAGCGCCAACGCATTACCCGCGGCCGTGCTGCTGGCGGCCTTCATCGGCACCGGGTCGAGCTTCCTGGCCTTTGCCGTGTTGGCGGAGCGGTGCGGCCTGGCCAGCGCGGCCTTCCCGCAGAAGGGCTTCTACTACTTGGGCGGTCTGACCGAAGCGACCGAGACACTGATCTGCTTCGGCTTGATGTGTGTCTGGCCAGAGCGATTTGCCTGGTGGGCTTACGGCTTTGCCGCGTTGTGCGCGCTGACGATCGTCACACGCATCGTCGGCGGCGCGAAGGCCTTGTCGCGCTGATGTAAGGTGCGCCGGTCGCGGCCGACCCAAAGCTGCAGCGCAGGAATTTGCACCGTGTCGAAGAAGAAACTTCTGATCGTCAGTCTGCTGGTGGCGGCGGTGGTGGCGTTCTTCGCCTTCGACCTCGGCCGCTTTCTGAGCCTGGGTTACCTGAAGTCGCAGCAGGCGAGCTTTGCCGCGCTGTATGCGCAGTCGCCGGCTCTGGTGATCGCTGCCTACGCGCTGATCTACATCGTCGTCTTTGCCCTCGCGTTGCCCGTCGGTGCGGTGATGACCTTGGCGGGGGGCGCGCTGTTCGGCCTGGTCGTCGGCACCGTCGTCGTCTCGTTCGCCTCGACGATCGGCGCGGTGCTCGCGTTCCTGGCCTCGCGCCATGTGCTGGCCGACAGCGTGCGCGCGCGCTTCGGCAACCGCCTGGCCGAAGTCGACAAGGGCATCGACAAGGACGGGCCGTTCTATCTCTTCACCTTGCGCCTGATCCCGGCGATTCCGCCGTCGGCGATCAACCTGCTGTTCGGCCTGACGAAGATGCGCGCCTGGACCTTCTACTGGGTCAGCCAACTCGGCATGCTGGCCGGGACCCTCGTCTACGTCAATGCCGGCACGCAACTGGCGAAGATCGAATCGGCGATGGGCATCCTGACGCCGGCGCTGATCGGCTCCTTCGTATTGCTCGGCCTGTTCCCGCTGATCGCCAGGAAGATCGTCGACGGGGTCAAGGCGCGCCAGGTCTATGCGCGCTGGGCCAGCGTCAAGCCCAAGGCCTTCGACCGCAACCTGGTGGTCATCGGCGCCGGGGCCGCAGGCCTCGTCACGAGCTACATCGCGGCCGCGGTGAAGGCCAAGGTGACTCTGGTCGAGTCGCACAAGATGGGCGGCGACTGCCTGAACTACGGTTGCGTGCCGAGCAAGGCCCTGATCAAGACTGCAACGCTGGCCCGGCAAATCCGCCACTCGCAGGACTACGGCATCGCGTCGGCCACGGCGACGATCGATTTCGCACAAGTCATGGAGCGTGTGGCCGGCGTCGTGCGCGCTGTCGAACCCCATGACTCGATCGAACGCTATGCCTCGCTCGGCGTCGATGTGGTGACGGGCTACGCCAGGCTGGTCAACCCCTGGACCGTCGAGATCAAGAAGGCTGACGGCAGCACGCAGACCCTGACGACCAAGAACATCGTCATCGCCACCGGCGCCGCGCCCTTCGTGCCGCCGCTGCCGGGCCTGGACGACGTGGGGTACCTGACCAGCGACACCCTGTGGGGTCTGCGCGAGTTGCCGCAGCGCCTGGTCGTGCTCGGCGGCGGGCCGATCGGCTGCGAGTTGGCGCAGAGCTTCGCACGGCTGGGCTCGAACGTGACACAGATCGAGATGCTGCCGCGCATCATGATCCGCGAGGACGAGGAGGTCTCGGCCTATGCGCAGCGCGCCCTCGAAGCCGACGGTGTGACGATCCTCTGCGGCCACAAGGCACTGCGCTGCGAGAAGACCGCCGAGGGCAGATTCATCGTTGTCGAAGCCGCGGGCATCGAGACGCGCATCGGCTTCGACGTGCTGCTCTGCGCCGTCGGCCGCAGTGCGCGTTTGAAGGGTTTCGGTCTCGAGGAACTCGGCATTCCCGTGAGCCGCACGGTGCAGACCAACGAGTACCTGGAAACGATCTACCCCAACATCCTCGCCGCCGGCGACGTGGCCGGGCCCTTTCAGTTCACCCACACCGCGGCGCACCAGGCCTGGTACGCCGCAGTCAATGCCCTGTTCGGCACGTTCAAGAAGTTCAAGGCGGACTACTCGGTGATCCCGTGGGCGACCTTCATCGACCCCGAGGTCGCGCGCGTCGGCCTGAACGAACAGGAAGCGAAGGAAAAAGGCATTGCCTATGAGGTGACCAAGTACGGCATCGACGACCTCGACCGCGCGATCGCCGATTCGGCCGCGCATGGCTGGGTGAAAGTGCTGACGGTGCCCGGCAAGGACAAGATCCTCGGCGTGACCATCGTCGGCGTGCATGCCGGCGACCTGCTGGTCGAATTTGTGCTGGCGATGAAACACGGCCTGGGGCTGAACAAGATCCTGGGCACGATCCACACCTATCCGACACTGGCGGAGGCCAACAAGTACGCCGCGGGTGAATGGAAGCGAGCGCACCAACCGGTCAAGCTGCTCGAGTGGGTGGAAAAGTTTCACACCTGGCGCCGCGGCTGAACAAAGGTTGAGGGCGATGAAGCGACTGTTCGTCTTGCTGCTGTTGTTGCTGAGTGGGCTGGCGCAGGCCCAGTTCGACCACGGGCATACCGGATGGGATGCGCTGTTGAAGAAGCACGTGCAGTGGTTGCCCGACAACAAGCAAAGCCGCGTCGACTACGCTGGCTTCAAGGCCGATCGGGCCGCGTTGAAGGGCGTGCTCGACGCCATGAGTGCAGTGCCCAAGGCCGAGTTCGACACCTGGTCGCGCGAGCAGCGCATGGCCTTCCTGATCAACGCCTACAACGCCTTCACGGTCGAGCTGATCCTGAGCAAGTACCCGGACTTGAAGTCGATCAAGGACCTGGGCTCCTTCGTGCAATCGGCGTGGAGGAAGAAGTTCTTTACCCTGCTCGGCCAGCCGCGCCACCTCGACTGGATCGAGCATGAGCAACTGCGCCCGCTCTACAACGACCCGCGCGTGCATGCCGCCTTGAACTGCGCCTCGATCGGCTGCCCGGCGCTGCGCAACGAAGCCTTCACGGCCGCCAAGCTCGATGCCCAGCTCGACGACGGCATGGCCCGTTTCCTCGGCGACCGCACGCGCAACCGCGTCAACGGCGGGCAGCTTGAAGTCAATGCGATCTTCAACTGGTTCAAGGAAGACTTCGAGAAGGGCCACCAGGGCTTCTCGAAGGTCGAGGACGTCTTCGCGAAGTTCGCGGTGCAGCTGAGCGACAAGCCCGAGGAGCAGGCCCGCCTGCGCGACAAGACCCTGCCCGTCACGCACCTCGACTACGACTGGTCACTCAACGTGGTGCCCCGTTGATCGTTAGCGCCGTCGCTGTCGCCGGCTCGCGCGGCCTGGCTCATGCCTGCGGGACTCACCGCAGCGTGCCATGAAGCGCGTGCTCCTGCTCGGCGCGGGCCATGCCCAGGTCGCCGTCCTGGCCGCGCTGGCGCGAGAACGGCTGGCAGGCGCCGAGGTGCTGCTGGTCTCGGCCGCTGAGCGCCTGGTGTACTCCGGCATGGTGCCGGGGCTGATGGTCGGGCGCTACAACGCCGATGACTGCAGCCTGGCCGTTGCACCGCTGGCTGCAGCGGCCGGCGCCGACTTCCTGCAGGGGCGCGCGGTCGCCCTGGATGCGGCGGCTCAAGCCGTCACGCTGGCCGATGGCCAGCGCATCGAGTACGACGTGCTCAGCCTCAACACCGGCCCGACCCAGGACCGCGAGCGCATCCCCGGCGCACGCGACAACGCCCTCTTCGTGCGCCCGATCGAGGGCTTCGTGCAGTTCTGGCAACAGACGCAGGCCTTGGCCGTCGAGCGCGCGCTCGACGTGGTGGTTGTCGGCAGCGGCGCGGCAGGCGTCGAGATCGCATTGGCGGCACGCCACGCGCTGGGCCCGCGCGGCACGGTGACGTTGATCTCTGACGGCGCCGTGCTGGCCACCTACGGCGAGGGGGTTCGGCGCCGCGCTTTGACCGCCTTGCAGCGGGCCGCCATCCAGGTGCTGCCCGGCCGGTGCACCGCCATCGAGCCCTTGCATGTGGCGCTCGGCACGCTGCGGGTGGCCTGCGATGTGCCGATCGTGGCCGTCGGCAGCGATCCGCCGGGTTGGTTGGCGGGCAGTGGCCTGGCGCTCGATACCAGCGGCTTCGTGCGCATCGGGGCCACGCTGCAGAGCAGCAGCCACGCCACGGTCCTGGCCGCAGGCGATATCACCGTGCGCGAAGACCATCCCCACCCTCGCAGCGGCGTCTATGCGGTGCGCGCCGGGCCGGTGCTGGCCGACAACCTGCGTCGCCTGGTCGGTGGTGGCGTGCTCATGCCCTACCGACCGCAGCGCCATTCGCTGAACCTGCTGGCGCTGGGTGATGGCCGCGCCATCGCCAGCTGGAACGGCTGGTCCCTGCAGGGGCGCCTGATGGGCTGGTGGAAAGACCGCATCGACCGCGCCTTCATCAGCCGCTATCGAAGCGGCCTCGGACCAGCGCAAAGCCGTTCTCCCGCGGCCTGAGCTCTCCCGCGCGGCGCGAGACCGCGCTGGGCTTGTGGCCGTCAGGTCTCGAAGAAGTAGCGCCTCAGGCCGGCCAGGATCATCTCGACCGCGATTGCCGTCAGCACCAGTCCCATCAGTTTTTCGATCGCGCTGACCATCGACGTGCCGATCCACTTTCGGATGCGGTCGGCGCCAAGCAGTACCGCAGCGCTGACCACCATCGCCACCGTCAGGGCACCGATCCAGGCCAGCAGCCGCTCGGGCTGGCGCGAGGCCAGCAGCAACACGGTGGCCATCGCCGATGGCCCAGCCAGCAGCGGCACGGCCAGCGGAAAGATCAGCGGCTCGCGCCCCTGGCCATCGGATGCATAGATCTCGCCGCCCGAGGCAAAGATCATGCGAATGGCAATGATCAGCAGGATCACGCCGCCGGCGACTTCGAGCGAGCGCTCCGACAGGCGCATCAGCGTCAGGAACCACTGCCCGGTGAGCATGAACAGCACGAGGACGCCGAAAGCCAGTGCCGATTCGCGCAAGGCCACGCGTGCGCGCCGTTCAGGCACCACATTGCGCATCACGGAGATGAACACCGGCAGGCTGCCGATGGGGTCGAGCACCAGCAGCAACAGCACCAGGGCAGACAGGAAGGTGTGGTCCATCGGCAGGCATTGTCGTTCTTACCGCTGCGGCCGCAAAGCTGCTGCGCAGGCAGGAAAGGCCGGTCGCGGGACCGGCCCTTTTCTTTGCCCTCAGCCCCGGGGGTGATGCTGCGCGTGCAGCGCGCGCAAGCGTTCTCTGGCCACGTGGGTGTAGATCGTCGTCGTCGAAATGTCGGCGTGGCCGAGCAACATCTGCACTGCGCGCAAATCGGCGCCGTGGTTGAGCAGGTGCGTCGCAAAGGCATGGCGCAGCGTGTGCGGCGACAGCGGAGCGTCGATGCCGGCCGACGCGGCGTGGCGCTTGACCAATTTCCAGAACATCTGCCGTGTCATTGCACCGCCGCGCGCGGTGACGAACAACGCGTCACTGGCCTGGCCGCCAAGAATTGCAGCGCGCGAATCGGCGAGGTAGCGCGTCAGCCAGCCGTGGGCCTCTTCGCCGAACGGCACCAAGCGCTCCTTGCTGCCCTTGCCGGTGACGCGCAATGCGCCTTCGGCCAGCCCGACCTGCACGGTCTTGATCGTCACCAGTTCGCTGACGCGCAGGCCACTGGCATACATGAGCTCGAGCATCGCGCGGTCGCGCTGGCCCAGGAGCGTGGCGACGTCGGGCGCGGCGAGCAAGGCCTCGACCTGCGCTTCCGACAGCAGCTTGGGCACGCGCATCGGCTGTTTGGCATTGCGCAGGCGCAGTGTGGGGTCTTCGCTGACCAGGTGCTCGCGCAGAGCCCAGCGATAAAAGCGCTTGAAGACCGTCAGGCGCCGGTTGGCCGTGGTGGCGCGTGAGCCGGCATGGCGAAACGAAGCGTAGCCGAGCAGATCGCTCTCGCGCGCGGCGATGATGTCGCCGCCATGCTCGCGCGCCAGCCAAGTCGCGAACAGCGCCAGGTCGCGCCGGTAGGCCGCCAGCGTGTTGGCGGCCAGCCCGTCCTCGATCCAGAGGGCGTCGAGGAAGCGATCGATCGTGGCCGTCATTTCAGCGACCGCCGCGCATCCGGCTTTGCCGGTCCGCCAGCGGTCCCCCTTGAGGGGGAGCGCCGGAGGCGCTACGGGGGTGATCCTTCACTCAAGCTTGAGCTTCTGCTTGTCGACAACCTGCTTGTAGACCTCGAACTCGGCTTTGATCTGGGCTGCGAACTGCTCCGGCGTGTTCAGCACCATCAGCGAGCCGGTGTCCTCGATGCGCTTGCGCACCTCGGGCAACTCGGCGGTCTTTTTCACTGCTGCGTGGATCTTGTCGATCACGTCCTTGGGCAGGTTTTTGGGCCCGAGCACACCGTAGTAAGCCATGCGATTTACGGGCTCGAGACCGACTTCCTTGAAGGTCGGGATGTTCGGCAGGTTCGCGAGCCGCTGCGGCGCGGCCACCACGATCGGGATCAGCCGGCCGTCCTTGATGAAGGGCAGCGCCGAGGGTATGTTGTCGAAGATGATCGGCACCTGGCCGGCCACCGTGTCGTTCAAGGCCGGGCCGGCGCCGCGGTAGGGAATGTGCGCGATAAAGGTCCCCGACAGGCTCTTGAACAGCTCCATCTGCAGGTGGCCGATGCCGCCGGTGCCGGAGCTGGCAAAGCTGTACTTGCCCGGGCTCTTCTTCAACTCGGCCAGAAAGCCGGCGTAGTCGCGCGCCGGAAAGCTCGGATGCACGGCTATCACATTCGGGGTCGCGGCGACATTGATGATCGGCGTGAAGTCGGTCGTCGGGTTGTAGCCGATCTTGGTGTTGATGGCCGGGTTGGCGGCCGTCGTCGACACCGTGGCCATGCCGAGCACGTAGCCATCGGGGGCCGCCCGGATGACTTCGAGGGCACCGATCGAGCCTCCGCCGCCGGCCTTGTTCTCGACCACAAGCGTCTGCCCGAGGGCCGCATTGGCGCGCTCGGCCACCACGCGGGCGACGATGTCGGTGGTGCCGCCGGGCGCGAAGGGCACCACCAGGCGCACCGGCTTGGCCGGGTAGGCCTGCGCCGCGGCCAACGGCGCCAACGCCGCCAGTGCGACGGCGGCAGCCACGGTCTCAAGCATCGTTCTCTTCTTCATCGAGCGGTCTCCTTGGAAAAACACGAATCAAGACAATAGACAGAATGGTCTCATGCCCGTGCGGGGCCGTCAGTCATTGCCCCTTGGACGACGACAGACTGTGTGGGAATTACGCACCCAGCCCGCAGGCACACTGGCGGGTCTGCGCGCGCCGCGCCACCATGAGCCCCAAGCTCCCCTGATGACCACCGCATGGCTGTTGCTGCCTGACTTCCTGCTGATCGCCCTCGGCTATGCGCTGTGTCGCTGGACGGCGCTCGGCCGCCCTGTCTGGGACGGTGCCGAGCGGCTGGTTTACTACCTGCTCTTTCCCGCGCTGCTGTTTGTCGCCATCGCGCGCCAGCCGCTCACGCTCGGCGCGCTCGCCAGCCTGGGCGGCGTGGGGCTGACGGTGACCGTCTGCGGCATCGTCCTGGCTCATGCGGTGGGCCGCTGGCCAGGGGTTGACGCCTCGGCGCACGCCTCGGGCGCGCAGGTGGCATTTCGCTTCAACTCCTACATCGCGCTGGCGTTGGCCGAGCGGCTGGGCGGCGCGGCCGGCGTGGCTGCGCTAGCCGTGTTGATCGCCCTGGTGGTTCCGGTGTGCAACGTGGCGGCGGTGTGGCCGCTGGCCCGCGCGGGGGGCCACTCCATGGGGCGCGAGCTGGTCCGCAACCCCCTCATCGCCGCCACGGTGGCCGGCCTTGCGGCGAACCTGGTCGGCTTGCAACTGCCCGAGCTGGCATCGATCACGCTGCAGCGCCTGGGCTCCGCTGCGCTGCCGATCGGCCTGATGGCCGTCGGCGCCGGCCTGCGCGTGGGCGCGCTGCGCGAAGCGCCCGGCTTGGCCGCCGCGCTGCTGGCGATCCGCCATGCCGTGCTGCCCGTGGTGGGGCTGGTGCTGGTGCGCTGGGCCGGCCTGGACGCCACGCAGCAGACCATCGCCGTCGCCTTCGCCGCGCTGCCCACTGCCGCCAGCGCCTATGTGCTGGCCGTGCGCATGGGCGGCCGTGGCGACTACGTCGCGGGTCTGATCACGCTGTCGACCCTGCTCGGCATGCTGACCGTGCCATTGGCCCTGGCCGCCCACGCGGCCTGGCGGCCCTGAGCCAGGTCGTCAGCCACCGTCGACGCTTGCAGCACTCGCCACACTTCACTGCAGGGGTGCCCGCAGAGCGCATCCGCCTCAGGCCAAAGCCCAATTGATGTGTTCCTGCACCAGCGGCGGCGCAGCGTCGCGGCGCGATTGCAGCGCCGCGCGGATCGACACCTCGCCCGTGGCATGCAGCGCGTTGCCCAGGGCCACGGCCAGGTTGCGCTGCCAGCGCATGTAGCCGATGCGCCGGATCGCGCTGCCTTCGGTGCGTTGCAGAAACTCGGCTTCGCTCCAGGCCCAGAGTTGCAGCAAGGTCGGATCGCTGAGCGCCTCACGGGCGTCGAAATCCGCCAGCGTGGCGCGCTGCGCGTACTTGTTCCACGGGCAGACCAGCTGGCAGTCATCGCAGCCGTAGATCCGGTTGCCCATCAGCGGTCGCAGCTCGACCGGGATCGCCCCGTCGTGCTCGATCGTCAGGTAGGAGATGCAGCGCCGGGCATCGAGCCGGTAGGGCGCGACGATGGCCTGCGTCGGGCAGACATCGATGCAGGCGCGGCAAGTGCCGCAATGCGCGTCGATTGGCGCCGTGTGCGGCAGCGCGACATCGACGAACACTTCGCCGAGGAAGAACATCGACCCGCCCTCGCGCGACAAGGCCAGCGTGTGCTTTCCGCGCCAACCCAGGCCGCTGCGAGCCGCCAGCTCGACTTCCAGCACCGGTGCCGAATCCGTGAACACGCGGTGACCCAGCGGGCCGATCTCGGCAGTCAGTTTGTCGGCCAGCGTTTGCAGCCGCGCGCGCAAGACCTTGTGGTAATCACGGCCCCGTGCATACAGCGAGACCGCGGCGGCCTGCGGTGCGGCCAGCCGCTGCCACTCGACGGCCTGCCAGCCTTCGCCCAGCGTGCGCGGCAGGTAGTCCATGCGCGCCGTGATCACGCTCAGCGTGCCCGGCACCAGTTCGGCCGGCCGCGCGCGCTTGCCGCCATGGCGGGCCATGTAGTTCATGCTGCCGTGGTGGCCGGCCGCCAGCCACGCGGCCAGGCCGGGCTCGGCGTCGGCCAGGTCCACGCCGGCCACCCCGATCTGGGAGAATCCAAGCTCCTCGGCCCAGCCGCGCAGCTTGCCCAGCAACTGCGTACCGTCGATCAAAGCATGGTCTTGTTGACGCATTCGCCGATTCTAGAAACCCGCAGTGTCCTCTGGCCCGACGAAGCGGCCTGCGCCGCTTTCGCACAGCGCCTGGCCGGCGTGCCCGCCCTGCGGCCCGACACCTTCATCGCACTGGCCGGTCCGCTGGGCGCCGGCAAGACGACCTTCGTGCGCCATCTGCTGCGCGCGCTCGGCATCGCGGGGCGCATCAAGAGCCCGACCTATGCCGTGCTCGAACCCTACGAGGTCCGGGGCCTGGCGATCTCGCACTTCGACTTCTACCGCTTCACGGATCCACGCGAGTGGGCCGACGCCGGCTTTCGCGACGTCTTCGCGGCACCGGGCCTGAAACTCGCCGAGTGGCCGGAGCACGCCGCGGCCGTGTTGCCGGTGGCGGACTGGCAGATGGAACTCGAACCGCTCGACGGTGACCAACGGCGCGTGACCGTGCACGCCCTCACCGACCATGGCCGACGCTTGCTGGCCCAACTGACATGACGGATCGCCGCGCTGCGTTGATGCAACTCGGCAGCGTCGCGCTGCTGCTGCAAGCGCCGCAACTCGCCTTCGGCGCCGAAATCGTCGCCGTGCGCGTCTGGCCCGCGGCCGACTACACACGCGTGACCCTCGAGTCCGACACCGCCCTGGTCGCCCGCCACACCTTGTTCAGCGGCCCCGACCGGCTGGTGATCGACATCGACGGCCTCGAGCTCAGCGCGCAATTGCGTGAGCTGGTCGGCAAGGTGCGCAGCGACGACCCCTACATCGCCGGTGTGCGCGTCGGCCAGTTCCAGCCGCGCGTGGTGCGCCTGGTCATCGACCTGAAGCAGCGCGCCGCGCCGCAGGTCTTCACGCTCGCGCCGGTGGCCGCGTACAGGCACCGCCTGGTGTTCGACCTGCGCCCCACCGAAGCCCGCGACCCGTTGCTGGCCCTGATCCGCGACAAGGAGCAAGCCGAGCGCGAGGCCGCCAGCTCGGTGCGCGACGCCCTGGGTGAGCTCATCGGCCGAGTCGACGGCGGCCAGGTCGCAAAGCTGCCCGCCACCGAGCCGAGCCAGGCTGCGTCCGCGGCCGGCCAGACGACGGCGCCCAAGCCCCCCTCGGCCGAAACGATCCGCAGGGTGGAACGCCTGATCATCGTCGCGCTCGACCCCGGCCACGGCGGTGAAGACCCCGGCGCCGTCGGCCGCAGCGGTTTGAAAGAAAAGGACGTCGTCCTCGCCGTGGCGCTGCAACTGCGCGAGCGCCTCAACGCCCAGCCCGGGATGCGTGCCTTTCTGACGCGCGACGCCGACTACTTCGTGCCCCTGGCCGACCGTGTGACCAAGGCGCGCCGCGTGCAGGCCGACCTGTTCGTATCGATCCACGCCGACGCCTTCGTCACCCCTGCCGCCAGCGGCGCCAGTGTCTTCGCGCTGAGCCAGGGCGCAGCCACCAGCACGGCGGCGCGCTGGATCGCCAGCAAGGAGAACGCCGCCGATGTCGTCGGCGGCGTGAACGTGAAAGCCGGCAACGATGTGAATGTGCTGCGCACCCTGCTCGACATGAGCACCACCGCGCAAATCAAGGACAGCCTGCGCGTCGGCCACGAAGTGCTGGGCCAGCTCGACCGCGTCGGCCGGCTGCACAAGCCGCGCGTCGAGCAAGCCGGTTTTGCCGTGCTCAAGGCACCCGATATCCCGAGCATCCTGGTCGAGACCGCCTTCATCTCCAACCCCGACGAAGAAGCCAAGCTCGCCAACCCCGCCTATCGAAAGCAGCTCGTCGAGGCACTGACCACCGGCATCAAGCGCTACTTCGCGAAGAACCCGCCGCTGGCGCGCAACCGTCAGTTGTAGTCGGGCGGCGGGGTCACCCGTCAACAGTGTGCGCAATGGCGCGTAGCGAATCATGGCCCCGCGCAGCCGTGCCAGTTCGGCCCCATCACGGCGCTACACTGCCAACCTGCACTGAACGGAGGCCCACGATGGAATCGCCGCGTGTTGTTGCCGACCCAGAAATCCTTGGCGGAACGCCCGTTTTTGTCGGTACGCGGGTGCCTGTTCGTGTGCTCTTCGAGCATCTCGAGGCCGGCGACTCGCTCGACGTCTTCTTGCAAGATTTCCCGTCGGTGAGCCGTGCGCTGGCCGTGCAAGTCCTGGAAGACGCGCGCGCCGCTCTCCTGCCCGATGCGCATCCTGCTTGACGAATCGGTGCCCGGCCGACTGGGTGCCTTGCTCGTCGGCCACGAAACGAGTTCGGTTCAGCGAAGGGGTTGGGCAGGCATCAAGAACGGCAAGTTGCTGACGCTGGCTGCCACCGAATTCGATGTGCTGCTGACCGCGGACAAGGGCATCGAGCACCAGCAGAACCTGACCGCGCTGCCCATCGCCGTGCTGATCGTGCTGGCGCGCAGCAACCGCATGGAGGACATGGCGCCTGCTGTGCCGGGCATCCTTCAGGCATTGAGCGAATTGCAGCTGCGATCGATTCGCAAAATTGCCGCCTGATTCATGCTGAGCTCGCCGATTCGCCGATCACGGCATGATCGGCAAGAGGGTTCAGGCCTCCAGCGCCTGTGCGGCCGATTACGGCGAATCTGCCTGTTCTGTGCGCTGGGCCCAGCGCGTCGAGGTCCGAAACCTTGATCGTGACGCTGGGCTCCAGGCAGATGTTGGCGGGCTGGGTGCCATCGGCGAAGAAGCGCCAACCCGCGCCGTCGAGCAGCTTGTTGATCTTGATGCGGGCGGTGGCTTCTTTCATGCGCTGAGCCCGACGATAGCGGACCCCCGCCAGCACTTCGATCGGGGCACAACCGCCGACGGCCATCTGCAGGCCTCGCGAGTGCACGGCCCCTGGCCGATCGGCAGCAAGCGTGCCTACACTCCGCGGCATGCTGCGCCCTGTGTCAGATGCCACCCAGCCCGGCCACGCCGCCGAGGCGGCGCCGGACGCCGCAAGCGTGCGCCACCTGCGCCAGATTCTGCTGTGGCCGCTGCGGCTGATACCGGCACGCGAAGCCGCGGCCGACGGCGGCCCCCGTCGCACGCCATGGCAGATCCTGCGCGACCTGGGAGACGCTTCGCCGTGGCGCGAGGCCGTCGACGAGTACACCGGCGACAAGGCGAGCTTTCACGAGCGCCACTACAACGAGTTCGTCACTTTCCTGCCCTACGTGCAACGCTTCCTGTACGGCGATGGGCGTTCGGCGCGCAATGCCGCGGGCCGCGACGCCAGCGCGCCGATGCGCGTCTTCCGGCGCCACGACGTCAAGCGTTTGCGCGTCGTCGCGCGGCCGGGCGACGTGGCGATCACGCTCGATGTCGTGCATGTCGATCTGTACTTCTTCTTCGATGTCGATGTGGTGCTGCTCAACGTCGAAGTCGGCGCCGACAACCTGACGCTGACGCAGGCGCACGAGCAGCTTTACCGCTTCGGCCGCGGCTACCCGGCCGGCTGGGACGCGCGCGGCCAGGCCATGCACTCGATGGCCCAGGTCGATTGGCTGGGTGCCGAGGGCCAGGTGCTGGCCAGCTCCGACGCGCAGCAGCGCGACGCGTTCCTGGCCCATGTCGCCGAGCACCGCGCGCCGCGCATCGCGGCGCATTGGCGCTTCCTGCTCGAACCCCTGGTCGCCGACCATTCGGGCGCGCCCGGCCTGCTGCGCTACCGCCAGATCGAGTACTACCGCATGCCGATGATGGGCTACCTGGCGCTGGACGATCCGCGCGCACTGTCACGCAATGACTTCATCCGACTGGGCCTGGTCACCGGTGCGGGGGCTGCCGACATCACCGGCTCGCCAGTCAACAGCGCCCTGCCCTACGCCGAAGCGCATCTCGCCGACTTCGAAGCCCGCTACTGCTACGACCGCTTCTGGACCGAAAGCGGCGCCGCCCCCAACACCCGCTACCTGTGCAGCGGCCATGCCCTGGTCGTCATCGGCGACGCCCGCGCCGCCTACTACGGTTGCGGCGACCGCGGCGTGCTGGCGCAATTCCGGCACCAGCACTTCCTGCTGTTCATGATTGCGCACTTCCAGAAGGCGGCATTGCTGATGATGTCGGACCGCCTCGTCGAGGCGCTGGAGAAACTCGACGTCGGCAACGCGCCGAGCGTGCGCCGCTTCAAGCGCTCGATCCGCAACAGCTTCGAGGGCTTCCTGCGCTTCACCCACCGCTACTGGTTCCACGAAGTCTCGGAGCAGGCCCAGGTGCGGGCCTTGTTCCACATGTGTTCACAACACCTGGGTCTGGACCCGCTGTACGCCGAGGTCAAGGAGCGTGTGGCCGACATGAACAGCTATCTCGACGCCGACAGCCTGCGTCGCCAGGCCAACACCGTCGTGCGCCTGACAGTCGTCACGATCCTGGGCCTGATCGGGACGGTGACCACCGGCTTCCTGGGCATGAACCTGCTCAGCGAGGCGGATGCACCGGCGGCGCACAAGCTGCTCATCTTTGCTGTCGTGTTCGTGGGTACCCTCGCGCTGACGGCATACACCATGGCCAAATCCAAGGGCCTGTCGGACTTTCTCGATGCCTTGTCCGACGAGCGGCTGTCGATGTGGATGAAGTTCAAGGCCCTGGCGGCGGTTTGGCGGCGCCGCAGCAACTGAGTTCTTGTTACGCAAATGGGTTGTTCGCACAGTAAAATGCCGGTGCGATGCGTGCCCCCGCCAAAAACCCCCGACATGATGCCGCCCTGACCAGCGCGGTCGAGCAACTGCTCGG
>Ga0209254_10003069_pt1 | contig 15254 bp, 15 predicted proteins | sample FrelakmetDIP11DI_FD_187148 | JGI IMG/M metagenome (GOLD analysis project Ga0209254, IMG submission 187148) | Freshwater lake sediment microbial communities from the University of Notre Dame, USA, for methane emissions studies - DIP11 DI (SPAdes)... | ecosystem: Environmental > Aquatic >...
ACGCTTTGCCCTCACCAACAAGCCGCTCGGCCGGGCCACCGGTGCCAAGGGGATTGGCTGCAGCTTCTACGAGGTGCCGCCCGGCAAGACCGCCTTCCCCAACCACTATCACTGCGCGAACGAGGAATCGATCTACGTGCTGGAAGGCGCCGGGACGCTGCGCATCGGTGCGGACGAGGTACGGGTTGGCCCGGGTGACTACGCAACCTTCCCGGTGGGCCCGGCTCACGCGCACCAGCTGCTCAACACGGGCGACGCCCCGCTTCGCTACCTGTGCTTCTCGACCATGCTCCTCACCGAGGTGGTTGGTTACCCGGACTCGAAGAAGATCGGCGCCTTTGGCTATGCCACCACGGGCGAATCGATGACGCGGATCATGGTGCGAGAGTCGAGCAAGGTCGATTACTACGACGGCGAGATGTGACCAGGCCATGCAAGCCGCAGTCATCGAGGGTTTTGGTCCCGCAGTCCAGCTGCAGATCCGCGACGTGCCCCGCCCTGTACCTGGCCCGGACCAGATCCTGATCCGGGTCCACGCCAGCAGCGTCAATCCCATTGACTGGAAGATTCCCGGTGGGCAAATGGCCGCTCGCTACGGTTCGGATTTCCCGATGATCCTCGGCTTCGACGCGTCGGGCGTCGTGGCGGAAGTCGGCGCCGGCGTGACCGCCTTCGCGCCGGGCGATGAGGTCTTCGCCCGGTCGGACGTTGGGGCCGGCCGCTGTTACGCCGAGTATGCCGTGCTCAACGTGCGGACGGTGGCCCGCAAACCAGCGGAACTGAGCCACGCCGAGGCGGCCGCCATGCCGCTCGCGGCGCTCACGGCACTGAACGGCCTGCGGGATCCCGGCCAGCTGAAACCGGGCCAGCGCGTGCTGATCATCGGTGCGGCAGGCGGTGTGGGCACCTACGCGGTGCAGATCGCGCGCAACATGGGGGCACAGGTCACCGGCGTCTGCAGCACCACGAACCTGGCACTGGCCCGCGATCTGGGCGCCCATGAAGTGCTCGATTACACGCGCGAGCCGGTGCTGGTGCCCGGAGCCAATTACGACATCATTTACGACACAGTCGGGGCCCACAGCCCGGAGGCCGCCCGTCCGGCCCTGACCGAATCCGGCTGCTACCTGACGCTGGTGCCCGTGCCGGGCATCGAGTTCTTCATGCCGGGCCAGACTGTGCGAAAGCCCGGCGGTGGCTATTTCCTGGTCTGGGCACCCACCGGTGCTGATCTTGAACTCCTCGCCGCCTGGGCTCGGGAGGGCCTGCTGAAATCCAGCATCGACAGCGAATTCAGCCTTGACGACATCCAGGCCGCGCATCAACGTAGCCAGACTCTGCGGGCCCGGGGAAAGATTGTCATTCGGGTGAAGTAACGCCTCTGCATTCCAGGCACCGACCTGGCGAAAGATCAGTAATGAACGAAAGCAGTCTTCCGAACTTCCTGTTGTCCCGGCGCGGCCTGCTGGTGGCCGGCAGCCTTGCCAGCGGCTTGGCGAGCGGCCTTGCGGCCGGCCCGAGCCTGGCTGCTGACGGCGCTGCGGAAGCCCTGCGCAGCCCGCTGGAAGCAGCGAACGAGGCACTGGTGACCCAGTTCTGCCTTGACTGGGCATTCCGGGATATCGAGAAGCTCATGCCCTACCTGGCAGACAACCTGGTCTACCAGATGTTCGAAAAGCGCCCGGACCTCATTGGACTGGCCGAGTTTCGCAAGGAGGTGGGGCCCTTCCTCAACGACCTTGCACGGGTGGAGTGGGAGATCCTGCGCACCTTCTCCATCGGTCAGGTAGTGATCAATGAGCGCGTGGATCACTTCATCGCCAAACCGGGCGGGCGCAGCATGCACTTCCCGATCGCCGGCCTGTTCGTCGTGAAGGACAACAAGATCGTCTTGTGGCGCGACTACAGCCTGCCGGGTAGCAAGAACCGGATGGAGATTGAGAAGCCCGAGGCGAGCTAGAACCTCCGCTCGCTAAGCAGCTTCCCTGGCCACTTCGCCTTGACCCGCTCGATCACACCCGGCACCGCCCGCTCCAGCACCGTGCGATTCAGTTCCTGGTAGACGGGCGGACCGCCCTCCTCCGGCCACTGGCGCGTGGCGTCGATGATGGCCTTGCTGGTCGTCTTGCGATCGGGCGAGCCGGGGTCCAGGGCAAACGCCCGCTTGTCCTTCATGATTTCCGTCGCTGTCGCGGGCTGCCAGCGGGAGCCGATGGCGAAACGGACGGCCGCGGAATCCATGATGTCGATGTCATCATCAACCACGACCACGATGCGCGAGAGCGGATTGAAGTTGGCAATGGCTTGCGCCACCTTGAGGCCCTGACCCGGGGCATCCTTCCGGATACTAAGGTAAGCAAGCCCCTGGGAGTCGTGGGGCGCGTAGTAGTCCACCACCTGGGGGTGGGACTTGCGCAGCGAATAGACGGTGGCGGCCGCCTGCGCAGCGGTGCAGTACTCCGCCACCACGCCGGTGAAGCTGTTCATCACCCAGGGGTTTCGCCGGTGCGTGAGCGCGTCCACACGCATGACGAAGTTCTCCGTCTTCGCAATGCCCATGTAGCCGTACATTTCGTGGTACGGCCCTTCGGGTTCCAGGTTTACAAGATCCACCGTGCCCTCGATGACGATCTCCGCGTGGGCCGGCACGAGGAATTCGCCGCCTTCCGTCAGCACCACGTCGATCGCCTTGCCCCGGAACCCGCCCGCGACCGCCAGTTCATCAATCGGCTTGCGATTGCCAATGCGCGCAGGCACCCGGGAACTGCTAACCATCCAGGTCATCGGATCCTGGCCGATCACCAGCGCCACCCGGATGGTAGTTTCGCGCCGCTCCTTCGCCGCCATGACCATCCGGTGCCCGGTCTGACCGTCCTCGAAGTTCACCATCACCTTCCGCGGCCCCTTCACCTGGCAACGGTAGGTGCCGAAGTTGACGCCCATGTCCGGGTCCCGGGTGAACACCGAAGCCGTGTTGATGTAGGCTCCGCCGTCCCCGGGATTGCCACGGATGAAGGGCAATGCCGTGACGTCGATGTCGTCGCCGGTCAGCCGCACTTCCTTGCAGGGCGCCGCGCTCGCGGGAATCTCCAGCGGTTCAATAAGAGTGTAATTGCCGGCATTGCGCTCGAGCTGGTCCAGCAACAGCGTCTTTACCGCCCGGTAGGACTGCTTCACGTCCCGGGCGTGGGGCTCGATGCCGAAAAGTAGTGCCTCTGTATCCATGTGCCCCTGCGTGTTCGCCACGAGAGGTCCCGGGTAGACCCGGCCATTCGCCCGGATGTTCTCGAACAGCACGGCCGGCGACTCGTGCAGCCCGAACTCCTCGATCAGCGCGTACATGATGCCGGTGGCCTCGTAGGCGTCTTGGTCGACGCCGCGGAAGCGCAGTAGCAGGCCGCGTGCCTCCAGCGCCGCCACGTAATCCCGGAGCGAGTCGAAGGGCGCTGTCGGCCCGCGGCGGGTCGTGGCCCTGGCGGCAACGGCCGGCGCCGCGCCGAGACCCAGGGGTAGCGCGCTCAGGGCAGCCCCGGCAGTCAGGAGGTCCCGGCGGGAGACGGGTGGTTCATCGTGGGACATGGGCATCTCCGGGAAATCGCGTAAGCCAGAAGGCGGAGCCAAGCAGCAGCAGGTTCATGACTGCCACCACCAGAAAAGGATAGGGCTTCCAGAGGTCAAACAGGTAGCCCCCGGCCAGCGAGATCGCAAGGATGCCGACGGCGCCCATGGCGGAAAACAGGCCGTTCACTGCGCCGCGCAACTCCGGCTGGGTTTCCTGACCCAGCAGCGCCTGCGCCGCCAGCACGGGGCTGATCACGCCCATCCCCAGGACCACCAGCCATAACCAGAACCAGGGATTGTTTAATGGGTCTGTGACCAGGCACATGGAGCCATAACCGACTGCGGCCAGCGCGACGGCGATGGTGAGCGCAGTGACCCGCGGAAGCCGGTCGATGATGATCCCCATGATGGGTGCCCAGACCAGCGACGCCACGTTCATCACGCTGAACAGCAGGGTGGCCTTGCCCAGCGCCTCCGCGGTGGACAGGCCCTGCTCGACACCGGTCGTGGTGATCCACAGCGAGAAATACAAACCCACGACCGTCATATCGGACCGGGAGACAAAGGCCGCCAGATAGCACAGGACGATGCGCGAGTTGCGCCCCGACACCAGGCCATCACGGATCACCTGGCGCAGCGGCAGTGCCCCTGACACGACCGCGGGCCGGCCCCGTTTGAGGCCCAGGCGCACGACCAGCGCCGAGGCCAGGGCGACGCCAGCAATGCCATACATGGCCAGCCGTCCCGCTTCCACCGCCGTGTAACCCCGGGCGCGGAACAGCGCGGGCAGCTGGCCGGCCACGACCACGGCGACCGTCACGCCGAGCGCGGTGACCAACGCTGCAATTCCCAGCAGCTTCCCGCGATCCGCCTCCTGGGGGTAGTCGGTCTGGGTTGAGATGAGCATCACGCCGGCCAGGCAGGCCCCGACGGCCAGCAGCAGGCGCAAGCCAAACATCTGGGGCAGGCTCGCCACGTTGCCGAGGCCCGCGTAACCCGCCGCGAGCAGCAGGAGGCCCAGCGTGAACAGCGCATTGCGGCCGACCCGATCAGAAAAGGCACCGATGAGCAGGCCCAGGCAGATCATCGTCAGCTCGGAGACGAAGCCGAGCTGCCCGGTGACGGCACCCTGCTCGCCCCTCGGGATCTGCAGATTCTCGATGAGGATGTAGGGCTGCAGGAAGTTCAGAAGGCTGATGAAGCCGATGGAAACGAAGGCCGCGTAGTAGAGCGTCAGCAGATTACCCCGGCTGACTCCCGCAGCCAGCCGCACGGGCCAGAGGTAGGCACCAGGCGCCGGGGCCCCGGCGGACATCAGCCCGTGCCCTTCCTCAGGCCTTCCTGGAAATCCTTGTAGTCCGGCGACACGTCCTTTTCAAAGAGCTTCTGCAGGTAGATCGTCGGCGCCTGGAAGCCCTCCATGTAGCACAGGTACTTCCACCCGTCAGGCGTCCGCCGGAAATTGGCGCTGACCCGGTTGTCAGAGCCGAACGGCTTTGGAGAGAAGACCACTTTCATGTCGGTCCGCATCCAGTAGGCCGCGAACGCGAGATCCGGCGCCAGCAGCCGGACCTTGATGTCGTAGAATTTCACGCGGATCGCCTCGGTCACCTTGCGGCCGGTGGGTGCCAGGTAGCGGTTCAGGTCCTCCCAACCGACGAACCAGTTCTCCTGTTCCCCCGCCAGGTAGAAAGGCTCCGGGTCATCCCGGTCCCACAGATCACGCAGTGCCGCCGTGTCCTGGGAATTCCAGATCACTTCCGTCCGGCGCAGCAGCGCCTCAATTTCGGCCGTCACCATGCCGGCAGGATCCGGCGCAGCGGCGAGCGCCGCGGGGACGACGGCGCCAACCGCCAGGGCTTTCAGGGCATCGCGACGTTGCATCGGTCGTTCCTCCGTGGCTCAAGGGACTCGTCAGGTAGTATGCCGTCGCAGGGAGTATCGCCGATGACCGCGCAAGCCAGCTTCTCAGCGACTCAGTCCACAGTGCTCATCACCGGCGCCAACCGGGGGCTCGGTCTGGCGTTCACGGAGCAGTACGCCGCCAAAGACTGGAACGTACTGGCAACCTGCCGGGACGTAAGCGCGGCCAGCGGCCTGCGCCAGCTGGCAGGCCGCTATCCAGCCATTCATATAGAACCCCTCGATGTCACCCGGGACGACCAGGTGGCCGCGCTGGCGGCGCGCTACGCGGCGCAGCCCGTGGACGTCCTGCTCAACAACGCGGGCATCTACGGCAACCTGGGCCACCAGACGCTGGGCAGCATGGACTTCGCTGAGGGCCGGCGGGTGCTCGACGTCAACGCGCTGGGTGCACTCCGCGTCAGCCAGGCTTTCCTGTCCCAGGTCGCGGCCAGTCATCAGAAGAAGATCATCGGACTGGGTGGCGGCCTCGGTGCCCAGAGTATCGGCAGCCTGTTTGGCGGCCACTACTTCATGAAGATGAGCAAGGCTGCGAACCTGATGGCCATGGGCATCCTGCAAACCGAGACCCGGGATCGCGGGATCATCGTGGTCATGATTTCCCCGGGCCGGGTGGACACACAGCTGATGCGGGATTCCGGCTGGACGGGTGCTGCCCTGTCCCCGGCCGACAGCGCCCGTCTGGTGATCGCGCGCATCGACGCGCTGGAGCCTGCCATGCACGGCCGGCTGATCACTTATGACGGGCAGATCGTGCCCTGGTAGGTCGTGGACAATACCTATCCACACTCCCCCTGCTCTCGTGTCATCCTTGGGTACAGGGCCTTCCTGAAGGAGTATCCCGTGCCAGAACTGAGCGCGATTCGCGACCGACTGCTGAAACGCCAGGCCGAGCTGCGGAGCCGCACGGAGAGTGCCAGTGCGGATCTGCGCCACCAGCGGGACCCGCTGGTGGCAGATTTTGCCGACCAGGCCGTCCAGCGAAGCAACGATGAGGTGCTGGCAGCGATCAGCGATACCGCCACCGGCGAGCTCAATCAGATCAGCGTCGCCCTGCGCCGCCTCGACGCCGGCCACTACACCACCTGCGCAGTCTGCGGGGCCGAGATTGCGGCTGAACGGCTGAGGACGGTGCCCTACACAGACCGTTGCTCCAGTTGCGCGGTCTGACAACCGATTTGAAATTCAATCGAAGGAGACTACCAGTCATGAACATGCTTACGTCCCGCTCGCGCCTCGGCCTCATCGCCAGTCTTCTGGCTCTGGCAATGGCAGCACCGGTGCAGATTTCTTCAGCAGCCACCTCTGCCGAGGTCGACAGCAAGGTCGGCTTCGCCGTACAACGGTTGCACAAGGAGGTCCCGGGCTCTGACGCCGTCACCAGCAAAGCTGCAGGTTTCCTGGTTTTTCCAGGGGTCATCAAGGCGGGCTTCGTCATCGCTGGTGAAGGCGGTCAGGGCGCGCTGCTGGTGGGTGGCAAGATTGTCGCCCACTACGACATCATGTCCGGTTCCATTGGTCTGCAGGCCGGCGCCGAGAAAAAGGACATCATCATCGCCTTCATGGACAGCGGTAGCCTGAAGAAGTTTCGGGAGAGCAACGGCTGGAAAGCCGGCGTGGACGGCTCTGTGACCCTGATTAACGTCGGCGCCGCCGCCAAAGTGGATGTGACCAAGCTCAAGGAGCCCATCGTGGGCTTCGTCGTCGGCCAGTCGGGCCTGATGGCGGGCGTTTCGATTGACGGCTCAAAGATCACGAAGGCGAAGGACTAAACCAGACTGCGACCTCGGTGACCCTTTGCTGGCTCTAAGGCCGGCAAAGGGTCACGCTATATTCTCGTCCGGGGCCTGGTGAGAATGGGCCAATACACGACGAGGAACAATCCGAACGCGGCGACCCACCCCGCTGCGGCAGCGTCGATGAGCGCGAGAGATGCCCCGGGCACGAGTGGGCTCAGGATGCGGATGATTACGGCCACGCTGAGTGCGACGTAGGCCAGGACCGTGAGCGGCGCCGCCTTGAGGGCCCGCCCGGTGTGACCCAGGGCCACGCGGGTGCTGACCGCGAGAATCATGGTGCCGACGCCGCCCATGGTCAGCGCATGGAGGGCAGCGGAGCGCGGCAGCGGCAGGCCGAGCGCCGTCAGTCCGAGCAACAGGTAGCCGATCGGCAGCCAGGCGTAGGCCACGTGCAGTATCGCCACGAGCGGCTCTGCTCCGGTGGCCTGCCCCCGCCAGCCCGACAGTCGCCAGGCATGAAGCGCCGCCGCGGCCAGGGACAGGATGCCAGTGAGGATCGCCGGCGCTTCGAGGCTGTCGGCGAGTCCCACAAGAACGACGAGCGGAATCAGGAATGCTTCGACCCAGGGCCGTGACCGCGGCAGGTTGGCGTCGCCGCGCAGCTTCAGCCAGTTGCCAGTGAAGCTGGGAATGATGCGCCCGCCAACGACGGTGATCAGGACGAGGAGTCCGTAGGCGGTCAGGAGCAGCGCCACCCGGTCGGCACCGGGCCAGAGGCCCGAGCGTCCCAGGTGAAAGACCCCGTCGAGTGCGGCAAAGGCCACCATCACCGCCGCGATCCCGAAATTGCGCCGGCTGTTGCCGCCGATGATTTCCCGCAGTGCGATGGCGGCCAGGAGAATGGGAAAGGCCAGGTCGGCAATTGCCACAGCAGCGTCGGGCAGCAACCGGCCCAGCAGCATGGCGCAGCGACCAACCAGCCAGGCCGCCACCAGCGCACCGAGCAAGGGACCCGCGACCTTCGGACGGCCTGTCCAGGTGGCGACGGCGGTCAACAGGAAGCCCGCAATCGCCGCGCCGGCAAAGCCAAACAGCATTTCATGGGCGTGCCAGGCGATGGGGTCCGTGGCCGCCGGAACCCAGCCGGACCCGTGGAGGACCGCCAGCCACACCAGCACCGCGACCATGCCGAACAGCGCGCCGAGCAGAAAGAACGGGCGGAAGGCAAAGCTCAGGATCGTCCAGGAATTCCCGGCCATCTCAAATCCAGCGCCGCACCCGGCGGCAGTAGTCGCGGAAGTCGTCCCCGAAAGTTTGCTCCAGCAGCGCCTCTTCCGGGCGGATGAAGGAGCGCTGGATCAGGAGCATGAAGACCGGGACCACCAGCAGCGGCGTCAGGCTACCGAGCATCAAGGCTACACCCGTGAGGATCAGCGCGAGGCCTAGGTACATTGGATTGCGCGTGTAACGGAAGGGGCCCGACTCCACGAGGGCCGTTGAATCCCCACCGCCAGGTCGCAAGGTGGTGCCGGCCCGCACGAAGGCCCGCGCACTCCGGAACGCGAGCGCGATGCCGATGGCCACGGGCACGGCGCCCAGCCAGCGCGCCGGTCCGGCCCAGAGCTGCAGGACGGGCAGCAGCCGATTCAGCAGGAAGCAGCCGGCCAGTGCCAGCAGGAAATAGACCGGCGGGATGCGCCAGCCGAGGCCTGCGTATTCGCTGCGATCGGCCATGGTCATGTCTCCCGATTGGATGAGCGCAGATCAGTCCAGCGCCGGCCAGCCGGAGGCATCCAGCGTCTCGCGGTAGGCGTGCCAGGTGGCATAGGCCAGCCAGGGCATGATGATGCCGAGGCCGAGGAAGGCCGTGAGGAAACCTGCCGCGGTGAGCAGCGCGATCAGCGCGGCCCACAGCAGCATGACCGCCTTGTTGCACAGGACGGCGCGGATACTGGAGACGCAGGCCGTGACCATGTCCACATCCCGATCAGCAATCATTGGCAACGAAAAGGCCGCCACCGCAAACGTAAGCGCCGCGAAAACCGAGCCTATCGCCGAGCCGATGGCGAGAAACTCCAGCAGTGCGCGCAGGTTGCCCTCCGCAATGGGCACGAATGCACTGACCAGCATGCCCGCCCGGGACCACACCAGCACGATCACCAGCTGACCGAGCGCGAACACCGCCGCCTGACCGGCCACCCGGCGCGTCAGTGAGAAGGACCGGGCCAGCGTCGGCTCGCGACCGGCGGCCAGATCCCGGCTGACGCAGTACAGTCCGACGCCGATCAGCGGCGCCACGAACACAAAGCCTGAGAGCAGCGTGGCCAGCAGGGCAAAGCGGCCAAGGTTCCAGGCCAGCGTCGACACCAGCACGCTGATCAGCACGATCACCCCGCCGAACAGCAGGGTGAGCCCCGGTGCCCGGCGGATATCCTGCCAGCCCAGACGGAGCCAGCGGCGCGGCGCGTCCATGGTCAGCGTGGCGCAGGGCACCACGAAGGGGGGTTCCTCTGGCGGCGACGTTGATTCTGTGACTTCCACGGGCTGTCCCCTGATGGAGTCTGGATTGTATGCCGAAGATGCGGCCTCCGTAGCTGCACAGCGAAGGCGCTGGTCTCGTAGACTGGCCCGATGCTCACTCTCAATCCAGCCATCCCCGCCCGAACGAGGGTCTTCATTGCCAGCCTGATCCTGCTGGCAGCGGCTAACCTGCCTGCCAGTCCGGAACGCGTCGCTGATGATCGGCAGGCATTTCTGGCCGCGACCACACTGCTGGCGACGGATCCTGCCGGCTATGCAACACAGCGGCGCAAGCTCGCCGGCTATGTCCTGGCGCCCTACCTGGACTATGCAGCCCTGCGGCGCGAGCTCCCGACGCTCGACGCCAGCGCCGCGCGCCGCTTCCTGGACTCCGAGGCCACGACCCAGCTCGGCTCGCAGTTCCGTGGCGAGTACCTGCTGGAGCTCGCGAGGCGTGGCGACTGGCCGGGCTTTCTGGCGTTCGACAACGCCGCTGCGCCGACCACCACCCTCCTCCGCTGCCAGCGTCTGCGGGCGCTGCTCGCCACCGACCGGAGCACCGAGGCTCGCGCGGAACTGACGAGCCTCTGGCCCACGGGTCAGAGTCTGCCCGACGCCTGCGACGAGCCGGTCGCCATTGCTCTGAGTCGGGGCTGGCTGACCGGTGAGCTGGTCTGGCAACGCCTGCGGCTCGCTGTCGAGGCGGCCAATCCGTCGCTCGCTGGCTATCTCGCCCGACTGCTGCCCGAGGATCAGCGCGCCGACGGGGAGCTGCTGGCCCGGGCGCTGGCCGACCCCGGGGCGACCCTGCTGGCCTCGGCCAGCTGGCCGGACCAGCCGCGGTACCGGGAAGCGGTGGCAAGCGCTTTACAGCGCCGTGCGAAGGCGGATGTCGCCAGCGCCATCGGGCAATGGACTCTGCTGTCACCGCGCTTGCAGTTCGCCGCGAGTGACCGGCTCGCAATCCTCCAGTCTCTCGCCCTCTACACAGCAGTAGCCTATCGGTCGGACGCGGAGAGCTGGTTCGAGCAGGTCCCTGTTGACGGACGCAGCGAACCGCTGATGGACTGGCAGCTACGGGCAGCCCTGGCGACAGAAGACTGGCCAACGGTGCTGAAGATTGCACAAGGACTGCCGGCGCCTCTGGCCGAGACGTCGCGACCCCGTTACTGGCGGGCCCGGGCACTGGCCGGGGTCCAGAGGGACGCCGAGGCCCGCGACCTGTACGCCGTCCTGGCCAGCGAAGCGACCTTTCACGGGTTTCTCGCTGCCGACTGGCTGGACGCGCCCTACGCCATCTGCCCGAAGGAGATCGCGCCCGACCCCGCTCGCGCCGCCGCGCTGCGCAGCCAGACGGATGTGGCGCGCGCGCTCGAACTCCACGCCGTCGGCCGGCGCGTGGAGGCCAACCGGGCCTGGGATTTCGTCCTAAAGGACCTCAGCGAGCCCGATCGCCTGCAGCTGGCGCTTCTGGCCAGTGCCCAGGGCTGGCACGACCGGGTTGTGTTCGCGCTTGCCACCGGAGACAACCTGCGCCACTACGACCTGCGCTTCCCGCTGGCTGAGCGGGAGACGGTGGAGCGTGAGGCCATTCTTAATAAGGTGGACCCGGCGTGGACGCTCGCGCTGGTCCGGGCCGAGAGCGCCTGGCAGCCCGATGTGCGGTCCGCGGCCAATGCCTGGGGCCTGATGCAGTTGCTCCCGGCCACCGGCCAGCAGATGGCCCGCCAGCTGGGCGTGAGCTGGCGGGGCACCACCACATTGCTGGATCCACAAACCAACATCCAGCTGGGAAGCCGCTACCTCGCCCAGCAGTCCGAGCGGTTTCAGGGCAGCGCGCTGCTGGCGACTGCCGCCTACAACGCGGGGCCAACGCCGGTGAAACGCTGGCTCGCAGAGCGCGGTGCGCTGCCCGCCGACGTTTTTGTCGAGACTATTCCCTATCGGGAAACCCGCGACTATGTGGCCCGGGTGCAGGCGTTCAGCGTGATCTACGACTGGCGGCTGCACGGCAAGGTACGGCCCTTGTCCAGCCGGCTGACCCTTCCGGGTGGCCGGAAACCTTCGGCCAAAGAGGTCGGCCTGCGATCGGTGGTCTGCCCAACCACGGCCGGGTAACGTTACGGCTTCAACCTCGCCTCAATCCGCCGGTCCGGAATGAACCAGAGTGCGGCCACGAGCACATAGACAGCGAATGCAGCCGCAGAGCTGAAAAAGGCCAGGGTTACTGCGACCACGTAAAGCACCAGAGAAATTTTGCCCTTGCGGTCATCACCTATCGCGAGCGCCAATGCGGATTCGGGACCGTGGTGGGCAATCAATGCCCTGCAAAGGATGTAGTAGGCGATGCCCGCCATGAACAGCACCGCTCCGTAAAGCGCGACCGGCAGTGTTTCGAAGTGGTTCTCGCCCATCCAGCCCGAGCAAAAAGGAATCAGAGACAGCCAGAACAGCAGATGCAGGTTAGCCCACAGACTGCGGCCGTCGACCGACCTGGCGGCCTGCAGCAGGTGGTGATGGTTATTCCAATAGATGCCCACGTACACGAAGCTCAATACATAGCTCCCCAGGACCGGGGCCAGGGGCAACAATGCGTCCAGCCCCGCGCTGTGCGGAACCTTCAGCTCCAGCACCATGATCGTGATGATGATGGCGATTACGCCGTCACTGAAGGCTTCGAGTCTTCCCTTCCCCATCCCTTGCCCCACTACCGGATCTAAGGATTCAAGTCAGCAAACCAGCGTGCGCGAATTCGGTCCCGGTAGCGCATGAGGTTGCCTGAACCGAGCAGATTGCGCCGCAATCCGGAATCGTGGGGAAACGCCGCAATACCCTCGATCGATGCAAAGGCGCTGGCGTCGACCGTGCTCGGCTGCGAGCCGAACAGAAACTGCTGCTCGCCGAGCATCACCGACAATGCCGCCAGATCCGCGATCCCCATCGCGGTGATCTCATCGGGGGAATGCCGCGTGGTGCCCTGGCTCCAGAGGCTTTTCCGGATACCCCGGCGAATGAGCGGCAGCGCCAGGCGGACCGGCGCGGGCATGCCCTGCCCGATCACCGGACGGTAAACATTCCAGGCCGACTCCTCTCCCCAGCGTTGCCAGGCCAGGATGAAGTACAGCGCTTCCTCGAGCGTGCGTCGCAGGGCATGGCCCATCGCCCGCTGCATCTCCGTGAGGTGCGCATCCAGCGTATTGCCCCGGCGCTGCTCAAGCTCTTCGATGATCAGCTGGGAATCACCGAGCAACCGGCCATCAATACTGACGTATGGGATCTTGCCTTTCGGGGCCCGCCGAAAGTCCGCGGGCCGGGACTCGTAAGCCCAGCCGGCCATGCGCAAGTAGGTCTCGAGCTTGGTGCCGAAGGGGCTGAGGTTTGGCATGCCCCAGGGTCTGCCGGGAGGCATGTGGAGGTAAATGACGGGCTGGCTGTGCTGCATAGTCTCTGGGTCGCACGATACAGCAGGTCGGTCCCAGCTCAGAAACCTGGGGTCTACATCGGGCAGACCTGGCGACCCACATCGGGTTGATCAGTGAAGAAGCCCGTCATGCCCCGTTCCAGGGCGGCTGCGATTTCCCCAGCCAGGTTGCCCCGGGCGACCGGGTCGGTACCGCTGCGAAACGCCGGGGACAGGTAGAGGTTTTCCCCACGAAACGTCCAGCCGTGCACAAACAGCCCGGCCTCGCGGGCTCTGGCCACAAACTCCCCGGGTCCGGTAATCAGCGCTTTCGGAACGCCCAGGCCCTGCGCGTAGGCCGCGATCGCCTTGAAGTCGGGCGGCGGCAGAGGTGCTGCATCGGGCGGCGCGGAATCCAGCAACTGGACCAGCGGCAAGGTGGTCAGAGGCCGGAGGCGCCGCAGGCTGTCCGCGTCGAAGGACTGGATGTACACGGGGACCGCAATGCCCTTAAGTTCGGCCAGCAAGGCCCGCTCCGGATCAAGTCCGCGGGCCCGGAAGACTTCCGGGTCCTTCAACTCCGGATAGAGGCCGACGATGCGGCCGCTGCGTTTCCCCTCCTCGCGCAGGACGCCAATGACTTCGGCCAGGGTTGGAATCGAGAACCGGTCATTGAAGGCAACGTTGCCCGGTCGCACCTCAGGACGGGTTTCTCTCACCCGCAACTGCTGGAGTTCGGCCAGAGTGAAGTCCTCAACGAACCAGTCCGTTACGGTTGTCCCGAAGAGCGTCTGTGTGGCCCGACGGGCAGCGAACTCCGGCAACTCGGCAACGTTCGTGCTGGCCTGAAGCTGGCGCTCGTGCCGCGCGACGAGGATGCCATCCCGGGTCATCACCAGGTCGGGTTCGATGAAGTCGGCGCCGAGCTGGATAGCCAGGCGATAGGCCAGCAGCGTGTGCTCGGGCAGGTAGCCGCTGGCGCCCCGATGGGCGATGACGACGCAAGGCTCTGGTGGCTGCGCGGCACGAGCTGGCGACACCACCGCGAAAGCGAGGGTGGCAATGCACAACCGTAACCTTAAGTGGGGCATCATTTGATGAACTCTGGCTGCTCCAAATGAAACTCTCGTTACACCTTGATGATCGCTGGCGGGTCGTCACCGCTCTGCTGGCCTCGGGCCTGGTACTGGGTGGCTGCAATGCTGCAGGCCGTCCCGACGTTGCTGCAGCAGTCCCGAAGCCCATGCTGGTCCCCGTCCCGGACATCGGATTCTCGTCCCAGGTTCTTCTGACCACCGGTGATTCGATAGGCACCTACCGCCCGCCCGGCGTGCTGGACGGCATGGTGGCCCTCCCGGCCAAAGACCCGGAGTCCATGGACCTTTTCGTGACCCACGAACTCGAGGCGAGCGAGGGTCTGAGCTATCGGCTGGCCAACGGCACGGAACTCACCGGCTCCCGTATCACCCGCTTCCGGGTCGACCGCGAGACCCGACAGATCACCTCGGCCGGTCTCGCCTACCGGGAAGTCCGCGACCGCTCCGGCCGAGTGGTGGTAAACGCGGCCCAGCTCAGCGAGACGACGGGCAGGGGCACTGCTGGCCTGGAGTCCTTCTGCTCGGCGTCGGGCTGGTCGGCCGGCGAGTATGGCTTTGTGGATCGGCTCGTCATGGCCCACGAGGAAGTGACCCGGACTGAAGGCCATCCCCATGGCGGCACGATCTACGCGCTGGATGTCGAGGGCGAGACACTGTGGGCGTTGCCCGCACTGGGCCGCGGCTCCTGGGAAAACAGCGCCGCCCTGAGTACGCCCGACGGCGACCGGCCCGATGGCCACGTGGCCCTCCTGCTGGGGGACGACCTGGAATTCGGTCGTGCACCGCTCTACCTGTGGATCGGCCGGAAGATCCCCGGCGGCAACTTCATTGAGCGCAACGGTCTGGCCCGGGGGCAATTGCACGTGTGGGTGGCGGGTAACGGCGACCGGACGCCTCAGCAATGGTCAGGGTCAGGAACTGAGCGGGCCGGGCGCTTCGTGCCCCAGCCGGCTCAAACCGCGGACGGTAAACCCGGTGACGAGACGGATGCGGCCGGCTATTTCAATGACCCCG